>SDBV01000997.1_pt1 | contig 41652 bp, 50 predicted proteins | sample 2277081 | NCBI WGS metagenome assembly SDBV01 (sample SAMN10402039, study PRJNA504765) | marine sediment metagenome | isolation source: marine sediment core GS10_PC15, 223 cmbsf | place: Arctic Ocean: Southern Knipovich Ridge | collected 2010
ATGATCAACAGTATCGCATTACCGAACGACCAGCCCGGACGATCCACGATCTCTTGAATGATGGTTGATAGGTCAGCGGTCTCCATGGAGGTACCGTGTACTCCACCTTCGGGCATCGTCCAGTTGACTGTCGCCGACGTTCGCCCCGTCCAGGCCGTCTCCGCCTCCGCAAACGAGGTCGGAGCTACCGCATCATCAACGTCCTGAGCGGCGATCACGGTGGTGTCGGTGCCCGCGCCGGTCTCGTGAGCGATGACGACCAGCCGCAGGGCAGCCGCGATGATCACTTCGGCGTTCGCAAGCTGCACGTCGGGGATACGGATGAAGGCGTTGTACCTGCCGATGACGAATGGCTTTTTCACCAACAAGAAACCGTCGACGGGGTGGAAGGTGCTGTCGAACTCGATCCAGTAGCCATCGTCGGCGTCTACTCCAGATTCCCCGAAGGACGACTCGCCCAAGTCCTCTGTACCGCCGAGGATGCGCCAGCCGAACAGCTCCGGCGCGGCGATCACGCTCACCCGCTGCCCCACCGTCAGCGTCATCGTCGGCGGCGAGACGTAGCCGGTCTGGTTGCCGCCCATCGAGTCGTCGAGGCTGATCAGCCAGGAGCCGTTCAGATTATCCTCATCGGTCGGCCGCACGAGCGTCGCCATACGGCTGTGCGGGTGATTGGCGGGCACATCCGAGGGGAACCGGCGCTCGCTGCTGTTTGGATCGAGCGGAAAATTCACATGCCCGTCCTAATGGCTTCGACCCAGTCCTGCGTAAAACAGACGATCGTCGTCAGCAGCTCGCCCCCACGCCACCGGGTACGCTTCGAATCGACGACCCAGATCTCTGTCAGCAGCACGCCTGTAAAGTCGGGGTCATCGAGCGCGATCTCGTCGACCGCCGGCTCCGGCCAGTTGTGTGCCCTCAGCTCGATCACCAGCGTGCGTCGCCCCGCGTTCTCCCGCGCGTAGCGCAGCCGGGGGAAGCCGCCCTTCACCCCCACGTCGTCCTGGTCGAACGACTCCTGCAGCTCACCCAGCGCGATCCTCCCAGCCCACGCGAGCGACTGGTGAGATACGCGACCGTGCGGCGGCCAGGGGAACGCAGGGTAATCGCCCAACCCCGGCATGCCGGTGAACGTCGCCTGAAGCATCGAGGGGTCGATGTTCGGGTGGTCCTGGTGGTACTGTATCTGCCCCACAGCGTCACGGCTGCTGCGCAGCAGCCGCGCCGAGAGCACCGTGCTGCCACCCTGCGCGGTTGCCGCGCCCTGGCTGGAGAACGTGTAGTCCGCCGCCCCCGAGCCGTGCCACCACGCGTTGGCGTGGAAGCGGCCGTAGCGCCCGTCGCCGCTGGTCGTGTAGCGCCGGTAGCTCTCGTCAGCGAGCACATCGATCAGTTGAGTCGCGACCGGCAGCAGCGACTGCCCCGCCGTCGAGAGGCCCGTGGGCATGATGAAGGGCATGTTGATGTCACGGTCGGTGTCTCCGAGCAAGCCCCCCCGTACGATGTCCGCCACCTCGCCGAGGTCATCGACGATCGCCCTCACCGAGTAGCCGGTGTTGGTGGCCTCCACCGATCCGATCGTGCCGTCGCCCTCAATGTAGGCGCGGTCGATGAATGTGTCGAACTTGGACGTCGGCAGGTCACGGCCCGCGATCACCGTCAGCGGCACCTTCCCGGTACCGCCCGCGACCTCATGCTGCTCGATCACGCCCGCGATTTCTCGCCGCCACGCGGCGAAGGTCTCGGCAGCGGCACCGTCGCCGATGCGACTGTCGATCAGGACCGGCCGGTTTAGCATGCGGTCACCCGCGTAGACGCTAGGGACTACCTCGATCAGCGCACGGTCGATCAGCGCCAACGCCTGCTGCTGCGTAGGCAAGGTGGGCCTGAGCCCGATCTCGTCGATGTGCCCGTCGAAGGTGAGCGTCTGCCCCGTGTTGTTGCCGATCACGAACGCGTCACCGACATCGCTGATCCGCGTCCCGATCGGCGTCGAGGACTCGGTCAGGCCGCTGACCACGGTCAGAATGACAGGCTCCGCGCCGCCAATCGAGAGGTAGAGGATCGGGTTATTGCCAACCGCGCTCGCGCTGTAGGCAAGCACGCCGATCACGGTGCTGTCGATCGGGATGTTAACAGCCGTCTGCCACGCCCCGTTGGTGCCCGAGAACTGCACCTCAAAGTGAATACGATAAAGGCCCGCCGCCTCGTCACGAACGGCCAGCCACCAGGCCCCCTTGTCCATGACCCGCCCGATGCTGCCCTCGCCGTCTGAGTCCGCATCAATGATGAAGAGCGCGCCCCCGCCGCCATCATCGTAAATGTTCTGCAGCACTGTGGCGTCCGGCACCTCCACCTTCGTGAGCAACACGTCGTACTCGATCGAGCCATCGCCGCCAGGGTTAAGCGCGGCGGCGTCGCGAGCGCCGGCCCCGATCGTGACCGTGCCGTCGTTGCCGTTGGCCGTCCCGTCCAGCGCGTCGCCTGCGGCCTCACCCAGTCCATAGTAAGCAGCGAATGCGAGGTCGCTGATCGCGTAAGGCTGAAGCGTACGAGATACCGCCTCGGGGCTGGTCAACTGTACTCGGAAGCTGTCGCTTGCGAGACCGCGGCCAACCATCACCTCCCACTCCGCCAGGTGGCCCGGGATCTTAGCCCACGTCTCGCCATCCGCCGCGAAGCGTTCACCGTCGGCGGCGCTGTCGATGTCGTTGCCGAGGTCGGGGCTCGTCCAGCCCGGCCAGACGCGCGTCTCGTGCCCCTCCGACCCGAGCTCCGTTACCGCGAAGTCGTGGATCTCGAGGTAGGTGACCGGCGAGTCCTCAGTCCCCAGCACCGCACCCGGCGTGTTCGTCCCTCGCAGGTTGCGAGGCGGCCACGCATAGCCGAACGCGATGTAGTAGGGCTGAAGGCCGCCCTCGATGTCCCCCACAAGGGCCGAGTCGATCGCCCAGATCTCCACGGTATCCTTCAAGAAGCGTAGTATGTTGGCGTTCACGTTCTTCTGTGGGTCGTACTCCAGCTCGTAGAGGACGCTCGCCTGTGCGCCGTCGAACTTGTTAGGCGGTAGTACCAGCGACGGCGAGTAGCGGATGTAGTCAAGGTTGGACGCGTTGGCGTATAGGCTGCTGAAGTCGTTCGTCCCCACCTGGAACAGCTTCAGCGGGTCGATCGTCAGCTTGTTCTGATCTTGAACGCCGCCCACCGTGATCATCGCCGGATACTTGGGGTCGGTCAGGGGGAAGGTCGCGTTGAAGGCGAGCTTGAACGCCTGGTTTGGATCGCTCGGCAGCATCCCCGGGCGCGAGACCACGAACTCCCGCGGCGGCCCCCCGAAGGCCCGCAGCAGCAGAGAGCCGCCGGAGACCAGCGGCGCCGTGCTGGCGTACTGCGTGTACATCCAGAGCTTCGAGTCGAGCGCCGCGTCGAACGTCTCGGAGAAGTCCGCCTCCCACAGCGGGTAGTCGAGCCCCACCGTGACCCGTGAATGCTCGGTCTTCGTCGAGCTGTTGAAAACCGCGACCTCACCGCCGGTCGGTGCCGCCATCAGGAGCCCCCCCTCTTCGCGAGATGGAACGTGTACGTCAGCACGACGGCAGTCGCGCTCGCGGCGGCCACGGAGACGGCCGCGACGGCGGCCACGATCGCGGCCGAGAGCACTACAACGATCACGATCATCAGTCCGGCCTTTCGTAGAGCACGATGACGAAGCGCTCGATGTAGGTGGCTACGCCGATGCCGTAGGGCGGGTCGGCCTCCCAGCCCACGTTGATATCGAAGGAGTTGCTGTCGGGGTCCGTCCACTGCAGCGTGTGCGCGACCACTCCTCCGCGCGCCGTACGCAGCTCGTCAAGCACCCCGTCCTGCACCGCGGTCACGCCGAAGATCAGGCGGACAACGCGGCCCTTCGATCGTGACGAGAAGATGTATCCCCCGTTGGAGACCTGGCGGCGTACGGCCGTTGGCTCCGTGACCTCAAGCCGCGAGGGCTGAATCGTCAGCGTGGCGCTGTCAAAGCCGACGTCTGTCGCCACCTACGGGCTCCTTCCAAACGCTCGGCGCTGGCCCTCAACCGAGACCGTGAACGCCGCGTCCGTGTCAATACCGCCGGGGATGTCATCACGCACCCCAACCTCCATCCGCTCGACGTTGTTGTATGTCACCGATCCGCCCGCCTGCTGCGCCCGCGTCAGCACCGCCTCCCCGCCATGCGCCTGGATCAGCCGCGGTGCCCCCACCTGCCCCGGCACGATGCCGCCGTGCGCGAACGAGATCAGCCCCTTGCCGGGATCCAAGTCCATACCCAGCCGCCGAGCGATGAGGAACCCCAGCAGGCCCTCGCCGATGCGCTTCGACCCGTCCTCGATCGTGCGCGAGGCCGCGTCGAACATCTCGCGGAACCGCTCCACGGTGTCCACGCCGAGCGAGCGCAGTCCCCTCGCCACCAACTCCCACTGCTCGTTGAGCCGCTGCTGCTCGCTCTTTACGCGCGCCACCGCGCCCGCCGGGTCAATGCCCTTGACCGACGCCGTGATGAACGCCTCCACCACCTCGGTCGTCTGGCGCGCGGCGGTACGCTCCGCGGCCTGCTGCGCCTCGCTGAGCTGGGCGACGCTGCCAATCGTGTCCCCGACGCTACCCAGAGCGGCGTTGAACCCACTCACCACATCGGTCAGGCCCGTAATGTCCGCCCGCATCTTGACGAAGAACTGGTCGGCGAACGGAAGCAGCGCCTCGACGTTCTCCGTACTCAGCAGGGTACCGCTGATGTCGATGTCCGCCTGCCTGGCCGCCGAGAGCACGCGGGCCCGCGCGGCCTTGAACTCGGCCTCGCTGCCGAACGGAGCAAATATGCTCGCCTCCGCGCCGGCCGCAGCCATCTGCTGCTGCATGAGTGCAAGCTCCCGTCGCATCTGGAACAGCGCGTCACCCGCCCTAAACACCGCCTTCTCCAGCATCAGGAACTGATCGTCCGTGAGGTCCATCGTGCTGATCAGCCCAAGGGCCTCCTCGTCAACGTTCGCGATGCGCTCCACCAGATTACGGAACTCGTTCGCCGCGTTGATAACCGTCTGTCGCGCCCCCTCCATCACGTCGTTCAGGTTGAAGCCCGCCTCCATGGCGGCGCGGCCCTCCTCATCGAGCCCGGTGTACAGCGTGATCAGGACGCTCGCCGGGACACCCTGCGCCACGAGCGCCCTGGTCAGCTCCTCCACGGCCTTCCGCCGCGTGTTGAACTCCCTGGCGAGGTTGCCCCGGCCGAAGAACGCGAGCTGGAGACGCAGCGCCTTCTCAACACCAGTAAGCTTGTCGAGGGCCGGCGTCAGTCCTGCCGCCTGCCGACGCAGCTCGTCCATCGTCTCGACCGTTCGGATCTGCGACATGCTCAGGTCCTCTGACGTGAACGCGAGCCGCCGTGACCTCGCCTCGATCAGGTTGATAATCTTCACGACGGCCTCGCCGTCGGCACGCGCCGTCTCCCCCCATATTTCGCGCAGGCCCGCCCCCGTGAACTTCTCCAGGGCTGCGTTGAACGCGATCACGGCCGCGGTCATGGTAAGAACGGTCAACACCACAGGGCTCGCCGCCAGCGTGCCCAGCGCGAAGGTCATTCCTACGATGCCAGCCGCTATGGCCGCCCACGGCACGAGCGCCAGGCCTCCCGCCACCAGCACCACCGCGGCGATACCCGCCGCCGCCGCCAGCGCCTCTGCAGGGATCATGGCCAGCGCATCAACGAACGGTAGGATCGCGCCGCCGAGTATGAGCATGGCCGCCTCAAAGTTGACGCGCATGCGCGCCAAGCGCACGCTCGTCGACTCCTCCATTATCTCGAACGCGGCCTTAACCGCACCTACGGAGGTACTCATCGCGTCGAGGTCGTCCGCGAAGGTCTGCGCGCCCGCGCCTCCCAGGATCAGCGCGGCCTGCAGGGCCTCGGTCGACCCCAGCACCCTCTTGAGCATCGCATCATTGCCGCCCAGCTGATCAATGAGCTCCTTGGTCATCCCCGCGAGGCCCTTCTCTGCGAGCGTGGAGCGGTTGAACTCCAGTCCCAGCTTGTTGAGCACCTTGACCTGCCTGACAGTGGGGGCCGTCAGTGCCAGGATGAGCTGGCGGAGCTGCGTGGTCGCGACGGTCGTGGGCGTGCCCTGCACGGTCATCGCCGCGAGCGCTGCCGTGACCTGCTCGAAGCTGACGCCGACCGCCGCCGCGATAGGTACCACGTTGAACAGGCTCGCCGACAGCTCCTCGAAGGTCGTCTTACCGAGCCGGACAGCGGTGAACATGAGGTCCGCCGCCTTCTTGACGGGCAGCGTCTCAACGCCGTACGCGTTCACGACCGACGTGAGGCCGTCCACAGCGACCTCCAGCGTGGTCACACCACCGATGGCCGCCTGGCCCGCTACGCGCAGGAACTCCATGACGTTGCCGCGCGGTATTCCTGCCGAGATGGCCTGGTAGAGGGCCGGCACCGTCTCCTTGGCCGTGATGCCGATCAGCTTCGTGAGCTCGATCGTCTCTGCCTGGAGCACCTTGAACTGCGCCTCCGGCAGACGCAGCAGCGTGTTGACCTCGCGCAGGCCCTTGTCAAAGTCCACGGCCATCTTGACGGCCGCCACGGCCACGGCACCGATCGCCAGGGCCGCGCCAGCCGCGGCCATCTTGAGGCGCTTCAGGCTATTGGAGAACGTGTTGGTTCGCGTCTCGGCCTTTGACAGGCCGGCGTTATACCCACGCTTATCCAGCCTCAGCCGTGCAACCAGGTCAGCTACAATCGCGATGTTGCTACTCCAGCACCACAGGTGCCACTACCCCCGGGGGATCACCGTCACGCCCCGCCCGATGACGCGCGTCGCGATCGGCGAGCGCCGCCAGCAGGTCGGGGTTGTCGAGCGCGGCCGCGTACTCCGGGCTCGGCGGCGGCGTCGAGCCTGCCGGGGTGCCCGAACTCTGCACCTCCCGCGCCTTGAAGTACGCGGACCACTCCGTCAGCTCCAGCGAGGACACCTCCGTCAGCATCCTGTTGACGGAGACATACCCCAGCTCCAGCGCTAGGGCGTAGTAGAACCCTCGGCTGCTGCCTCCGAGAAATCCTGGACGAGCTTCTCCTCGTCCTCGGGGGTCAGCCCGCTCAGCCGCGCCGCCACGACGTATACGCGCTCCAGCGCGGCCGCGCTCTTCTGGCTAAGCGCCGGGATGTCGCTCTCCGCGAAGACGCGCGTGCCCTTGGTGGTGCACGCTGCGCGCGCTACGAGGCCCGACCGCATGTTCTTGATGCGCAGCTCGCGGTCGCCCTTCTTGTTGACGACCATCATCGAGGCCTCGAACCCCTCGCGCTCGTCGCCCGACAGGGCCCGTACCCACAGGTGGCCGCCCCACTCCGGGACCTCGACCTTCTCGCGGCCGAGGTCGTCGGCCTCCAGGATCTCGTTCTTCGTCAGCTCACTGGACATGAATGTAGCTCCTCACAAGCGAGCCTTGCGAGGAGCCGGGGTGTGTGTTCCGGCCCTCGCGGGGCTCCTCACTGGGTGTCTCTGTAACCCTTGCCTTCGTTACTCGCCGATCGCGTACTCGACGTCCACGCCGTTGCGTACCCTCTCGAACCGACCACGCGTCCAGTGGATCAGCTCAGCCCGGCCGTCGGCCGCGCCCTCGGTCCACAGGCGCGTGGGCCCGAGCGTGAACGGCCCCGCGGCCCCGGCCTCGACCCGCCTGTACTGCGCGTAGACGAGGACGCCGCCCTGGCGCGCCTCGTTCTTCACCCAAAACTCGTCGTTGTCTACCCCCTCGACGAGGAACGAGATCGTGTCCCCGAGCGACGGCTCCGCCGGGCTGCCGAGCGCAATTGACTGCTTCTGCTTCATTAACGTACCCCTACTCTACCGGCGCTAATTGCTAGGAGTCGTTACGCGTGAGAACGCCGGCGCTCTGGAACGTGAGTGTCTTGGTCGCGATGTCACCGACCGTACCGCCGACAGGGTCGCCCTCGAGGACCGCGTTGCCGCGGAACTCCGGGTTGGTCGCGCCGATCACGGCCTGCGTCGGACGCAGGATCATCGGGAAGGACGCCGCGCCCACGAGCGCGAACAGCAGGTCGTCGACGTCAGCATCAGCGAAGTCGTCGTACAGCTCCACCGACATGGACCAGTCGAACAGGCCTGGCTTGTGGATCCTCGTCGCCGCGGTAGCCATCGCCGTCTCGTCCAGCATCTCCGCGTCGTACGCCAGCGTGACCGAGCGGACGTGGTCCGACTCGTCGACCGAGTTGATCTTGAGGTGGGCGTTCGTCCACACGAAAATTGCCATGGTGTCCTATCCTCCTACGCCGCTAATCAGCGACCGCGTACGACGCCCACGACGCCGAGCACTGTGGCCGAGGTGCCGGTGAAGCCGGTCACCCGCAGCCTGAAATATTCGTCCGTGATCGGCGTCGAGCCGTCGCTCTGCATGAAGAACGACGTGATGCCCGTGCTGTTCGCCTGCGTCGCGAGGGTCGCGGGCGTGCCCGCGAAGTTCGCCACGTCGTCCGACTCGATGATCATGTCGAGGTCCGTGAAGTCGTCCGCCACGATGTGCACCATGGCCACGATGCGGTCGCCCGCCGGCACGTCGATCGCGCCGCCGAAGCCGGGGAACGCGACCGCGTCGCCGAACTGGTAGGCCGTCCCGTCGACCACGCCCGTAACGGCCACCACGTCGTCGATCGAGACGCGGCCGATCGCGAGCTGCTCCTTGCTCGTCGCCGCGTATGTGAACTTCGCCAGGTCCCCGACCGTGCCGCCGGGCGTATACGTCGCGCCCGCGAACTGGCCGAAGTACGCGTGGTCCCCGTCCGCGATGACGCCCGCCGTCCCCGTCGATACGGGGATCATCGTGACGTTGACCGTCTCCGAGAGCAGGATGGTATCGAATAGCTCCTCGTCGATGCCAGGCTCAGCGAAGTCGAGGAAGCCCTCGTGGTTGAGCGACACGTCCCAGAGGCCCGGCTTGTGGATCCGCGTGCCTATGACCGCCTGCTGGAACGCCGTGGCGTCCAGTATCTCGGCCTTGTAGTCCAGCAAGAGCTGGCTCATCTGCGCCGAGAGATCGACCTCGTTAACGAAAAGCCTTGCATTCGTCCACACGAATAGTGCCACGCTAGCGCCCCTTCTTGTGTCGTCGGGCAGTTCGGACACGATGGCAGTTGGAGCAAACCAGCTCGCACTTCGCCACCTCGTCCTGCAGCTCAATCATTGTGTGGCCGACCCCACCATTTCCGCCCAGCCCGAACGACTTGCCGCGCCCCGGGATATGATCGAAGTCCATGGCCTCCTGAGGAAAGTACCTACCGCAGTCCGTGCACGGGGCCGTCTTGAGCTTCCGTAGATACTCAGCACGTTCTGCTCGATCGGTCAGCGCCGCAAGCGCAGTCCCAATATTTCGGTTGTGCTCTGCGGTGTGCTTATATCCGAGCAGACCGTTTGACTGCCCGCGCTTTACGTCGCTGATCGTCTGTGCTCGACGCGTGAGCATTTCCGGATCGTGCCTTCCGCACCTGCAGTCGACTACGCAGATCACCATTGGGCTACCCCGTTCCCCTGCGCGCGTTCGTCCAGACGAAAAGGGCCATCGGCTAACTCGCCCCCTCGTCATCGGCCTCGTCGTCGGCCTCGTCGTCGGCCTCGTCAACTGTATCGATGTACTCTGGCAGCTCTACCGGAGGATCGAACGCTACGACTACACCGTCCTCGACGACCTGACCGGACTGGAGCAGATGCTCCAGCAGATGGTCGTCTCCCAGCGCCTCAGCGCTGAAGGACTGACCTACGCCCACCGGCTGACCGTCGATCAGCACCGGCGGCCCGCCCACGATGAGGTACCTCTTGCGCTTGCTAGCCCTGGCCATCAACACTCACCGTTCGTCCGTCCAGATACACGAAGTGCCGACAGTCACTACAGTACGCGCGCGGCTCGCCCGTCATGGCAGAAGCGTTCTCCATGTTCGTATGATCACATTCTATCGCGCCGTCAGGGGCCTCGGATATACCTGCAGCGTCGTCAGATGTACCACTCCGGCTCTCCTCCAGCTCGATCGCTGTCATCACGTTGATCATGAGAACCTCGAGCGAGGCACGCACGGCAAGCAGCTGTGTCATCACGTCCATCTTGGAACATCCGTCTCGTTGAACGTGACCTGATCGTCGTGCTTACACCCTGGGCACCTAACCTCGATCGGGCCACCCCGCAGCGCGCTCCTGAACCTAAACAACAGCCGCCTGCACTTCGGGCAGTTTAGACGAATGAACCCGTCCTCGCCCTTGTGCGGGATCTTAGACGTCATCACGTACCACTTCAAAGTTGCACGAGAACAACGGTCGCTGACCGGCACCATCTGGCGTGATCTCGAACGGCTGCTGGAGCGCCAAAATACTCATGTAGATCACGCTGTTGCGCGTCTCGCCTGTGTTGAACTTCAGGACACCGTAGACGGTGCGCGCCGTGTCGCGCGTCTCCGCCCAGCCGTCACGGGCCCCGCGCGTCAAGATCTGGATCTGGTGAACCTCCGCCGCGATCGACCCCATGGCGAAGTGTGGCTCAGACCCGCCGGGTTGCAGGATCGCGATGACCGCGTCAGGGGTCTCCGGCAGCCCGCCCAGGAAGACGTCACCGGTCGTGATGCCGCCCGTTACCAGGATGGCCTTGATGTCGTCGAGGAGAGCCACTAGACGCCCGCCGTCCGGAGGTTAGCGGCCTGCGCCTTCGCGCGCACCTTGCGCATGATCCTGCGCGCCAGCCTGTCCTCGGCCTTGGCGAACCGCTTGAGCGCGGGTCGCTCCAGGTACTTCCACGTCGTCGGCGGCTTGTGCCGCGCCGTGCGCGCGCCCGGCTCGAACTGCTGCGGGTGGGGTGCGCCCTCCTCCGGGGGCGGGATCTCGTGCACGAACAGGGCATACCGCGTACCGTAGCCGACGATGATCTCGAAGGCGTCACCGCTGCGCTTCTGCTGCACGAACGCCGTATTCCTTAGAATACCGAACTCGTGTGGCACGATACGCATGGACTCGGTGCGCAGGTTCTCGCCCTCCGCGCGCAGGCCGCGCTCGAGCGCCTTGACGCCCTCCTTGCCCGTGATCCTCAGCAGGCGGGCAATACGACCCTCACCATCGAGGTTGAGCGTGATCGCTGGCTGCGCCATCTAGCCCCTCACCGGTCCAAGCATGAGCTTCATGTGGTGGTCACCCTCGTCGTCTGAGATCAGCCTGTAGCTCAGCAGCGGTGGCGTCGAGCCATCCGGCAGCGTCACGCGCGCGTTCGTCGTCAGGCCGGTCGGCAGGCCCGAGGTCGCGTGCGGCGCGATCCAGACCGTGTGCGTACTCGTCTGCTCAAGACCGTTGAGATCCATCACCTGCGTGAACTCCTCCGTCACGCGCGCCGTGTATGTCACTGACACGCCGAACGACCGCGCCCGGTACTCGTCGTACGAGCTGAACGGCTCGATGGTGATCGTGTCCGGCATGTAGTCGTCGAAGTCTCGCTCGTACGCCACCGGCTAGACGTCCGCCCGCAGCGTGTCGACCGGGGTGTCCTCGTCGTGCATGCCGATCTTGAACCGCGGGTGCGTGATCGATGTGTTGGCGTCGTCGTCGTCCTCCTCGGACTGCTGGATGCCGCCGGCGTACATCTCCGTCGGGTCGGTCGCCGCGGCCGCTGCGACGATGATCGGCAGCAGCGCCGCGTAGTGGTCGAACTTCTGCGCCGCGCTGATCTTCAGGTCGCCCACGGCCTTGTCGACCACGCTCGCGAAGTTCGCGATCAGCCCGCGCACGGCGGCGATGGCCGCCCCGCCGACGGTCGTGTACGTGTCGAGGAAGTACTGGATCTCCTCGTCGGTCAGGTCGCCCGGGCTGACGGTGTCGCCGATCAGCAGGCGCACCTTCGCGAGGTCCGTCGAGAAGTCCAGGCCCGTGTACGTGAACGCCAACCTAGTGCCCCTTCCTGAACCACGACAGCGAGCGGATCTTGTGCACGCGGTCACGTGTCCAGCGCACGCGCTCCAGCCGCCACTCGACGGCCAGCATGATGAACAGGGCCGCAGCGGTCTCGATGATCATGTGGTCTCCCTGTAGCCGAGCCCACCCTCGACGCTCGCGACGCTCGTGCTATTGGTGGGCCGATAGCACAGGACGATCGTGTCCAGGTCCCCGTTGATGGCCGACCCGAGCAGGATCGCGTTGTCCAGGTCAGCCCCCACCGAAGGGTTGCCCGACTTGATCTGTCCGCCCGCGGACTCCGCAAATCCCCCCGTAAACTGGGTCCCGCCTGTCACCGAGTTGGTAGCCCCCGCCCCCAGAGCGATACCCACGGCGCTGTTGGCCTGGGCAACATAGTCAAACGTCCCCGCCACCGTCGGGTTGAAGATCAGAACCCACTCACCGAACTCGCCCACGGTCTGGATCTGCAGCTCCGCCTTGACCAGTTTGATCTGGGCAGCAAGGTGCGTACTCTTGAGCTGGATGCCGACGACCGCAAACAGTTCGTTCTCGTTGTCAGTGATGACTGCTGCTCCGGCGGTGGAGGCCCAGCGCAGGATGCCCAACTCCTGCTGTCCTCCCTCGGAGATCACGGTCCCGCAGAGGTGCCGCATGGTCGAGGCCGCACCGGTCCCGTCGTTCTCAATCTCGTAACGCAGCGGCAGGTTGGGCGTACTCATGTATGCGCCCTCAATGACATTGGCGTGGTCGAAATCATGAAAGTAGAAAACCATGTCGCCGATGATGACGCCCATACGAACGGTGCCAACCGACAGCCACTCAAAGTCGATGATGAACAGCTGTGACTTAGTAAAGTTCAGCTTGATGCCGCTGCGCCCGGTACCGTCCATCGGATCGTCCCAGTCGACCTGGTTCACCGGGCTATTGACCACGCTACCGGTTGTCTTCGAGCGTACAGTCGCCTTCACCGTACCGTCCTCGATCGACCAGAAGAGACCGTTGTCGTCGTCGAACAGACCGAAGGCCGCGGTGATGCCGGAGCCACCGCCGCTGAGGTCGAGTGTCCCGGTGAGGAGGATCTCCTGGGACTTACCCGGCTGGTAGTTGAAGCGCATAAACGTCTGGCGCACACGCTTACCCGCAGCAGTGCTGACGCCCAGCACCGATGATGCCGTGGCCGTACTGTGAACGCTGGTTGTGCCGGTGCCCGACACCGCCTTGTCGTCCCACAGCAGCGGCGCGTTGTCGAACAGCTGCTTGCTGTCAAAGATCGTATGAGGCGACGACGTACGCACCCTGGCGAAACTGTCGAGGTTGTGCTTGCCGGTAATTCCTACCGGGTTAGCGCGTGGCTGCTTGCCAGGCTCAGTCACCCGGTGACTCCTCTACGGGGTCCTGCGTACGGTGACGCTGCAGTCGAACTTGCCCGTCTGCTCGTTGGCCGACTCGAAGCGGAACCGGTACCGCGGTGACGTCAGCGTCACCACCTGCTGGATGTGCTCGTCCGCGTTGTTCGAGTCCGCGAAGGTGTCGGTCACCGACGCCCCGCCGTCACCACTCTCCTCCAGGATCGGCGCGTTCGATGCCGTACCCGCAACGAGCGCCTCGAAGTCGATGACGGCCTGGTTCTCCGGACCCCTGAGGATCCAGTCATTGGCCAGCGGCGGTGCAGCGCCCCACTGTGTATTGTCCCCCACGGCGAGGGGGGCCAGCCCGACCCACAGGCGGTCCGCCAGCCGCGGGCTGTCGATGTCCTCACCGGCCGCGGGTGCCGTGCCAACCTCGATGCGCGTATTCGCGTCATCACCGACCAGGCTCGACGGCGTGATCGATGTGATGTACGTCCACCCCGCCGCGGTGTGGTAGGTGCCGGCGCCGCCGCTGATGTCAACGACCTCGGTCGCTGAGGCACCCACACTGTCCCGGCCGATGACCGTGATGTCACCGTCCGAGATCGCACCACCGCCGTCGGTGATAACGATCTTCAGCTCGCCCTCGAAGGACGGCTGCCGGAGCAGCGTCAGGGCCGTGGCGTTGACGGGCCGCACCGAGGCGACCACGTCGTTCTTGTCGGACGCAGTGTAGTAGATCAGGACGCCGCCGCCAGTGCGAATCAGCCGCTGGTGCTCATTCCTGAGCTTGAGATCGGCCATGAGAAAGGCCCTTCCGCTGTGTTGTCGCGGAGGGCCTCGCTTGAAGGCTGCAGGCCGGGCGTTACGCCCCCACGACCCTGTGTTTTGCTGGGCTGTGTTACCTCAGGGACTTAGTCCCACGCGATGACGTGGATGAACTGGCCCGCCGCCGGGTTTGTTCCGCCCGTGCCGTCAGCCTCAACCCTCGTGCCTGAAATGACGAACTGGTCCGTCAGGCCCTCAAGGAACAGGCCGTTGGCGTCGTACACCTGCACGATGAAGCCTGCCACCGTGAACGGGAAGGTCACCCGAACCGCTCCGAGGTCAACCTCGGTCTGGTCCACCGTGTGGATGACCACGCTGATCTGACGGGCACCGGCTGCCTTGCCTGCACGCAGGTTCGCCGTGTCCCACTCGTTGTTGACCCCGCCCAGCGTCTCGGTCGTGGCCGTGGTCACGGCGCTCGCCGCGATCGTTCCACCCACCGTGGCCGCCGTCTGGAGCAGCAGCTCGTTGACGCTGATCTGCGTCGCGAGCACCAGCTCGGTAGCGCCGATGCCCGAGCCCCGGCCGCTGTTATTGATGTCCGCCACGAGGGCCGGCATCGCCGCCGTCGGCGTCAGGGTCGCGAGCAGCCCGACCGCGATGTTGGAGCCGGTCGTGCCGGCACCGTCCAGGACGTTCTGCCCGTCCGCGTGCGTGGCCGCGGTCGTGCCGCTGACGCCGCGGATGAACGTACGGCTGGTGCCCGACACCGCCGAGATCACCATGATCTCAGACTCGATGGCGATGAGGTCACCGATGGCAACCGGCGTCACGTTCGCGTAGTCCGTCGTGAACGTCGCCAGCGTCAGCGGGTCGGTCGTGTTGTTGAAGTCGCCGCCCTGCGTGTTGTCGGTGCCGTCGGTCTGGACGACCTCGTACTCGTAGACGTCGGCACCGATGGTGACCGTCTCGGCGTCGACCACGTCGCTCGCCATCCGCAGCGTCGCCCGCGCCGGGGCACCTGCATCGAACGCCTGAGCGTTCGTGATCGTGAGCTGGCCGTCCGCCGCGAGCGTCGCATCGTTGGACACCGCCACCGAGACCACGTCGGAGCCGTCGCCGACGAGGATCTGGCCCGAGGTCTTGGCGTCGAGGTCCGTCGGAGCGTTGGCCGCCCCACCGACCTTGACCGTACCCTGCGTCATGTTCGCCTGCTTGGCGTTGGTGACCGAGTCGTCCTGGAACTCGTTGGTGCCGATCTGGACCAGCGGACCGTCCAGGCGGTACTCCGTAACGTCCGTTGCCACGACGGCGACGAAGCCGACGATCTGGCTCAGGGCGTTCGGGTCGCCGTCCGTCGGGTCTGTGACCGTCGCGTCACCGGGCGTCGTGCTCAGGTAGAGCGGGTCGCCCACGGTCTTGCCCGCGAGGTCGACGCCGCCGGTCTCACGGTAGCTGCGGAAGGCGAGGCCTGCCGCGTTGTTCTCGATGTCGGTACGGATGACGTACTCGGCCGGTTGGCCCTGTGCATCGGCGTCGGCCAGCGAGATGTTCGGCTTGGCCTCGGTCTCGTCCCACCCTGAGATGTAGACGAGGTCGCCGTCCTCGATGGTCACGCCGGTCTCATTGAAGACCTCGACCGCGCCGGAGACGCCTCCGCCGTTCGGGACCCACGAGGGGCTGGCCTTTGTGCCCGCGTTCGAGTAAAGGACGTTGTTGGTCGTGTCGATGAGCAGCGAGCCCGGGCCGGCCTGACCGGCGGCCGTACCGCTCGTGCCGTCCGTCGGTGCACCCGCGATGACACGCATCTGCACCCGTACGCCCGTCACCTCCACCAGCGTGAGGTACGGGATCTGCAGCGGTCGGTTGAATCGCTCTACGCCCATGGTGTGTCTCCTCCTAGAGGGTCTCTACTATCGACCCGACACGAACGAGAAGCGCCGGACGTCCATCGTCCGCACCGCGCCCGTGTTGGTCGTCTCGAGCCACGCCACCGGCGAGTGCTCCTCGTCCTCGTCCAGCGCGTCCGTGATGGTCGCGACCAGCACCTTGTCGAGGAAGCAGCGCATCTGCACCACGGTCGCGCTGACCGGGTCCATCTCGACGCGCCACAGCTGGAAGGTCCCGCCCGCGGCCACGTTCGTGCTGGTGTCCCGCCCGCCCGTCGTCGCGTCCTGGTCGGCCGCGAAGTCGTTCTTGTTGTGGAACGCGTACACCGCGTCCGGGTCGGTGAAGCCGACGTCGAAGAACATGCCGGCGAGGTCGTTGCCCTCGTTGCCGGTGGCCTCGAACGTGGTCGTGAGCGTCGCGCCCTTGACCGGCGGCTTCAGCGCGTCGGCGGCCTCACCGAGGAAGCCCAGGCCGAACGCGCGCGTCGTGAGTGCGATCTGCGAGACGTCGATCTCGACGTACGCCATGCCGTGCTGGTCCGCCTGCCACACGCCCGCCGGCGTGCCGAGGACGATCGTGTCGCCCGTCGCACCGTTAGCTGTGGTGAAGCGCATCGTCGTACCACCCTCGCCGGCGGTGTTGGCCACCGCACCGGAGTCGCCGTCCGCGATGCCGTTGCCGTAGACGCGCAGGCCGCTGCTCGCAATGAGCACGCTCGCGTTGCCGTCAGCCAGCGGCGAGCCCACGCCGTCCCTGAAGTCAGTGTGGACGCCCCACAGCCCCGCCTGGTCGTAGCTCACCGGCTCCCAGTACGGGCTGGCCTTGGTGCCGCGGTTGACCCACAGCGTGCCGCGCGTACGGTCAGTGTAGATCGAGCCCGGGCCGGCGACGGTCGCGCCGTCTCCCGAGGTGCCGGAGGCCGGCATGCCCGTTCCGCTGAAGACCTCGACGTCACGCGTGAGGATCGCCGCCGGTGTGCTGACCGGACGCTTTAGGTGCTCTACGCCCATGGTGGTTCTACCTCCTAGAAGGACCCGCCGAGGAAGTCCGGCATCGTGCCGTCGTCCTCGTCTGGTCCCGCGTCATTGTCGTCGTCAGCATCCCCGTCGACGGTGTCTTCTGTGTCGTCGTCTTCTGTGTCGTCGTCCCCGCTGCTGTTGCTGTCCGCAGCCTCGAGCTCGTCAGCGCTCTCCTTGGCCTGCGCCTCGTCGAGCAGCCTCTGGCGGCTCGCCTCAGCGCGCTCGGTGGCCCGCTCGCGCTCCTCGGCCTGGTCGGCCTCGGCCTGCTCCTGCCGCGCCTCGAGCACGTCGTACTCCGCCTGGGCCACCTCGTAGACGTCGTACGCCCGCTCGGCCGCCGAGCGCGCCCTGTCCAGCACCGGCTTCGGCACCACGGTCGCGTACGGGACTCGCGGCTGCGGCAGGTCGCCCAGGTCGACGACCTCCAGCTCGCGGATCCACCGCGCCTCGCGCAGCGCCTGCTCCTTGGCCTGTGTCAGCTCGCCCGCCGGGAGCAGCGACCCTGGCGGGTACTCGATCCCGTTGACCGTCATCCTCCGGGCTACCAGCAGTGCCATGTGATCCGTCCCTCCCCCGTGTGGGTTCCGTCGTCTCTAGTAAAACGGGCCGGCCAGGCTAGAGACCGGGTCGACCCGCAGGTTGTCGCTTCAGGCTGCTAGGCGGCTACCGTCTAGGTGACCGCGTTGCTGAAGAAGATGCCGAGGTCGGCCGCGACGAGCTTCATGTCCATCGCCCACTCGCCCTCGATGCGGTCCGACTTCTTCAGGTCCGCCCGCATCTTGTTCATCCGGGACCCCGTGCCGATGCCCTCGACGCCGCCCGTACCGGTGTAGCCGGTCCACGCGAACTGGTAGCCCGCGCTCGGGTGCAGCAGCGAGGCCGACGGTGCCGCGTAAATGAGCAGCGCGTCGTTCCCGAAGTAGAAGCTGTAGCTGTCCGAGGCGCCCTCGGCCGCGGTGTTCCGCGTGGCGCTCGCGACGATGATCTCCTCGAGGCCCAGCAGGTCCGCGACCAGGTCCATCGTCACGACACCCTTCTGGGTGTGCTTGATGCGGTCGAGGATGTCCGGGTGGTTCTTCAGGACCGTCTCGATCTGGCGACCGATGACGAACTTGTTGGGCCTGAACCCTGTCTTCTGCTCCATCTGGTCCATCAGCGTCGCGATGTCCTCGATCGGCGTCGAGGCCGCGTCCTCCCACCGGAGGAACTGGTCAGCCGCCGGGGCGCCCGTCACGCCCACCTGGTCGTTGGTCGTCGCCGCGCCGGTCCACAGGCTGGTGCTGAAGAAGGCCGAGACCCACTCGGACTCCATCTTCATCAGCAGCTGGCGCGTGACCCACTCCGTGGCGTCGCGGTCCAGACCGATGACCGTGTCCGCGTTGGCGCGGAGCTGGTCGTCGATGTCCTTGTGGACGGCCCACACGTCAGCCGTGTAGGTCTGGGTCGACAGCTCGTAGCCCGAGCCGGCCGACTCCGTCGAGGCCGCGCGCTTGCGCGCCTCCTCGCGGAACCAGTCGTCGCGGTTGTACGTGAAGTACTTGTCCGACTGCCGGTCCACCGAAACGATCGGGAAGACCTTGGTCGCCACGAACTTGTCGGTGTCCTGCATGAACGCGATGCTGATGTCCGTCAGGACCGCATCTACGTGTGCATCGCTCTGTGTTGGCTGTGCCATCCGGCCGCTCCTCTACTCTTATTCTGCTATCTCAGCTCTTGGGCTAGCTAACCTCGCCGCCCGAGCCGCCGAAGAGCAGCACGGAAATGGTCTCGCCGGCAGCGCCACCAGTGATGGCCATGCCGATGATGACGTCTGCTGTGGTGTCTGCGTCGCCCACGCGCCCGGCCGTGTCGGTACTCGGCCCAACGAGTTCACCCGCCGCGATCGTCTCGCCGGCAATAGCCTTCGAGATGCCATCGATCATGATCTCAGCGGCCTGCCCGGCTGCCGAAGGCTTGTTCTGGAGGATGCCGATGGGTGTGTTGGCCGCGGCTGCGCCCGTCACGTCGACCTGGCCGTCACTAGCCAGCGTGACCAGCTTGTACTGGTCGCTAGCCAGGCTCGCGCCAGCCTCCAGCGTAATTGTCTTGCCGGGATCCTCGAATGCCATGTTGCGCTCCTCTAACCTGTCGCTTTAGCCCTAGGGCCTAGCTGACCTCGCCGCCCGGGCCGCCGAACAGCAGGACCGAGATGGTCTCGCCGACGTCGCCGCCCGTGACTGCCATGCCGATGATGACGTCCGTCGATGCGCCCGCGGTGTCCACGCGGCCGTCCGCGACCGTGGATGCAGTGATCAGGTCACCGATGGCGACGGTCTCTCCGGCGATCACCTTCGAGATACCGCTCACCATGACCTCCGCCGCGACGCCAGCGGCGCTCGGCTTGTTCTGGAGGATGCCGATGGGTGTGTCCGTCGAGTCGCCCACGGACTGGCTGGTCGTCACGTCAACCTGGCCGTCGGAGGCCAGCGTGACCAGCTTGTACTGGTCACTGGACAGGTCCTGCCCCGCCTCCAGTGTGATCGTCTTGCCCGGGTCCTCGAATGCCATGTGTGCCTACCCTCCTCGGGTAGCTATGCCACTGACGCTCAAGGCGTTCTGGGACTAAATCGTCAGTTACTCTGTCGGGCCCTGCCCGACCGGCTGCCCGCTAGAGGCGGGCACCCTCGTCGTATGCCCGCTGGCCCGCCGGCGTAGCCACGGCGTCGCGCACGCGCTGCTGCTGTGTGCGGCTGTCGTCCGTGCCCTGCTCCTTGGCGATCTTGTTGATGATCCCCTCCGGCGTGTCGTCGCCCGGCTCCGACGTGCCGACCTCGTCCAGCAGGTTGGATTCCTGCGCGAAGCGCGCGCTGCGCCCCAGCACCTCGGCGATCGCCTCGAAGTCAGCGATGTCCAGCTTGGCCTTGGCCCGGTAGAGCGTTGCCCCGAAGGCGTCCGTGTCCTCGATGCTCAGCCCCGCGTAGTCCTTGCGGACCTGGTCGACCGTGGCGGCGATGCCGCGCTCCTCGCGCTCCTTGGCGAGCTCCGTGACGGTCTCGTCCAGGCGCTTGGTGATAGCCGCCGTCTCCTTGGCTACCGCCTTGGCGATGTCCTCGGAGGTGGTGCTGTCGTCGGAGGTGGTGCTGTCGTCGGTGTCGTCGTCAGCCGCGGCATCAGCCTCTGCGGCTGCGATCGTGGCGTCATCCGCCACCTCGCCACCGCCACCAACCGCGCCGTCGGACGGCGTCTCGTCATTGTCGTCGACCACCGCTGCAGCGGCCGCCTCGAGCCCGGCGTCCAGCGCGTCGAGCACACCCTGCGGCAGCTCGGCCGCGCCATCAACGTCCTTCAGGACCTCGGCAACGCGCTCGCTCATCTCGTTGGCCATGTTGCTCTCCTCCGCTGCTGCGTCCGCTGACTTCGCCAGCGTCACGTGCGCATCCTGGTCAGCCCCCTGGTCAACCAGGGAGACCTCCGTCAGCTGAAGTTCAGTCAGCTCGCGCCGCGCCATCTAGGCTCCTGCATCCATATGTAGTGACAAAATAACCCGCCCGGCGTGGTCCTGTATATAGTTGACTGAGGGTTTTCTACCCACCCGGCCACAGGGGCGCGCCCGCCATGAGGTACGCCAGCGCCATCCCGGCCGCTGTCGTATACGTGGCCTGCAGCGCGTGCGGCCACCCAATGGGCGGCCTGGACCGGTGCACCTTCAGGTACAGGTGCAGCAGCTGCTCGTCCTGATCCATGATTGCGAACTGCTCAACCTCGGCGCGCAGCGCCATGTCGGAGATGCCGCCGAGCAGATCCTTGAGACGGTCGCCGTTCACGCTACTCAACCTCGGTCACGGTCGCCGTACCCGCGATGCTGAACATCGAGAGCGACCCGTCCTTGACCCGGGCCCACGTGTCGGGGTCGAAGACCTTGAAACCGATCCACCAGCCCTTGCTGACGCCGGCCCGTGCGTCCTCGTCGAAGCCCATGGCCTCCAGCTTCTCATCGGTCACTACGAACGACTCGATCAGGTTGGAGACGATCCTCTCGTGATCCACGCCGCCCTGGCGGGACTTGAGCACGAAGTCGTACACCGCGTCCTCAAGTCCATCGATCGGGATCGAGTCGCCTTGCAGGTCTGTCTTGGGCACCAGCTGCGCGTGCTGCTCCTTGAGGAGCTTGGCCACGAAGACCGTCTCGACCTCGACGCCTTGCCCGAACGTGATGCTGTCGCCGTCCTCGTCGCGCACCATGGGGAAACGAAAGTACTCGTCACCCTTGGATGCGATCACGAACGTAGGGAAGGTGGCGATAGTCCAGTAGCGATTGGAGAAGTCATCGTCGAGCACGCCCAGGTGCACGTTCAGCGCGTCAGCAACGTCCTCGATCACGCGCTCAAGGCTGCCCTCGGGGTTGTGCGCCTTGCCCACCTCAGGGGTGGGGTCGCTATCCTTCGCAACCGGGAACGGCACGTTGGCCCACCCGAACACGAGCTGCTTGTCCTCGTCGATCTTTACGATCGGTACGCTGGTGAGCCTCATACCCGCCGCCTTACTCTGTGCAGCTATCGCGCGACCGACCGCCGCGGCACTGGCGCGTGAACCGCTGCCCGTGAAGCATTGTCCGCCACTACCCCAGCGGTAGCCACTGGTGCCGTCCTTGGTACAGCCCTGTACTGGCACGATGTCATAGTAATACGGACGGGCCAGTGTTAGATATAGTTGCAGGAGGGGGTTTACATTCTCGGCCAGGGCTGCGGCTAACTAAGGGCCCGCGAAAAAGAAATTACGCCAACCTGAGCCCGACCGCGCAGCGGCATCGCGGGTGCGCTGGCGGGTCGCCGATGTCGAACTCCTCGTCGAAGCCGACGGTGGTGCCGTCGAGCTGCGCGCAGATATCGTTCGGCACATCCGGCGCGGCGATCCACTCACGCTCCGCGCCCTCCGCATCGATCAGGCCCTCGGCCTGGGCCGCCCGCCACGCCTCGCGCTGGCCGACGTTGCTGGCACGGATCATCTCGGTGCGCGCGATGGTCTCCGCACGTGACTTCAGCAGACGCTTGGCGTACTGGTCCGCTAGTTTGTTTGCGTTAGGATTTCCTTGTGCAACAAGGCGTATACGAAAGTTATCCACCGCCGTGGCGTATCGCTCGTGCAGACCGACCACGCTGCGGACGCTGCGCGCCACGTCGCGCGCGCCGCGCCCCTCAATGACGCCCCGGAAGATCGCCTGCCGAACCAGCTCCTGCTGCTCCAGCGTTATCTCGACAATGAGCGACGCCGCCCGCGTACGCGCAAATATGGCGGTGCGCGGGTTCAGCAGGTCAAAGCTGAGCGATATACCCATGGAGTCGGCGGTAACGTTGCCGGCCGCGAGCGCTCCCTCCGCGAGCACGCCCTCGATCTCGCCGCCCAGCTTCTCGAAGATCGAGACCAGCGTCTCGTCGATCGAGCCCAGCGCCGAGCTGTTCACGGCGGCCTCAAGCGACGAGAGCGACTCGGCCGCGCTGAAGCGCTTACCCAGGGATGTCCACAGCTCGGTGATCTGCGGCGCGAACCGATCGGCCGTCCGGTGCAGGTCGGCGAAATCGCTCGCGTCGGTCTTGGCGTAGCGCAGCCGCAGCCTGCGACGAACCCTGCGGACGATGAAGCGGCGGCGCGACAGGGCGCTAGACCTCGCGCGTCGTTGACGGGAGGTCGGCCTCGTCCAGCAGGCGCTGCTCCAGCTCCTCGTCAGGGAAGAGCGGCATGCCCGCCCCGGCCAGGCGCGCGATGTAGTCTCCGAGCTCCCCGAGATCCTGCGTCTCGAGGTCACCATGCTCCAGCCGCGGCAGGCGCTCCTCGTCCATGTTGTTGACGCGCATCAGCTGCGGGATCGCCCGCGCGTTGACGGGGTCAACGATCACGTCGAGCCACGTGCCCATGGCCAGGCCGAAGATGTCGGTCTTACTGTCGGCGAGCGCGAGCGAGCCCACCTGCTCGTGCCCCAGCAGCATGAAGTCTGCAAGCGCCATCAGGGCGATGCGCCGGTCATAATACTCCAGAATCTTCTGAATATCGAACTGCCGGCGGCCGGCGGTCGACAGGAGCTTCAGCTCATAGATGTTGCTGCCGTCGGACCCCGTCCTCCTCGGGACCAACACGCCCTCCTGCTGCCCGCGCCGGATGTTCCGCACCAGCTCCTCGAGCTCGCCGCGAAGCGTCGCCAGCGCCGGCGTCAGCGTGGCCCTCGCGTGCATCAGTTCCTCCGGCACGTAAATCATCGGGAGCCCCGCCAGGTCGCGCTCGATACCGACGGCCTGGATCTCCTCGAAGGTCTTCTTGAAGTACCACGGTCGGTACGCCGCGCGAAGGATCGAGCGGCCCTCGGGGTTGTTGCGGATGGCGCTCGTCCGAAAGTGCAGCGCCTTCTCGACGGGGATGAAGACCTGCCTGAAGTGCGGCGGGGCCTGCTGCACCATGCCCCTGATGTCACCCACGTCATCGAACACCCACTTGAACAGCGTGTCCTGCGAGCGACCGGCCATCTTGTGCCAGCCCCAAAGCTTGTCGCTGTAGCGCGATGACGGCGACGGCGGCTCCTCGGTGCCGTCCTCATTCACGACGACTGGCGGGTTCAGCCCGCTGCGCTGCTTGAGCACAAGCTCGTGGTAGGACCAGCCGTAGGGCAGGAACGAGAGAATCTCGCTGACCACCTCACGCCACGGGCGCTGCATATCGTTCAGCGCCTCCCAGATGAAGTCGGCGTTACGCTGGTCCGCCTCCAGGACCGTGCCACCATCCTCGACGAACGGCATGACGCGCCAGTCCACCTGGCGCACGAGCATGTCGATGGTGAACAGCACGGCCGCCACGATCGGGTCGTTGTCCTGCATCTCGCGGTACGTGCGGTTGCGCCGCTGTGGGCTGGACAGCTGCCGCAGGCGCTCCTCGTGAATGAAGCCGTCATTCTGCGTGAGGCCGCTCGACCCCAGCTCCACGCCGTCAGAGACCATGCCCCGCTCCTACTAAGAGATTCTCGCTCGAGGTTTGATAATAACCTAGACCGGCAGCGCCTGTATATTTCCGCCGAGGTAGCGATAGCGCGCGCGACACGCGGTGGTTAGCCGCCAGCCGACCGCCTGCAACGGCAACCGGCGCCGTACCCTGTCCTTGCCCCCGGGCCCTGACCCGTGGCAGTACTCACGCCGAACCCCGTACGGCTCCGGCGCGTGCCCGTTAGCGCGATGCTTTCTGCACGTACGGCACAGCGGCTCGTCGAGACCGGTGACCTCGCACTCGCAGTCGAAGCACCACCGCGTCTCTGGCCCGGGCTCTTGCAGCTCTGTCAGCTATGTACCGGCCTAGCTAGCGACACGTGCCTCCGCCTCCCAGCGAGCGCCCGACTGTGAGCCGTTCGGAAAGATGAAGTCCTGCTGCTTGGCGCTCCAGTACGCCAGCGAGTAGTCTGTTTGAGGGCCGAGGGCGTCGCGCTCGTCGTATATACCCATCACCTCGTCACACGCCAGGCAGCGTAGCTCGACATGGTGCTCCTGCCCCGACCACGAGTCGCCGTCCTGGGTGTGGTCGACCCCCCGGAAAATCGGGCCCGTGGTGTAACGCCCGCCACGGTGCTTGTGTTGCTTGCTCGCCGCGGTATTGGAGCCCTCCGGGGTGCTGAACGCGTCCTCGTCCTGGGCGCCTACCTTACCGGCCATCGCTGTCTCCCGTTCCCATACTCGCGCGTTCCCACCCAGCCTACCACAAACCGACCTCGCGTGTAGGCCTGTTTCGGCGCAGGATACACTTCCATACGTATATGGTACCCGCCTACATCTCGCAAGCCTCGCCCTCGCAGTACTTGTCGAGCGCGTAGTCGGACGCCGGCAGCTCGCCGAACGACATGCCACCATTCAGCCGCTCCGTCGCGAGCGCGTACTGCTCGGCGGTGATCTCCTCGTACGGCATCTGCTGGTATTCGTCGGTCACCAGCGGCAGTAGCGAGATGGCCTTGAGCGTACCCTCGGCCCGTTCGAGCACCCGCGCAATGTCCCCGGGCGTCGTGCTCGTCTTGTCGAACTTGCCCGTGAAGCTGACCGCGTTGTCCGCCCAGTGCCGCTGCGCCACGACCGCGAGCTCCACCTGGTCCTCCAGCGAGACGTCCGACTCGCCTCGGATACCCTCGCCCACGTCCACCGGGAACTCGATCTTCACCGAGCCGGGGTTCACGACGTCCTGCTCGACGACGTGCCCGGCGGCCTCCGCCGCCCCCACGAGGGACGAGTCCGCTGCCACAGTCACCCTGCGGGTATAGAACCTCGAGATCGGGAAGTGCACGCCGGGTGTCACGCCGGCGAGCAGGGACACCGTACCGGACGGCTTGACCGACGTGCGACGTACGGACTCCGGCACGCCCAGCCACTCGATGGAGTACAGGCTGTCGTAGTACCCACTGAGCTGGTAGCCGAAGTCCATCCAGTCGATGAGAGTCCCGTAGCCGTGTGCCGTCAGGAACTGCGCCTGCCCGGTGAGCGACAGGCCGATGCGCCGCTTGGTAGTCATGACGCGTCGCGAGAGCTCGTCGGAGATCTGCTCGCTGAACAGCGTGACGCTCTTGCCGTACAGGTAGGCGAACTTGATGGTCCGCGCGAACTCGGCCTTACTCGCGATCCGCGGCAGGTAGATTTCGACCAACGTGCACATCTCCCTGTGGCCGAGCTGTTGCTCGGCGCAAGGGTTGAATCCCAGCACGTCCTCGTCGCCACCCATGCTGCGGCCGTTCATCCGACCGAACTGCTGCGCATTCTCCATCCAGAGGTACCCGGGCTCCCCGTTGGCCCACGTCCGCTCTGCCGCATCTGTGTAGTCCATACCCCGCTCAGCAAGGATGCTGTTGTTGCTCGTCCAGCCGTAGGCCGCGCGCTCGGGGTTCTTGCTGTAGTCCTTGAGGTCCAGGAACTCGCTACTCGCGTCGCCGATGGCAATCTCCGCGGACCGTCGCACGTTGCCGGCGATCACGCACTGGCCGATCATATTGCAGAGATCCACAATGTCGCGTGCCGAGAGCTTGGCGTCGGTCATGAGCCGCGCCCCCAGGACCGCACGTACCTGCTCGTGGAGCATGCGAAGCGGGGCGGGCCCTGATGCCACACCCCCGAACCCCTTGATGGCTTCGCCATACGGACGGATCCAGTTGTAGTCGAAGCGAACAGTAGGGCCACCTTCAATGTAGCTGTCGACGAGGGCCTCCAGGCTCTCAGCCCACCCCTGCCGTGAGTCGGGAACGATGTAGGTGACGCTACTCTCTGCGGGCTGTCGCAGCTCTAGCTTGCCCGCGCCGCGCGTGTCGAAGCCCACGCCCACCCCGAGCATCAGCATCTCCATGACCCAGCGGAAGAAGTCCCCGCGCTCTTCCGCGATGAAGTCGCTGGAGATGAAGGCGCAGTTCTGCAGCGCCTCGGGCTGCTGGCGCTCGTGGACGAAGTCCGTGCCCATCATCCAGAGGCCGCGCCCGGGCGGCGACCACCTCAGGTTGAACAGCAGATCGTATGCCTCGCGCGCCGAGCGCTGCGCCTTGTCCTCGCTCCACGTCGGCGCGTAGTCGCGCTGGATCGCGTACATGCCAGTGATGACGCGCTCGCAGACCTGGGCCCAGCTTTCCGGCCCACGCTCGGTCGGGCGTGAGTATGTTCGTCGGAACACGAACTCGCCGAGACCATTCCACCCGAACGGTGCCCTCCGGTCCGTGTAGTTGGACGTGAAGGCAGCATCAAGGATCGGAGTAAGGGTCATCGGTCTCGCTTCGTTGGAGGGGTGGTCGGGAAGAGGAAAGGGCAACCCTACGCCGCGGGGGACAGCGCAGGGCCGCAAGGTCTACAGTAATCCGTCAGGGAGCCTCAATGTAATTTACAGCTTCAACGTCCATGCAGACGGCGACGCAGAGCACTGCCGAGCGGCTTACCCGACCGTCGCCAGACGAGGCGCGCCAGCGCGCTCTCGCGCGGGGTGACGGGACGCTCGTCGCCGAGGTCAGGCGGACGACGCGCGAAGCGCCAGCCACCGCGCGGCCCACGCACGTACACGCCCGCCTCTGGCGGGATCTCGTCGGCCTCGGCGAGGCCCTCGGGGAACGCGAAGGAGAAGCGCGACAGGACACCGGCGTCGATGTACTTGCGCCACTTGCTCGACCGCAGGTCGCCCAGCAGGTCAGCGCGCGACGCCTTGACCTCGAACCCCTCCAGGATGACCTTGCGGTAGCCGTTCGTGCTGGTGAAGACCACGACGTCCAGCCGGCCCTCGCTGCCGAAGCTACCCGCTAGCGCGATCTCGGTGAACACGATGGAGTTGCGCCGCCGCGCCCGCAGCGTCTTCGCGAGCGCCTCCTGCAGGTCGTCGTGTGCCGTCAACGTCGCCCCCTGAAACGCCCGCTCTCACCGACGCGCGGCTGAGCCTGCCTTCGCCTGTTCTCCGTCGGCGTCACGGCCTCAAGGTGCCCGGGGCGCACGCACAGCGTGTTCAGGCAAAGGTGATCCACCTCCCAGCCACGCGGGATCTTGCCGTACGCCAGGCGGTACGAGACCCGATGCGCCGTCTCGGGGTACCACTTGCCGGCCGCGTTCCGCATCAGGAACTGACCGTACCTCCCCTTGCGTGAGGCGGTCCAGTTCCAGCAGTAGTCGGTCTTCTCTACATGCGGCCAGAAGCGCTCCTCAGTCGTCTTCGGCGAAGCCCACCGCCTCGGCGTCTGTCCAGACGACCAGCCCTCCACCGGCCCGGCTCGAAAGGTGACTCATGTGCACGTCCCTGTGGTTGAGGTCTTCCTCACAGCGCAGGGTATCCGTGCCCGCCTCCTTGCCACTCATCGTCGGCGGGAACAGCCAGCTAAGCAGGCCCATCATCGTCCTCCTCCGGTGTGTACGTCAGCCCGCCACAGAAGCTGATGATGTACTCGCCCGCCACGGTCCGCTCACGTCGCTCCGAGCGCACCAGGCGAGTCGCAAGCTCCATCTGTTCCTGCGTCGGCGTGGTGCGGCCGAAGCTCAGGGTGCCACTCGCGTCCGAGAACAGCCTGAAGCTGGGCAGGCCCACTCCTGCCGCCTCGAGCTCCTCCAGGATCTCTGCTGCGCGGGCGAACCCGGCCACAGTCTGTTCAGTCATCGTCGACCTTCTCCAGCACGGCGTCCGCCAATCGACTCTTCAATAGTGTACGAATGTCGACGTTAAGCACCTCTACGTCTGACCCGAAGCGCTCAGTGATCGCATCGCCCATCGCCTCGCTACCCGGATAGAGATCGGCGAACTCGTCCCCCTTCTGCACGTAGAGAACATCCAACAGCCATTCATTCACAGCTGGCGGCTTCACGCCCACCAGCCCTTTCTTGAGCGTGATATTACAGCTGACCCAATCACGCACCGTGTCGATGTCGCGTCCTCGCTTCCGGCCGCCACAGACGATCACCGGCTCCCACGCATAGGCGGGATTGACGTTCGGCTTGAAGATGGCAAACGGCTTGACCCACGCCATGATACGCACCCCCTCGGGGCACATCGGTAGCAGCGCAGGCAGCGAGACCGATGTGGCCGAGAGCGCCCAGCCGTCTGGAAACTCACTCGCAAGGTAGTCAATCAGGTGCTGGTGGTTTACCTCTTCGTCGCCATAGTGCTTCTTGGCCTGGCCAATGTAGGGCGGATCGGCATATGCAAAACGCATCAGAACAACACTCCTGTACGAACGAGGAATGCTGCGACGATAAGTCCTCCGCCAATACCAAGCGTGCCCTCTAGCCAGTTATACCCGGCTAGTCGCCTATCCATGAATAGGGCGGTGCGATCTGTTGGCTCCAGATCCCAGTTGAGATAACAGGCCAACCCACCCAGCCAGCCTATAATTGCGAGAACTAGTATCTCTGTCATTCCCGCGCCTCCCCCAGCACAGCCTGCGCAAGTCGCATCTTATACCAATCGGGAAGGCCGCGCGTCAGCCCCCGCGTGAAGTCGTGCTCGAAGGTGTCCAGCAGCGTCTCGGCGATCAGCTTGGCCTCCTCCTCCCAGACGTCGCGCTTGACCTCCATTATGAGCGGGCCGATGTCCTGCGGCGCGTCCTGCAGCAGGCCCTCGTCGCGCAGGTGCTCGACGGCCTTCTCCCATCGGCGCTCGGTCGCGAACATCTCCCACAGGATCTCGAGCGCGGTCGCCTTCGGGTTGGCCTTCGCGCCCCACTCCTTCTGGTGGACCTCCTTGAACTCGGGGCTGACGAACTTCGCCATCAGCCGCTTCGCGTCGCGGCCGTACAGCGGCTCGACCGGTTTGAGGACGATGCCCTCGATGCTCGGCCCGCCCAGGAAGCTCTCGTTCTTCAGCAGCGCGTCGAAGTTGCCCTTGTCGACCAGGCCCGTGAACAGCAGCGGCACGACCTCCAGGTCGAGCGCCGCGGCCGCGGCCTGCAGCTCCTCATACGTGAGGTAGGCCTCGAAGCTCGGGCTGGCGTCGAACAGCACGACGTTCCCCTCGGGCACGCGGTTGTACTCCAGCGCGTTGTGCTTCGGCTTGGACAGCACCTCGCCGCGGTAGGTCATCTCGGGCTGGAGCAGGTTGCTCGCCCACAGCGCTGTCACCGTGTCGATGGCCGCCTTAAAGTTGCCGTCCGTGATCTCACCCTCGTCCAGCGGGATCTCGCGACCCTTGCTCCGGACGTGCAGCTTGCCATCGAACACGCCGAACGAGAACTGGGAGCCGTCGACCTTCTCCTGGACGTACAGGACGTGGCGCGTGATGTTCCGCACCTCCGCGTGGCCGACGTTGTAGATCTTCGGGTAGCTGTGCCAGCTCGAGCCCGCGAGGTCGTCGCGGTACTGCTGCTCTGCTTCCGTGTACGCCATGAGATCCCCCGTAGTTGTGTTGGTCAGCGGGCTGGGATTCGAACCCAGACTACCCGGGCCACGACCGAGCGTGCTGCCGTTGACACCACCGCGCTGGCTGTTAGCTAGTCGTCATGCCCGTCGTGCTCACCGGAGGTCACGATCAGCGTGCCCTCCATGCCGAGCTCACGGTGTCCTGGGATCGAGCAGTAGAAGACGTACTCGCCCGGCTCGTGCACCTTGATGTGGACCACGCCGCTGCCCGGCTCCGTCAGTACGAAGTGCAGGTCAGCCGCCATCGCGATCCCGCCGTGCTCATGCGTTCCCGCACCGCCCAGGTATGAGATGTGGAGGTCAGCGTCGATCCGCTCGATGGTGAAGTCATGCGGCTCGGTCGTCACGTTCTGGATGGCAATCTCGATGACGTCACCCGTCTTCACATCCAGCGTGCTCGGCGAGAACGCGAAGTTGGTCATCTGAACGAGGAAGAGCGCGTCCTTCGGAGCGACCTCCAGGCTCGCTGCCGCGGCGGGCTCGACGTCATGTGCGTCATCACCGTGTGCTTCCTCAACCGCTGCGCCACCGCCGCAGGCGACGGCCGCTACGAGCAGCACTGACATGAACAGCGCGATCAGCTTCATCGTAGGCACCTTCCACTTCACCGGTATAGTACCCGCTCAGGTATGGAGATCGGAGGCGGAGTCGAACCGCCGTGGCGCGGGTTGCAACCGCGTGCCTAGCCACTCGGCCACCCGATCTCTGTGTGGCGGGGGGTGAGGGATTCGAACCCGCCGGGGGTTTCCCCCACCCGGTTAGCAACCGAGCGCAATAGACCGCTCTGCCAACCCCCCATGCTCTGGCGGACGGTGAGAGATTCGAACTCCCAGGCCCGGGGGCCTACGGTTTTCGAGACCGCTACACACACCAATGTTAGACCGTCCGCGGGTGCCGTCGCCAGCCGCCGGCTTGCTCTTCCAGTGGTACCGTTGGCTGGATTCGAACCAGCAGAACTCTCGGGTTTGGGCCGAGCGGCTTTGCCAATTTGCCCACAACGGCTTGGTAGACGCTGGGGGATTCGAACCCCCGCCCTCCCGGTTATGAGCCGGGTGCTCTAGGCCGCTGAGCTAAGCGTCACTGGTAGACCGGGCAGAATTCGAATCTGCGACATCCGCGTTATCAGCACGGCGCTCTAACCACTGAGCTACCGGTCTACGTTCTGGAGCCCCAGGTAGGATTCGAACCCACGGCCGGCCGCTTACAAGGCGGCAGCTCTGGCCAGACTGAGCTACTGAGGCGTGGTGCTCACTGGAGGGATCGAACCCCCGACGCCCTGGGTGTAGACCAGGCGCTCTACCGCTGAGCTAAGCGAGCGTGGGTTGGTGCCGCCTCCCGGACTCGAACCAGGACTTGTAGGGTTACGGCCTAGCGTGCTGCCAATTACACCAAGGCGGCTGGAGTATTCATACAAGCTGGTCATCTCCTCTCCTGGCTGTCGTCTGTGTTTGGTGGCGGAGGCGGGATTCGAACCCGCGTGCTCCCGGCTTATGAGGCCGGTGTGTTCCAGTACACTACTCCGCTACTGTGCCCGGGCCTCACCTCGTTGCCCAGCCCGCTGACCGTTCCGGCGGGGAGGCCGCGAACGACCCGCACCCATCCGGTATCCCTCCCGGGGCCGTGCCCTGGGCTGCTGCTAGTCCCACCCCGCAGGATGGCGCTTAGCTCCTAAGCTATCGATCAGCTCTCCGTCTTGTGGCCCGCCCGGGAGGACTCGAACCCCCAACCTCCGGGTTCGAAGCCCGGCGCTCTATCCATTGAGCTACGCGCGGTCAACTGGCGCCGGGCTCCCCGGCTCTCGTTTTCTATGGTGGAGGCTCGGGGGATCGAACCCCGGACCTGCTGCTTGCAAGGCAGCCGCTCTCCCGACTGAGCTAAGCCCCCGTGTCTGGTACTGCTGGGAGGAGTCGAACCTCCAACCTCCCGGGTCTGAGCCGGACGCCTCTGCCAGTTGGGCTACAGCAGCACTGGTGCGCAATGAAGGAATCGAACCCTCGTTTTCTGGTTGGAAGCCAGACGTCTCGCCATTAGACCGATCACGCAGGTGGTCCTCCGTGGCGGGATCGAACCGCCGCTACCGGATTGAGAATCCGGCGGACTGACCGCTATCCGAACGGAGGGCTTGGTGTCAAGGGCAGGTATCGAACCGGCGACCTCCCGGGCTTCAACCGGGCGCTCTACCACTGAGCTACCTTGACAGTGGGCGCATAGGTGGGTCTGGCTAGACCCGGCGCGTGCCTAGAATAAGGCAGGCGTGTCCCTGTGCGCTATGGCCACCAATGGTCATACACCCTCCTCTATTCTGGCCCCGACAGCGGGAGTCGAACCCGCGTTCTCTCGCTCGACAGGCGAGCGCTTTGGGCCTCTAAGCTATGCCGGGAATTCAATACCCCGCCAGGGCCGCCTCACAGCGGCGGGACGGGGAAGATTGCTGGTGCACAGCGTAGGGATCTTCCCCCATACATCGTCACCGCGACGCTGAGCATGGCTGGCGGTGCAGGAATCTCACCCGCGCCTCCGGTCTTCATCAGGTTCCCCGGGTAAAAAGCCCAGGGCCCGTCCGTTGTCCGACGCACTGATCGTGCTAACCACCAATGGTGCAAGGAGGTGGATTCTCACCACCGACCTCTAGGGGCTCGACGTTTACCAGCGGCTGCTGGTCTATCCAACCCCCGTCGCTCTGCCGGAGCTGTCCTTGCGCGCTAGACGAGCCTCGTTCGGCGCTGGTCCATCACGGACCATCCTTCCCTCGCGGTACTTTCCAAAGTCGCCTCGTCTGGTTCCCGTGAACCGTCTTGCCAGTATATCATACCCCCACAGTGGCTGGCACCACCTACGTGGGGAATCTCTTCTCTGCCGATGCGAGCGCCCGCTCGCCGCACTTGTCGCAGTACACGCCGCTCGGCGCGTTGACCGCATTGACCAGCTGCCGCGTCGCTGGCTTGCCACAAGAGCACCTAGTCAACAGTGTCAGGTACCAGGGCAACTACAGGCCCTTGCAGTTCACGAACTGCTCCAGCCGCGCGACCGGCTCCACCAGGTCAGCGGCGTCGGCCATGACGACCTCGATCTGCTTGTAGACCATCGGCGACTCATCCAGCAAATTCAGCGCGCTACGGTCCTGCCAGACCACCGAGTGGCCCGCCACGATCCGCGCACTCATCCGCTCCTGGAACTCGTCCACCGTGAACCGCGCGTACGCGCCCGTGGCCTTCTTGATGGTGCCGTCTTTGCGAACCTTCTCCGGCCTGCCACGCGCCGACACGCGGCCCGCGCCGTGCGGCGCCGTGTTGTACGACAGCGCGTTGCCCAGCCCGCTGACGATGTACGTGTCGGTGCCCATCGATCCGGGGATTACGCCGAGCACGCCCTCGCTCGCGTCGATCGCGCCCTTGCGCGACAGCCACATGCCGGTAAGGATCCCGCCCTCGACGATCCGCTCGCTGTAGTTGTGGTGGCAGTTGACGCGCCGCACCTCGTACTCGCCACCGCTGCGTCCCCGGAGCTCCGCCGAGAGCGCGACCAGCACCTCGTTCATCATGCACTCGCGCTGCGCGAAGGCGTACGCCTGCGCCCACTGCATGTCCGCGATGTAGCGGTCGAACCGTGGGTCGTGCGCGAGCAGGAACGCCAGGTCCTTGCTCTCGAGCAGCGCGTTCGTCTCGGCGCAGCGGTCCTGCGCCTCCTCGATGTGGACCTGCGCGATGTTGTTGCCGATGCCGCGCGAGCCCGAGTGGACGATCGCCCACGTCACGCCCCGCTCGTCGACGGCCAGCTCCACGAAGTGGTTGCCCGCCCCGAGCGTGCCGAACTGCAGCAGCGCGGTGTCCTGTGGCGAGCCGCGCTTGCCAAAGGTGTTGGGCCGCGCCGCCGCGAGTGAGCCGTCCTCGATGCTCGGCGCGAAGCCGTGCTCCTTGATGAACTCGTGCGCCAGCGGGTGCACCTCCGTACGCCGCTGCCCGACGCCCGACGGCACGCGCCTGTTGATCTCGTGGTGCAGCCGACGCCGCGCGTCCAGGTCCAGGCTCGCCGCCTCGATGGTCGTCTCGACGGCGATCATCCCACAGCCAATGTCCACCCCGACGGCCGCCGGGTAGATCCCCGCCGCCGTCACGATGGCCGTACCGATGCACGCGCCGCGCCCGAGGTGGGCGTCCGGCATCAGCGCGACGTGGCCGTGCGTCACGTTGCCGCGACTGATCATCTCCGCCTGCTCGCGGGTGTTGTCCTCCAGGATGGAGGCCCATGAGATGACCGTGCCGCGCTTCTCGCCGACCGTAGTCTTGAATGTGTCAGTCACCGTCGTCCTCCTCCGGCGTGAAGCCGGGCAGCTCCGCCATGACCTCGGCCAGCGCTAGCTGTACGTCCAGCCCGTCGCCATTGGTGTCGATGGCGTGGTTGATCGTGCCCTCGGTGATGTGCCCCAACTGGTACCCACGCAGCACAGCGATCGTCGCGGATACTTCCCCGCCGCACACGTACTTGTACAATATCCAGATCCGCTCCTCGTAGATGCCGAGCGTGTCCATCATCAGGATCGGGCCGAACCCCTGGAGGGCCGACTGCGGGTCGATCACCGGAGCCTTCCCCAGCATCTCCGCGCAGACGAGCATCGCGCCCGGGTTCCCGCCCGACATCGCCAACATCATGTCGACCGCGTTCATCTTCAGCGTGATCCTTGTGCTCATCCCATGCTCCCTAGTGCTGCCGCGCTACCACGACCGCTTGCGTAGCTCCATGAGCCACTCGTTGATCGCTGGCAGGTCGGGTGTCTCGCGGACCACGCCGCTCGTGGCGGCCTCCGCAATCTCGACCTCGAGCAGGTGCCCCAGGTCCACGACCTCGCCCACCGTCATCTCGCCGTCGCGCGCGCGCAGGACCGTCAGGCCCCACGGGTCGTCGCCCTCCAGCGGCACAGGGAACGGGAGGTCGCCCGTACGCAGGAAGTCACGCCCGGCGAACAGGATGCGGAGGTACGTCGACTTCCACTTAGCCTGCCGGCTGCGCTGCCTGTGGTCGAGCAGCTTGTTCATGCAGTTCTTGGCGTAGCCCAGGTGCGACGTAAGCACGCGCTCGGCGGCGATGGCCAGCCCCGACAGCTCACGCAGCGCGTGACCGTCCTCGGTCGTGTGCTCCTCCTCCACCGGGGCGAAGAACAGCTCGATGGAGTTGGGGTGCCCGATGGTCGCGAGCTGGAGGAACTTGGCGACCTCCCAGCCCTTCTCGTCGTCCTGCCGCTTGTCCTCCGTGCCCCACGCGTCCTTCGGGCGCGCCGACACGGGGATCTGCAGCAGGTCGCCCGTACGCGAGACGAACACCTCCGAGTAGTCGAAGTCGCTGTCCGGGCGTGCAATACCGTGCGCCTGACTACCGACCAGGACACGCAGAATCACGGGCTCCAGCTCGGCCGGCGGGCGCATCGTCTGCGGCGTCACCTGATGTCCCCGCTATATAGGCGGTTCAGCCGCGCGACGGTGGTGCCGAACGCCTCACCCCACGGGCGACCGGCCAGCCGCTTCTCGATGTCCTCCAGTGACGGCCCGAACAGTCTGAACATGTGTCGCCTCTCGTCTTGCCTCTGATCCTCAACGCATATGGTACCCGTGCGCATCCCGCTAGCTAGTCGGCCACGCGCGCTCCCGTACCTCGTCCAGCGTCGTGTGCCTGAGAATGGTGCCGTCGCGGAAGACCACCCCGAGCTGGCTGGGCCAGTTGGCCCGCGCCCCCTCGGTGTCCTGCGCGCGGTCGATCGTCGCGTACTTGCCGTCCGGCTTCTTGATGAGGTCGAGCAGTCCACCCTTGGACGCCTTGCCCGGGTCCGTCGCCGGGTCCTTGCTGATCGGCACCCACTCACCGTCGCGCTCCAGCGCGCACATCTTGAAGGCGAACTGCTGCGTGTCGCGGTTGACGTGCTGGAGGAGCGCGCCGCCCATGCCGAAGGCGATGTTGTCGACGGACCAGCCGTGATCCTTCATCACCGCAAGGATGCCCTTGATGCTCGCCGGGTTCACGCCGTCGCCCTGGATCACGCGGACGTACGGCGGCAGGACCTTGAAGCCCTTGCTGTTGGTCGTCGTGCCGAAGGCCGCGCCCAGCCGCCTCAGCGTCTCGAGAACAACCACGTCCGGATCGCCAGAGTCGGGCCGGATGATGACCGTCCCGCCATTGTCGACGACGGCCTCCTTGAGCTCGTCGCCCCAGATGTTGTCGATCGCGCTGTACAGGTCGTACGAGTCGGAGACCACCGCCAGCAGCGCGCCGTCGCCGGCGAACCGCTCCAGCATGTTGCGGTAGGCGTCGGCCTCGCCGTCGCGGCCCCACGCCGTGATCGTCGAGTGCTCGGCCGCCGGGATCGAGAACGCCGACATCGGGTGGTCGTAGTACTCGTTGGCCGCGACAACGGCGGCAACGGTGTCCGACCCGAGAAAGTTCACGAGGTGTGCGGCCCCGCCGATCTCAGCAGACTCGCGGCTCGACACGCCGCGCGACCCGAAGTCGTGCAGCTTGAACAGCAGCCCGGCCGGGTCGTCATCGGACGTCAGCTCGTGGTAGCGCTCCAGCGTCTTACGGACGTACCGGCTCGTCGTGGCCACCGTGATGGGGTACCACATGCGCATCAGCGCCGTCTCCAGCCAGCTCACGACCCAGAACGACTCGGGGTCGGTGGCCGTGACCGTCATCAGGACGTTACGGTTCGGCACCACCATCCCCTCCTGCACGGCGCGGATCTCGATCGGCAGGTAGCCGTTGAGGTCGCGCGCGATGCGGAGCCAGCCGTCGTAGTTGAACGGCAGCCCGTGCGCCGCGAAGAAGTCGCGCGCCTCGTCGACGTCATGCTCGTGGACGACCTTGCCCGCGAAGTACCGCTCGAGGATGTACTGGAGCCCGAAGAAGCAGGTCTCGTCGTACTCGCCGCCGCGACTCTCCAGGTAGTACATGGCGTTCGTCGGCCACGGGTCGCTGGGGAACTGGAGCCAGTGGCTCGCCTTGTAGCTGTCCGTATCGAGAATGATGTTATCCGCGCTCACCGGGAGCCCTCCTAAAGTTGTGCCCGCTCTTCCTCATGCCGCGCCGCCACCGGGGCGGGCGCTTGCGGGTCTTCTCGTTCGCCCTGCGCGCGCGGAACTTTCGCTCTCCTCGTGCCGTCATATCACTGGTCCCCGTAGACTACGGCCGCAACCTGGCGGCCCTCGCGCTGGTACAGGATCGCCATGACGAGTGCGTGATCCTCGCAGACCTTGGCCTCGCCGCGCTCGGTCCACGCCCGCTCGATCTCGCGCGTGACGCCGCCGTGGCAGACGTCGCAGTCGATCGCCGCGAGGTGCTCCGGCATGATCACGAAGACAAAGGTGTCGTCGTCCTTGGTTGGCATAGTCTCTGCTTCCCCTAGTCCCATTACTGAGATTGTACCCGCACAGAAATCAGCGCTTTTTCTTGTCCGACCGTAGGGGCCGCTCAATACGGAGTCGAGCTAGGTTAAGGTACTCCTCGCTGATGTCAACACCTACGCCATGTCGCCCCCGGTGGTGTGCTATCTGCACCGTAGTTCCACTCCCACAGAAAGGATCGAGCACGACCGAGCGACCGGAGCCATCCTCGTGCTCGCAGGTGGGCTGCCAGCCGCCTACATGGCCATCGAAGTCGATCTCGATGCCGAGCAGTTCGCGCAGTTCCTCGGCGTCCTCGGCAGTGGGGGTGCGTGCGCCGCTTGCGTCGCTGCGGGTCCAGTGATCCCACTTGCTCCCGAACCGCTCGCGCATTTCCTCTTCACGACCCTCGGCCGCGCCGGCAAGGCGTGCAGCGAGGGAGGGCTGAGGCTCGGCGAGCACGATCGTCTCGGCTGGCCCAGGGCGCTCGCGGTTCATTCCGGCGCGGCCCGTCGCCATCGTCAGGTCTTCGGTCGCCTCGTGCGTCGCGCGACTGCGCTCCACCACCCGCGCCCACGGCGCGCCGCACTCCACGCACGCTTGCGGGCTACTGCCTGCCAGAATGCACCGCTCAGCCAATGCCTCGGGGAACGTCGCGAAGTGTGCTCCCTTGTACGACTGCGTAGCGATCGGCCAGACGGTACGGGCATTACGACCACCCTCAGGGACGAGCTGGTCAGCCCGGAAGGTGTCGCGCCCGCTGATGTGACCCTTCCCTCGACGGTCGCGCGCCGCCTGCAACTTAGGGTGCCCGTCATTCTGCGCCATCCGCGCGATGCTCGACGCCTTCATCGGCTCCCGGATCGCGTCCTGGTCGTAGAAATAACGCGCCGACTTCGTCAGCAGGAAGACGTACTCGTGTGCCTTCGTGGGTCGGTCCTTGATGCTCTCGGGCATCGGGTTCGGTTTCGACCAGATGATGTCGGAGCGCAGCCACCAGCCGTCAGCCTGGAGCGCCAGCGCCACGCGCCACGGGATGCCGACGAGGTCCTTCGGTTTGAGGCCGGGCGGAACCGCGCCCGTGTTTGACTGCTGTGAGGGGTAGCGCCCATCGAGCACCGGCGTGATCATCGGGCCGTTGATCGGGCGCTGTGTCCCGCGCTCTGGCGTGCGTCCCTGATTGCCCCACGAGCCCGCGTACGAGTCCCCGAGGTTGAGCCAGAGCGTGCCATCCGGCCGCAGCACCCGCCGCACCTCGCGGAAGATAGTCACCATGTGCTCGACGTACAGCTCCGGCGTCGGCTCAAGACCGAGCGCACCGTACCATGCGCCGCAATCGCAGAACGCGCCCTGTGATACGTCGTAGTCATTGCCCTGTCGAGGCGACCCGCTGATACCACTGCCGCTATCCGCACTCGATCTCTTGCGCCCAACCTCCTCGCCCCACTCATGTGAGTGTTCCGGGTCACCGCCCCACATCTCTTCCTGCTCGCCTTCGTACTTTCGCAGACCCCAGTAAGGGGGACTGGTCACAACACACTGCACCGACCCGTCCTCCAGGGGTAGCGTCTTTACAGAAGACTGGTGCAAATCATACGTCATCCAAGCAGCTCCACGAAGCCCCGGTCCAGCACGTCGATCCTCGCGCTAGGCACGGACCACGTCCAGGCGCTGGACGGCCGACGACGTGATGCGTCGCGGGTCTACCTCCGGGTAGAACTCGAGGTACCCACCGACGAACACGTGGCCCACCTTGATCATCGACCCGCCGAACGTCGAGCCGTTAAACTTCGCCGGCGTGTAGTTGAGGTGTCCCGTGATCGTACCGTCACGCTGGATCGTGTAGACGGTGTTGCGCGTCTCCGCCTCCAGGGCATAGCCCTCGGGCAGGTCAGCCACGAGCACCGATCCCTCGGCCGACTCTATCGCCTCAACCAGCTCCGGCGCCAGGTGCCGCTTGGCCTCGTCATTCATCTGTGAACCTCCATGCTTGCATCGGGTCACCCTGCCAGTGCTCATCCCAGTCGAAGTCCGGCGTCGACGTGTATATCAGCTCGCCGTCGATGTATGCCCCCGGCTCAGTCACCGGCAGCACCCGCTCGTCCCAGATGTCAGCGGCCCCCACGGAGTGGCCCGCCTGCCGCTCGTGCCGGGCGTGTGCTACGACCTCGACAGCGCCGGGAGTCCAGTGCTCGGGGTCATCGCGCCGCCGCTGCTGTCCGCGTCGAACCGCCCGCTCGTTCAGGCGCTCGCGGTCCTCCTGGCTGGTCGGGTCGTACGGCCGCGGCGCGCGCTCGGACTGGCCGCGTCGGCGCTGCGCCTTACGGCGCTTGTCCTGCCGGCGTCGGTCTGCCCTGTTTATGAGATCACCTTGAACGTGGTACGGTCAGCGTCGCGCGGACAGACAGACCACTGCAGGTCGTGGCTCGCGTCTACCACTCCAGCTCCTCCCGTAGCTCGATCGAGCTGATGTCGGCCGTCTCCAGCAGCGCGGGGTCGTCCAGCGCCACGAAGAGGTCCTTGAACGCCCCCGGGAGAACGAGGTCCGCCACGGTCATGAAGCGGCCGTCGCGCTCGCGCCCACCCACCAGGAACGAGCAGCCGCGGTCACCGATGTGTCGCAGCGCCCGCCCACGCTCCGCGTGCGCCGTTGGCTCTGCGTCACCGTAGAACCTGAGCTCCAGCACGCGCACGGCCGTGTCATAGCCGACCGCGAACGTCACGCCCGGGAACAGGTCCGCCTTCTCCCACATGCGCGGGGCCCTCGTCAGCAGCAACGTGCTGTTCTCGAACTGCCGCGCACGCTGCCGCACCTCGACGCCGCTCAGCGACGGCTTGTCAACGGTCGTCATCGATAGCTCGTAGGCAACGCGCTCGCCCGTCGCGCGCCCGGCCGCAGCTGCCAGCGCGCGGTGGCCGTCGTGCAGCGGGTTGAACGAGCCGGGCAGGATCACCGCCGGTACGCTGTAGCCCTCCGAACCACCAGGCCGCACGGCGCCGCCCGGGTGCGCGACCAGGTACTCGATCCGACCCTCGCCCTGCTCGATGAAGCGCGTGAGGAAGTCACCCCCGCCCGCGCCGCGCGCGCGCTCGCGCCGCTCCACCAGCAGCCGGCCGAGTACGTTGAGCGCTGCATCGCCACGCCCGCCCCAGAACCGGTCCTGCGAGTCCTCCCGGAGGTCCGACGCGCCCGTCTCCAACAGCAGCTGCCGCAGCCCCGGGTCGCGGAACTTGAGGTCCAGTACGTAGGTCATCGCGGCGACACGGTCGAAGTCCGACACCAGCGCCACGCGCCCGCCCAGGCCCTTGGCGTCCAGCGGGTACACCGCCTGGCGGATCCGCTCGCGGTCGTCCGGGTCGTCGGTCTTCAGCGCCTGGTAGAGGTGCTCGGCCGACGTGTACGTGCGCCCCTCGTGCACGAGCCCGCACGACCAGAAGTTCGAGAGGAACCGGTACCGGGGATCGCCGGAACTGTAGAACCAGACTGTCATCGTCGCGCCTCTCTGCGTGCTCGCCGAGTACCCGGCTCACGCTCCCTTGATTCCCGCTTGGCCGCCGCGTGCTGCTCCAGCGCGGCGTGCCCCACCAGCCTCGCGCGCACGAATCGTTCCCCGCACTCCTTGCAGAGGTCGCGCCTGTCGCGCTGCGCCCGCCGCAGTCGCCCACCGTGCATCCGGTCCACGCCCCAGCGCCCAGGGTTCTCCATGAACGCCGTAACGCAGTTCTCGACGATGTGCGTCCGACCCCACGGCAGCTTCCACCAGTAGAGCCTGGTCGGCAGCGATGCGACGTTGACTTCGGCCTCCGGCAATGCGCTACTCCTCGACCGGCTGCTCGACCTGCCCCGTGTACTTCACCTTGCGTTCGCCGCTCTCGTCGGGCGGCGTGACCTCCGATAGGCACCGCGTGCAGAAGTGACCAGCCGGCCCTAGCAGATCGACCTCACCCCACTCGACGATGTCGAACAGCTGCCGCCAGTCGTGCTCGGTTGGTACCCGCGTCTGCGTTATGGCGCTCGCGCCGACCATCCTCGCGACGCTCGGATCCACCGGCACGCGCACCGCGCGGTCGAAGTTCGGCGGGCAGTGCTGTGCTGTGTTCCTATCCATTCCTCTTCCTCCTAGCAACCTGTCTAGTCTCCTGCGCGACGCCACTCACTGAAGTCTCGCGGGTCCTTGATCTCACGAGACACCCAATCGCGCGCCGCGCGCGCCTCCCCTACCTCAATCTGATCCAGGTACAGCCGCAGATACCAGAGATCGTGTGGTCCCGGATCCTTGTCCTCAAACCCAAGCCTCTGCCGCGCCACTCTCAGCGTGTTGGTCTCAACCACAACACGTACGTCCCGATCTAGATCCACATCGGAACTCACGTCGGGAATAAGGCTCAGGGCCTCCCGGGCTGTAGCGATCACGTAACGCAGGTGC
>SDBV01000998.1_pt1 | contig 41620 bp, 45 predicted proteins | sample 2277081 | NCBI WGS metagenome assembly SDBV01 (sample SAMN10402039, study PRJNA504765) | marine sediment metagenome | isolation source: marine sediment core GS10_PC15, 223 cmbsf | place: Arctic Ocean: Southern Knipovich Ridge | collected 2010
CCGTCCAATCTCTAAAAAGTGGGGGACGGGGACCAATCTACAGCACAGGTTTATTCCTTGATGCAAGGTCGGCCTTATCCCGTCACATCTTGATTTCATCCTACCCTAATCATATAAGATGCAGTGAATCAGGCCCGTGGGGGAGATTTAACTTGAGGATTTGGCGTATTTCATGGTACGCTATATCTGAAATGCAATGGAGTATTTTGTTGTAATTAAACCGCAAAGTATTCTGCTTTGCGGTTTTTTATATAACACGTGCTTCATCAGGTAATTAATTTTCAAGATCTAAGGAGACAGGGCAACATGGCTAATGGAACAGTGAAGTGGTTCAACGAGTCAAAGGGTTTCGGTTTTATCACACAGGACGATGGCACCGACGTATTCGTGCATTATTCCGCCATCACCGGCGAGGGCTTCAAGACTCTGGGCGAGGGCGATGCCGTAACCTTTGATGTCGAAGAAGGTGACAAGGGTCCAAAAGCAGTAAACGTAAGCAAAGCTTAGGCAAAAACGGGTCCCGGAGCCTTCGGGGCCCGTTTTTACTTCTTTCCGGCGGATACAGCAGGGTACATACGCATCACCCGGCATAATAAAACAACAGGAGACATTAATGGCAAGACGCGGCGGCATGTACAAGAGCGAAAAGCGCAGGAAGGAACTCAAGCGCAAGAAGAAGCAGGATGAAAAACTGCTTAGGCGCCAGAAGAAAATCGCAGACGAGTCCCTGGAAGAAGGGGCCTCCGGCTCAGAGGATGCAACTGATGCTACTGATGCAACGGACATACAGGGCGAGACCCAGCAGGACAGTCCCGAAGTGGAGAGCACGGAGGACAGTCCCGAAGTGGAGAGCACGGACGAGGAAGCAGTACCTGCCGGGGATTAAAGCATACCTTTCATTCCAGAGCCGTACCTTCCAAAATACAGCCCAGTACACTAACGCAAACAACCGTAACCAGACATTGACCAAGGAGAAACATGTACGAGAGATTCTATGAGTTCGGCCTCTCAGACGAGGTGCTAAGCTCGCTGTCAGATATGGGCTTTGAGGAGCCCACGCAGATACAGAAGATCGCCATCCCGCCCATAATGAAGGGCAAGGACATAATTGGCGTGGCCCAGACAGGCACGGGCAAGACCGCGGCCTTCGGCATCCCCATCATCGAAAAGGAGATGCGTGGCCGGAGCAAGAGGCCCACGGCCCTTGTGCTCGTGCCCACCCGCGAGCTCGCCATGCAGGTGGCGCAGGAGTTAAACAGGATAGGCAGGCTCAAGGGGTTCCTCTCCATCCCCATCTACGGGGGACAGTCCATTGAGCGCCAGATCAAGGGGCTCAAAAAGGGCGTGGACGTGGTCGTAGGCACCCCCGGCAGGGTCATAGACCACATAAGGAGAAAGACCCTTATACTGGCGGAAGTGGCCACCGTTGTGCTGGACGAGGCCGACGAGATGCTCAACATGGGTTTTATAGAAGACATGCAGACCATACTTTCCGAGACCCCGGCAGGCAAGCAGACAATGCTGTTTTCCGCAACCATGCCCGCGCAGATCGTGCGCATATCAAAACAGTACATGGTCTCGCCAAAGAAAGTCATGGTGGACAACAAGGAGCTTGTGGTAGCAAAGATCAAGCAGCTATTCTACGAGGTCCGCGACCACGACAAGGTAAAGGCCCTCACCAGAATTCTTGACGTGCAGGACCCGGCGCTGACGCTTATCTTCTGCCACACGAAGAAGGACGTGGACGAGCTATCCTCAAAACTCCAGCAGATGGGCTATGATGCAGGCGCCATACACGGAGACTTCACGCAGAGCCTGCGGGACGAGATGATGCGCAAGTTCAAGTCCGGCAAGATAGACATTCTGGTGGCCACCGATGTGGCGGCCCGAGGTCTGGACATAAACGACGTCACCCACGTCATCAACTACTCCATCCCGCAAAACCCCGACGCCTACATTCACCGTATCGGCAGGACGGGTCGCGCCGGTAAATCAGGCATCGCCATAACCCTGGTCACCCCGCGCGAGTACAACCAGCTCAGGCTCATCGAGCGCTCGGCCAAAACAAAGATAAAAAAGGGCAAGCTCCCCACAAGGGACGAGGTCAGGCAGGCCCGCCAGAGGGAGCTTACCGAGGACCTGCAAGCCACCATCGAGGCAGGAAAACACAAGGCCTTCTACCCAATGCTGGAAGACCTCTTTGCAGAAATGGAGCCAGAGGATGTGGCAGCGGCGGCCTTAGCCCTTGCCGCAGGCGACTTTGAGGTGGAGCGCATCGAAGAAACTTCAGGCCCCCGCTACTCATCAGGCGGCGGTGGCATGCAGAGGCTATTTCTCACTATAGGCAGGAAAGACAGGATCAAGGTGGGAGACATCGTGAGGACCATCTCCGAGAAGTCCCGCATCCCAGGCAGGAACATCGGCAAGATATCCCTCTTTGACTCATACAGCTTTGTTGAGGTGCCGGCTGACTCTGCCGAGCAGATAATCATGTCCATAAACGACATAATGATAGGCGGCAAGAAGGTCCGCATCAGAAAAGACCACAAGCCCTCCGGAGCAAAGGGCCGCCAGTCCTCTTATAAGAAGCCGCACCCACAGGGCGGCAGGAAGAAAAAGGGTTAACCCCTGCCCTCTCGTGTTTGAATATAGCCTCTTCAGGTGATATAATCCTTCCGGTGGGACTTGTTGTGAGGTAAGTGGCCCCGCTGAATAGTCTTATAATGCGCCAGTAGCTCAGCTGGATAGAGCAACGGCCTTCTAAGCCGTAGGTCAGAGGTTCGAATCCTCTCTGGCGCGCCACCACCCCCACAGGGGGCTGCAAAACAGGTCGTCACGACCTGTCCTGTATCCTCCTAAAGCAGAAACATTCTCTACGGGCGATCAATCCAGGAATTAAAACCTCATTTAAGGAAAACCCTCTCGAACACTAAACAAGCGCGTAGCCTCCAGTTAATAGGAGTCTGTGCCCCCCTGAAAACGCTCGAAGCTGGACGCTCCAGTTTAAATGGGGCCTGCCCCTCCCCCGCGGACTGGACTCAAAAGACCGCGACAAGGGGTCATCCACGGGCAATGCACTGGTGCATTAAAGAGGTGCTATTGGTATATTTGAAACTGTACTTTGTCCTATGGGTTATTCATTGGCCTTCCTCTTAAAATATGCACACAGTGTGTGAGCGCAACGTTGTGACAACTACACCTGCAAGCCCTGCTTTACAAGTAATCCCAAGATTTAAATCTCCCTTGAAAGCCGAATATCTTGACATTCATGGGAGTAATGGATTAAACTTGCAAGCGGATGTCAAACGGTCACCGTTTGCCGTCTAATTGAGTGGGAGCGCTTAAGGCCGTGAAGTAGAAATATTTTATAAGGCTAAAACTTATTTGAATTAAAAAAGGCATTTAAGGGGGAAATGGGAATGCTTAAGTGGGTCTCGGCTTTGGCTGTTATTGTATTGTTTTCATTGTCAGCACAGGCGTTTGGAGCAGAGTCAGTTACGGTGGCCGACCTTGAATCAATAGTTAACGTTCAGAAATACAACAGGTCCATTCATATAATGGCCATGCTCCTTGTGGGTTTCGGGTTCCTTATGGTATTTGTGAAAAACTATGGACGATCGGCAATTACTGCAACATTTCTGCTGGTAAGCGTGGCGATCCCGTTATATTATCTAAAAGACAGTCTTGGTGTCCTGGGTGGGACGGACGTTGATATAGACAGGCTGATACTGGCGGAATTTGCAGCTGCAAGCCTCTTGATATGCGCCGGGGCCGTCATGGGACGCTTGAAGATGTTCCAGTATATAATTCTGGGCCTGCTCTTTATTCCAAGTTATGCGTTAAATGAGTGGATAATCCTTGAAGGCGGCCTCGGGCTGGTTAAAGAAGGCATGTTCGTCGATACTGGCGGATCAATCGTAATTCATGCTTTCGGCGCTCTTTTCGGGTTTGGCGCAATAATAACCATGACGACTCTGAAGGAATTTAAAACACCCATAGAATCTGACGCAACAAGTGATCGCTTCTCCCTTCTGGGAAGCATGGTCCTATGGATTTTCTGGCCGAGCTTCTGCGCAGCGCTCGTTGCCCCGGCTGATGTTCCTGCAACCGCTATCAACGTCATATTGGCCCTTTGCGGTTCTACACTTGCGACTTATTTTGCATCAGTAAAGTTAAGGCGCAAGATATCAGCCGCAGACATAGCCAACGCGGCACTGGCCGGCGGCGTGGCAATCGGGGCTGTATGTGACAAGACCAACACGCTGAATGCCTTCATCATCGGCATACTTGCAGGGGCTGTGTCCACATTTGCTTTTGCCGTAATTCAGCCACGCCTTGAGAGGCTCATCAAGAAAACGGATACCTGCGGCGTGCTCAACCTCCACGGGTTCCCCGGCCTGCTTGGCGGGCTAGCAGCTATTTTTGTTGTGGACGGGATTTCCGCGGTGGCACAGCTCAAGGGGATCATAATTACGGTCATAATCGCACTGGTCGCAGGTTTTGTAACAGGCAAACTTATTTCGGTCCTGGGCCGCAGAGATGAGCCATATCTGGATTCCGAGGAGTTTGAGTTAGAGTTATAAAGTTCGTTATCAAGTGCTATTGTATTGGGGCTGCCCAGCTGATTAGTGGGCAGCCTCATGTATTTACCCGTATCCATATGGACAAGCCTCCCTGGGGATTGCCCACAGGCAGGTTTGTTTATGAAACCAAGAAGGGTCCAGTAGCCTAGTATTACGATCAGCTATATCATCTTGCGGGCGAGCCACAAACCAGGGGACCGCACGATTTGTTCTCTAAATAAGGCTCTAACAATTCAAGGCTTTATTTATAGCGGCCTCACACTCTTTTTCCAGGAACGGCTTGTTGATGTATTCAACAGGGCTGGTGCTCATGGCCCTTTCATAGGTGTGCTTATCGCTATTGCCCGTTATGTAGACAAAGGGTATGCTATATTCCTTCTTCACTTCGATTACTGCGTCGATCCCGTCCATCTCCCCTTTCAGCCTTATATCAACAAGTAACAGGTCAGGTTTACTTTCCCCCACCCGCTTCACGACCTCTCCCCCGTAGGCAACCGGATCGAGCGGTTCATGGCCTAATTGCCTAATCAAACCGACAAGCATTATAGCTATAAGCTCATCGTCTTCAATAATCAGAATTCTTGCCATGCTAAATGTTTATCCTCCTTCTTGGAGTTATGCTTTTAAAGGGAAATTGATCTCGAACATTGTTCCATTATCCCTGTGGATGGTTATCTCGCCCTCAAGCTGGTCGACGAATAAGCTCACTAGAAACAGGCCAAAGGATTTATCCCTCTTAAAATCAATTCCCTCAGGCAGGCCGACCCCATTATCGCTCACGGTTAAAGAACAAGTGCCCTGTTTACTTACATGCAGCTTCACGTCTATCCGGGCGTCAGCTTTGCCTCTAAAGGCATGCTCCATCGCATTGGACACCAGCTCGTTTATAATCAACCCGACAGGCATGGCTGTATCTATATCGACCTCTCCTAAATTGATATCTTGCCGCATCTCGACCCCATCACGTACATAAGCCACCATCAGCTCACGCACATACTCGTTTAGATCAATTCTTGAGAGGTTCTCACTCCTGTACATCCTCTCGTGTACCAGGGCCATGGATTTTATTCGTGAAACGTTATCCGTGAATGCTTTTTTTATCTCCTCACTATGTATGCTCTCGGATTGCAACATCATCAAAGATGTTATAACCTGCATATTGTTCTTGACCCTGTGGTGTATCTCTGCTAACAAACAATCCTTTTCCTCCAGAGAACGGTTCAGGGCGTCCTTGGTTTTCAGTAGTTCGATATACTCGTTGTCCGTCTTTCTGGTCAGAAGATATAATACTAACAGGCAGAATGAGAAAAATAAAAAACCCAGTATGGCTGAATAGTTTATCCTTGCAATCAGGTTCTTTATGTCAGATATTTCCTTGGTAACATCATGGTAGATCTCAAAGGCACCAAGAAACACACCATTATCCATGATAGGTATATAGGTTTCTATAACATCATACGAGGAGACAACCCCTTCTTTAGTCCTTTCATCTGCCAGTACAAGCTTGGAATATAACTCGCCTCTTGCAACTTTATTTCTATAATAGTCGCGCTTATTAAAAATACCAACATTACTTGGCTCTGACGACTTCAAGATCAACCCCTCTGATGAAAATAATTTAAACTCTCGCACATGGAACGACTTGGCATATCTATTAAGTTCCATTATGTCCAGTTCGCCTTCGCCCTTGAGATAATCCTTTATTGAAAGCGCGCTGATCATATACTTTGCGCTTACTTGAGAATGAGCTTCCTCAGTGCTGACAATGCCTTGTTCAAGTTTTGGCATGATGATAAATGTGTTGGCTAAGGGCACTATCATTGAACCCGCAAGAGAGAGTACAAGAAGTGATAAATGATATTTCTGTCTTAAAGTTCTAAGCATTTAAATACCTTTAATGTCCTATTGCATCTTCATGCCAATCATTGCATGCTCAAAATAATACTTGCAGACAATCAAGGGCTTTCCGGCATATACATGTTACGCTTTAGGCAAAATGCGTTATCCCCTGCCTTGAAGCGTATCACAGCCATAACTGCTTGCTTAATAGATATTAAATTGAGCGTATCACAGCTAACTTGGCATGTCAACAGGGATACCCGCATGGGTAAGCATGATTAATGTAATATATGCAAGTATCAAATAACTCAAATTTTTAAGGATGATTCCTGCTTTATATATTTGTATTCAAATTGCAACCACTGCTACACAAGAACCCGTAACTCAACACTACTTAGCACTAAGGGCCACAGGGGCCACGGGGGCCACGGGCCCCTTTTAAACTGGTGGCCGTCCGCCTTGAACGTTTTCAGAAGATGTAACGAAAGAATCTCTTTTTTAAAGCGTTCCTGTTTATCCTTCTAAAGGAAACACTACGGGTCGTCACATCCTGATTTTACTCTACCCTAATCATATAAGATGCGGTGAATCAGGAAGCGTCGAATTTCTTGATCGCGGCAAGGCGAACTTTGTAGGCCTCCTTAAGGGCCTGCTTCATGTGCGGGGCATCGTCAAGTATGGGCATCAGCAGATCGCGCTTCAGCTCCAGGAGCGTGGCAGGGGTTGTAGCCTGCACAGTAGCAGTGCGCGGCTGCGGCTCCAGGAGCGATATCTCCCCAAAGAAATCCCCTGCCCCCAGGCTTGCCACCGGAGCGCCGGCGGCGGTGAACACCTGCGCTCTTCCGCGCCCTATCACAAACAGCGAGCTTCCGTGAGCACCGGCCTTCACTATGTTCTCGCCCGGAAGGTACGACTGCACGCTCACCTGCGAGCATATAAGCTTCAGGTCTTCATCAGGGAACTCAGCAAAGATAGGTATCATGCTCATAAGCTTGGGCGCGGGTATCAGCAGCTCCTCCACCGGCCTCATGCGCATCTTCCTTATCTCGTCTGCCACGCCCACGGAAAACTCCTTCAGTACCTTATCCGTTATCGCCCCCTCTTTAAACTGCTCCTCGTATGATTTCAGTTCCTGTGTAAGGCAGTAGCGCTTGAGTATGCTCGCCTCCACCTTATCCACGTACTCCGGGAACTCCGCCCTGATGGACATCACCCGGTCCTCGGTTATGCTATGCAGTTGGCGGTAGAAATCAAGGGCCGCCTCCACTGCCTCGCGGTCATAAGTCTTGTCCGTGGCCATACCCTCAAGGGAGTGCATGACACTGGAGACCACCATGAGGCGGGCGCGTTTTCTCTCATAGCTCTCGGCAATGCGCGCGGTCTTGTAACGCCGTAATACAGGTTTGAAGAAGAACACCTTGCCAAGGGCATTAAGGAGGCCTGTTTCCCACTCGCTGAAAAAGACGCTAATACCCTTGCCGCCGACCAATACACCGTCGGCCTCCTTGAGCCTGTCCAGGGCCAGGTCTATTGTGTGGTGCATCTCCCTCAGGTTGTCTTCGCTGATAAGACCCTGCTCAAAGAAAATATGGTACTCAGCCTTCTCTAATAATTGTGCGTGCCGGAGCACAAGCTTCTTCTCCTCACCAGCGCCAAGGTGCCCCTCCCCCTTCCTCAGGGAGTCCACCTCATGGAGGGCCTCTTCCATGCCCCTGTTGTAATGGGCCGCCACAATGTCCATGGAGGAGGCCTCGAACCTTCCCTTCTGTCCAAACTCCCTGAGGCTCAAAAGCGCGTCCTGCCTGGCCCTGAGCATGGCCTGCGAGCGCTCGAAACGCTCTGCCATGGAGTAGCGGTCCAGGCCCAGGAGCGACATCAGGGGCCGTATGGTAAGACCGTTCACTATTAAAGTAAAAAGCACTACACCCACGGTAAGCACTATCAGAAACGGCTTCTGCTCAACTGAATCGGGGATGCTCAGCACCATGGCCATGGCAAGCGCGCCTCTGAGGCCACCCCAGAACATGATCGTCTGGAAACTCCTGCTTACGGCCTCAACGCCCTTGAGCCGCCCGGCAAGAGGGGTGAACGTATAGATAACAAAAGCCCTTGCCACAAGCACCGCTCCCACGGCCCAGAGGGCGGGGCCTATGTTCTTTATAAAGAGGACCATGTCCACGCTCAGGCCCACCAGCAGGAATATAAGGGAGTTGCTGACATAGGCAAAGTACTCCCAGAAGCTCTCCATGTGTTCGAGCACAGGGGGGGATATCTTGTTCCTGCCATAGCTGCCAAGCGTCAGGCCTGCGGCCACAGTGGCCATCACGCCCGAGACCCCTATGTAGTGCTCGGCAGCAATAAAGGTGCTGTGGGCAAGTAATGTGGTTAGCGTAATCTCTATGAGGGCGTCGTTTTCCACCATCTCTATGGCCCGTGAGAACACGTAACCGAACATGCCGCCCACCACCAGCCCACCAACGAAAACGAACAGGAAATCCAACACCCCGTTAGTTATTGTGGAAGTGGTAAAGCTGCCCGCTATGACTATGCCAAGCAGTATCTTAAATAGCACAAGCGCTGTGCCATCGTTAAAAAGGCTCTCCCCCTCCACCAGCACTGTGAGCCTCTTTGGGGCCCCCATCTCCTTAAAGAGCGAGATGACCGCCACCGGGTCAGTGGCGGATATGAGCGCCCCGAAAAGCAGCGCCACGTCCAGCGGGATATCAAGGGCCAAGTGCACAATGCCGCCCACAACGGCTGTGGAGACCAGAAGGGCCGGGATGGCAAGGGTGAGTATGGGGGTGATGTTCTTAAACAGTGTGCGTGCGTTCAAGTTAAAAGCGCTCTCGAATATCAGCACCGGCAAAAAGACAAAGACTATAATGTCAGGGGTAAGCTCGAAATGCGTCAGAGGTTTCAGGAATTCAATGGCCCCGGAGAGCCATCCCACTGCCAGGCCGATGAGCACAAGGAAAATGGTATAGGGGAACCTGAGCCTCTTTGCGGCCACGGCCACAAGCGCTGCGGTGAACATCAGGGCCACTACAAGCGTCACTATCTCAAGAGTAGGGTCTTCGTGCATTGGCTCCACTCACTGCGCGAATTATGATGCGTCCCCTTTATTGTATCACTGTGCAAGGACATTTAGCAGAATAAATACGCAATGGCCCTGTATAAACCGTTCAGTCTCTCTTTTCCCTTGCAGCCCTGATATCCATGGTGTAAACATACATGTTGCGGCACTTCTTCAACCTGAATATGTACACCTTCACCTTTGACGCTTCAAGGGACTCTAGCTTCTCAAGGAGTACGTCGGAGCCCTTGACAAGCTGCAGGAGTTCATCGTCCGCAAGGGTGCTGGACACCTCGGTAAAGCTGCACAGGCGCTCTAACTCTTCCTTCCACTGTCCCTGCTCAGCCAAGGCCGAGACAATTAAAATTGCAAAAACAAACATCATGGCTATCGTGGCAACCAGTAATCTGGTCATGTCATCGCTCCTTCATGCCCGGATGGCATCTCTTGCAGGGGTCTACGGGAAAGGCCACATTCAGATGGCATGCACCACAGAATTCTCCCTGGAGGATGCCGTCCATGCTAAAGTGTTTGGTAGTCTTTTTCTTCAGGTTGAATATATCAGGATGGCAGCTGGAGCAGTCCAGCAATTGCACGTGCTCCCAGTGGGGAAACACGGCCTGGGGTATCCATCTCAGTTTAGCCCGCAGGACCAGGACCTTCTTGAACCTGATGGGCTTTTCATGCAAAAAGATGCTGTACTTGGGCTTGGTTATCCTGATGGCCTCAATCCAGTCTATCCCGTTGCCGTGCTCTGAATGGGGAAGATACTCCAATACCGTGTCGAACTTTTTTATAAGCCCGGCCTTGTCGCCTCCATGGCACTTGTGGCAGTACTCCACCTTGTGTCCAAAGGCGGTTGCACCGTTGTGGCACTTTCCGCAGTAAAGCCCATTGCGGTTGTCCCGTTCGGTAATGGGGGTGGTGTTTCGCCTGAACTCGAATTCAAGCTCAAAGTGGCAGACCCTGCAGGTGTATTTCAACCTGTGGACCCAGTGCGGAAACACTACTGGATTTTCCCTCATCGCAGTGGAGTTCCTGTCGATGGTGATTGTGCCGAACTCGGAGGGCGGCGCCTGTGGGGGAAGTTTCCAGAAACCGTAAACCTCCCCGGCCAGCACAAAGCCCAGAAGAACTACCACAAGCAAAGGCAGCAGAAAGAACAGGCGTATTGCCTCGCCCATCAAAGCACCCTTTCAGTATGGCAGCGCTGACAGTCCTTGTTAGGGAAAGCCACTGTGCCGTGGCAAAGCCCGCAGAACTTGCCCTCGAAGTTATTCTGCATGGTAAAGACATTGGCCGCCTGGGTGACGCCGAATATCTCCGGGTGGCACAACTCGCACCCGCTCCACTTGGTGTGCTTGATGTGCGAGAAGATGATGTTGGGCATGAAGTCCTCTTGAGCGCGTATCTTCATTTCCTTGGTATTCTTGAGCTTTCTCCTCTCAAAAGACACACCCTCGACGAAGTCAACAAGTTTTATTCTCTTATAGTCTTCGGCATGCATCCAGTCTATACCGTTTCCGAATCGTTCCCTCCTGAGCTTGCTGCGGAACACATAGAGGTCGTTCTTGCTCTTGATATTCTTGCCATAGGAATGGCACCGGTTACAGTTCTTGACATGGGAGCCCTTGATGGTCTCCACTCCTTCCCTGCCGAAGACCTCTTTCTTGCCGTCATGGCATGTGCCGCAGTATATGCCAGCCTTGTTGTCCTCGCACGTCACCATGGTATCACCGGTAGTCATGGCAAAACCCAGGTCCACGTGGCAGAGCCTGCATGTAAACTTGGAGCGATGGAGCCAGTGAGGGAACACCACGGGAGCGGCCCCCTTGGCAAAAGAGTTGTTGCTGATAACGACAGTCCCGTACTCGTGGGGCTTCAGGCCCCGCTTCTTTTTGCCGCTGCTCTCGGCGCCGGAATAGGCGGAATACGCCAAAAGCAACAACAAAGATAATAATGGAACCAATAGATTTGTCTTCATGATAACCCCCTACATAACAACCCCCTTTTTAAATTCATGCAAACCCATATTCACGATGCTGATTCTCCTGCTGTCATGTCCCACACTAAAAGTCACCACACTGGAAATCACCTTATCCTTAATTAAATTTTATTCCTAAACAGGGCTAAAGACAAGTCCATATGCAATGTTTAGAATTTTCGTATCAAACTATAGAGGCCTCCAGAAGCCTGTCCGCCATGGCATGCACCTCATCATGATGGGCAAGCACCGACAGCCACTGTTCCGGTATGGAGCCAACACCATAATGCGCACCTGCAAGAGCCCCGCATATGGCAGCGGTGGTGTCCGCGTCATGGCCAAGGTTCACGGCCATGAGCACCGCCTCGCTGTATGTCTCGCTGTTATAAAAAGCCCAGAGCGCTGCCTCCATGCTCTCAACCACATACGCGCTGGGCCTGACATCCCCGGCCCCCTTATCTTTGAAGGAGCCATTGGCCACCTCCTCAACCTCAGGCACAAGAGGGTGGCGCTCAAAATATCCCTCCGCCGGGCTGTAGCGCCTGGAGAGCAGCTCGTCCTTTTCCACCCCCACGACCGCACCGGCAATGAGGCCGCCAAAATACCTGCACGCATCCACTGCTGCCAGTGCCCCGTGCGTGGTGCGGGAGCTGTCCCCGGAGAGCTCCATGGCCTTCTCAGGGTAACGACAGTAAAAAAGTGGCACTGGTGCCAGCCTCATTAGTGAGCCGTTTCCGGCAGAGCGCGGGTCGGTTGAACCGCAATAGGGTGACGGGACTCTCTTGAACTTCTCTAACGCCGCGTAAACCGTGTTGCCAATGCCAAATGCCCGGCCCCGGCTCGTCAGATGTCCCTCGTCCAGCCACATGACATACCGCCTGAGCTGGTCCTCTGGGTCATGGCCTCCGCACTCAACAAGGCTTTCCGCAAGACACAGGGCCATGGACGTGTCATCTGTCCACTGCCCGGCCTTTATGTTGTGCAGCCCTCCCGAGAGCATGCCGATAACCGGAGTAAAGAGCCAGGGCGGCAGGCCCTCCACCGGAGCGCCAAGTGCGTCTCCCACTGCAAGGCCCAATAGCGCCCCCCGGAACCTGTCAATTAATTGCATTGTCCAAAGCTCCCCTCTTATACTGGGCCTGTGGCCCCCTTAAAAGGTTTGAAGCTGAACACTCCAGTTTAAACGAGCCCGTGGCTCGCTCCAGTTATAAGGGGCTATGCCCCCTTTATCGGGCACTCGGAACATTTTGGATTTTTAGGGCGGCAGTAGTGCTTTCCCACTGCCACGAAAAGCGCGTGGAACTCGTTGAACATTTTAAGATCATGGTCGAGGTTGTCCTCAAAAAGCCCTCGGAAGGTCTCATAGCCCTCGCCCTCTTCCATCACCCCATGGCGAGAGAGCACACGCCTTGTGTAGGCGTCTATAACGAACACAGGCTTTCCAAGGGCGTAGAGGATAATTGAGTCCGCAGTCTCAGGGCCAACTCCGTGCACCTCAAGCAGTTGCAGGCGCACGTCCTCCAGAGGCACGCGGCTCATGCGCTTTAAGCTCCCCCCATGGCTACCAACAAGAAACCCCACAAAGCTCTTAAGCCTTTTAGCTTTCACGTTAAAGTACCCTGCCGGTCTGATTAATTCTGCAAGTTCGGCGTTGTCCATTGTGTGAATGGCCTTTGCGCCAAGCTTGCCGGAGCGCTTGAGGTTCCTTATGGCCCGCTCCACGTTTCCCCAGTTGGTGTTCTGCGTGAGTATTGCCCCGACAGCGACCTCAAAGGGGGTGTCACCGGGCCACCATTGCTGAGGCCCGAAGGACTCAAGAAGTCTTTCATACATATCAAGCAAACGCGCTCTCATGATAACGGTACACTACTTTCCTTTAAGCAGAATATAGGTTGCCCCAAGCCCCCCGTCCTTTGGAGGCGCGGTGGCATATGCCCTGACGTGCTTACTGAGTGCTCCCTTCAGAAGTCGTGAGACCATGAGCTTCAGCACCGGCTCTCCGGGGCTCCTCAGGCCGCGGCCATGGATGACCTTTACGCAACTAAATCCCCTGCGCCGCGAGTCCTCAAGGAACTCCACAAGTTCGGCCTCTGCCTCGTCCTCAATTAACCCGTGCAGGTCTATGTAATCCTGGACAGAGCACTCCCCCCTGTGGAGCCTCTTCACAAGGTCGTTTCTGCCGCCAGGGGGGACCCACTCGTCATACTCGTCCATGTCCGAAAGCTTGAGGCCGGTCTTCTGCTGAAGCACGCTTCGCATCAGTTCTTCGGCGTCCTCTCCGGGCAGATGCTTCTTAAACCTTGGCCTTTTGGGATCAGCCTCCATGTCCCTGAACTCAGTGATCTCCCGTATATCCTCCATGGCCTTTAAAAAAAGCTCCTCGTCCGATACAGGGGTCCCGCTATCCACGCTCTCTTCCCGCGGACCTGGGCCTTGGGGGGGATGCCTGTCAGGGGACCCGGGACTTGAGGACGGCCTGGGACTTGCCGGGGAGACGCCCTTTTCCTCCAAAGCCTTTTTGAGACCTCTAAAAGGACTGTTGATCCACTTTCCCTTTTTTGAATTACCTGGTATTTTTGACACCTGGGGCCTCCGGGGTTTATTTTGCCAAGCCTTTATAATATTATACATAGCACAATATACCAGCGACACTGGCGCGGATGCGCCCAGCATGGAGGAAATATGCTTGATATAAAGTTCGTCAGGGAAAACCTGAACACCGTAAAGGAGACCTTGGAGAAAAGGGGAGTGGAGATTTCCTTTGACAGCTTCCTTGGCGCTGAGAAGAAGCGCAGGGAAATACTGCTTGAGGTGGAGAAACTCAGGAACCGCAGAAATGTGGTCTCAAAGGAAGTTGGCTCACTCAAGAAAGCAGGCCAGGACGCCTCGGAGCAGATGGCCGATATGAAGGGCGTGGGAGAGAAGATAAAGGCCTTTGATGAGGAACTAAAGGCGCACGAGCAGCAGATGCAGGACTTCCTCCTGAACGTCCCTAACATGCTCCATGAGTCCGTGCCCGCTGGCGCTGACGAGGACTCCAACGTGGAGATACGCAAGTGGGGAGAGCCCCGCAAGTTCGAGTTCGAGCCTCTAAACCACTGGGACATTGCCGAGCGCCACGACATAATCGATTTCGAGCGCGCAACAAAGATCGCCGGGAGCAGGTTCGCTCTCTTAAAGGGCGCGGGCGCCAAGCTTGAACGTGCGCTCATGAACTTCATGCTCGACCACAACGGGGAGGCCGGCTACACGGAAGTCTTCCCCCCCATCATCGTCAACCGCGAGACCATGACCGGGACCGGCCAGCTGCCAAAATTCGAAGATGATCTTTTTCGCGTGGCTGACCCTGACTTCTTCCTCATCCCCACGGCAGAGGTCCCTGTGACCAATATCCACGCGGGCGAAATATTAAAAGAAGAGGACCTGCCCGTTTACTACACGGCCTGTACCCCCTGCTTCCGCCGGGAGGCCGGCTCCCATGGCAAAGACACGCGCGGCCTTATCCGCCAGCACCAGTTCAACAAGGTGGAGATGGTGAAGTTTGTAAAACCGGAGGACTCGTACGACGAGCTTGAAAAACTCACCGCAACCGCCGAGGACATACTCCAGAAGCTCGATCTGCCCTACCGCACAGTGGTGCTCTGCTCCGGGGACACCGGGTTTTCCGCCGCTAAAACCTTCGACATAGAGGTCTGGCTCCCCGGTCAGGACAAATACAGGGAGATATCCTCCTGCTCGAACTTTGAGGACTTCCAGGCGCGCCGCGCGCAAATCCGCTTCAAGCGCGAGGGGCAGAAGAAGAACGAGTTCGTGCATACCATCAATGGCTCCGGCCTTGCCCTTGGACGCACGCTGGTGGCGATACTGGAGAACTTTCAGCAGGCCGACGGCTCAGTCGTGATCCCCGAGGTACTGAGGCCCTACATGGGAACCGATATTATAGGCGGCACTGGCTGAGGTTCGCGCTTCGAGCTTCTTATGATGCCGTAGATGTGGCGAACCAGAGCCGTGGCGTGGATCAGGGAAGGTTTAGCATGCGGGGAATAGTCTCCTGCACCTGGTAGACATCTTCCTGCATCAGCCTCTTGGCTACCAACTTGTCGATGCTTCCGTCAGGCTTTAAAAGCTCTGTGGCTATTGCGCCGTTTAGCTCGCGAGGGGAGATGTCGCTTAGCTCCGGCACCACGTATATTCCCTCGCTGCCGTACTCACGGGTAAGGAGTGTGTAGAAGTCCTCGAGGCAGCGGCCTACGTAGCTGCCGCCCAAATACACTGTCTTTGCGTCAACGCTCAGGAGAAATTCCACAAGGCGATTGGCGTCGTCATCAGAGAGAGAGCCACGGTTGGGGGAGCGGCTTTCAACAAAGAGCACGCTCTCGGAGAAGTTCGTTATCTCGTTTAGATACCGCATGTACTCGTCAAGGTTCTTTCGGTATGTGTAGCCGCTGTACTCCTTGTAGTTCTGCGGAATAACCATTATAAGAAGCTTCTTCTGCGTGCTCTTGAACTCGACGAAGTCCCGGGTCCTGCGCTCCTGTGCCTGCAGGAGTGCGAACTCGGCTGACTTTGTCCTGCGCTTCAGGAGCATTTCCACCACATTGAACTCGGATAAATCATCTGAAGCACTCCTGCGGAGTTTTCTGGGGTAGTGGAAAAAGGAGAAAAAACCTGGATGCACAAGGATATATACAGAACCTTCGTCAAGAAACTTCTTGTACTTTGGGAACTCCCGCTCCGAAACATTAGTCAGGCGCCTGACCATAAGCCCTTCATATGACTTCTCGATCCAGGCCGGGTCGTCCTCCACTTCCTTGTTACGCACCTCGACCTCTATAAGAATGTCATTGATCTTAGAGGGCGAAAGCCCTGTTGTGCCTACAGTAGGAAGCACCAGGTCCACCTGAAAATACACTATGTCAGGCTTCTTCTGCTCAGAGACACAACCAGTAAGCAGTGCGGATGCAATAGCGAACACACATACGAACATTAATCTTAGAAACATTGAATTGGACATTTATTTATTATAACCGGAACACGCGGGGAGACTTCAAGTACAAGGCCACGCCTGGTATCAGACATTTCCTTAATGCTAGGGTTTCGCAGAATGAAGGATGCTTGTTATACCTTCAGCAACATCCGCGGGTGAGGGCCGAAACACGCTGTTTTGAAAGGAAAACTCAGCAACTGTGCCTCCCTGGCGAGACCTGAGAAAAAGCAGGCCGCCAAAGATCATGGCAAACCCCAACATGGGGTCCTGCTCTGTTCTGGACATTATTTCCCTGCCCCTTGCATTGCTCAGTATATCCATATATTTCGCCAGGATGGAACTGATGCAGCCAGACACCTCGTGGTGGACCCTCCCGGGAGCGCTCCCGAGTTCAGCGAGCATTATCTGGGCGAGGTGTGCACTGCCAAGCACTTTCTCCGCAAGAGCCCTGATAAACGCATCAAGACGCTCATCAGAACTGCTTAAGCCCTCAAGCCCCTTCTCGATGGACCTATCCAGATCGGTGAAACAATCCCTGAGTACTGTGTCATAAAGGGCCTCCTTGTCTCCTATGTGGTAGTAGAGCGACGCCTTGTTCACACCCGCACGGCGGGCAATGCGCTCTGTCCTTGCTCCCGCATACCCGTGCTCTGCGAACTCCTCAAGAGCCGAGCCCAGTATGCGCTCAAGGGTCCTTGACCTCTTGTCTTTTCCAGAGACTTCCTGGCCGGAGACTTCCTGTCCTGATACTTCCTGAGCGCTCATGTATTGCTGACCTCTCACTGGTGACCTATCAACAGTTATTTCAACCAACTGGTTAGTTTAACTGTTCTGTTAACTTTATCATCTCAGCCCCACCATGTCAACCTGCTCCGCTCAGGCAGCCCTCCAATATTATTGGCCCGGAAAAAATGCTTTCCAGGGGGTGAAGGATCAGGCTGATCCGGAAGATACAACCCGGGAGGACTTCATGAAAAATGAAACAGTAATTACGGCAAGGCGGGCTTCTCTTCCTGAAGGGAGGGGCAAGGGCCTCAAGTGCCGGGGGCTAGCCGGACGCGTCAGCCGGAGGAGACGTCCTTACTGTCCTGCGCGCCGTTGTTGCCGGTAAGCATGGCGATGGCGTCTTCCACCTTGCTTATATCCACCTTGGTGTTCAGGCACGGCCCGAAGGGGCGCTCGTTTGAGACCCCGTAGACCGGCATCGGGTAGACGTCCACGATACCGCTAGAGAGGTCGCGCTCGCAGGCCACGGCAATTATGGCCTCGGGCCGCACGTCGCTTACAACCCTTCTGGCCAGGTTGCCTCCTGTTGCAATATGGAGTTCAAGCCTGTATTCATCGCATATCCGCACCAGGTCCTTTATCTCGCACCTGCCGCATCCCTTGCAGTTATGCACGTCCGTGGTAATGCGGATCTCGCACTTGTCCACCTGAAGGCAATGGGGCATCAGAAGCAGCAGTTTTCTTGTATTGAGCTGGGCGCGTTCTATAAGGAAGTTGTTCATCCTTATGATGCTGGCCTGCAGGGACTCCTTTTTCGATGGAACAAAAGCCCCCACGAGCATGTATAACGGGAAGAGCACCTTCAGCAAGATGCCACGGATAAACTTGTATTTATAACGAATGGTCATTCAAACACCGTCCCTGCCTTGAGAACGTGACCCCGAAGATATTCCGCAGCAGCCATGGCGCGCCTGCCCTCGGGCTGGACCTCCATCAGTTCCACGCATCCTGAGCCACATGCAACCATAAGCTTAGGGCCTGCCTCGACTATTCTGCCAGGCTCTATTGACTCACCTGGCTCATATGGCCCTGCTCCAGTGCCGCACCCCTCTTGAGGGCGGGCGCGAAGCACCTTTAGCTTCCTACCGCTAATATAACAGAAGGCCCCCGGCCATGGATACATGCCCCTTACCCTGTTGCAAAGCTGCCGGGCTGAAAGCTCCCAGTCCAGAAGGCCGTCCTCCTTTGAAAGCAGGCGCGCGTACGTGTGCCCGCCCCCTTGAGGGACCGGCTTGAGCGTACCGTCGCTGAGCCCTGAAAGCGTCCTGACCAGAAGCGCTCCGCCAGCCTCGGCCATCTTCGCCCCAAGGGACTGGGCTGTATCATCCTCGCTTATGGCGATGTCCCCGCTGAGGAGAGTGTCGCCCTCGTCAAGGCCCTCGCTCATGAGCATTGTGGTTATTCCGGTCTGCTTGAGCCCGTCGATTATCGCCCAATTGATGGGGGCCGCGCCCCTGTACATCGGGAGCCTTGAGGCGTGCAGGTTCACCGCAGACACTGTGGGTATTGAAAGCACCTCCGGGGGCAGCATCTTGCCGTAGGCCACCACCACAAGAAATTCCGGTTTATATGAGCGGAGCTCGGAGAGAAAGGCCTCGTCCTTCAGGTTTCTGGGCTCCAATGACTTTACCCCTGCCTCAAGGGCAGCGGCCTTCACAGCAGACGGGGTCCTGGCCCCGCCCCTGCCGCGCCTGGCATCGGGTTGCGTGACCACAAGCGCCACCTCGTGGCCAGCCTGTATCAGGGCATTTAAGGGTGGCACTGCAAGTGCCGGGGAACCAAAATAGATTATCGCCATGGGTGGCCTGTTGCTTAGAGCCCCTTCAGAGCTCTCAGCCCTGGATGGCCTTTGCCATCTGGTTTTTCAAGCGCTTGGAGTAGAAGGCGCGTTTGATGGGGCTTGCGCTGTCTATTATGAGCCTTCCCTCCAGGTGGTCGATCTCGTGCTGTAGGGCAACCGCGAAAAGCCCGTCCGCCTCAAGCTCCACCTCCCTGCCCTCTCGGTCCAGGCCCTTTACGCACACGCGCGAGAACCTCTCGATGTAGACCGTGAATTCCGGGAGGCTCAGGCAGCCCTCATCGAACTCTATACCACCGGAGCTCTCTACTATCTCGGGGTTTGCAAGCACAATAAGGGGGTGGTCCAGGTCGTCCAGCTTCACGTGCAGCGCGATGACGCGCTTTGAGACCCCCACCTGCGGGGCCGCAAGCCCTATGCCCACGCACGAGTGCATGGTCTCCACCAGGTCGTCCATGAGTTGGCGCACCTCCGCATCAACCGCCTCCACGGGCTCGGCCTTGACCCTCAACACCTCATCCGGGTATGTCCTTATCTCTCTTATAGCCATGTCTTATTATAATCCTTTAGGTACGCAACCTTCATCCAGCATCCGGCATCCTTCACAAGGCATAAGGCATCCTTACATAAGGCGCTTGATAAATATGTACTTGGGCGAACGGTCCATCCTCCCGGCATCGCCCAGAAGGAACTTGGCGACTTTGGGGTTGAACCTCACCACAGCCTCCTCGTAGGAGCCCTCCTCCGCTTCGATGGCCGCGTCAAAGTCCCAGCCAAAGGCGTAAGCCAGGGTGTCCATGTAGAGCTCGCCCTGGTTCTTGCCCGTGTGGTCCACCGAGAACACGGCCCCGCAGGAGACGCATGTGCCGCCCTCCAGCGTGGCCCCAAAGGGCGTGTCCATGTCCGCGATGTCCAGTATGTCGGCCAGGCAGAAGGGGCACCTGAATACCTTGCCGCGGTATTCCTTATCGTCAGCTACAGGCATTCTTTTATTATCACACATATGCTCCAGGGCAGACAAACTCCCCAAAATGTGATAATAACGCGAATATGCCCTACCTGTATTATGTGTCATATCCCTTTCCCGTTCCATGTCCTGCATCATACTAGCGCCCTGCCGCCTGCCTGACCAAAGATCGTGCTCTTCTGAAAGGTGTCTTTGCCCCCTTTTCTTTTATGTGTTCGAGGTTGGGGGGTGTTTTTTACCGCAACTGTTTGAATTTGCGGCAGAAAACAGTGTTTGAAAGTGTTCGAGGTTGTTCGAGGTTGGAGTGAGCCACATAGGGGAATCTGATAGAGTAATTCCCCTATGCGCATATGCGTATTCACGCACGCACTTTAACACGTCTATACTGACATTGTCCATATGACACGTGTCAGGGAAATGTGTCAGTAACCATAGTTGAATTTTCGCCCACAACTACCTGAAAGACAAAAGATTCTCCCTCTAGGAAAAGGCATATTTTACTAACTTTAATTAAAGTTTTGATTGAAATTAATTAGAATACGACCTGATTTATTCGTACTTCCGTTTTTCCTTTTTAAAACCTTTGCTCACTTTCAACGTCAACCTACCCCTACGACAACGACCAGAAGAATCCCCCCTCTAGGAAAAGTCTTTTCACGTCAGCCTTTATTGCTCTGGCACATTAAATAGAAACGTGGCATTAATTATCTGGATGGCTGCTACTTTTTCCTCAATGAACGGTATTTTCTGGAGCGGTGCTCTATCTCATAGATTTTTATGATTTCTTCTTCCTTGTAAAGCCAGTAGAGCACCCTGTAGTCACCGGCACGAACCCTGCAAAGACCTCTTAAATCGTCGGGGAGTGAAGTAAGCGGATGGTGGACAATGGCTTCTGCATTCTTACTAAGCCAGTCTATCTTATCGGCAATGCGAACTTGAACAGTCTTATCTAGGTTTCTGAAAGAGTCTTCCGCATCGGGCAGGAGGACTACTCTATACATAGTTCTTTCTTAAGAGCAGTCCAGTCTGTACCCTCCCTGGAGAGGTCTTCTTTCCTTGCCTTGCGCATCTTCTCAATAAACTCCGGGTTTTGAGATAAGAGCCAGTCTTCAAGGTCTTCTTTCGTTTCGGCTGTCTCAAAAACCGTCAAGGGTATCTCAATGACAGGTTCTTTCTTTTTAGCCGTTGCCATATCACCGCCTCCTGAGTTCTATCCATGTAGCTAGATCGTATTTGATGTATTTTACCATACAAGACATGAACGCACAGAGCTTGAATACGAAAGGACAAAAACTCTCCCTCTAAGAAAAAGATTATAAGACCAGCCCCTGCCCCCTGCCGTACTAAATAGAACCGTCACCATTAATTCTTTGCTCCCTGTTCCTACCCTCTTATTCGTCCGCCATCCATTCTGGATTTAATGCTTCTTTGTCCACCCCGACTCTCAGGTTATCAAGCATGTTATTGCAAAACTCGTCTGCCGCATCACCAGCATGCAGATCCTCGGGAATCCTCTCACTCATCAAAAGCGCCACCGTCATTGTGTTGACGACATCATAATAGTCAAGTCTTTTTTATCTGAAGGACTTCCTGTTGCCAGTTTAATAGCGTTCGTCAACACCAAGGTCTGTACGATATAAAGAAACTGCTCCTGCTTAGTCATTATCGATTCCTTTCAATTAACTATTCAGGCTATTTCACCTGAAGGAATAAATGGGGACACACCACATTTATTTATATTCCCCCATCACATCTCCCACGATATCAGATAATATCCAACAACTGATTGTAGTATTCCCTCGATCGCAAGTCAACATATTTCGAATGTGCCTTACTTTGAGGAGTCCAGGAAGGGTTATTGAACGGACAAGCACCTGTCCAACTTTGCTTGGAATTCAAAATACTATATGGATGAGGCTATCATCTAATTATTAATCTGTTATCTTCCGAAGTCTTTTTTGTCCCTGCTGGTGTCCGATTTCTTTTTTAATTTTTTATCTTGCTTCTTGTCCTTCTGCTTCTTGGCCTTGTCCTTATCCTTCTTGCCGCCTTTGTCTCCCATTGCGCATCTCCTTTCTGTTAAACCGTTTAAGGATTACCATATGAAACTTTCAGTTTGAATCAGTATATCACAGGTAAAAATATCAGGAAGAACTAATTATTTGCCGCGTGATGGGTTTGAGGTATGGTTGTTGCCTTACCCTTTTTAAAATGTCGTTATCAGTATCTCGTTGTCAGTTACAGAAGGCTTGTTCGCTTGTCTAACGCAGGAATTCGGTCGAATAAATATTTTAATAGTCGACCGGGCACGAGGTGTTTTTTTATGTTTTCCCTTTCAGTTGCTTGTTTTTGTTCTTTTAAGGGATTGTTTACGCGTCTGACGGAGGCATACGGGTCTGAGGTGAGGTAGCTACAAAGAAGAAGTCGCGAAGGAGTACTTTAGTACTTCGAGCGGCTTATTCTGCCGTAGATGCCTTGCCTCAGGCCCGTAGGCCGTCTATTTATGTGCGAGCCAGACAGTATAATGGCTTCCGCCGCGAGAGCCCCTGGCGCGCACCCGGTGCTCCTCCACCCTGAACCCCGCCCTCCGTAACCGTTTTAAAAATACTGTATCAGTACCCGCAGACCACACGGCCAGAACTCCACCCGGCCGCAGGGCAGCATGGGCCGCACCAAGGCCGGACTTTGCATAAAGCCAGTCATTGCCCTTGCGGGTCAGTCCGTCAGGGCCGTTGTCCACGTCCAGCAGGATAGCGTCAAAGCCCGAACGCTCAGTTCGCAGTATCTGTGCTACATCTATCACCTTCACGGTAACCCGCCTGTCCTTAAGTGTATGCCCGGCCCGATGGGCCTGGTCGAATTGATACTTCCTGTTCCAGTCCACCACCGCTGGCACGAGTTCCGCCACCACGACCTTGGCCTTTGCGCCAAGCCTGCCAAGGGCCGCCGAGACAGTGAACCCCATCCCAAGCCCCCCGATCAGGATGCGGGCATCCGCGCTGTCCTTGATCTTTGCGCACGCAAGTTCGGCAAGGGCTTCCTCCGACCCATAGATGCGGCTGTTCATGAGTTCCAGCCCCCCCACCCTGATGGAGAACTCCTTGTCCCTCCGGTGCAGGCTCATTTCCTGGCCATCGCCCGGCACCTGGGTGCTGTCCAGATTCTCCCAGGGGATCATGGGCCCGCCTTTGGCTCGATTGATGGGACTGGTACTAAAGTCTCTCTGAAGTACACTTTCACCTCGCATTGGCATATAAGATGGATTTTATAAACGCATCTTTCTAAACGCATCTATAATGAATTGTAGCAAAAACCTTGGGTCCCATGACACTGTGCCGCCTGAATGAAAATGGGAACAACACCTGGACAGCCTCGCTTTATCCTGATTGCCATTTATGGCGGGCTTGCATATCTTCCCAAATCCCTCGTGCCTGTACTTCAAAAAGCCTATTGCTCATATAAATGTTACAATGGGCAAGGGTAGAAACGGAAACAGGCAGCAACACAGGGGAGAATTGTTTGAAAGCAAGAATCCTGCTTATAGCAGTGGCCCTTCTCATGCTGGTGTATGGCTGTAACGGCTCCGGCACCGTTATAAAGAAAGAACTGGTCCCTGTCCGCGTTGCCGCCCCTGAGCTTAAAAGCAACGACGTATTCTTAAAGGTGGCCTATGTGGTCAACCCCGCGTTCCAATCCCGCTCGACCCAGGACATCGACGCCATGCTTGCCACAACCGCCCTTGTTGCCAAAGAGCACTTCGGCCTGAACATCACGTTTTCAGAAGTAGCCACACTGAATATAAAAGACGTGTTTGACCAGATCCCGCAGAAGATAACAGACCACATAGATACTCTCATCATAGACATCCACAAAGATAAATTCTCAAAAGACGACAAGGACGTCTACACAAAGCTCCTGGCGAAAACTCTCTCGGAAAACAGCTCTACATATGAAGAGGAACTGGCCTTTACGCAGACCCACCTTGACCACAAATACACTGTCAGGAGCGAAAAGGGGCTGGTGCTGACCCTCGCCAGCACGATGTTCAGCAGGGTAAGGGCGTACAAGCAATTCCTTGGAGACAACCCCTATAACGAATGGCTGTACTGGCAGGCGCTGGGCTACACACCGCTGGGCTATGACCTCCTGGTCACGAACCAGCCCATAATCAGCATCGAGACCATAGACACGGACATCCACCACGCGCTCAGAGGTGGCATCACTGTTGGCAGCGCGAGCTTCAACAAGGCCTCAGAGTTCCGAGCGCGGGTGTTCTGGAGCACCTTCACCTTCTTCCAGAGCCACGAGGTCATAAGAAAGCTCAGGGGCGGGGTGGACTACTCGGAAGCGGAAGCCATCGAACTCTCCGGCGCATACCTCACTCACGAACTGGGGCACATGCTCCTGCACCTTGACCACACCTTTGGGAGGGTTGAATGCGCCATGACCCCGGCCCCCATGCTTGACGTGAAAACATGGTATGAGGACCTCGACGCGTCCGCGTGCGCCATTGGCTCTTCAAAGGCAATGACACCGGGTGCCATGAAGCTCTACATGTTCGAGGAATTCCTCTAGGACCTGTCCTGCTTAAGTGGTATATTCTGAATTAATTCTAATGTATTCTTCAGTAAGGTCACATGAAATCGCGCGCGCGGTTGCCCTGCCCGCCTTCAGGTCAACGCGTATGAGCACTTCCTTCTTCTTGAGTTCCTTCTGGGCCTTTTTAATAACAGCGGCCCCTGGCACTGCCATCCCATTTGAGGCGATCTTGACCTTGCCGATAAATATATCCACCTTGAGCGGGTCCATCGTGGTCCCACCCCGGCCAAGCACCGGAAGTATGCGCCCCCAGTTGGGGTCAGCCCCGTAGACCGCGGTCTTCACAAGCAGGGAGTTGGCAATGGCCTTGGCCGCTTTTTTTGCCTGTGCCACAGTGTGCGCGCCTTCCACCTCAACCAGCATGAGCTTAGTTGCACCCTCGCCGTCGCGGGCTATCATGGCGGCCATCTCATAGCACATCCCGTCAAGTGCGGACGCAAATCGCTTCAACCCAACAGAGCCTTTCTTTAATGGAGCGTTCCCAAGCGCCCCGTTTGCGAGCACAAGCACGCAGTCGCTTGTGGACTGGTCCCCGTCCACGGTAAGCATGTTAAATGTTTCCTCCACCGCCTCTTTGAGCGCGGTCCTGAGCGCTGACCTCTCAACAGCAATGTCGGTCATTATGAAGCAGAGCATGGTTGCCATGTCAGGCTCTATCATGCCCGCGCCCTTACAGATGGCCGTGATACGCCCTGCCTGTCGCCCGACCTTGACCGTGCGCGTCAGCATCTTTGGATATGAGTCCGTTGTCATGATGGCCTGCGCTGCGGCATCAACGGATGCATCTCCAATGCATGCAGTAAGCGCCTTTAGCCCTTTGCGCACTTTTGTCATGGGCATGGGAACGCCTATGACCCCGGTGGAGCAGACATAGACCTGGCTTTCTTTAACACCAAGGTGCTTTGCAGTAAGCTTCGCCATCTCATGCACGTCCCGCATGCCTCGCACGCCGGTGCAGGAGTTAGAGTTGCCGCTGTTTACGACCACGGCGCGTGCACGATTTGAACTGGCCGAGCGAGCTTTGTCCCTGTTCATGACCACAGGAGCGCCGATCACCTTGTTAGTGGTAAAGGTGCCTGCGACAGTGGCCGGATCCTCAGAGTATATGAGTGCCATGTCGTTTCGGCCCTTTAGAAGGCCGGGCCCTTTTATGCCTGCGCGCGCCACGGCAAGCCGGAATCCTTTTGGAAGTTTTACGGGCATAGGGCCATGTCCGTGAGCGCCGTGGTCTCCCCAAAGCCCATCATGAGGTTCATGTTCTGCACAGCCTGCCCGGAAGCGCCCTTTACCAGGTTGTCTATCACGCTTACGACGATGAGCGTGCCTGTGCGCTGGTTCAGCTTGAACCCGATGCGGCAGTAGTTCGAGCCGCGCACGTCTTTTATGTTCGGGAACTCCCCGGGAGGCAGCACCTCCACAAATGGCTCTTTCAGATAAGCCGCGGCATAAGCATTTTCTATGTCACCGTCCCCGTATCCGGCAGCCATCCGCATGTATATGGTGCTCAGTATCCCACGGTCCACCGGCAGCAGGTGGGGGGTGAAGTCCAAACGCAAAGGCTTGCCCGCGATGGAGGAAAGCTCCTGCTCTATCTCGGGCGTGTGGCGGTGCGCGGCAACGCCGTAAGCCTTAAAGCCCTCGTTCACCTCGCAGTATGACAGCGCCTGGTCAGACTTTCGCCCGGCCCCGGTGGTGCCGCTCTTTGCGTCAACCACTATCCCTTGAGCCTCAACAAGCCCGGCCCTCAGGGCTGGGGCAATGCCCAGTATCGTTGCGGTGGGGTAGCAGCCGGGGTTTGCCACAAGCGTAGCCTTCTTTATCTCCTTGCGGTGGAGTTCAGGAAGGCCGTACACCGCCACGCCAAGCGCCTTTAACTTTGTATGGGGCGTGTTGTACCAACTCTCATAGACCGCCGGGTTCTTAAGGCGAAAGTCAGCCGAGAGGTCAATGACCTTTTTGCCCTTTGAATGAAAATAACTCACAGCCTCCTGGCTAGCAGCGTGCGGCAGGGCCAGAAAGAACATATCCGCCTTGCGCGCAAGCTTCTTGTAGTCCAGCGGCTCGAACTCAAGCCCCGAATAAGCGTGCAGATGGGGGTACAGCTCAGAGGGGCTCTGTCCAGCCGAGCGCTCTGAGGTCACGGCAGTGACCTCCACCTTCGGGTGCTTGTGCAGGATGCGCAGGAGTTCCGCGCCCGTGTAGCCGCTTGCGCCGCATACGGCCACCTTCAGCTTGCCCGCAGGCTTTAGCGAAGTCTTGGCCTTTTTCTTTGTAGCCATCTTGCTCTCCTTGTTTTACTCCATACAAAAAGCCCGGCCACATAAAAAAACCCGGTCACGCTGTATATTAGCACGACCGGGCTTGTGGTCTCTTTGTATATAAAGGGTTTCTTAACGTTTCGAGAACTGGAAGCGTGCCCTCGCGCCCTTCTGGCCGTATTTCTTTCTTTCCTTCTCCCTGGGGTCGCGTGTGAGGAAGCCCTCTTTCTTGAGCTTGGCCCTCAGGTCCGCGTCGAACTTCAGGAGCGCCCTGGAGATGCCGTGCCTCATGGCCCCGGCCTGTCCTGTGAGACCCCCGCCGTTGATCCTGGCGTTGATGTCGAACTTGCTCAGGTTGCCGGTGAGCTCCAGCGGCTGGCGGATCATCATCCTCAGCGTGGGGCGCGGAAAGTAATCGTCAAAAGTACGCTTATTAACAGTAATTGTGCCTTTACCCGGCGTGAGGAATATCTGCGCTGTGGAAGACTTCCTGCGCCCGGTAGCGTTATACATTATGTTGGCCATTTCTCTCAAATCCTCCGTTACGTAAGCTTCTCTGGCTTTTGGGCAGCGTGGGGATGGTCCGCCCCCGCGTATACCTTGAGTTTCTTGAGCATCTCACGGCCAAGGCGGCTCTTGGGAAGCATGCCCCGCACAGCCTCGCTCACGATGCTTGTAGGATCCTTCTCAAGCCTCTCGCGTGCGGTCTGGCTCTTGATACCGCCGGGGTAGCCAGTATGCCAGTAATAAATTTTCTTATCGAGTTTTTTGCCCGTAAGCCTTACCTTCTCGGCGTTGACCACCACGATAAAATCTCCTGTGTCAGAGTTGGGAGTAAAGGTGGGCTTGTCCTTGCCCATAAGCCTCATGGCAATGCCCGTGGCCATCCGCCCCAGGATCTTGTCCGCGGCGTCCACCACATACCATTTACGCTCTATATCGCTCTTTTTTGCAGACAGCGTTTTCATGTGTGCCCTTCCTGTTTACATAGTGAATATCAGAAGTCTATTAGATTAATGGAAAGGGGTTATGTATGTCAAACGGGATGCCAAACAAGAGAGAGGGGCAAGATGCCGGGGCGTAATACAGGGCTACTGCGAGGCCTTGGAGTCAGGGGAATCAGGGAAACGTTCGTGTATACTCTTGTGGGCGCGGGTGAAGCACTCTGAATAAAAAAGCTCCCTGAAATTCTCCCTGTTCCTTATTATATCCAGGTCCTCAAAACCCCTGTCCACTGCCTCCTCCAGGAGATCACAGGCCGTGTTCACATCGAGCGAGGCGGAGTAGACCTCTGCCGCAGTAATGAGCACCGTGAGGTTTCTGCGGTCCAGCGCAAGGGCCTCATCCACGTTCATGCGGGCAATGGGGTAGTCCCCAAGGCGCAGGAAAGAGATGGCCTTGTTGGTATATGCAGGGGAGTAGTCAGGGCTTATCTCAAGGGCTGCGTTTAAGTCCCTGATGGCAGTCCTGTACTCACCAAGGGCATTATATGCTGCCCCCCGCATGGAATATGACCAGGGGTTTTGGGGGTCCTCTTCCATGGCCTTTGTGGCAAGCCTTATTACCTCTTGCCAATCCTTGCCCCAGTAGGTGGCCCGGGCATGCTCAAGCACGGAGGCCGCATACGCGCTTCTGGACATTCCCCGCTTCGGCGAGGACTCGCATGCAACTGTTAACAACATGGAAAGGGCAATGGCCCACGCTGCCCACGTTCTCATTCTAAAGCACCTTCAGTTCCCGCAGGAAATACCCTGCGGTGGAGTCGTCAAAGACACAGAACTCCACAATATCAAGGCTGGTGTCCGGGTTGGCCCTGAGGTAGAGCACTGCCTCCACCACCAGTATGGCAGCGCAACGGTCCTTGGGGAACCCGAAAATGCCTGAGCTTATCGCTGGCAGCGAGACACTCTTTATGCCCTTTCCATCGGCAAGCTCAAGCACGCTCCTGACAGCACTTATGAGCTTAGAGTCCTCGTCTCCTTCGCCCATCCTCGGGCCCACCGCATGTATTACGTACTTTGCACGGAGCGAGCCCGCCCCCGTGATGGCGGCCTTGCCCACGTCCACATACCCTATGGAGTTGCTCTCTTCCTGAATGGACTGGCCCCCCTTTCTCACAATGGCTGCGGCCACACCGCCTCCGTGCTGGAGGAAGGAGTTTGCGGCATTCACTATGGCATCCACAGGGCGCTCGGTTATGTCGCCCTGCACCAGCCTGAGCAGTGCCCTGCCGACCTTCTTCTCCTCAAGAATAGTTGCCATGTCACGACCTCCATGCGATACCCCGAATTATACTCCAGTACATCGGATAAATCAGCAGAACTCGCCCGCCTCCCAGACCTCTTAACCCATCAAACCTTCAAACCCTTGACCTTCAAACACTGGTTTGACAAAGCAGACAGCTAGAACATTACGCTTACAGAAAAGTATCAAGAGTATCTCATCTTAAAGCGTTCCTGTTTATCCTCCTATAAGGAAACACTACGGGTCGTCGCGACCGGTAAGATCCAGCCCGTGGCTGGTCCGTGATCGGCAGCCCGTGGCTGGCCTGATATGGGTGTATAATGTGGTGTGGTCTGCTGTGCGTACAGTTAAGGCAGAGGAGGCTCTCAGATGCCGCTTGATATAGCAGTCATATATGGTTCCGTCAGGCCCCACCGCCAGGGGATAAAGGCCGCCAGGTTCGTGGTCAGCAAGTTCGCCGAGCGCGGCCACAACGTAACGCTCATCGACCCGCTCGTGCACAAGCTCCCAATGCTTGGCTACATGCGCAAGGAGTACGGCCTGGAGGGTTTACCGGCTAAAGCCCCCGAGGCGGTTGAGAAGCTCGGCAAAATTTTTGAGGCAAGCGACTCCTTTGTCATAGTCACCGGAGAGTACAACCACGGCCTTCCCCCTGTGCTGAAGAACATACTCGACCACTTCCAGAGCGAGTACTTCTTTAAACCAAGCTCCATCGCCTGCTACTCCTCCGGCCCCTTCGGTGGCGTGCGGGCCGCTGTCCACCTGCGCGCTGTCCTTGCGGAGCTCGGCTCCCCGTCGCTGCCCACGCTGTTTCCCATCTCTGCGGTGCAGGACGCATTTGAAGAGGACGGTACTCCTATTGAGACTGCCTATGAACACAGGATAGTACAGTTCATCGAAGAGCATGAATGGTATGCCACGGCATTTAAGGAAAAGAGAAAAGAGGGCACGCCCTACTAGAGGAAAAGGAGCGAAAGTCATGAAAGCCATATGGAAGGACACAGTAATAGCAGAGAGCGACAGCACAGTGGTGGTGGAAGGCAACCATTACTTTCCCCCTGCAAGTGTGAAGAAGGAACATCTCAGGGCAAGCGATACGCATACCACCTGCCCGTGGAAAGGGCTTGCCAGTTATTACGACGTGGTGGTGGGTACTGACGTGAACAGTGACGCTGCCTGGTACTACCCTGAACCAAAGGACGGGGCCACTGAGATAAAAGACCATGTCGCCTTCTGGCAAGGGGTGAGCATTACGGACTGATCAAGGAACATAGCCTCTTTGATAAAAAAAGCCGGGGCTTTTTTGAAGGCCCCGGGCTTTTCTTGTCTTTTTGTTTCAGGCTTTATGCGTGGCTTTTCTTGTACTCGTTGATCAAGGCAGCCATGCGGTCTTTCTTCGTGAGCTTGAGCTTCTGGGTGTTCTTCATCTCGATCTCTTCCTCAGGAGTAAGGTGAACCTTTGACTTCATCTCTGCCAGCTTCGCCTTGAGTACTCTGTGCTCCTCATGCAACCCCTTGAACTCTTCGTTCTCAGTGTCAAGCACACCAACGATTTCTTCTTCGCCCAAAGCAGCCTCCTTCTAATTCAGGTTTTACTTCATGGGCAAGTGCCCTGCCCACACCCCCAAGCTCGCGGCCTGGATATCAAGCACCTCCGTCTTTTTTTGAGGTATCCCCCTCTATATCAGTCGAGTGGTTCTCCATGCCCTCATCACCCGGGTCATCATCACCCGGCGGCGCGGGCTCGATAACGCTCACCGCTATTTCCACACGCTCAAGTGGGTTGTCCCTGCGGTCCCTGGGCTGGTTGACTATCTTGTCCACCACGTCCAGGCCCGAGACAACCTCACCAAAAACCGTATACTTTCCGTCAAGGAACTTTGTCCTGGCAACACTTATGAAAAACTGCGAGCCAGCGCTGTCGGGGTCCTGCATCCTTGCCATGGAGAGCGTGCCGCGCTTATGCGGCTTATTGCTGAACTCGGCCCTGATCGTGTATCCTGGTCCACCTGTGCCGTGCCCGCTTTTTCTCAGCTCCCTGCTCTTGGGGTCTCCCCCCTGGATCATGAAACCGGGTATTACGCGGTGGAAGACCGTCCCGTCATAAAAACCCTTCTTTGCCAGCAAGAGGAAGTTCTTTACGTGCACTGGCGCCACGTCAGGAAAGAACTTGAGCACAATGTCCCCGAAACTGGTCTTGATCACAGCCCTTGTTTCCGCAAGGAGCTGGACCTCTTCCGAATCTGGCTCTGTGGGGGGCTGTGAAGCGAATACGGCGGGAGAAACAAATAATGATATGAAAAAAACGGATATGAGAATAAAGTATCGCAAATTGATCTCTGTACCTCCTTCCCGATAATTCATTTTACAACGCGCGGACAAAAAACTCCAAGTTAAAACATTGCTTGAATTACAAATCCCATATTATTAACGGGTTATACCGTCCCCATCCCGCCAACATGGGCTCGCAAATGGCAAAGTATACAAAAAACCCTTAAATACCGGAAAACACTAGCCAGGCTACCGGGCTGCCATACTAAAGGATCCGGACCTTTATTTCCACTCTTTCCTCAGGGTTGTCGCGGCCATCGCGCGGAAGTTCCACGATCTTGTCAGCCACGTCCATGCCCTGGGTCACAGTACCAAATACCGTGTACTGTCCGTCCAGGAATGGGGAGTTCTTGACCACTATGAAGAACTGCGAGCCCGCGCTGTTGGGGTCTGCGGCCCTTGCCATGCTTACAATGCCCCTGTCGTGTTTGCGGTCGCCGAACTCCGCGTCTATGGTATAGCCGGGGCCGCCCATGCCGTGGCCCGAGCGGTCCTCGCTCTTTGTGTTGGGGTCGCCGCCCTGGACCATGAAGCCAGGTATCACACGGTGGAATGTTGTGCCGTCATAAAAACCCTCGCCTGCGAGTTTCAAGAAGTTCTCCACATGCCCGGGGGCCGTGTCACTAAAGAACTCTATCTCTATCTCACCGTATTTGGTCTCGATCACAGCCTTTTTCTCGCTCATATGTATCTCCTTTTTATCTTCTTTATATTCTTTATCTGCTTTATCCGCCCACTTTCAGAGGGCAGAGGGCATAAGCTCATCTCTCATGCGACGAGCCAGCCTCAGGCCCGAGGCCACACAGTCGTTAAGGCTTACACCCCTGAAGGCGTTCCCGGTGATATAGAGGCCCTTGTGCCTGGCCTCGGCCTCTGAGAGTGCCTCAAGCACGCCAGCGTGACCAACATTATACTGCGGGATGGCCTTTTTGTGCAGAAAGCTCTGCGCGAACTCGGGCTCTGCCTTGAGGCCCGCGACGGAACGCAGCTCGCCAAGCACCGTATCCACAAGGGCCTGTTCAGGAAGCCCGGCGATCTCGGGGGCCCTTGCCCCTCCGGCCATGGCCCTTAAAAGCACTCTTCCCTCAGGCGCGCGGCCCGGGAAGATGCTTGAGTCATAAAGAGTGCCCAGCACCTTCCTACCCTCACTAAAAGGCACGAGAAACCCGAAGGCGTCCACATCCATGCCTATATCCTCTGCCCTGAAACCCAGAGCCACTACAGACAGCGGCGGGTAGGGGATCGTACCAAAAACCTTTGCGCTTTCCGGTTCGAGTTCGGAGAGCATCCCGGATGCCCTGTGCGCGGGAACAGCAAGCACCACCGTGTCGGCCTCGGACACTGTGCCGTCTGAAAGACACAGGCCGTAGCCGCTTGGTGTGCTGTCAACTGATGTGACATCCTTAGACAGCTTTACGCGCCCGTCCAGGGCATCGTAAAGCGCGCCGGTTATCTCGCTCATACCGCCTCTGAAGCTCGTGAGCGTGCCCTTTGGGGCCGCACTCACGCTCTTTTTGCGCTCTTTCATCAGGGCGGCCATGGCCCTTAGCAGGCTGCCGTATGTCTGCTCTAGCTCGTCTATGCGGGCAAAGCAGCTTTTAAGGCTGAGCTTTTCCGGGTCTCCGGCGTATATGCCAGAGGCCATGGGGTCAATGAGCTTCTGAAATGCCTCGCGCCCAAGCCTCCTGCGCCCGAAGTCCGCCAGGCTCTCGTCTTTGGCAGTACCTTTGGCTATGAACGGTTCCATTGCAAGGCGGAGTTTGCCCGGTACGCTCATAAGCCCGGAGCGTAAAAACGCCCCCGGGCTCTCAGGCAGGAGGTGGAGCCTGCCCCCGGAGCATATGTAGCGGACTCTTGAGGCGTCAGAACTCCTTACCGGAGAGATGGAAAGGGCCTCGGAGACCTCAAGGGTCTTTGGCTCCTTGTCCAGGAAACCGTTCACACCCCATTCGCAGAGGTATCCCTCCACGCGCTCTGTGTGCACCTTGCCACCGGTGCGCTCTGTCGACTCATAAACAGTGACGTCAAAGCCCGGCTCCCGTGACAGGGCCCATGCTACAGTAAGACCAGACACCCCCCCTCCCACAACGATCACTCTCATATCCAGCCCTCTTTCCGTGTCGTAGTGAGAACCAGGCCCTCAAGGGCCCGTATGAAGATAGGATGCACGTTTAAGGACTCAGCCCTCACAAGCCTCATTCCCGCATCCCGCGCAATCCCTTTATATAGTATATCTATCTCATAGAGTGTTTCAATATGGTCGGAGACAAAACTTACTGGCACTGCAACCACCTCTTTTACCCCTTCAGAGGCAAGGCGCGCTATCTCATATTCAGTAGATGGCTCAAGCCACTGGACCGGCCCGCTCCTGGACTGGTATCCGATGCTCCATGCAAGGCCTTCAAGAGCCGGACGCCCCATGAGGGTGTTTATGGTGGCATTGATATGCTCCACGTAAGGGTCCCCATCGTCGATCAAACTCTTGGGGAGGCTGTGCGCACTAAAGAGTATATGCGGCTGGCCCACGCCTGAGTCTTCTACTGCCAGTCTTAAAAGGTCAGCAAGCGCGTCTATATACAGAGAATGAGTGGGCCATGGGGGAACTGAAGCCATGCAATTCAAGCCGAGCCTTTTTGCAGCCTTGTAAAACGCCCGTTCCGAAGACCCGGTGGTGGCTATGCAAAAGTGCGGATAAAGCGAGAGTGCAAGCACCTTTGAGGCGCCCGCGTCCTTGACCTCTTTAAGCGTGTCCTCAATGTAAGGCTTCCAGTAGCGCATGCCAACATAGACGCGGAAGTCACCGTGCTCCCTTAAGCGGGTCTCAAGGGCATGTGCCTGCGCCTGAGTTATGATGCCAAGCGGGGAGGCCCCGCCTATCTGTTCATAGAAGGCCCTGGACTTCGGCGCGCGCTTCCTGGCGATGAGCCAGGCCAGGGGCTTTTGCATAAAAGGAGGGCCGAGCCTGATTATCAGGCGGTCAGAGAACAGGTTATAAAGAAATGGCCGAACCGACTCCAGGGAGTCCGGGCCACCCAGGTTCAGAAGGACAACCGCTGTATGCCCCTCAGAGGCCATTAATTACTTTCCGCTTAGCTCGTGCACAGCGTCCACCACTGCCCTCACCCCATCCACCGGGGTCTCGGGCACCACTCCATGGCCGAGGTTGAAGACATGGCCCCTCAGGGGTTTTGCCTTCTCAAGAATGTCGGCCACCCTCTCCCTGATCTTGTCAGGGGGCAGGAACAGCGCCAGGGGGTCCAGGTTGCCCTGCACAGTGAAGCGCTTGCCTATCTGCTTTACGGCATCGGCCATATCTATGCGCCAGTCAATGCCTATCACGTCGGCCTTTGTCTTCTTGACCTCCCGCAACAGTGACGCAGAGTTGTTCGCAAAATATATGATGGGCACCTCCTTGCCGAATTCACTCCTTAGCCCGGCAACGATACGCGCCACATAGGGCAGCTCGAACTCAATGAAATCAGAGGGGTCCAGCACCCCCACCCAGGAGTCGAATATCTGCACAGCCTGTGCTCCGGCGCGAATCTGCGCGGCAAGATAAGCCAGCACGCTATCGCTCAATTTATCCATGAGGTCAGCGTAGAGATGCGGGTTCTGGTACATCATGCGCTTGGTGTTGAGGAAGTTCTTGCTACTTCCGCCCTCGATGGCATAGGTGGCAAGCGTAAAGGGCGCGCCTGAGAAACCTATGAGCGGCACCTTCAAGTCCCGCCTCAGGAGTTTAATCGTCTCCATGACATAGCCCAGTTCGTCATCAGGGTCAGGCACCCTGAGCTTGTCAAGGTCTTTTCTGGTGCGCACCGGGTTATTTATCACCGGGCCGCGAGCCTCGTAGAATTTAAGGTCCTGCCCCATGGCCTCGTTCACCACCAGGATGTCAGAGAAAAGTATGGCCGCATCCAGGCCGAACATGTCTATGGGCTGGTGGGTCACCTTGGCCGCAAGCTCCGGCGTCTTGCAGAGCGTCAGGAAATCCCCTGCCTCTTCCCTGACCTCCTTGTATTCCTTCAGGTACCTGCCCGCCTGCCGCATTATCCATATGGGCGTGTAGTCGGTCTTTTCTCCCCTGCATGCCTTTAAGAAAGTATCGTTCATTATTCCATCTCCTTATTAAAAGCAACTCACAAGAGAGTCGCCCGTTCTTTTTTATTGAGCCCCTTAAGAGGCCTTATGAAGGCTCTGCCGCTTCGCGCTTTTTTATCTTAGTGGGCACAAAGCTGCAAAATGGTTCTTCCGCCATGTAATCGCCATGTATGGCATAGGCCCTTGCCCTGCATCCGCCACAAACATTGATGTACTCACAGGCACCACACTTGCCCTCGTAGCTCTTGAAATCTCTCATGTCCTTCATGAGCTTGGAGTCTTCCCATATCTCTTTAAAGGACTGACGCTTGAGATTGCCCGCGCCCATCGGGAAATAGCTGCATGGCAGCACGTTCTCGTCCACGTCTATCAGGCAGATGACCTGCCCGGCAATACAGCCCTTTGACCCTCCGGTTGAGAATTTTAAATTTCTGCGCTTTAGCTTATCGTCCGCCTCTGCCTCCTTGTTTTTCTGAAGCACTATTCGATAGTAGTGCGGTGCGCATGTGGGGCGGACAAGCAGGGTGTCCTCATCTTTTTCCATCTCGTAATGCCATTCTAATATCTCCTCGTAATCCTCTGCTGTTATGAGTTCGCTGAGGATGTCCTCGCCGCGCCCGGTTGGCACGATCATGAACATGTACCACGCCGTGGCCCCGAGCTTTTTTGCGAGCTTGTGGATGTTAGGAATATCTTCCTGGTTTCGCTTTGTAAAGGACGAGTTTATGATGAATTCGATGCCGTGCTTCTTAAACAGCTCCGCCGCCCTTAGCGTGCCTTCAAAAGCGCCCTCCTGAGAGCGGAAATCATCGTGTATCTCGGCGGTTGAGCCGTCAAGGGAAAGCGAACAGATGCGTATGCCGGAGGCCTTCATCTTCACGCATACCTCATCCGTGACCAAAACGCCATTGGTTGCCATGCACATACGAAAGCCAAGGTCCGTGCCGTATTGGGCCAGCTCAAACACGTCCTCGCGCACAAGGGGCTCGCCGCCGGAGAGCACCATCACGGGCTTTGCGTATGAGGCTATGTCATCAAGTATGCGCTTGCCCTCTTCCAGGGAGAAGTCATCATGCCCACATACCTCGGCCTCGCTAGAGGAGCGGCAGTGCACGCAGCGCAGGTTGCAGCGGCGCGTCACTTCCCATGCTATCCATTTAGGCACATAATCCATCATATATCTCCTTAAACTCGTAACAGCGGGGGGAATACTGCAAGCTGCCCACCCCCGGCATAAAGACTTGTGTGACGTACGCAAATGCGTTCCTATTATTATACATCCGTGCGGGACTGTTTTAAAGTTGGGGCGAAAGCAAGTCTTAATGCGGGTTATTGCGTAATAGACGGATAAATCAAGCCTTTAGCTCGCTCTCATGCCAGATACCGTGTTCTATTTCATGTAGCATTAGCGATAGAGAGCCGGCATCCAGAGCCGAGACAGCCACGCCGCTAAAACGCTTGGCAAGAGCCTGGGCCTCACCAGAGGGAAGCTTGTCAGCCTTGTTCAGCACAAGCACACGTTTTTTATCCGTAAGCCCCAGCTCTTCCATAATGGCCTCCACCGAGGCCATCTGCTGCTCAAAGCGGGGGTTTGATATGTCCACCACATGCAGGAGAAGATCCGCGTCCTCAAGCTCCTCCAGGGTTGATTTAAATGCCGCGATGAGGTCACGGGGCAGGTCGCGGATAAAGCCCACCGTGTCGGTGATGATCACCTCGCGCTCGCGCGGGAAGCGCAATCTGCGACTAGCAGTATCTAAGGTCGCAAACATCTTCTGCTCAACAAACGTATCGCTCTTTGTGAGCGTGTTCAGGAGCGTGGACTTGCCCGCATTGGTGTACCCCACAATACTTACAATGGGCACACCCCGGCTCACACGCTTCTGCTTGCGCTGTATACGGGCCTGCGCCTGCTGTTTAAGCTCCTTTGTAAGAAGCGTTATCCTGTCACGCACGCGCCTGCGGTCGACCTCAAGCTTGCTCTCGCCAGGCCCACGGCCTCCAATGCCTCCCATGAGCCTGCTCATGGCCGTTCCCTTTCCAGAAAGCCTTGGCAGGCGGTATTTTAATTGCGCAAGCTCCACCTGCACCCGACCCTCGCGGCTGTGGGCGCGGCGGGCGAAGATGTCGAGAATAAGCTGCGAGCGGTCTATGACCTTCAGCTCCATACGCTCGGCAATGCTCCTCACCTGCGAGGGAGATAGGTCCTGATCGAACACAAGCAGTGTTGCCCCCTGCCCAAGGGCGCTTATTATAAGCTCCCGGAGCTTGCCCTCTCCCATTAAATATTTCGGGTTTATCTTCCTTACCCTCTGCATAACCACATCCAGCACCAGTAGATCGCTTGATTCAGCTAGCTCCTTAAGCTCGTCCATGGAGTCTTCGAGATCATAACGGGTAGTTTTGGAGTTTTTCGATACACTAATGAGAATGGCCCTCTCCCTCGTGTCCCCATGCTCATGGACCCTGCGCCTGAGCATCTCGTCTTCAAGCGCGTCCACGAAGTCATTAAAATCATAAGGCAGGTGATGCAGGTCAACCACCTCCTGCTCGACCCCATTAGGAGTTATATGCGCGGCCTCCACCCTGCTGAAGGCCTCGTCATCAACATCAATAGCCACTACCATATCAAGCCTCAACAACGACAGATCTGCAATGTCATCATCAGATAATGGCTCTCTCTTAAGATGCGTATGCACAAGCCTCATGCCTCTGAGGGCCTTTTTGCCAAGGGGGTAGTCCTCCAGCGAGGGGATCAAGATACCGCCCGTGTCACCAAGGATAACGTGGGTGACCTTGCCGCTTCGTGAGATCAAGAGGCCCGCCTGACGGTTCAGGTTCTTTGAGATGGAGGCCAGATGGCGTGCCATCTCAGGGGCGATTATCTCCCCTTGCGGAACCTTCTTGCGGTACAGGCGCTCAAGCGCGGATTTCTCGCTACGCTTCAGGCCTGAGGTGTTTCCGTGTATGGCGGCTATTTTTGATTCCTCCGATATAAGTATTGAATGATTGTATCACAGCGAGTATAGCGTAGGGCTCCAGGCTTAAAGAGCAAAGAAAAAAACAAAGAACTTCTTTTAAGATATAACTTAATCAAGTCTTCTTTTCAGCTTTTCATAGAAGCGTTCTCTCGTGCCGATCATAATAATAACAATAAGACTGTCTTCTTCAAAGACTTCGTAGACTATTCTGAATTGTTTACCTTCAAAACTGAAATGATATGATCGCAACCCCTTAAAGGCATACCCCAGCTCATGAGGGTCAAAAGGAGATTCCTTAATCTTTCTAAAGTGATTATTTTGAATCTCATTTTTTAATTTCTGATGGAGAGTTTTAATATCTTTCTTAACAGCATTAATGGCCCTGATTTCATACATCAATCAGCTCTTATCAAAAAGTTCATCTTCGCTGAGCAGTTGCCCGGTTTTCATGGCATCAAGCCCCTCTTTACGTCTAGCAAGAAGCTCCTTCGAGAGTTTCTCATCAGCAAGAAGAGTAAGAGTCTCCTTCTCAGCAGAGGAGAGTTGGTCAATTGCCAGTATCAACTCAAGGGGAGTAAGATGTTTTGAAGCAGTACCCATGATATTATCTCCTTAAAATAATTATAGCACAGGCAGAATAGCGTAGGCTCTCAAGGCTTACATAGCGAAGAGAAACAACTTTTTAAAAACTGCCCCAAATAATATGATAGTCACAGTTATCGTATAATTCTTCCAATTAGTGCTGGTATATCAGCGATACGATCTCCTTGCATAATATCTCTGAATGGGGGGTGTATCTCCCAATTTCTCTCATTTCCACATCTTCCTGTAAAGATTATTCGTCCTCTTGAGCTAGTAATTGTTCCTTGAATAGGTCGTTTGTTTCTCTCACCCATTAAGGCGTAAATAGAGCCGCTCAAGTTAGTGCCTAGAGTACCTGCAGTATATGTTTGACCCGAAGAAAATTATTCTAGTGTTATACATTCTGTTAGGATCGTTTTTTATTAACTGGGTACGGTATGTATAGACCTTGGGGCATTGCAAAATTTATGTGTTAGACATGCTAAATCAGATAATCAATGCATGGATGTTATAATAATCTGTAACAGCATAACTGCCAGAGGAAGGAGTTCCTATGGGTGAGTTCGGGCATATACTTGAGCGCATAGAGGACAAGAAGGCCGACTACGGGCATTACAGCTTCTCCGCCACCGAGGACCTGGCGCTGAAGACCTTCTTCGACCTGGCCCAGGAACTGGACAGCCTGAAAGAACTCTACCACCTCTGCATAGCAATCCCCAAGAGCTTTTTTGACCTCACCGCGCGCCTCTACCTCATAAACCCCCGCGACGACAAATTAATGCTCGTGGCCTCCCCTGACGACGACACGGAGAACCCTCCGGCCCCCAACGTGCCCCAGAAGGAATTCGAATACAACGAGAAGGGGTGGATGGTGCTCAAGGTCAGGGGCAGGGAGGTCCTTCTTGACCAGCTGCCCTTTAAGAGCATAGGCGAGACCATCGGGCTTCTGGAGGTCAGACCTGCCGAGGGCATAGGCCAGCACCTGGAGCTGTTTTTCGTAAAGTACGCAAACCGCATGGGCTTCAACCTCCACAACCGCTTTCTGGTTGAGAAGAACATTGAGCACCTGAGGTTCATAAGCTCTCTGGTGGCGGACATCGAGCACAACATCATCTCCCCAAACATTATCTACAAACTGTATATAAAGAACCTGGAGGCGGCTCTCGGCAAGGCCATGGAGGCTGAGCAGGAACTCAGGCGACTGGCAGGCTCGTTCCCCGGCGAGGAACGGGCGCAGTGCATGAAGGTGCTGGAGGAACTTAGCGAGGCCAACCAGTCCATGAAGCGCGAGGTGGTGGAGATAGGCAAGCACCACAAGAACATGAGCCTGTTCCTGGAGAGCCTGCTCAGGCGCAGCCACTTTGACCAGGGCAGGCTTACGCTCAGAAAGAAAAAGTGCGGCATGCTCAAAGATGTGGTCAAGCCCCAGTTGGAACGCTACTACGACCGGCTGGCCTCAATGGGCATCGCAGTGGACCATCAGGCAAGCGGCATACCGGAGGAGGATGTGGTGAGCGTAGTGGACGTGGGGCTCATGGCGCAGGTCTACGCCAACCTGCTCTCAAACGTGGTGAAATACGCCACAGAGGTGGACACACAGTACGGCAAGAAGAAGTACTTATCCTACGGACACGAGATCGTGCACGGGTACTTTGGACCTGAGTCCGACGGGATAAAGTACAACGTGTTCTCCACCGGCCTGCACATACCCGCCGAGGAGCGTGAGCACGTATACGAGGACCAGTACAGGGGCAGCAACGTTGAAGGCAGGCCGGGCTCGGGCCACGGCCTGCACTTCATAAAGAACGTGGTGGAAATACACGGCGGTGTGGTGGGATACGAGCCCACAGAGTACGGCAATAACTTCTACTTCATCCTCCCCAAACCCGACGAAAACGATAACCCTGAATAATTATTCGCTGTTTCGCGGTTTCTGATCTGCTGTAAATTCAATATAGAAAGCCCCCGGCGCATAAACATACACCGAGGGCTTAATCACTCTATAAATTCAACGGTCAAAACTTAAACGGTTTCTGATTTAGTGTAGCTACAAAGAAGTCGGTACGAGTCGCTCACAACAAGTCGCGAAGGATCCACAGGCCCATTTATAACTTCTTTGTCGTAGCTTCGCCTCCGAAGCTGTCTGATTTGCCGTAGCTTCAAATAACTGTGAACTTGAACGGTTTCTGATTTAGTGTAGATGTGGTAAAACGGAGCGCGAAGTAGTACTTTAGCTACTTCGAGCGCTCCGTTTTGTCGCAGATGCCATGAACTTATGAAGCGTATGACGGTTTCTGATTTAGTGTAGCTACAAAGAAGAAGTCGCGAAGGAGCCGCAGGCCCATTTATAACTTCTTTTCCGTAGCTTCCGGCCTCCGAAGCTGTCTGATTTGCTGTAGATTCCGTGATCAGAGTCAAGTGTTATTATCCCACAGGTCGTTTGCTCACCCAGTCCTCCTGATATGGCACTCCGTTTCTAAGCACGCCAAGCGCGATCACCAGGAGCT
>SDBV01000999.1_pt1 | contig 41576 bp, 21 predicted proteins | sample 2277081 | NCBI WGS metagenome assembly SDBV01 (sample SAMN10402039, study PRJNA504765) | marine sediment metagenome | isolation source: marine sediment core GS10_PC15, 223 cmbsf | place: Arctic Ocean: Southern Knipovich Ridge | collected 2010
GAGAAGATGATTAATAATATTAAATCTATTCACAAACAACTTATAAAAACATCAAGTTCTGTATATACAGAACAATTAATAAAAAATGCAATTTCTGATGTTATAGAAACAACAAAAAAGAAATTTGCACTATATCAATTATCATGAAAATTTATTGTGTTTGTAAATGTGGAGAACATACTAGTGACGAGGCGACTATAGAGATAAACTTTCGAGATGAATGTTTATATTTTGTTTGTCCAAAATGTAATAAAGAAAATAAACTCATGTTAAAAGCAGCAAGTACCCCGCTTCCTCGTTTAAATATCCAGAGGCAATAATATGTACTTAGTAGCAAATACTAGCAGGAAAGAGTTATCTATAGGTGATTTAGATATAATTATTTCTCCTAAACAGGCACTGGATTTAGATAAAATTAAGACAAAAATTAGACCAGAAGATTCAAAAGATCTAAAAACATGTATAAAAAAACGATGGGTAAAAATAGCAAAAACAGATAGAATACAAAAACGTAAAACAAAGATTGTTGAAAAAGTAATAGATAAATATCTTCTTGGTGATATCAGAAAGATTTTAAAAGAAGAAATAAAAAAGCAATTATCTACAGATAATATAAAAACAATTCCAGACGATCCGCGTATTACAGAAATTTTAAATACATTGACACGGCTTTCAAAGGAAAAATTTCAAACAATAATTGACCATCAAGACATAGAAGAGAATGTTTTAGATGAAGAGGTTTTATCACAAATACATGCTTTAGCCGTAGATAAGAAGATAAAAGAAACAGATGGTTCTATATCATATAAAAACGAGAAAGTTGATAATAATATAACTGATAATGTTTCTGAGTTAGAAGGACTTCTGGGATAATCCATTTCTTTTTCTTCCGATAATATATATATACAAAAGGAGAAATTTCATGACAAGTAGAATTGTATCGATTGACCCAGGAACAATGTTTTTTCAAGTTGCCGAGTTAGGAAAAGATAAAAAGATAAATATAAAAACTACAAGAAATGCTTTTGTAGAACTATCTGAATCAGAAGATATAGAAGATGTTCTTAAACAAAATGGATGGCAATATGTTAAGGAAGGTAATCATTACTATGTTATTGGAGAAGACTCATTGCGTGTTGCTAAAATGTTCCCTGGTAAAGTTGAACTAAGAAGACCCCTACAGAATGGTGTATTAAATAAGGGGGAAGATAAAAAGATGCTAATATTAGCAGAATTAATTGAATCTTCTATTGGTAAAGCCCCAGATGATAAATCTCTAGTATGTTTTTGTATCTCGTCTCCGTCTGTTGATGGTTCTGCAGACAGCACTTTTCATAAAGCAAGATTAACTGGTATGTTTAAAAGACTGGGATGGAATACAAAAGTTATTGAGGAAGCTATGGCAGTTATTCTATCAGAGAGACCAACTATAGTAGAAAAAGACGGGAAAGAATCTCCATATAGTGGGATTACTATCAGTTTCGGGAGTGGTAGAACAAATTGTGTTTTAGCCTATAAAGGCTTGCAGATTATAGGGATGAGTGTTGCTAGAGCTGGCGACTGGGTCGATCAGAAGGTTTCAGATCAAACAGATACTCCTATAGCTCAGGTAACATCAATAAAAGAAAAAAGTCTAGATTTTAATAATATTGATTATGATAATGATGTATTATTTGCTTTAGATGCATATTATGGCTCCTTGATAGAATTTGTTTTTAAACATTTTTCTAAGAAGTTTGCTGCTGTTAAAAGCCAATTTGATTCTCCTTTAGATATTATAATTTCAGGTGGGACATCAATGCCAGAAGGATTCTGTTTAAAAATTGAGGAAGTAATAAGTAAACTAGAATTGCCGTTTAAAGTTGGTAATGTAAAAATGGCGGCAGATCCTATTAATGCTGTTGTTACCGGTTGTTTGGCTCAAGCAATTATTTCACAAAAGAAGCTAATAAAAAATGATAGTAAGTCAGACATGACAGACGATTTATCAAGCATTATTGGAGAATAATTGTTTTTAGGAGCAGTTTATGGGGTATTGTACTTTACAACATATTGAATGGGTGATTGCACAAGCAGTAACTACAGCTTCGCCTTCTGATGTTGATGCTCCTGTTGATCTTTTACGTATTGGAAATACATTTGATACAAATAGTATTCCAATACGAATTGTAGAACAATATATTTCTTGGGCAGATGAAAAAATAAATTCATATTTGAGCGAATTGTACGTGACTCCATTTTGTGAATTAGCTGATTTTGAAACTCCTTTATTAGCAGATATTAATGAATATAATCCGTATATCATTACATGTAAACGATGTCCGTTTAATATAGGAGATGTAGTAATTCTTATTGATGGAGATATTCAAGAAAGACATATTATTGAAGAAATAATTAACGATACAGAGAGAAATGTTTTTGCTACAGAAGATGTTATTGTTAATAATTTTAGTGCAGATACAACTCGTCTTATTAGAGTAAAATTTCCAGAACCAATAAATCTTATGTCTGCGAGGCTTTCTGCTGCAAATATTTATGATAAATACTTTGCTTCACAGAGTGATCCTAATGAATCTCAATTTGGCAAATATTTACGTACTCTAGTGAGACAGTCTATTAATAATATTTTAAGTGGACGTACAATTCTACATGGGCAACATAGGATTGGTCGCAGGTTCTTTAGTTCAACTCTGGTAGGTAGATATGGTTTACCAGAACCTGTTGGAAGCGAAAGTGATATAGATGATTTGGGTAGGGTATGATGAAAGAAACAGAAAAAGACATAAAAGCAGTAGAAAAAGTTCTTAAAAATACTGAAAAAGCAATAAAAGATTTACCAAGAAGTCTAGAAGAAGAAAGAATAATTGTCGAGAAATCTCAATTTGTTGATGTTAATAATATAATACAGGGGAATGTGATTAGTCAAAATAATGAGCAAGCTAGGCACGAGGCAAGATATAGATCTACTAGGCTTGGAATACCTTTTAATGAGTCACAAACCAGTAGTGAAGAAGCAAATAAAATAACAGACGAAATGGCTGACCGTTTTTTAAGAGATTATATTAAGAAAATATTTAAATAACAATGGAAGCTTTACTTGACAGTTTGAAGCGAATCATAGCCAGGTGGACTACTACACGTATAAGAATAACATCTGATGTAAATCCTGGTGATACTCAGATTAGCGTTTTAGCTTCTCACAGATTTCGTGTAAATGACGAAATTATGTTAAGAACGGCGTCTAAAGGAGAAACTCCTTTAATTATAGAAGAAATTATTGATGATACTACTATATCTGTGACTACTCCTGTTAAGTTTTTGTGGAGAACTTTTGAAAACTCATTAGTTGAAAAAACATTTAATCAAATGTATGTTCAGGGTATTTACTTGGGTGAACCTGTCAATATTCCAAGATTTCCTGCTATTACTATAAATGCAGTAAGTAGAGATTCGGAATGGTTGACGATTGATAGTACAAAGGAAAATTATAGCATACAAGTTACTGTTTATGTAGAAGATGTTATGCAAGAAACAGGTTATCGTTTTTTATTAAAGATGGTTGATGCAATACAATTTGGGTTGAAACAGAATATATATCCACTTGTTGCTCCTTATAATACAATTGCCTTGACAGCAGATATTGCGGTTGGTGATACTTTTATTAAAGTTAGTAGTACTTCTGGTCTTGAAGAGTTTAATAGGCTACTTATAGAAGATATGTTTAAAACAGAAGAAGTTAGAGTAATGAATGTAGTAGACAGCACTACTTTAGAAGTTGCACCGTCTATGTGTTCTGTTTTTACAGTATCTGATAACACACAAGTTATTAATGTCGGTAGATTTATCTACAATTCTTGGCCTGAACATATAGATTATGGAGTAATATTCAAAGGTACACTATTAAAAGCCGCAACTATTGACTGGTTTGCGTGGGAAGAAGAACTGCAACCACAGCCGCCTATTGATACTCATCTGCAATGAAAAGGAAGAAATCATGAGAGTTTTAACAGTCGGTGAATCTCCATATTTATTGACAAAATTAGGTAAGATGAACTCTTCTTTATTAATTAAACTTAAAGAAGATGGTCACGAAATATCCAGTGCCGTATGGAATTTAGATATATCATGGTTTATATCAGACGAAGAAGGAAATTATCAATACGACGTTGGTTCTGAAACTATTTGTAGTTTATTTCCTTTTATAAACAACACTGAACAATCTTCAACTCAACTTTATGAGATTATGAAAAGGTTTAGACCAGATGTAGTAATTAGCATTGGTGGTTACAAAGACTCAATATGTGTTGCTCCAATAAAGTCTTTACATCCTAATTTGTTTTCTTGGATAGGTATTTTTGCTATTGATGCTTTGCCAATAAATGAAAATAAAACAGACATATTTAATAATGTAGATTTTGCTATATGTACGACAAGGAGAGGAAAAGATGAAATTTGCAAGATTATAGGAGAAAATAGTTGTTGTTATTTGCCATTTGGTCCAGATAAAGAAATCTTTTTCGAAGACAGGAAGACTACAAAAGACACATTAAATGTTATATGTTGTTCAAAAAACTCACAATCAAGTAATATTCCTTGTTTTTTACAGGCTGTAGCAGAGGCATCCAAGATAGAACCAAAAATATCAGGATATTTACATACAAATCTTTATGATGTTGGAGATTACGATTTACATTTGTTGATAGATAGATTCAAAGCTGAAAATAATATAAAATTACCTAATAGATTTGTGGGTCTCAATGATGGTTTCTCAAATGAAGAAATGAGAGATTTATATAATCAGGCAGACATTGTTGTTGATGTCTCTGTAAAGTCGTCTACAGGTCTTTCTGTTTTAGAGGGAATGGCTACAGGATGTATCCCTGTTTGTACTAATACATTGTCTATAGGAGAGATTCTTAATTTAATAAAAGATAATAAAATCAATATTATTCCATCATATAATTTTATAGGAGAGGATGAAGAAAATTTTGTAGTTGGTAGTGTAGAAGGATTAAGAGATATTCTTCTTGAATTATATAGAGTGAAAAACAAGGATTTGTCTTTTTTTGAGAGAAAGAAGAAAGAAAGTATAGAAATAGTAAAAGGTTTTTCGAAAAGTTTTTTTGTAGAAAAAGTAGTGAAAATGATAAAGGATGAAACAATAAAACAAAGTAAAGTTACTATAGAGTCTTTGTGATGAGAAATATATTTTGTTTTTTCGTAAGAATAAAGGAAAGATGGTTTATACTAGAGAATTAAATTAATAGGTTTTGGGAAACTGTATAATTAAGAGGAGAACAAAGATATGGCTGTTATTGGTGGTTCTGATTATAGGAATGTTAGTGACGAATATTCAATAGCTTATGGTCTGTCTCTAGATGTTAAGGATAACCTGTTTAATGCAGTATATCTAATTGTTTTGTTACAATCTATTGAGCCAGAAGTAGATCTCTTACAAGAATTTTGGGACAGTTATTTAATTAATTCTCCCCTGTATTCCTCGTCCTTGAATCTTTCTGGTGCAGTTTCAACTATGCAAACTCATGTACTAACTAGAGGTGGATATGCTACTGTCGATGCATACCTGGATGCTGAAGGTATACAGGTTGCTGCTGGTTGGGCTGAGTTATCATCAGATGCAGGTTTTCCTATAAGTGCTGGTAATATTGAATAATATAATTCATTCAAAACTATGATTGGTTTTGTTGAAAGATTGGAAAGAACGGAGTAAAATAAATGCCAACACCGTTAGCTAGTTTAGGTTTTGTCGGTTATATTATATTTGAGAATGCAGGTACAAGTGGTGGCAATATAAATGTACGAGCCACAGACTGTGATCTTAAATTAAGTCAAGCAATAGAGAAACCAAATGTTGTTGATAGTAAGTTTGATAAAACTGTTTATCAACTTGGTCCAAAAGAAGTTGGTGGGAGTATCTCTTTTCCAGCTGTACATGAAGATGGAGAAGCATCTGTTCAAGCTATGTGGAGACGATGCATAGAAAGACCTGGTGGAAGACTTAAAACGATTAACGTTGTAGTTAAATACGCTGATCAGAATGCTCTTTTTAGATATAATCGTTGTCTTGTAGACACTTTCGAATTTAGTGTTTCACAAGGAGACGTTGTTAATGTCTCAACAGGTATTATGGGCCTTACAAGAGAGGTTGCAACAGACAGATTTATTCAATATGGATTTAGAAATTCAAGAATTGTTACGTGGAACGACGCTAATATTGAAGTAGGAACTGATATATCAAATACAGGAGATGTTCTTGTTGCATCCAGTTATGTAAGAGATTTTACAGTGACTGTAAACAACAATAGTGATCGTTTCTATACTTTAAATGGACAATTGACACCTCAAGATGTTGCTGCAACAAAGAGAGACATTGATGGGACAATGACATTAATGGGTAGACAACATAGCCTTGGTCTTTTAGCTCTTAACAACCAGTTAAGATGTACAGAGACTTCTTGGTTATCGTTTGGTTATTCTTTACAGAGCGAGCAATGTTCTACAAGTTGGTTTGTAAGGTTGCCTGGTATCGTATTTGAGATCGAAGATATTGGACTGACTAATGATTTGTTAGAGACAACGGTAAACTGGTATGCACTTACAGGTGCTCTTTATAGACAAACAGACTCAGAAACTTTTGAGATCTAAGAATTATCTTTTTTCGTAAAATAATCAATTCAATAACACCTATTGTATGTATTTTTATTTTTTCCGATAATAAAATAACAGTGGTAGTTCATGTATATAGGAGAAAGGCATGTCGTTAATTGATATAAGTGAGCAAACAATAAAAATAAGTATTCATTATGAAGAGAAAAAAACGAAGTATGGCTATACTAAACCTGTTGTACTTACAGATGAAGAACTTGAAGAACTTGAAAAAGTAAGCGAAGGAGAGGAGGATAAGAAGAGGGATGTAAAAGTATTAAACACAGAGTGGCAGGTAATGTCTTGGAAAGATGATACTCAAATAGCCAGAGACTCAACATTTACTGATTCTGTTTCTGGAACTAGTGATTTTGATCCATATCGTTTTAGAGATTTAAGAGTGAAGAAATGCCTAATTGGGTGGGACTTAAAAGACGATCAAGGTCAGCCTATAGTATTTAGATCAGAATTGGTAGATAAGTTGCCATCTGATTTTGTTTTTTTTATGATACGTAAATATGAAGAAGCTATAGGAATAGTTACTGGAGAAGAAGAAAAAAAATAATAAGGGCGATGGTTGATTATATGCAAGGGAAGTGGCCATCGTCCAAAGATCTTCCAGAACAAGTAACAGAATTTTTCTTTGCCCTGTCTTTTGGGTGGTCTTTAGAATATATTAGAAAAATAAGTGTTCCTGACTATGAAGTATTCTCTAAATTATTAGGAGTGTACTACATACTAAGAAACAGAGAAAAACAGAGAAGTTCATTGTAGAATAGGAGATATTATGAGTGGAATTTTTATTGAACCAAGTGACTTTTTTGAAGTAAAAGTAGTTGTTGTTAAGAAAAATGATAAAGTATATGCTGCCACAGATACTAAATTATTGATAAGTGAAAACGAAGAAATTGAATCTTCTGATTTAGATTCAGTCGAAGAATATGAAGCTACATTCAGGGAGCCTTCGTATAAAGACGAAGTTGATATGTTCTCTAATGGTTTATTTGGGGATATATCTGATATAAACAATATTCAACTTAATCTTGCTGTTGTTAATTATAATAGATTGATTTGTTTAATAAAATCATGGTCTTTCAAAGATGGAAAAGGTGAACCTATTTCTCCAAATAAAGAAAATATAAGTAAGATTCATCCATCTATTGCTCGTGTTCTTCTTGATGAAATTGCAAAACGTATTTAATACTTCAGGCTTGTTATTTTTAATAGTGATAGAAGGATTTTATAATATTCTGTCTAATATTATGATAACAGGCCTCTTTTTTACACTCTTTTATAGGTATGGGATTTCATAATGGCAAAAGATACAGTTGCGGCTGAAGAAATTCTCCGTCACATCAGAATAATTCTTGGTGTAAAAGGTGCAGAGGAAGCAGAAAAAAAACTAACTAAGATGCAAAAATCTGTGCAGGGGGTTTCTAAAGGGGTTAAGTCTGCAACCTCTGTTTTGAAGGGGTTTAGTCGTACCCTTAAAAGTATAAGTGGTCTTCTTGGCAGTGGTTTTGGATTAGGATATTCAATTAAGGTAACTGATAAGTACTATAAGTCTCTTATTAAATTATCATCTCAGTTTTCAAAATGGGGAATGGGATCAAAAAAGCTTGAAAAAAGAGTGATTTCTTTATCTGAACGCATGTCTTTATTACGAAGCGAAACGATTAAATTAATGTCCGCTTTGGAAAAAGCATTACCAATTGCATCTTTTAGTTCAGCAGAAAAAATCCTTGAGAAGATACGAAATACTGTTGGTTCCAGTGCTGAGAATATGGGGAAAATGTCTGGTATTGTTACAGGAATACTACAGAAGTTCCCAGGTATGCAGAAACATGCAGAGAATCTTGGAAAAATGGACAAAGAACGGCTGAGATCTCTGTTAGATTTAATGATAGTTACAGGGAAAATTAATTATGCAAACGCCAGGGGATTTGCTGATTATATTGGTCAAAATGAAAAGATGAACAAGGAACACGATGAACGAGTTAAAGCTTTGCAGAAGATGCGCGCGATATTTGAAGATGTTGCTATTATTATTGGAAATGAGATTTTGCCTCTGGTTAAGGATTTTGCCAATTGGATAGGAGAACATAAGGATACAATAAAATCAATAGCTGAATGGTTAGCTAAGTGGGGAGTCTATATTCTTGGAGCAGTAGCAGCCTTAAAGGTTTTTGGTGTTGCTCTTACTGCTATTAGGGCTGGTGGGGCTATTACTGGCGGAATTGGAGGTGGTATTGCAGGTTTAGCTGGGAAGGCAGGTTTGGGAGGTATAGCCGCTAAAGCAGGAGGTGTAATAAAAGGCGGGTTGATTGGCGGTGGGCTTATTGCAGGTGGTGCAGCCGCAAAATATGGTGCCGGTGAACTAAAAGAAGCCGGTCATAGAAGAGCAGGAGGAGCTGTAGGTTTAGGTGGTTCAGCGGCAACAGTTGGTGGATCTGCAGTTACAGGTGCGACTACTGGATCTATTATACGTGGTGTTGGGACTGCTGTAGGAGCTGGTATTGGGGCTGTTGCTGGTATCGTTTCTGAAGCAGGTAATATTATAGATAGTGTTAAAAACCTTTTTACGGGAGACATTATAGAGCAACAGAAACAAGCAGATAAAATAGTAAAAAATCATGAAGAGGCAATGAAGAAAAGACGAGCAGAAATAGAAAAAGAAAAAATAGAAGCAGAGAAGAGAGCGATAGAAGAATCAAAAGCAGCAGAAAGAACCAGAATAAGAATGATTCAACAATATGCAAAAGCAAGCAGCGATGCATCTGCTGCTCAAATTTCAGCTACAGAAGCTTACGCACAAAGATTAGTAGAAGTTGGGATAGGATCAGCAGAAGAATTAAAAATAAGAAAAGATATAACAGTTAATTCTACAAATCAAACAAAAAACGAAAAAGCGTTTCTTGGTCTGGAAAGAAAAAGAAATTCGTTACTAAAAAAGAGAGATGTTGCTCTTAAGAAAATAGAAAAATATGATGAAAATACTATAGTATATCAAACCTTTTTGAAAGAAATAGAAAGCACAGAAAAAGATATTCTTGATATAAATGAAAAACAAGTTAAACTTCGTACATTATCTGCCGAAGCTACTGGTAAAACAGCTGCTTATTCTACAGCTCTTGTATCATCTACAAAAGCTATTTTACAGGCAGAAATAGAACTTGCAAAATATAGAGGTACAGGACCAGCAGGAGTGGGTACTGCTATAGAGAAAACTAGACAAAGAATAACAGAAGCGATAGCTGCAACAGAAGCAGATATAGTAGAAAAACAAGCAACATTCAAAACATTGAACCTTCCAGAAGACGCAGGAAAAAGGAAGGCATTACAAGATAAAATTAATAAGGCTTTAGAAAAACAAGCAAGTTTACAAGTAGAGCTTCAAAAAGTTGGAGTAGAAATCACTAAATCATACGATTTAAGATCAAAAATGGCAGGTTTAGATACAAGTTACCAGGAACAAATTGTTAATTTGATGAATCAGTTTGCTATGGGAACTGGTGCTTCTGCGATGATGATAAAAGAAGTTGTTAGGTTAAAAAGAGAACAATTATCAATTGAATACAAACGTCTTGCAACTCTTGATAAAGAATTTAAAGGTAGGGAAGACGAATTAGCATATCAAGAAAAACGAAAAGAAATAGAACTTACAATTGTTGGTTTAGTTAATCAAGAAGCACAAGCAGCTAAATCTTTGAGAGATGGATGGATTAGTTCAGTAAAGGCAATGACAATTGGTTCTGGCCGTATTACAAAAATAGCAATGACAGCTGATAAGAATCTTGGTTTGGCTGTTAAAAACCTTGGTATGCTTCGTACTTTTATGTCAGGCTTTGTAGCCAGACCAGGAGAAGCAGGGCCAGCTAGAAGAGGTCCTGAACGGTTCCGCGCTGGTACATCGGATTTAGCAGAGATAGAAAATCCGTTAACGACACAACCATATAGAACAGACGTTCCTACTCCAGGTGTTAATGTCTCTATGGGGATGCGTAGAAATTTAAAAAACATGATGGTATTAAAAGGTGTACGTGCTGCATCAAGAAGGGCTACAAGTGGTAGTGGTATTACTTATGGGGCAGATTCTGCGGCTTTTCCTGCATATAGAGCAGGAAGAATGAGGGGGGGTATTGCTGCTGGTGGTAAGTATGCTGGTACTACACCAAGAGGGGCAGGAGGAACTACTATTGTTATTCATGTCAAGGGTCATACCATCCCAGAAGTTGCTAATGAAGTAGCTACGCAGCTAAAAGCAGCTATGACAAGAAGAACCTATTAATATTATTATAGGTAAATATCATATTTTGTGCCGAAAAAACAGTGGAATACTATAGATGGCAGATAATATTACGTACAGCATATTAAACCCTTCAGTCCATGGTGGACAATTATGTTGTCTTGCTGGTAAAGGTAATGCATATAGTGATTTAAATTCTGAAATGTGGGGGCCGATTCCTCCAGAATTAACTCCTACTAAGAATTTAAGATTTACTTTTTCTTTAACTACTTTTCACGAACACTCAAAAACAATTCCTTATAGTATACATAAAAGAGATAATGCTCAACAACCTGATTACTGGCCACTTGTTAATCAATGTTGTAAAGTCCGTTGGGGAATAGATTTTGATCAAGAAGAAAAAATAAACATACATAAAAATGAGAAGTTTTTTGTTGGTAATTCTGCATTAGAAGTAATGGAAAAAGTTGATGAGTGGTACGAAGAAATAGATATTCTTCTTGGAGGTTCAAAAAATGAATTAGATTCGTTAAAAATAGTTTTAACAAATATGGACCTAGGGGAAAACTATTCTGAACAAACAAACGAAGTAACAAAAAATTTCATACTATCAGAAATTGATTTAGGTGTAGCTGCTGATCAGTCTGCAAATTCAGAATTCATGTCTGCATATGATAATACGGTATCATCTTTATCATACATTGAAGAAGGTGTTAAGTCTATGGTAGAGGTTGCTGAGGCAGCACGTAAAACCGCTGCTGCTATAGGAGATATTGCTTCTGAACGGTCTCTTGATATTATATTGGCAGATTTAGCGGCTTTACAGGAAGAGTTAGTAGAAATAAAGTCAGAGTTTAATTTACCAACTCGTATGATTTTATCTGACAGAGAGATAAAAGGTTGGTTTGTAACTTTTTTTAATAGTTTTGATAGCGACTTTTATGAAGCAAATGTTCCAGGTTGTCCTCCTAGAACAGTTGCTAAAGGAGAGATTACATCTGATGGAGTAAAAGAAGTTTTACCTGTGGGTTGTCATGTAAAATGTGGATCGACCTGGGGTTTTAGAAATAAGATAGAAGATGTATTCCCAGTTCATACATCAGATGATGATTGTAATTTTACTCGCGTTATAAAAACAGATGAAATTATTGGAAAAGAAAAAGTTAATGTTAACAATATTGATTGTTTACCAGGTAAATTTGTTATACAGATGATAAAACGTCGTCGCCCACTAGAGTCTGACAGTCAAGAGGCTCCTGCTGAAATGAGCGATCCAGAATATGATTGTACGGGCGACGACGACGAATGTATGGCTCCTGTTACTGATACTAACAATATACAGGCACGTTCTTATATTTGGATTCGAGAAAGAGACGAAGAAGCTGTTGCTCCCTTTTTAATGATCCCAAATCCATTGATGTTTTTGTCAAATACTAGCTCTATTTCTGATAATGATATTAAGTTATTTTCTATTTTTCTTTTTCGTACAACTGTTAATGATCCATTTTTGGCACTATCTAGTGCAGAACAATTGAAAAATTGGTTACTAGAGACTGATACTAGTATACCTATAAAAGAAGATTATCCAGAAATTATTAATTTTATGCCTGTTTCTTCACCCTGTGACGATTGTCCAGATGAGACACCATATAGTTATAGAATACAAATTTCTGGTATTACTAGTTGTGGATGTGTTATAGATGATAGCAATTTACTTTCAGCAGATGGATCTGTTTCTTTTGAAGAACCAATATCTCTTGATTTTATTGTTACTCAAGTCGGTCCTTGTCAATGGTCAAATTCAAATATTGGGACTATGACAACTGATGAATATTTTTCTACAGATTGTTCAGGAGAGTCTCTTAATAATCGAACTGGAGATATACAAGCTCAATTATACAGAACAGCTGTTGGTTTTGATTTAGAAATTTATAGAAGAACTGCTGGAACTTTAGAAGATGATTGGTTATTTAATGGTAGTGTCAATGAATTAGATTGTAATACTCCATTTAATGTTAGTGATGATGGAACATGTTGGTATGATTTTTTTGTACGACAAGAGATGAAGCTTTGGTATGACGGAGAAGCCTCTATAACCGTACAAGATCTTGGTAGTAGTTCTGCAAGTTCTAGTACTGCTAGTAGTAGCTCAAGTAGCGTTAGTAGCTCAAGTAGTGTTAGTAGCTCAAGTAGCGTTAGTAGTAGCAGGAGTTCTAGTAGTAGTAGGAGTTCTAGTAGTATCAGTAGCTCAAGTAGCGTTAGTAGCTCAAGTAGTGTTAGTAGCTCAAGTAGCGTTAGTAGTAGCAGGAGTTCTAGTAGTAGTAGGAGTTCTAGTAGTATTAGTAGCTCAAGCAGTGCTAGGAGTAGTTCAAGTAGCTCAAGTAGCGTTAGTAGTTCAAGTAGCGTTAGTAGTTCTAGTAGTTCTAGTAGTAGCAGAAGTTCTAGTAGTAGCAGAAGTTCTAGTAGTAGCAGAAGTTCTAGTAGTAGCAGTAGTTCAAGTAGCGTTAGTAGTTCTAGTAGTTCCAGTAGTAGTAGAAGTTCCAGTAGTAGTAGAAGTTCTAGTAGTAGCAGAAGTTCTAGTAGTTCTAGTAGCGGATTAAGTAGTTCAAGTAGTTCAAGTAGTTCAAGTAGTTCTAGTAGTGGTTCTTCAATATCTTGTGATTTTGAAGAATGGATATTAGAATTATTTGTATATTTTGAGATGGATGACAAATTAACAACTACTGATGAAACAGCAGAAGAACGTTATTCTTTATTACTTTTTAGAGGACAAAAATTATTTAATCCAAGAGAAATACCATTTACTGGTTCTGATGATAATGGATTAATTTTTGAGAATATGCTTGCTCCAGGAGGTCTTGGTGAAGAATATGTGTTTGAAGATGATGATCTTGATTACCTACAATCTGCTAAATGGTCATATAATTTACTTGATACATCAATTTATCAAGTAGGCTCAGGAGGAACAATAAAGGTCTATCCTGTTATCGAACAAAACGACGGATTAACTGAAGAGTTGTTAAGTGAGTCATTAGAAGAAAACAATAGAGACCACAATGGCCTGTTTGATATAGGTAATTCGAACTATGCTTATTTAAAAACTAATGAACCAGATGAATATGATAAGAAGAAAGCAGAATTTGTTTCTGATATTGACGAGGAATGGAGAGAAACAAATGATTGTGCTAAACCGACCATGCTATTCACTCCACCAGTTGTTTCTCACAATGCAATGACATTTCATATATGCGAAGAAGAAGTTGTAATCAATCAAGAAATAATAATTGATTATGCTAATTATGATGGAGAAACAGATAAAACGATTATAGGGTTGAAAGGATTAATCCCTATTTTTGTTTATGGGATTTCAAAAAATGGAAACCTTATGGCAGAAGTAGAGGTAACTGATTTTATGTTTAAGGGGGCTGGTAGCAATAAACAGGTTGGAAGCATTTTTGAAGAAATACATATTATAACAGATATTAAAAGCGGGGATTACCAGCTATCTGAAGAAATAAGTGAAACCAAAAAGAAATACCGCAGAAGAGTGAGTAAATTTTTATATTATGAAGAATTTGGTTATGATTTAGATGCTGTTGAAGGACTGTTGACTAGTGATAATTCAGGTGGTCCAATATTTAAAAGAGAAGAAACTGATTATTCTGATGAATCAACATTTATAGGACCAAATACCTTAACTTCAGATGAAATTATAGTTGACGGAGAAATAAAAGAAGGAGAGAAAATATATTTCACTGGTATTGTTGCAAAAGAAAGATATCTTAGACAAATACAACTTGTTCATTCTCGTGTTTCGAATGACAGATTACGTTTATATAAGTTTTATGATTGGCATAATTTAGATGCATCTGTTAATATATGGGATAAATATAATTGTTTAAAACCAAGATCAAAAGTAGAGGCATTTAATTTTATACTAATTCCTGGAGGAGAATTTATACATGATTCCTGGAGAATATCAGAACTCTTAACAGATGCAAGATTAATTCATAGAAGATTTCTAAAAATGGTTCCAGATGATGAAACACAACTTTTAACTGTTGGAGATGTCCCAGAAGAAAAACCTGGTTGGGGGGAAGATGAACTAGAATATAGAGAGTCTGTTTGCTGGGCAGCAGATTTTAGAGGTTTATTAAAACTTTACTTATTGTTTGATGGTTCTTTTCAAACTGAAATTATGGTATCTCGCGGAGATATTAGAGATCATGATTGGTTTGATAAATATCTTGCTTCTGTAGAAGAAATTGATTTAGAGAATAATAAACTAGAAGATGTATTACATGCTATAGATGAAGATATTCAACCATTTGATATTTTACCAGAAACCAAGAAAACAATAAACCCAGAAGATTATACAGAAACCGTAACTAGTTCTTTTACAAGTGGTATGCTATTTGATGTTAGTGATTATGTAAATTCAGAACTTAGAGATCATGACAAGATCCCATATGTTAGATCTCTTGCTTTAGCTTTTCAGTATTTAAGTAAATACGATCCTCTTGTTAATGCTAGTGGTATTGGTAGGCCCAATCTTGATTTAATGAACAATCATATAGATACAGATGTAGATCTATCTTCTGCTGTTTTTATCCCCAGTGGTTCTTCACCTGCTAGAGAAAAAATACCTAAAGAAGACGATTTAAAATATCTTAAATTACCAGCGTCTAAAATAGTAGACGTGTTTTTGTTTCGAAGTTATGAATCTTATATGTGTGGATCTTTTAGAACAGCGGCAGTGACAGAATTTAGTTATTCAGAGATGAATAGGTGGTATTCTAAATTAACAAATTATGTTGATTTCAAACACGTATTTGGTACTGGAGAAAATGGAGATTGGGATCATAATGATATTACTATTACTCCTGATGGATCTTCATCATGTTTTTATGATGATAAATTAGGTGATGCTAATTTACCTCCAGGCGTGTACTATATTATGTATGTATCAGGTGGTATTCATTGGGATGGAGATTTAGATTGGGCTATAAATAAACCTTGGGATGAGTGTTCAGGAGTTTTCTTTAATCAAAATTATGGTCCGCCATGTACCCGTATCGAGAGAATTGCTCCTGGTGATGCAGAATCTTATGCTGATCTTGATTCTCTTGAAACTGCGAATGAATGTACGTGTAAGAAAATTGTTCATTTAGGGGGTCCACTTTGTATCTATACGGTTGACAGAGACGATACATCTAATTCTGGTGAGATTGTATATAGATTAGATCCACAGTCTTTCTCTCCTGTTATGATAAATCAATGGATAAGACCTGATGTATCAGCTATTAAGTGGAATACTATAACAACATTTATACAGGGTAATTTTGATTCTGATTCTTTAAGATTATATATAGAAAGTTTTGGGATTTATAGAACAATAAATTCTGGTACAGTTGCAAATACAAGACATAATTTGGAGGGTTATAAGTTTAACTTTTTCGAAGATGATATTTTGAACTGTTTGAATATTTATCCTAGACAAGCACTTGAATATCTTGGTGTAGAAACAGATCCTATAAATCCTCGTGGAAATATTTCAATAGCAGAAGAGAATTATAGAACTACTGCGTTTATGACTTCTACAGAATTCCAACATGATTCAATCTGTTTCCACAAAATGGATGAAGTCCCATATAATTCATGGTCTACATATGGAATAACAAACGCTGAAGCCACTGAAATGTGGGAAAAATTGTATGATGAAGAATATGCTGAATTAGATTTAAGAATTCAAGGAATAATAGGTAATCAGGTAAGAAATAAAGATTTTCCTTGTACAAATTCTCCATTAATAGATCAAGTTGTATGTGCGGCTTACAGGGATATAAGAAATATAGATCCTATGAATTGTAAGCCTAGAAACGATTGTTCTTCAAGTGATGATCCTAATGAACATATTATTCGTACAGATAATATATTAGGAGAAACATATGCATGGAAGCGTGGTCTTATCATTGCTACTGGATTTGAAGTATTAGAAAATATTGAAATAGAATTTAGTTCAAAAGAAGACTGGAAAGAATGGATATCAGAAGAAATGTTGGAAGCAGAACCTGATAGTTATGAAGAACTGAAATATATTAGATATGTTGAATTCACGTATAATGCTTTTGATATAGAACCAGAAGACAATAATAATATGACGATGGCGATTTTAGGTACAGATGGAGCAGTTAACTTTATTGATTTAATAGAATTATTAAACAAGAATCAAGTTCAAACAAGTAATGTAAATGATGATGAAGAAAACGAAAAGAATAAATCTACATTACTAATCGATTCTAGATACTCAGAAATGGGCAAGGTGGCTATATTTCAGATAGAAGACAAGAAGAAAATTATAGAAAAATTAGATATAAAAGCGATTGCAGCAGTTGCAACTCCAGAAACATTTGATTTAAATAAAGCTAAAGGTCCAATTTCTTCTGTTTGTTTTACTGATACTCATGTTCTTATTACATTTTTTGAAGAAGATCATAATATATCTGCTGCTGTGTCAACAGATTATGGAGATACGTGGGAAAGACATTATGGTATTATTCGTTTACTAGTTGATGAGACAGTAGAAAGACCTTATGTAATTTGTGATAAGAGGACAAATCAGATTTATTTATTCTTTGTTTATAATAAAAACTATCTTGCAATGAAATCTTTTGCAGCTGATTGGTTTAAAAATAGAGATGCAAATATTGAATATGAACCAATTGTTTCGTTTTCTGTTGATGATGAAGACGACAAAGGTCTTGTAAATATTCCTCTAGGTCTAGATCTGGATGAAGATGGAAAGGAAGATACTGTAGATTTTTCCGAAGATGGGAAAAATATTCGTAAAGCACAATCTGTTATTATTGATGGACCAGCTATAGGAGAAGTTTCTGAGGAACCTGGAGAAGAGGACGAAGAGAGTTATGTTTCAAACGAAATTGCAATTGGAAGAGAAAGACTCGAACAAGGTAAGGTTGCTAGATTTGTAACATCAGATCCACCAAATTTTAAACATGACTATTCTCTTGCAAATTTTGCTGTATATCAAGATAGTCGTGGTAATTTAAGAATTGTATATACGTATAATAATAGAGTTGGTATTAGAAGTTCATATGATAAATCTTCTTGGTCAGATACAATAGAGAATTTATATTTTCATATACCAAAACCTACAGATGATGAAGAAAATAAGGATATAAGAAACGATTTTTTGAGACATACATATTTAGTAGATATAACGAATGTATTTGGTGATGTAGACGGTTGTGAGGGTCCATTTAAAGAAGAAAATTTGGATTTGTGTGATAATGATGATATAATTTTAGCTGAAGGAAATAGTAGTAGCGAAAGGCGAAATTTAGGTTATCCATATGATATAATTTTAGAATTGCCTCCAGAAATAAAACAAATTCAAGTAACTTATGATGAGCTTAAAGATACGTTAACTGTTTTATTCACATATAATAATGGTCTTTATTTAAGAACACTTCAAAATGGTCCTCTTAATCTAGTTGAAGGATTATCTGATGCTGATAAAGACCCACATGATAGTAAAGAAGGAACTACAGCATATTATATAGAATATATACTTAACTTAACAGATGATTCTCCTAATAAACCATTGTGGATAGCAGGTTTTGTTCCCCCCGATACTGATCACTATGTTGTTACAATAGTAAATGAAAAAAATCAAAATATAGATGATAATATGCAACCAGATGCTTATTACGATCCAAAAGGAATTTTAAAAGTTTATTATTTTGATAGTACTACTTCAATTTGGGGTGTTAGCATACAACCTGCGTATGATATTACATAGGGAAAAAAGAAAAAATGGCAGATATAGAAAGTTCTCCTAGAGTTACTGCTGCAGATATAGCTACATCTATGATTACTGGTATTACTCCAGCTGCAGATATTAGAGCAATACCAAGCAACAAAAATGCTGTTTATGAAAAAGATGGAAGTATTTTTGCTCAGAACTATCAATCTGGCCGACTTTTTATAAAATGTATTATAAATAATTATTGTCCTACTAATTTGTCAGGTTGGTATACAGATGCTTTAGTTTTTAATTATGAAACATTAAAATCTCTTTCTGCAGACATTTTTAGTAGATGTGATCTTGTTGCTGGTGAAGATGGTTTATTCTTAAGGTCTTTTCGTAGATCTGTTCATAATTCTTTATTATGGCCTACTATTGATGGAGTAGGGGTTTTTAGTGGTCTTAATCCTCCAGATAATGAAGATGCACAGTTTTTTAGTTGGCTTGTGGTTCCAGGTCCTTTAGACCCTCCAAACGTACAAATTCCCTTCCCAGATGAATATTCACTTGGTAGAGCTGGATTACAGGCTAAATATGATAATCTGATAAATCCTCCTGATGCAGTAAATAAAGTTACTGCTAATGTAAGTAGTGCTCGTTGGTCGGTAATAGGTCTTAATAGACACACTAAAGGTATGGAAGAATCATCAACTATAGATGGAAGAGTTGGGTTTGTTGCCCAATTAGCTTCAAGTTTTGGTTCTACACAGGAGAATGATAGTTTCACAGAAAATCTCCGTATTCCTATACATTGGAAGGTAAAACTAACTAAAGATTTATTCAGAGGAGCTGATTTCTTTATAGAGTTTGTTAAAACCACTGTTTCTGATGATGCTATACAAAGTAACTATTCGCCATTTGGTAATCTTGGCCCAGGTGGCAGATATTCTACTTTAGATGTTAATGCAGATAACCCTATTACTATTGGTCAACCACCAAAAAATCAAGGAGTTGTTGATTATCAAGAAAAAACAGATGATAATGGCAATACACAATATACTGCCGATGAAGAATCTAAAACAAAATTTGATCTTACGGGTCAATCTTATTGTGTTATAGAGATAGGCCATGGAGACAAATGGCATAACTATTTTATAATTATAACAAATAGTTCCCATCCTACTTTAGTTCGTGTTGTAAAGAGACCCTCAAATCTACCTCTTGGGTGGAGAGAAAGAGAAAACAGGGTTTCTTATGCCGGTCGTCCTCAATATATTTCTTACAATTTGAGTACATATGAAGAATTTAAAGGAGATTATCTTTTTAAACGTGATAGTTTTACTATTAGTGTTAGAAATCATCTAGGTAAACTTGTTATTACTTTTAGTGGACATGAGGCAAAACCATGGGTGATTTCTCAGATGCCGATTGGAGATGGTGATGTAAATTATATGGTTGTTCCTGCTGCTCCTATTGCAATTTGGGGTGGAAATAAAGGTTTTTGTTTTAATTTTGGTCTTATAAATTATGTTGCTGATGCAGATATTATATTACCTCCTACTGAAAAAAACTTTGCTCCAGAAAATAGAATAGCTAGTAGCCAAGACCGTAAAACTTTTGAATTTCCTAGTTCAGGTCTTTCAGGTGTTCTGTTACTGTTAAGCGCAGCAGATAATGGTGTTAGCGAATTTACTGGTGGAAATCAATATATTGGGAGAACTTCTTCTACAGAAAATGTGACAGTAAATGAATATATAGCAAAAAGACAACCTATTTTTACTTGTGATGCACATGATGTAGTAGAGTCTGCAATTATGGTTGATGGCAGTAAAAAAATAATAACAAATCTTTTTGCTCCATATTTTATGAATACAGGAAATTTTTTGAAAGATCCTGCTATTCAACAAGACAAAGCAACTATTGCTAATATAGAATATATTATACGAAGAACCTACAATTCTCTTATGAGGACGAAACAGCATGTAGAGGGATTGTATGCGCTTCTTGCTAGGCAGTCGAACCCGTCTGTTAGGGCGGATATAAAAACTTTAATTTCATTAGATGAAAACTTAATAAGAGCTTTACAGGGGGAAATAACAGCGAGATCATATAAACTTCGTATACATAATTTAAACTATATTAATAGACTAAAAAATAATAATGAAGATTATAATGCTGCTACTCGTATACAAGTTTGGCCAGAATATCGTGGAAATACTAATCCACAATATGATCAGCCTACAATATTGTTCAATATTAGGGTTTCTTTAAGGTCTGCTGGTCATGAAATTACGCAAATAGGACGGGGAGGTAAAGAATATACATGGGTAAGTCCAAGTTGCAAAACTCCTATATTACCATTGATAATGATGATTGGAATTCCAAGTGAAGATCCTGCTTGGGAACCACAACCTCTAGATGCCAGTGAGTATGTGTCTAATTTCAGTGATAAGTGGAGTTCTCAGGATTTTCATTTTATGGACCATACTGGTTCTATAACTTTTTTGACAACACCCGGTCAATTACGTGGAGATTTAGGCCCACAAATTGAGGCACTAAGCGAAAGGGCGTTTTATTTGGATGTATGGGCTGGTTATGGTAATCCTGATTTGTCTCCAAGTTGTAACTATTCAAAAATGCCTGGTATGGTAAAACTCTTTACTGGTGTGTGTTATGGCGGGACAATAAAAATTGAAGCAGGCAAAAGAATGATGGATTGTAAAATTTATGATTATATGAAGATATTACAAGATCAGTACTTCTTCAATAGTCCATTTTTTGATGGAGTGAGTGATTTAATAGCTATTCACAAAATTTGTCAGTTAGCTAGTTTGAGAGATAAGAATGGTTATGATCCTGCTTATATGGTAAGGAAATTAGCTGAACAGGGGAGTAGTAGTGGTATATATGGATTAGATGGGCGATATATTGAAGCTTCTGAGTATTTTCTTCCAGCTTCATATGAGAGATTAAAACAGCCGTTCTTCCGGTTTGAAGATGGTCAATCTTTTTCTCAAGGTGCTAGAACAATAACGCAGAGGGCAGGGAAAGTTTTATATTTTGATGCATATGGTATGTTACATTATCATAATTTACCTGTAGAATATTTAATTTATGGTTCTGGGGCAGAGGGGGCACACGCAGCAACAAGGTGGTATTTTACGAGTGCTCCAGATGATTTTGGACAGTTAATTTTTAATTCAGCTGAAGTTCAGATTTCAGTTGAAGATGTAATTAATACTATACATGTTATAACTTCTTCTCCAGAAAGAGAATTATTTGTTGCTGATGCACGTAATGCTGCTTCTATAAGCGATCCTAGTACTCCAGGTTTTATAGGTTATCCAAAGGTCTATTTTCAACAAGATGGTATTTTTGGTAATTTGAAATCTACAGCTAGATTAGTTAATCATTATTCTAAGCTTTTTGTTCCTCCTGTTATTGTACAATTTGAAACATATGGACAACCTTTGCAGTGTTGGGATTTGGCTGTTATTGAAGGACAAGAATTTGTAATTACTAATGTAAGTTCAGAATTGAGTCCTTCAGAAAATAGATGGTGGCAAAAAGTAGAAGCTGAATGGTATAGTCCTCCAACATTTAATCCTGGCGGAAATAGACCTGTAAGTTGATAAATTCATCAAGGATAATATGACAATAATAAAGAATAATAGTATGTGAGATTTTTAAGGATAAGAAAATGAAGAATTTTGATTTTATAGATACTTCTAATGTTTTACGGGCTGATATGTCTAAGATGATAGACAATAAAATAAGTCAACAACAAACTATTGATGGTATTAAAGAAACAACTGTTGGAGGGTTTAGGGGGTTACATTTAAGTCAAATAAGAGGTTTTAGAAATTCATTTAGTTTTAATCTTGTTGGACAGAATACGACAAGTAAAATAGTTGGTCCATAATTTTAGGCGATTACAATGGCAGGTTCGACACCCTATTATCATATCGGATATTTTGACTTTGGCGACGAGCTGGATAGCAAGGTTAATGCCGGTCTTGAAATAGATAGATTCCTATTGATAGACAAGCAAATGTATGGTATGTATCAAATTTTTGGAGATGGAGTTATTAGAGGATGGACGGTTTTTGATGCAGGTTATAGCGAAGCTAATGGAATTTCTATTGGTGTAGCTCCTGGTGTGGCAGTTATTAATAATATAGCTGCACAGACAGAATTTAGTGATATGGTAAATGGTCTGTCTCCTTCTTCCACTCTTGATATTTATGCTATTCTAACTAGTGATACTGTTTTAACTAGAAGAGTCTCTTTTGTATCTTCGAATATTGATGTCGCTGTAGGAGGTCAATCTGTTCATATTGCTCGTATTGTAACTGGTCCTAATAGCATAACGAGTATTGATAACTCTATTAGAGATTACATCTTTTTTGATCAAACTATTTTTGATGAAATTGAAGCCCACAAACATCGAGGAGTTCCTACGAAGATTGATCTTGAAAAAGAAATAAAAAACCAATTACCTGGTGCAAGAATTGAAAATCTCGAAGCATCAAAAATAAATCAAGGAAGATTGCCAGAAGATCGTATACCAGTTTTAAATCATAATGAATTATTGAATACTGGTATTTTAACTCATGCAGGGCTAGATTCTTATGTGCAAACAATAACTACTCCTAATCTTGGTTTATTAGGAGAAGTTTCTATTGTCAATTTACTAAGACAGACTGTTTTCTTAAAATATAAATATTCTGATGCTGACCGATACATGGTGAATGAACTTGCGATGTTGCCTGACGTAAGTTTAAGTAGGCAAATTGATTTTACTAATAGTACTGCTAATATTGATACAACTGCTGGTTGTATTGTTGGCTTTCCTTTTGCTAATACAGATGCATATTTTTATACTGCTAATTTTGTTTTACCAGAAAGAGTTACAAGAGGAATTCTTACGGCAAGAACATCTACTCCAAATAACTCTATTATTACTTTTGGAGTAAATACGGTAAATTCTACTGATTTTGACAATTATCAAACAATTATTGAAGATAGAGTTTTTAATATAATACAAACAGGGATCAATTTAAGAGTTGGCATTCAGCTTAAATCTGGTGCAGGTCAGCATGATCCTTATATCGTAAACTTTCAAAATTTTGTTGATTTTGTTTTTATAAACGAATCATCATCAAGAAGGAACTTCCATTGGAGAATTAGATTTTACAACGATAGTTTTATGTCAGACTTGTTTACAACTATATATAGCGGTAATAACCAGGAAGGGTGGGTAGTTGATGATGAACACAATATTCCATCTGGTGGATATTCTGTTGGTTCTGGAGACCTAGTTACTGTTACCTATTATCCTGATTTATCTATTTTTATTCCAAATAAAGTATACTATTTAATTATTGATGCTTTTGATGGTTCATCTTTTACCTCTGAGGCTTCTGGTTTCACTTTTGTTTCTATGGGAAGTACTACGTGTGATCAATATTCATCTTTGCCTGTTGTAAAAAACTTTGCAATTCTTTTCGAGATGGAGAACAAGGGCAGAATAATGCTTAATATCTAACAATGCCAGTTATCACTCCTAAATATGGTTTAACAGCGTTTACTACAGGAGAAGTCTATTCGGCTTCATCCGACCAGAGACGCTTTAAAATTATAGATAACCAACTTGCGTTTTTAGCAGATATTATTTCAGATGGGGTTATTTTAGGATGGGATGTGCAAGATGATAGTTCAAGCGCTCAATTAAAACTAAGAATTACTCCTGGAATGGGTGTTATAAGTCGTTATATTACACGTACTTTTGGTAATTTTGTTGTTGATGTAAGTGATAATACTACATTTTATGTTTATATGCAAAAAAAGTACAATTTCATTGGCGGTTTTAGCTCTTTTTCTAATGTAGCATCTGTAAATTATGTAGATACAATTGCTCCTAATGCACCAACTAATCCTCAATTAACAGAAACTCTTTACAATTCTGTTTCTATTCTTTGGAATGTTAGTGCCGCTCCAGATATATTACAGTATCTGGTACAAAGGAGTACAGATGCTATAAATTATACTACTATAGCCACGGTTGAAGATGCTTCTTATTCTGATACTTCAGTATCTGATAATACATTATATTATTATCGTATTATTGCAGAAGATCTGACAGGGAACCAAAGTGCATCATCTGTTGTTTTAACAATACGTACTCCTGCAGATTTAAGACCACCGCTTGACCCATCTTTTTTGTTGGTTTTTTATGGAGATAGTCAAGTAGAATTAGTTTGGCAAACACCGAAAACAGGTAGAGTAGATCATTATGAATTGCGAGTTCAAGAATTAGATGAACGCCATGAACTAATAGGTTCTATTGATACATATCAAGTTAATAATTCGTCTACTGAATTTATTGTGACAGGTTTACAAAATGATATAGGATATCAGTTCACTTTTTATTCTGTTAGTTCTAATGGGCAGTATTCTCCAGGTTTAGTCCGTATTGTTTTCCCAGAATTTAATATTGGCCCTCCCGAAATTGCTGATCTTGTTATCACTGATAGTAGAAGTACTGTTAACGATTCAGGGATAAGAGTTTCTCTTGAATGGGTCCCAGGTATTGATCCATATAGAGCTTTTGCAGATATTTTTATTATAACTTTAATAGAAAACGGGGATGTTGTATCAGATCCTATCGAGGTTTATAATACAAACGTTTTAGAAATTGATTTGTATCCTAAAAATTCTCTAAGAAGACCAATATTAGATAGAACAGATTACATTTTTTTTGTTCAAGGTAGAGATAGTAATGGGAATACTAATAATGGTGTTGTAGGAAGAATTTTAACAAGAAATTTTGTAGCGCCTGCATCTCCCAAAAATTTAATAGATACAACTATACCAAATATAGGTATTTTATTTACTTGGGAAAATAGTGCTGATCTTTTTGAAAATAATGTAATTACTGTAACTAGCGAGAATTTATCGACTGGTGTGATTACATATATAGAGCAAGATACAAGTTTTAGTAATTTACAATCTTTTCTTATTGCTCAGTCAGATTTACTATCTAATACAAGATATTCTTTATCAGTTTATGCCGTTGATGGATATGGGAATAATAGTGATGTTGTTTCAACTAGTACTATACATATTATACCAGATGTTCCTGAAGAACCAACAAACAAATTTGCGATGTCAAATTGTGGTAGTGTAACTCTTATTTGGAGACACAGGGAATCACGCGATGCTTCATGGTATAAAATTTGGCGAGCAGATTTTAGCGTTGATGGGATTAAAGCTTCTAGTTTCCATTTAGTTGAGACTGTTCCTGGCTCTCATTTGTCTTATACTGATTATACAACCCAGGTCGGGTCTAGATATTTCTACATAATGACAGCTATAGATCAGTATGGCCAGGAGTCTCCAAATCCAGTAGATGATGATTTTTTTTTCTATGCTTTAGTTTATGGGTTTGGTGGCACAACACCAACATTTACGGCTCCAGAAAATCTTGAAGCTGTAAATACAGGAGTTGCTAATGATCATGATGCTTATTTGTCTTGGGGTGCTAGCGATTCTACTTTTGATGGTTATGAAATTTTTAGATCGAATGGAAATACTTATTCTTGGGAAAAAATAGGTAGCGTTGATAATAACACAACAACTTATATAGATCAAGATGGTTTATTATCTACACAAATATATTATTATCTTGTTAGAAAATTCAGGAATGAAGCAATCCCGTTTTTGAGTACTTCACCTGTTCCCCCAATTAGCTCTATTGTATTAGCTAAGGTTATTATATCTTTAGGTTCCATGTCTATAGATACTGATTTTAGAAATGATTTGGCTCTATGGCGAGATCCTCTATTATCTTTTGTACATGAAATTTTAGATATACATACTCATGGATTTGTGAGCACTGATAATGATAGACGTATAGATGTAGGAAAAAATGTTTTACTAGATAATTGGTCTACGCTAGACAACAGAGCATATACAACAGAAGTTGATGTACCAGTAGCTTCTACTTATATAGCAAAAATAGATGGACAATTACCTAATGTCCTTTATGAAGTTAATTATTACAATAAGCAAGTTATTTTTGAAACAGCTATTTCTGGGACAGAATTAACATTAGAATGTGTTGGGACACAAGAAACATCTGGAATTTTGCCTGCTGAGAGAATTTATGGAGTATTTGGCAACCAAATAGAAGGAGATACTTTTCCGGTAGCTCAAGTACCAATTTTTAGCCATCTTGGTAGAGTACGTGAAGAACTGATTCCTTTGCAACAAAATACGGAATCTGTTGATGGTTTTACTTATTTCTTGTCTCAGAACCTTGAAACAACTGTTACAGAACCTATAGGAACTTCTGTTTCGTTTTATGATGTTTTAAATATACAAGGTTCGTCTACATTGATTGCGGCAACTAGTTGGGGGCTTTTAAGTAGTACTGATGGAGGTTCAAATTGGTCTATCCTTAAAATCTTAGACGGACCACCACATACTCTTTATTTTGCTCCAATTTCTGGTAACTATTTCGCTTTAACAAATGGTTCTGTATATCTTAGTAATAATGGATTAAACTGGGTTCGTACTAATAAAATAGAGAAGAGTTTTTTTGTCAGAGACATTGTAGAAGATCCCAGTCAAAACATCTATATCAGCACTAATATTGGTGTGTTTGTTTTAGAACCTGGTGATATTGGAGATTATTTGGATTGGCGACAATCTACTGTTATAGATTCAGAATCTTCAAGTTGTTATGCTTTATGGTACGATTCTACAAATAACAGGGTTGTTGTAAGTACAGAATTGGGTTTATTTGAAACATCTGATATTGGTATTGTGTGGTCATATATATCTGATATTGTTGAAGAAATGATTGTTTATAAGTTTGTTGAGCAAGATAATAGGATTTTTGGATTATCAAATGATGTTCTTTGGAGAAAAAACGTATCAGATAACAATTTCAACAGAGTTTCTGAGTTAGATTGTACTATGTCTCGCAAGATGGTAATTTTTGATGATCGTTTATGTATTTCTACAGATACATGCTTGAAAATATCAGATATCAGTGATAATATCTATTCAGCAAGTAATATTTGTTTTACAGAAACTGTTGGTGTTGTTAATTTTTCTTCAATGGAATCAGATATTACAGGTTTGAGTGTTACAGATGACAATTTTTATATTGGAACTGATGAAAAGATATTTGGAGGAACAGCATTTTCTTCTTTGGCTTTATTATATGAAAATCTTAATGGATTAATTCCTACTGTATATATTGACGAGCAAAAACAAACTGTAGGTTTTTATTATGATACAAATAACCAACTGGTAACATTTGATGAGATTATATCAGAGAACAGCTTAGTTACTGTTGCAAATCAGTATCAAATTTATCGTGCAAAACAAGGTGGTTGGTTAGGACAAAATTATACTTCTCCAGTAAAAATTTACAATAAAAACATTGATTATCTTACTTTATCTGCACCATTAGATCTTACTTTAGTAACTTCTTTTAACCAGGTAAGCTTACCTGTGTTTACTGAATTAAATTCTAATAGTAGAAAAGCTTCTGTATATGCTACGTTATTTAATGATGAAGTTGCAAAATATATAGCAATTGTCAATGGTGTAGAGTCTCTACCTGATGACGAAACTCTTATTAGTATAGTCAGAAATATAGACAGATATTATGATATGACTTTCTCTCAATTTTTAGGTAAAGTAAACTTTATTTCAGAAATTGAGTATAATGACAATGATTATACTATTTTTAATTTTGAAAGAGTTCTTGATAGTTTAACAACAGATATTCTTTCTGACTATACCCTTGTTGATAACATTTCGAGTATTGAAATTGGAACTTCGTCTACCGTTCAAGCTAATGTAGTTGATGGTGTTTTTAAGTTTAGCAGTAGTTTTGATAAATATGATATTATGTCTATAACTATTAAAAGAACTACACTTTACAATGATGGTTCAAATTCTCATAATGAATTAGATGATACATTTGAACATATAAATTCAGGATTAGATGCTGCTGGTTTGGCTGTTGTAGGCCAATCAAATATAGTTCGTATGGGTAATACAATAGAAAGAGAATGGCCTGGAGAACAACCAACTTTGAGAGATGCTTGTTGTGGAAATGTTTTGTTGGCTCCTCCTCATAATGCTGAGTTTATTATTCCAAGAGATAATAGTTGGTATGATTCTTTAAACTCTACTGTAGACTATACAGAACGAATAGATTGTGGGGATCTGGGTCTTTCAATAAGATATCCTAACGCTGTTCTTTATATACAAGAAAGCGGTATCGTTCTTGTTGGTTCTGAAGATGGACTTATGTCTATACAAACTAGTAATTTAGAAATGGCGGAAGTTGATTTTTCTATAGAGAATACTACAGAAGCAGTTAAAGATATAAGAAGATATGATAATACTGTTTTTCTTCTTACTGCACGTAGATTATATTCTAGTTTGGATTATGGTATATCTTGGTCTAAAGAAGACTTAACTGGTTTAACTCATAGTTTTGTACAATTTGCAAGAATAAGAGACACCAATTTAATAGCAGCTCATGATGGTGTTTATTATAGGAATGATAGGGTATCAGAGTGGACAAGATGTTTTGGGTTTGGTACAACTCCTTCTTTGCCTGCTGACTTTAATTCAGATGGAATTGTAGATGATGCTGATTTAACAATACTTGTAGCAAATTGGAGTCCACCAGGGAGTACAGCCGGAATAGATGTTCCTGGAGATGCTAATGGAGACGGGTTTGTAAATGATCTTGATTTAAATATATTGTTATCTTCTTTTGGTAGAGTTGACTCTATACCTTCATCTTCGCCTCCAGTTGTATTATTCTTTGGGCCAGATCTAATGTTTATGTTGGTTAGTCAAAGGTTATTCTATACAAATGACGGTATTTTATGGTATTCTGGCGGAAGTTTTGGTTCTATTGTTGTAAATGACTTAGACAAATACAGATCTAATATTATCCTAGCCACAAACAGTGGACTAAGAAATGATCAGGCTAGTTTTTATAGTTTTGATGTAAATCTTGCTGTCATTGATTTACTTAATGATATTACACAATCGTCAGCTATGAAATTTAATGCCATTGCTGTTCATGAAGATAATAATAGGTTTGTTGCTGGTATGGGTGATGGCACAGTATATCTTTTTATTGATGGCAATTATAGTACTCCTGCTGGGGTTTGTGAATCAGGGTTGTCATGTATTCATAAAATAATCTTTGTTGGAGATGATTATTGGTTGTTCGGTTATGGTAAATTGAAGATTTCATCTTTAGTTTATTCGATAAAATTAAGCACAGGCACGCCGTTTTAATGGGAGCTTAGAAAATGGCAAATATTTATGTAGATGGAGAGTTGGCATCTGGAGCTAATAATGGGACTTCTTGGACCAATGCTTATCAGGGGGGAGCTGGTTTACAGACAGCATTTGATTTTGCTGTAGCAGCAGATGTTGTACGTTTAACTAGAACTTTTACTTTAGCTGCAACTATAGATATTGATACAAATAGTGGGACAACTGAAAATCCTATTAGAGTTTTAGGTTATAATTATAATGGTGGCAGTCCGACTGTAGATGGTGCTTTTGCGGTTTTGGACGCGAATAGTGCTGTTAACAATTGCACATTAGGAAATAATATTGATTCTTGGGTTATGGAGAACATAGAATTTAAGAACGCTTTACAAGATAATATACAAGCAGTTGGCAGTCCGTTAGAAAAATGGGCATTTATTAATTGCCATTCTCATCATGCTGGTTTAGGTGGAGTTTCAGGTTCTGGTTGGGGGAATGATGTGACAGATCGTTATAGATTTTCTGTCTTTGTTTTGTGTAAATCGTACTCTAATCTAGATAATGGTTTTCATACTTATTCTTCTGGCTTTTTTGGTTGTTCTAGTTATAATAATGGAGGTTATGGTTTTGGAGGGCCTTATAACCATTATAGTAATTCTTTAGCATATTCTAATACTGATGAGGGATTCACTTGTGATTCTGGTGAGCATCTAATAACTAATTGCGTGTCAGACGGTAATGGGACAGGCTTCTATATTGGTTCTGGTGATGGACCAATGGCGATTATCGGTTGTCGTATTACCAATAATACTATAGGAATAGATGGTAGTGCTGGAACTCCTGCTCTAGTGCTTGATCTTTATAACTTTTTTAATGGAAATGGAACTAATTTTGGTGATGTAACAGTACTGAATCAAGTACGAGGACAATCTACACGTACGGCTTCTGGTATAGAGGGTTATGTAAATAGGGCTGCTGGAAATTATGCTTTATTGGATGTTGCTGCTGCTCGTAGAACGGAGGTACAACTTTAATGGAAGAATATATTTATATATCTTCTGGATTGTGTCCACCAGATATATTTTCTGATAATAATTCTATTTATGTTACAGCAGGATTATTGCCAGGAGAAGTATCTTATGAGATAGCTACTAGTAGTGTTAAATTAGCTCAAATATTTTATGTGTACAATCAATTTGTACCTTCAAAGGCTTCTGTATATATAAAACCCATATCTGGTTATAGTGTTCCATATTTTGATGTTTCTAATGCCGTAACTATCGATGCTTTAAATTTTTCGCAGTTGGACCAGGGAACAAATAAAAATGTTGTTTATACAGATTACGAGGATTTTTCTGGTAAAGGGAGTATGTACGTACTTGGGCTTGATTATTCTGGTTCTTATGCTTCATTATATTATCCTATAAAAGCTGATGAGGCTGGAACAGTTTATATATATCTTAGAGGAAGAACTTCTAGTGGAAGATTTGTTGCTGATGTATATGTTGATTCTGTTTTAGTAGTTTCTTTTGATCAAATTGGTCCAGTTGGTGCTTGGGGATGGTTTGGTCAATCTTTTACTTTGACTGATAGTTCTGTTCATACTTTAGAAATTCGCATGAAAGAAGTAGAAAATGCTTTAGATAGATTTTGCATTAGTAAGGTTGCTATAACTCCAGATAATGTAAACAATTATCAAAATGCATATATTACATTGCATTTTCAGATATATACTGTTAATACTGGAGACGAACCAATAGCTCCATTATATATATATGATTATAAGACTACTTTGGAAGAATTAAGAAATTCTGATTGGTATAATTTTAGTTTGAACTTTTTAGAGGACTCTTTAGCTGTTCCTTGGGATAGTAAATATGCTATTGTAATGTTTAGTTCTGGGGGTAGTGAAAGAAATTATTTGATATGGGAACTTACAGATAACGATAACCCTTATATATGCGGTCCATCTGCTATTAAGGTTTAAAAGAAATATGGTTTTTTAAGGATAAGAAAAATGTTATATACGAGGTTAAGATATTTTGATCATACGGAGGATAAATTATGAGTTCTTCAGTCCCTAGTTGGACAGATTTCAATGCAGAAATATTTGCACTTATTGTCGCCCCCACTAAGGCCCCTGATGAAGGACTCGAAAGCACGGCTACGGTGGCACTCCAGGGGAAATATGGTGCATGGTTGTGGTTCCAGGCAGGCCGAACGGACAATGTCGCTATTACTGGGAATCCTGTACGGTTCAATGTTCGTCGTGGCTCATCGACGTTTGGGTTACCTAACAGTCCATTTTCGCGAGTTGGGGGGAATACAACAGCGGTTGCAACTACCGTTGACACGGAAAGTCACGCGGCAGATCTTCCACTAAACGTAACGGATACTACTGGTTTTACTATCGGAGATTATATCGCCATTATGACGGCCGGGCCCTCAGTAACAAATCTGGAGTTTCATCGTATTTCCAGGATTGACAATGCGGGGGCTTCTGGTGAACTGGTTCTTGATACAGCATTGGAATTTTTACGCCCAGTTACGGATATAGTGACCAACCAAGCTGATCTGTTTCAAATGTGGCTACCAGGTGGTGCTAATTATGAAATTGGTATAGATTATGGTGGATGTTCGGCAGGTCCATCATTAGCTGCGCGTGTATTTTCACAGATATGGAATAATATAACTACAACATGAGTGATTTACCCACAATTCCTCCTGGTATACTGGTTCCAGATGGTAATAAACCATTTTCACATGGTTATGGTGTGGATTGGGGTAATCCTCTATCTCAAGGTGTAGTTAATTTATGGGCTTTTTGGGAACTTGCAGGTTCTAATGTTGCAGATATAGCGAGTATTGTATCATATGGAAATTATGGGACTATTTCTGGTAATGCTGACTGGTTGTCAAATCAAGGCTTACGAACAGATAATGATCAATATGTCACATTTGCTAATAAAGCTAATTTAGGGGGAGCCTTTACTATAGTATGGCGAGGTCGAGCCGTACAATTAACGTCTGGTATCCGTTACTTTTTTGTAGGCCAATATCCATTAGGAGGTCTATCGTATGATTGGGGTATGTACATCTCTGTTGGATATTTTGTATATACATACATAAGTACTGGGGCAGGTTTTCAAGTTGCTATTTCCCCTAGTACTATATCTGTAGGACAGGAAGTAACAGTTATAGCGGTATATGATGGTACTTCTCTTACTACATGGCTTGATGGTGTTGCTGGGACTCCACAGGCACATAACGGGACAATAACAAATGTAAGCGCGTTTCGTCTTGGTGGATTATGGAGGACTAAGTATGCAGATGTTCGTACAACATTACTGGTTCAATATAATCGTGCGATAACAGATGAAGAAATTAATAGTTACACTTCAGATCCATTTGCTTTAATACGCCCTGCTTCTGATAATATATCAACTCTTGGTGAACTGCCAGGGAGTAGTTCATCAAGTAGTGCAAGTAGTTCTTCTAGTAGTGCCAGTAGTAGTAGCAGTAGAAGCAGTTCTTCCAGCAGCGAAAGTAGTAGGAGCAGTTCTTCCAGCAGTGGAAGTAGTAGTAGTAGTGTAGTTTCTTCGTCCAGTAGTAGAAGTAGTTCATCAAGTAGTAATAGCAGTTCGTCTAGTAGCGGAAGTAGTAGTAGTAGTTCAAGTCGTTCATCGAGTAGTAGTAGTGCCTCAAGCAGTTCATCGAGTAGCAGGAGCAGTTCAAGCAGTTTAAGTAGTTTATCAAGTAGTAGTAGTAGTTCAAGCAGTTCAAATAGTTCATCGAGTAGCATGAGTAGTTCAAGTAGTATGAGTAGTTCGTCTGAATCATCAAGCAGTTCTTCTAGTTTAGGGTATTTAAATTATTGGTACGATACTTGTAGTGCATCATGGTACGGACTGTTTTATTCTGAATGGCTCTCGGTTGAACATTATCATGATATTTCTTTAGTAAATTCTATGCCAAGTCCACCTATCTATTATTACTATTATATACTAAATGAACAAATTGATGGTCTTTCTGTTGACTTTTGGTATGTAAATTATAGTAAGAAACATGCTCACCGTATATATAGTGATTTTGATGCTATTGATGAGGCTAATGAACGACTTGTGGTTAGAACTGGTTATGGTAGAATAGATAATATCAATATTTTTTCTGATAAAGATATAACTTTTAATAATACAAAAATTGTTGCTGATAGTTTAGGTGGGGAAGATATAGAACTTGATTTACCAAGCAAAGTTATTGGTATGTTGGTAGATAAAAGTGGAAGTATGGAATGGAATGACAATAGCGATCTACGTTTGAATCTGGCAGAAAGATTAATTAGAAGACTTTCGTCTACTTATCCTGGCAATCTTGAATATAGTATCTGGAGATTTGGCGGGCAACCTTTAAGTGTAATGTTTACTGGGTATATAGAAGACGAGAATCCATTTGAAAATTTACCTGAAGCAGAACCTTCTTGGCCACAAGATGCATTCACTGACCCGCAAAACGACTTTTCAGGTATTCGTATTTTGAGGAAAAAAGATACTCCACCATCTAGTCCTATAGATGGCGATATATTGTTTGACGGAGTTATAAACAAGATTGCTGATTCTGTTCTTGAAGAAGGATCGACATATTATTACAAGATTTTTACTTTTGATGAAAATTACATTTTTAGTACTGGTATTTTATTAAAAGTAGTACCGAGAAGTGTTGTTCTTCCAAAAGGAGTGAAAGTTTTCAAAGCTGAAGTATTAAAAGGTTCTGGTGCAGTAGTAGATTCAAATATAAGTTCTATTTGGCATTTTGATGAGGGGGAAGGGACAATAGCTTATGATTTTAATGCTAGAACAGATTTAACTATATCTGATACAGTTCCCCGTTGGTTGGATGATGGAGATGTACCTATTGGTGTATCTGGATTAAGATTTAATATTGATACAACAGACGTATCGGCTACAAATTCTTCTAATCTAATTCTTAATGAGAATGGTTCTATTACATTAATGGCATGGATATATCCATTTACTATGGATGATGATAGAGTTATTATTTCTAAGAGTGAGATTGTTGCTCCGTTTGGAATAAACTATATATTTTCTATTAATGGTGCAAATCGTTCCTTATCATTACAAACTAGTTATCAAGTTGGTGACCGTGTTTATTCTGATAATAACGTTTTGATAGAAAACTACTGGAACCATGTTACTTGCACTATAAATATGGGTTCTGGTATTGTTTCCTTCTTTGTTAATGGCACTCCAGCAGGATCTGATACTTTAGGTACCGTCGCTACTGATTCAAGCGATTTTCCTTTTGTAATAGGTGATAATAGTCTCGTTGCATATGAAAAATTCTTTGGTTATATGACAGAAGTTTCTGTCCATAGAGATATAAGAGATTTAGTTTATATTATGAATGCAGCATCTATTCCTGTTCAAGAAGATCAAGATAATGGAGATCGTCTTGTTATTTTAAAATACAGAGTTCCAGTTAATTTTGATTATCAAAATGGGGATATAAGAATTGTAAAAAACAATTTTACTTCTCCTTCAAATGAAGAAGATGGAGAAGTAATTTACGATGTTGCAGCAACTTCTGGTAATAGTTATACTACTAATTTTGATAATTTTGTTCTTGGTTCTACTTATAAGTTTAGAATATTTTCTCAAAATATTTTAGGTAATTATTGCCATATATTAGATTCAGCTGCTGTGGATGCATATATACCTGATATGTCAGAAGAAGCAAAGGATTATTTGAGTTTGTTATCTGTTCCTTATGATACACCACAATTGGTGTCAATTAGAGCTGGCAAGACAAAAAATTATATAGATTTTTCAAATTCTATTTGGGATAGCAATATTGTTAGAATTAGGATTTACTATTCTAATGATGGTTTCCCTGTAGTTGATCAAAACGGGAGTGATGGTGAACTCGTTTTTGAGGGAACACCATATGTAAATACATATTTTATTCACAGGAATCTGATAAATGGAGAAGAATATTACTATACAGTTGTTGGTGTTGACAAATATAATAGACCATCAAGTTCTGTAGAATTAGCTGGTACACCTTCTGGTTCAGCTAGCGATACTGGGATACCATTGTTGGAAGTTACCGGTTTGTCTTATGAACTTGTTAGTTCTACTTCTGTAAATGTATTTTGGGACAATATATTACTTAATAGGATTGTAACGGCTAGTTTTGATCAAAATATTGTAACACATTCTGTTGTAGTTGATGAGTTTGGGAACGCTATTACAGATGATTTTGATGTTACTTTTGAAACAGAAGCTACTTACAACTTGTTTACTGATGCTGCTGAAGATATTTTTTCTGGAGAGACTGATTTACCTTCTCCAGATGCAGATCAATTATTCTTCTTTACTGTTGATAAACCAGTTAAAGGTGTTTGTCGTGGTACCATAAGTATTACGAATAACACACAACTCTTAAAAAACATAGAATTTATTACTGTTATTGTAAAATTAAAACTGTCTATTTCTAATCCTTCTGATTCTGTTAATAGTTTTGAATATGTTTCTTTGCCGTTAACAATTAAGTGGAAGAACCCACTTTCTTGTACTTTGTTGAATCGTGATAATAAAAAAGTTAAGACTAGGTGTAGTAATGAGATAAGTGTCCTTAACAATCAAATTGTTGCTTCTGAAAAATCATATGATGGTCGTTATATCGGAGCAAGTACTTCTTTTGTTGAAAGAATAGAAATAGAGTACGGAGAACTGCCTTCTTCTTATGCAGCAGCTGTTAATGGTGCTATTTATGACGCTTCAACTGATTTATGCAGTAGTGAAGTTGTTACAACGACACAGAACTTATCTAGTACATTAACTTTTGACGATTTAAATTCTCCAGAAGGAAAATTTACAGTTATAGATGGTAATTTTGATATTCTTGATGAACAAGGCAATCCTACGGGGGATACAAAAGATATTTCTTTCTCAGATGTTGGAATCGCTCCTCCTGAACTACCTCAAAAAGCTTTGGTATATTGGCGAGTTGCGATGAATGAATACGTTGTTATTAAAAAAGTTCTTCTTGTATTCGAGAGTCCTTTAAAGGCAGAATTGTCTTTAAGGCTTCCTATTCCTGATGGTATAGATAGGGCTGAACAGTCTGCAGTAATTTATCGTGTCGATCCTGATGATCCTGATAATGTATCTGCTAGAACTGTTCCAAGCGATTTAACTGTTGTTCGTTGGAGTTTAAAACAAAAAATCAAGAAAGCTAGAGATAGATTGTTTTTCTCTACTGATTCTGTTCCTTTATCAGATGGAGTTTATTCTTATGTAAGAGATGGTATAGCAAAACAGGTCTTCTTTGGACCAGTAACAGATGTTAAAGTTGCTAGTTTCAACGCTGATGGGACTCCTAATTATGAAACATATGAGATGTCTGTTTCTTCTATATATGATGATGAAATTGCAACTGATAATATTGAATTTGAACTTTCTCCTCTTTATTTTCATGGTCAACAAATTGTTTCATCTTATATGTTGATGGAGTTTTCACAATACAAAGAAAAATTCTGGGCAGATGGAAGAGATTATGTTCGTATGGTTATCTCTCATAATCCTAACAATTCTATTACTAAATATTCTGATTGTTTCCGCGCTTGTATGGAAGAAATTGGGAAAACAATTTATACGCTTCAACCCGGTCAACAAGTTTGGATACAGGCAAACGATCCAGATGTAGAAATTATATCAGGTGATGTTATTGAACTTATAGATCCTTATACAGGAGTAAGGTCATTAGATACGTCTCATGCTACAATTGGCTATGGAACATCATATGTTGAACTACAAGAAGACGACAGAACATATGTCTATTTCCGCTTAAATAAAGATTTGCCTTATCAACGAACAATTGGACTTGATAGGGTTAAACATAATTTGTGTACTTGTTTAGGACTATCTAGAGAACCAACATATCAAAAAGAAATACTTATTTCTGGTACTTTGACAACTATTTTTGGTCCTAATGTAGTTACGCTGGACGCCGGCGGAGACCTAAATACCGGTATACCACCTACTCTTTTAATACCAAAAGAACCATTACAAATTACTGTTGTTGATAAAAGAGTTGATAATGTTCCTATAGAAACATTTTTAGTAGATGGAGTAAGCTCTAATTCATTCTTGTTAGATGTGTCTTTTGCAGGTCAACCTATTACAGATGTCACTGCTGTCACGTTACAAATTATTAATTATTATGAAGATCTTGTACAATTACCAGCAGATAGTGTAAATACGTCTGTATATGCTGATATTTTAGTTAATCCAACACAATTGAGGAGTTATGCAACTGCTATTGTAGAACCTGTTCCAAAAGGTAAAACTTTCTTGGCTCACATGTATATGACAGTTTCTTATGATGCTTTAGGGGCAGTAGATAGGTTACGAACATTATGTGTAGAAATATCTTTTGACGCAGAAGATGTAAAAGATAATCCAAGTATTACTTCTATCCCTAGTATATTTAGTAAAAAAGTTGAAAGATACGAGCTTGGAGCAGCTGTTTCGTGGGTACAAAGAGCAGAAATGTCGTATTCTCGTGGCCATCATGTTGTTGAAGTTGTTGATAATAGAATATATGCTATTGGTGGTGTGGATGGTAAAAAGATAACTGATTATGTTGAAGAGTATAATCCAGAAACTAACGTTTGGAGAGATCGTACTAGTATCCCAACAGCTAGAATGGGGGCGATATCAGCGTCTGTAGGTGACAATATTTATGTTATGGGTGGAATTGTTTATAGTAGTACTAATAATGAATTACAAACTTCTCGCGTTGTTGAGAGATACAATACTGTTAATAACACGTGGACTGAACTTGAATCAATGCCCAATATAGATGCAGGTTCTGTAGATCCATTGTCATATGGAATTGCTTTCGGTGTTGCTATCTATAATGATGGTAGAATATATGTTTTTTCAGGTATTAGATATATAACAGAAGATGGTATAACTGTTGACCATAATGATAGAATTCTATACTATGATATAGCTCAAGATGTTTGGGGGTATTCTGATATTATATCTGAAACTGATCTATATAATTACACACGCCTTGGTTGTAATATATTTATAGATGGCAATGAGGCTATTGTGTTTGGTGGAGCAAAACAAGATAGTGAGCAAAAGTTGCATTTTCTTGTTGATTCTTATTGTTATAACTTTGGTTCTGGTTCTTTAGTCAGAGCAGATGATCGATTTGAGGATATTATTGTTCCAAGATATTATAGTACTTATGCTTCTCAGTTAACAGATCATTATGTCATTTGTGGGACAGGACCAAAGTCGTTTACATTGAGGAATTTTGAACTTATTCAAGATACTGGTGCGGCTACTAATCCTACATATGATTTAACTGAATATTCTAGTAATGTGAAAGCAAAGAATGGGGCTGGTGGAGGAATAGCATCACAGGCTGGAACCCCTTATCTTTATCTTATTGGAGGGATAGAAAGTGGTAAAGGGAGCGGTTTCTTAAAACTTAATCCTGCTGCTTATCCACAATCTGTTCAATTAAATAGTATAGAATATTCTAATTTTACATTAGAACTTGAAGATGAAGCGGGTGAAAACCCAAGTGATGATATTACTGTTACTGCTAAATCATATGTGCAATCTCCAACTACTCCAGTATTACAATTAGTTAGAGATGATATTGCTGATTATAGTGTTATATTAGAGAACAACGAAATTACTGCAGTATCAGGTAATATTATTGCAGAATTGAAGCCAAGAGGTGATGATCTTCTTCCTGTCTTTATGACTGGTGGTTTGACTTTTACTGAAGGTCAAGAATCTAATAGATACAAGTTGTTACTTCAGTCAACTATTAATGATAATTATTATTATGGTCAAACATTTATTAATACTGTTAAAACAGAGAGAGAAGCTCCTCCTATACAAAATGCTGTATGTTCTTCGGTTGCTAGTAATATAATTATAGCATCTTTAGCAAATATTGATTTTATATCTCCTTATCAATATACTTTAATTTCTCCTCCTTTAAGGCAGGTAGATATTGGTTATCTAGAAGCAGTAACAGATACCATGTGGTCTCCATACATTTTAGATTTAACAAATGGCACTACTGTAAGTGCTGGATCAGCGATTAGTATAGTACAAGACCTTTCAAATAATTTAGATATTGGTCCATCGCCTTTGTTTGATTGTTTATATAATGTTGCTGACGTATTGTCAGAAGAAACTTTTGATGGTATTAAAAAAGTTTTATATGTGTTTACTGACAAAGAGCCAAATACTTCTGTAAAAACTTTTTCTCAAGCTAGAGAGGAAGTTAATAGTATAGATAAACCTTTAGATGTCCCTGTTGTTATGGGGAATTTTGGTGTTGATTCTCCATTCGGTCTTGATGTTTTGAAATATAGAACGAATTATGGTGATCTACAGAAAATTTCAGAGGGGACTAATGGACAATGTTTTAGTATTGTATCTTCTGATCTTGTAGATAGCATTATGTATACAATGGTTGGTATTGCTAAGGGATCTATGGGGTATGGTGAATCGGAATTTGTTATTGATCTTGGAGAAATTGTACAGGTTGCTTCTATAACTGTTTTCTTTAGATTGTATGTTAATACAAATGGTAGGTGGAAAGTCTCTGTAAGTTCTGATGGTTATGTTTATGATGCTTGGTCAGATATATTTAGAGCTAATGCACAAGTATCTTTCTCTGGCATTTTAGCTAGATATCTAAAATTTGAAACAACACTTATTAGTGGTTTAAATGTGCCTGTTGCTCCAGAATATGAGGATATTCCTTTATCTGGTTCTCCGGCTGTTACTGATGTAGAGGTCCATTTCGTAGAGTCAAGACGTGACTATATATATCTAGACAATAAAAATATTAGTCAAAATTTACAACAAATAGTGATTGCGGCAGACCCAGATAAAGATTGGGATGATGTTTTAACAGAAGTTAATTTAGGGGTGACAACTTGGCAATATTCACATAACTGGTCAGATTTTTATAGCGGTGCCAAACCTTATGAACAGCACGATGGAAAGATTTTTATACCTGCAAGAAATGGTGTTGTGCAAATGCAAAAGGTTGAACCCTTAATAAGTATAGATGGATACATATATCATACTACTTATGGTGGATGGGATGCAGGTTCTACCATCACCATTAGAAATTCTTCAGATGAGATTATATCACCTGCAGAATATCAGGTTTATTATAGAAGTGGATATGTGATTTTTGCACCCAAACAGGGGGCTGGAATGACAATAACTATTACCAATCCAAACATGTTTAGGATTGGAACAGAGATGGTTAATTATTCTGCAGATGAGAATTTGAACTTATACGGTCTAGGTTATATGTATTCTATGTTAGATAATGATAGCGATCCTCTTGGTCCGTTGCTTCCTAGTAGTTCGAGTTCTTCTTCAAGTTCTACTTCTTGTGCTGAAGACCCTTGTGCTTCGTGTGGTATATTACAAACAGGTAAAAAGGCTACCGTATTGGTTGATGCTGTTGTTGGTAATGCTTGTTATAATGCTGCAAATG
>SDBV01001000.1_pt1 | contig 41565 bp, 30 predicted proteins | sample 2277081 | NCBI WGS metagenome assembly SDBV01 (sample SAMN10402039, study PRJNA504765) | marine sediment metagenome | isolation source: marine sediment core GS10_PC15, 223 cmbsf | place: Arctic Ocean: Southern Knipovich Ridge | collected 2010
TCCGCGTGAAAAGTAATCCGATCCGATAAGGATACTGTTCCAAAGAATTTAAGCGCACTGTTGGGCCAGTTGGCAAGGTCATTGCCATAACCCTCCAGGACGCTTGGGACATCAGGAAGTGCTTGATTATAGTCGGCATAGCTGACTCCGCTAATTAGAACACCCTCGGCAAGGTTCCAGTCTATCTGTTTCACATAGGAGTAGCTTGCCCCTACATTTCCAAACGGCAGTTTTTGTTTATATTCAGCTTCAAAGCCATACAGGTTAAGGGTCCCGACAGGTATTGAAGCTTTAGCGTCAAAACTCCAGGCAATGAAATTTATATTGTTCCTGAAAACGGAAAGGTTTATTGAAAGATTTTCTCGCGGGTAGGCAGTGTAGATCAATTCCAGCCCCTTGAGCTTTTCCGTCCTTGTGTTTACATAATTCTGATTCTCGGTATAGAGTTGTCCGGCGGAGTTCATTCGTACTGATTTTTGCGCAATCAGCTTCAGATAATGACCATCGGCGAGATTCGAGATCAGCGCTACACGCGGTGAATAAAGCCATTTCGTGAAAGTATTTTTATCCGCTCTACCTGAAAGGAGTGTCGTAAGCCGCGGCAGGATTTCGAAGTTTGCTTCATAAAACAGAGAGTATGTATTTGTGCTCCAGCCATCACCGACAAAAAGCTCGGTACCATACCTGTCAGCACTGCCCTTATTGCCCGTTCTGATAGCATTCGACTCCGGGCCGTTTACTATTAGGCCGTCTTCTCCCAGTTTCATATCCTGCTCACTGTCACCCCAGCCTGCCCCATAACTGTCATGGGAGTATTCAAATCCAGCCGCTATTTCAGCCCGGTCTGTTACGTGCCAGTTTGCAGTGCTATTGAGCAATATCCCCGTCTCGCTGAAACCGACTTGCTTATTCAGGATATGTTCGGGGTCCGGATCACGCAAACCTCCTCTTATGCGTTCGGCATCAGATGATCCCATACTGAGCATCGTCGATAGCGAAAGATCGCCGCTCAGCTCACGCTCATTCTGAAGAGCTGCTGTCCACTGCCTGATACGAAGGGACTGCTGGTTCAATAATTTTCCATCGAATTCGGTCTTTGCTTCATTACCCGACCAGGTGGATCCCTGTTGAGTATAACGGGTCCAGATTCGCCAGTTGCCTTTAAACTCCGCATCGGCATGAATTTTTATCTGGGGATCGTTCCGGTAGTCAGCGAAATAGTCCAGCGGCTCTTTGCCAAGCTGGAAAGTTTCTCCAATATAACCGTAATCATTATCAGGTTTTACGAGGAATTGACGAGGCCGGAATCCCGGTGTCCGCGTAATGCTGGCATAGGAGAACAGTTTGAATTTGGGACTCTCGTAGCTGTGACGCAGCGACAAGCCCCTGGAGCCGTATTTGTTAACATAATTTGCAGTTGCTTTCAACCCTTTGGAGGAACTCGTGTTGTGCGTGGTGATGTTGATAACTCCGGCAATAGCCCCCGGTCCATAGGTAACCGACCCCGGGCCCCGGACAATTTCTATCTGCTTTATATCGTTAAGGTCCCATTCTTCCAACTCCGACATCGCGCCAAAATGGCCCTTGTTGTTCATTGACTTTCCGTTAACACGCAACAGGTATTTTGTATTGTGATTGGCAATAAGACCACGCATGCCAATCTGAGTGCCTTCCTCATAATTCATCCAGATAGCGCCCGGTACATATACTTCAATCAGGTCAAGGATATTACGGGCTGGCGTGTGACGGATATCATCCGCTGTTATCACAGTTACCGCGGCGGGTGTCTCAGGGAGGACTAAATGTGTAATAGCTGCCGAGACATCTATTTCAACCTCCATCAGTTCCTCAAACGACATCTTCCGCAGATCTTCTATCTCTATTCTCTTCTGTGCTTCCGCTGTTGAATGAAAAAAGAGGAAGCCCGTCATCAGGAAATTGATTGCAATTGTAGACTTCAATTTATCAGCAGGCATATTATCTCCAGGATTTGCAGTGCCTGATTCACTTAACTCTAATACTGAAGGTAGTGACTGGTCAAGAACGGTAATGCTCTCATTGCAATAAGTGTAAAACAGTATTTTAGGGCATCCGAGCCAGGACTAAACCCGGATGCCGGCATGATGGCTGGTACATGATTGGGAGCAACCGCACTCAAGGTGTGGAATTCTCTGATCAAAAGTGATAATATTGGAGACAGGCCGGGAAAGTTTTCAGAGATGGCTCGCATACATTTTAATTACTCCAGGAAGAGCTCGATTACCGGGGTTTCTGCCGCGGGCTTGACTAAGGGCAGCTTGAAGAGATGCCTAATATTACAATTTAATTCACTCGAGTTGGTGGATTGATGTTTTTACGAGCGGAGGCAAGCAGAATGGAAAAGAAACTTTCGGCAATCGCCGGGAAAATCGTGTCCACCGGTTCGGTGTTGTTGATGACTCTGGCGGGAAATCTCTCGGCGGCCCAGTTGCAGAGCCTGGTGGAGGGAAAACTGCCGGCTCTGCTTTCGTTCTACCAGGAATTACACGGAAATCCAGAGCTGTCCTACCTGGAAAAAGAAACTTCGGCCAAACTCTCAGGCGCCCTTGCCGAACTCGGTTTTGATGTAACCACACAGGTGGGCAAATACCCGGACCAGAGCCTTACCTGCTATGGGGTGGTGGCGGTGATGGAAAACGGCCCGGGCCCGACTGTGCTGCTGCGCACCGATATCGATGCCCTGCCGGTGGAAGAGAGAACCGGTGCGCCGTATGCCAGTACTGTCCGCGCACTCAATCATATCGGTGAGGAAGTCCCGGTGATGCATGCCTGTGGCCACGACCTGCATATGGCCACTCTGCTGGGTACGGCCCAGGTGCTGGCCGGGCTGAAAGACAACTGGCAGGGTACCCTGATTCTGATCGGTCAACCGGCGGAGGAACGTGGCGGTGGTGCTCGCGCCCTGCTGGCCGACGGCCTTTTTGAACGCTGGCCGGTGCCGGATTATGCCCTGGCCCAGCACGGCGACCCATCGATTGATGCCGGAAAGGTGGGCTACTGCTCCGGCTGGGCGATGGCTAATATCGACATGATCGATATCACCATCCGGGGTGTCGGTTCGCATGGAGCCCAGCCCCACAAGGGCCGTGACCCGATTGTGATTGCCGCTGCGGTAATCAGCGCCCTGCAAACCATTGTCAGCCGGACGATCGATCCGGTGGAAACCGGTGTGGTCACAGTGGGTTCTATCCGTGGCGGCAGCAAGCACAACATCATTCCGGACAAAGTGGAATTGCAGTTGACCGTGCGCTCTTTTACCGATGAAGTCCGTAACCAGATTCTTGCGGCTATCGAACGGATCACGATCAACACTGCCCGGACCATGGATGTCCCGGAGGACCGCCTGCCGATTATCCACAACCGGACCGAGGAATTTTTCCCGGCGCTCTACAATGACCCCGCACTGGTGGAATCAAGTGTGAAAGCCATGCGGAAGGGGTTGGGAGAGGATAACGTGATTGTGCGCAAAAAGACCACGGGCGGCGAGGATTTCAGCCAGTTTGGCCGGACAAAGGAGAAGGTGCCGATTTTCATGTTTTTCGTGGGCACGGGTGACCCGTCAGTGAATCCGAACGAGCGCTCCGGCTGGCATTCAGCGCTTTATCTTCCAGTGGCCGAGCCGGCGCTGCGTACCGGTGTGATAGCCATGAGTTCGGCGGTGCTTAACCTGATGGGGAAATAGATGTTAATAAGCAGGGTTACCCTGATAAGCTTCCAATAGGTCTGGATGCAGGGAGAGGATGTCAGATAATTGCCGGTAGTCTGGCGAAGATACTCGTTTCGTTATTCCGGTTGTTCCACAAAACGGCCGCGTAACGTGCCCCAGTGGTCATCCGCGGTATAGACCAGGCTGAACCCCAGTCCGTCGTCGCTGAACCATCCCGGGGCAAAATAGAAAGAGATGATCCCCTTTTCCCGGCCCCAGCCGCGGGAATAGAAAACCGTACGCCACGGTCCCCAGGGCTCTTCCGACTCAAAAATTCCCCACTGGTTGGTGCCGGGGCCGGTACCGACTTTCGAGTGCTGGCTGGTGAGCAGGTAGCGTTTGAGCGCCGGGTCGAAGGTGACACTCACCGTGCGTAGCCCGTTGGCATCCTCGAAAACCGGTTTTCTTGCCTTGCGCTCCTCTTTCCAGCGCGGACGGCCATTTTTATCCAAACCCGCGAACCACTGGTAGGCTTCCGGGGAAGTGATACTGTCGGCAGCTACCCGGGCCAGGTCCGCCCTGCCGGGCTGCTGCAACCGCCATCCCGATCCCCGGGGAAAGTAACTGTAGACATAGCGGTCCCGTGCGCCTGAGTTGTCCCTTCCGAAATTGAGAAACGATGGACCGTAGAGGCTGTCTTCGATAGTCCAGAACAAGCCGCTCTTATGCCAGCTCAGGCCGTGGTCGCTGGAAGTGATTATCGAGGTCTGCTTAATGAACTCCTCGCTTCCGGAATCCTTGCCGTCCTGGCCCAGCCAGGCATAGAGAATGCCTTTCACGCAGATGAGGCCGTAACTCTTGCCGCCAAAAACCGCCGGACTCAGGGATTGATGTCCTCCCCAGAGGTTCACTCCCCTGTAGTCGTCCCAGTTTCCCTCGATACGGGCGAAACCGAGGCTTACCCGCCCCAGTGAGTTGGTGCCGCCGAATCCGCCGCCATCGCCCCAGCAGGTGTACTGATAGCCGTCATCGGCCCAGGTAATCGGCCAGTTGTCGCTGCCCGGGGCCAGTACCCGCCTGGTGGTCCAGTCCCATTCTACCCCGGTGATAAATTTGCTGTGAGGATATGGCTCGGAAGCTTCTGTCTCTGCCCGGACAAACGAACAAATGAGCAGGAGCAGGAAAACGGGAGCTGAAATCTTCATGGAATAATCTCTCCTCTCCAGGCAGTCTACCGGGCTACTGGCATTTGCCGTGGGCAATATCCAGCATCAATTCCAAAGCATCGGCTATCGTAAAGATTCCATCGCCGTTATAATCCACTTTCGGGTCTTCGGGGTTATTACGGCCATCGATAATGATCCCGATTACATCATTGAGATCCGTACTGCCATCCCCGTTATAATCACATCCGGCCTGGGTGCCCGAAGGCAGGCCCGGCTTGCCAGGATACTGCATTGCTTCCGCGGCCAGTTTCCAGCCGGGATTGGTTTCCGTCACGAACTCATAGGCGCCCACATCCGCCGGGATTCCTTCGCCCCTGACCGTACCGTTAAAATCGTACTCTGCCACCCAACTCCCGGAGGCGGCATCCAGCAGGTGGCTGTTGGCCAGCGGGTAGAGATTAATAGTCGCGATGTCGTTCTCGGGCGTTTGAAAAATTGTACTCGCAGGCTGGCTTTCAACCAGGCTCCCCACGGGCAGGGAATTAATCCCGTCGCCCAAAACAACGCTCCCATAGTAGTAATTATTCTCGATCACCACACCGCTTAAGTCCGAGGCATTAGTACTAAAGGCAATATCGTTGCTATTGAGACAGAAAATGGCGTTATTGGCAAACACCATCCCTTCCTTGCCTTGCCAATCCTGTAATAATACGCCTCTCTGAGTGGCGAAAAAAGTATTGTTAAAGATACGCACATTGTTCATCGGCGTACCGGAAGAGAGGTTCTCACTGCTGAACAGGGCCGAGTACATTTTGCGGTTGCCACCGTCAAAAATAATGTTGTTATACACATCGCATTCACTCGCCACCTGTATGCCATGCTCACCGGATGAGTTAAGGAACACCAGGTTGGAATGAATCCGGTTATTGTACTGTGGGTCTTTTTTCCCGGTACCCCAGGCGATGATACCAGGGTAGTGTGTATCGTGGAACACATTGTAGCGGATAATGTTGCTCCAGCACCCTTTTTTCAGCTCGATACCGTCTCCCTGGTTTTGCAGCAGACTTGTGTGATGCACGTAATTACCCTCGAACAGGCAGTTGTTAATATCCGAGGAGCCGTCATTATCCCCGATATAGAATCCCTCGCCATGCTGATATGTATGATGGATGTGGTTGTCGATACATTTCATGTAGCTGTTATTGCCGTTGGCGATTCGAATTCCCACATTGCCCACGTGGTGGATTTCCAGAGCGCGGAAAGTGCAGTGGCTGTTGGTAAATTCGGTCTCGATGCCGGTTCGCCCGGCGGTGATCTCCAGACCGGATATTTCCAGGTAGCTGCAGTTGCGCAGATGGATCACGTTGTGATCCCAGTCGGCAAGGACAAAGATCGTATAGGTGGAATCAAGCTGAAGAACCGCGTGCTCCCCGGAGGCAACGCCCACTACGATCGGTTTGTCTTCGGTTCCCTGGAGGCTGTCAAAATAAAGAGCCGTGGTGCGGGTATATACTCCTTCGCCAAACAGCAAAGTATCTCCAGCCACCAGCGAATCCACGACCGCCTGAAGGTTGTCGCCCGGTGAGACTGTCTTTACCGCGGCGGCCATATCGCCTGATATTGCGAGCAACAACAGGCAGTAAACCAAAACTGGCGGATAATGATTTTTCATCTGTTAAGCGGACTCGTTTTATAAGGAGAGGGAAGGTGTGTTCAGCCGGAATTAACCCTGGGAACTGTTTGCAAAGTTTTGCCCGATTATATATCGCCCTTTTGCGTATTACCCGCTAGGGCTTGACGTGCTTGCCCAGGAAAACCAGTACGCGGTCGAATGCCTTGCGAAACTCGGCGTTATCAAAACCAACATGGTCAAAGCCGTGACCCCAGGAAGGCTGCCGGATGAATTCGAATTCCACCCCGTGGCGTTTGAGTTCCCCGGCCATCATCACCGATTGCTCAATTGGCACGTCCGTATCTTCTTCGCCGTGAAGCAGCACAGTGGCGGGGTATGACGGGGTTACATTGCGCAGAGGCTCGTATTTTTTGTACCAGTCCAGGTCGGCCGGGTCGTGTCCGCTCACCTGTTGGGGCCAGATGCCCTGCTGACGGCAGTAGAGGTAAAATTCATTCCTCTTCCGGCCGGTGTTTGGTAACCGGGCTCCGGAATAAACCTGATCGCCAACGGCCTCAAATGCATGCTCTTCAGTAACTGCCGGACGTTTGTTATAGAATGGATCGGGTTCTGAATACCAGGGGCCGGCAATATCTCCGTAGCCATAAAACGCTACCAGGGCGTCAGGGCGCGGGGACAGGCAGAAGCCGGACATCAGGGTCAGGTATCCGCCGGCGGAATGGCCCACTACCGCTATCCGATCCGGGTCGATCTTGAACAACTCCGGTCCCTCGGAGCGAACCCAGCCATAGGCGTCCTTCAGGTCTTCGATAATCTCAGGCAGCTTGGTTACCGGCGCCAGCCTGTAGTCTATCGCCACTACCGCGAAACCCGCCTCGATATAAGCTTTCAACTGATTGCCAGGAATCCCTCTTCGGGAGCCCATAATCAGTGCGCCGCCGTGGATCCAGAAAATAACCGGCAGAACCTCATCGCCTGGCGCTCTGTACACATCGGCCTTGATCTCGTGCTTATCAACAACTTTGTAGGTATAAGTGTTTTTTGAATAGATAGACTCCGGGGCCTTTCCGTCAGTATCCTGAGCCTTCAGCGAGTGCGAGATGCCGGGCAGCGCGATGCAGGTTACTGCCAGCAGAAAACAGATTATAGCATGACGTTTTTTCATGGCGGATTCTCCTTTCTTAATCAATATCTGCAATAATCAGCCGAAGCGCCAGAGGATAGTTGTAATATGCAACAGTCAACTGCCAGCATGAAGATAATTGCTTAATACAGGAAAATTTTGATACTTCTGCCCGGAACGACTAAATTAGCATCACAGTCAAGAAAAAAGCTCCTGGTTCCAGAGAGGGAAAGGACGTTTTTGCACTCTCGCTAACACCCACTATTCAAATCAATAGTTATTTGGTTCTTTTAGAAATTTTAATGGGGGGCATGCATGATCGGCCGGGTCCTTGTGGTAATTTTTTCCACCCTTTTGATTCATTGCAGTGGAGCACAGGAAGTCCCGCAGGGATTTCCCGACCCCGACTTTGAGGCCGAGTATAGATTTCACCGGGAGGATACCGGGCGCTCCGGGCCGATCCGTAACACCGGCGGGCGCTATGTTTACCAGGCTCCCACCAGGTCCGACTGGGGAACCGTGTCCATTTCTCCGAACCCTGTGGTGGAAGCCGGCACCATCCATACCTGGACAATCACCTACATTGCCGGGCCAACCGGCCTTGAGCCGGGTGATGGTATTCTGCTCTACGTGCCCCACGCCTTTACCGTACCCCAGGTATATGAGCCACCTATCGAGTACTTCATCAGGGGCAATCACGACCGCTATATCGCCAAAACCACCGATCCGGGCTACACCACGGCAACTGTCTCCAGGCAGGGGGCCGAACTCGATTTATGGATAAACACCGAATACGATCAGACCCGCCTGGGTGAGGGACCCAACCTCTACATAACAGTAAAGGGCGCGGCGCTGGCGGAGGGCGACACTATCCGTATTACTTATGGTGATATCCATCTCGGTTCTCCCGGAGCGGCGGCCTCGCCCGTGGAGGGTGATTTCGAGTTCCCGGTTGTGGTCTATCGCCAGCTCAACTGGGAAGCGGCTATCGAGGCTTGTGTCAAACCGGGCGGCGGCTGGATAGTACGCCATGCAAGGGAGTTTGCTTTTATCGAGAGACCGCCGATAGTAAGGGTGGTGGGCCGCGAGGCGGAATGGTTCAACGCCGTGGTCCCGACAACAGTTGAGGTTGGTCAGCCGTTCGCGATCACTGTTGTGGCCCGCGACCGCTACCGCAATGTGTCCCCCGGTTTCCGGGGAACTATCAAGGTGGAGGCGGTGGATGGACTTAAGCTCCCACAGAGTATAGAACTCTCCGCCGGGGACAACGGCTGGCGACGGTTCGAGCAGTTCGGCACGTTGGAGAAGCCCGGAGTTTACCGGATCAGGCTGATTCCCGAGCCGCCTCTGGAGCCCTTTGTCTCGAACCCCATAGTTGTTACCGGGGACGATGATCCCGGGATATTCTGGGGTGAGTTGCACGTCCATACGATTGAATCAGACGGTAACCGCACAGCGGATCAGGCCTATCAATACGGCCGGGGACCGTCAGCGCTGGATTTCTGCTCGGTCTGCGACCACGCCGACGGTGTCTCGGGTGTCCTGCGGCGGGCGGCGGCCAGACATAACGAACCGGGGCGGTTCGTTACGCTCAATTCGTTCGAGAGCGGTATCCACCAGGGCGGCCACGTAAATTTCTATTTCCGTTCCGACAGCCCCGCCCACGAGGGGAGTTTTGTCCGCACGGAAGAGGGCAGGGCCACAAAGGCGGAGATCTGGCGGCGGCTTAAGGCCCTCGGCCCCAAAGAGGCTCTGGCCATCCCCCATCTTCATGTAGGAGGGGGCTGGGATGATTTTGATACCACCCTTGTTCGCACCGTGGAAATCTATTCCATCTGGGGCAACGGTGAGTACCGTCATGCTGAACCAAGGGGCTACCAGATGGGTTCGGCCAACCGTACTGTCCGGCAGGGGTTGGCCCGTGGCTATCACCTTGGAATTATTGCCGGTGGTGATGAGCATGGTGGCCTGGCCGGCTGGGGCGACTGGCACCGGCATTTGAGGAATAACCCGGCTGGGCTGGCGGCCGCCAGAACGGATAAGCTTACACGGGATGGTATATTCGACGCCCTCTGGGACCGAAACGTTTACGCTGTCACGGGCGCACAGAGAATCTATCTTGATTTTACGGCCGATGGCAGCCGGATGGGGTCAATTAATATCAGCGGCGGCGGTTCTCACAAACTGTCCATCCATGTTGAGGGCACCACTGATATTGACCGGGTGGTGGTAATCCGCAACGGCGAGGAGTTGCAGAGTTTCCAGGGCGAGGGGATGTCATTCGAGCGGGAACTGTCGGATCCCGATCCGCCGCCGGACGTTTACTACTACGTCCGGGTGGTCCAGACCAACGGCGACCTGGCCTGGTCGAGCCCGATCTGGTTCGAGCCGGAATTGTAGCGGCAATTGCATTGGTGAGAGGGTCCAATTAATGAACAAATGCGTTTTTCTGGACCGCGACGGTACTATTATTGTCGAGAAAAATTATCTCTCCAAGCCCCGGGATGTGGAACTGCTGCCAGGGGCCGAAGAGGGTTTGGCTGAAATGACAAAATTGGGATTCCTGCTGGTGGTGGTTTCCAACCAATCCGGGGTGGGCAGGGGTTATTTCGGCGCTGCCGAAGTGGAGGCGGTAAACGCCAGAATCAGCAAGCTGCTGGCGGCCAGCGAGGTAAGGATCGAGAATTTTTACTATTGTCCTCACCTGCCCGAGGATAACTGCCGCTGCCGCAAGCCATCGGCAGGCATGATATCCGCCGCGGTCCGGGATTTGGATATCGACCTCTCCGGCAGTTTCATGATCGGAGATAAGTTGTGTGATCTGCAACTGGCTGCAAACTCCGGCCTGGTCCCCGTGCTGGTGCGCAGCGGATACGGAGCTGAACTTGAGCGCCAGCAGTCAGTGGCTCAGGCCGGGTGCCGGTTCGTGGCGGATAATCTGCTGGATGCCGCCCGGTTTATCGGACGCAGCGTAAAAACTTAAATCGTTCATCGGCGGGAGAACCTCGGGAGATGAGAATGTCCGGAAAATTTTGTTTGAACGCAATCATGACGCTGTGCCTGTTTACGTTACTTTCGGTATCGTTGGCGGCAGCAGCGGGGCCGTTCTATGACGTCCGCGGTTTCGGCGCGGCGGGCGACGGGGTGGCCAAGGACACCGAAGCCATCCAGCGGGCGGTGGACGAGGCAAACGCGGCGGGCGGCGGGCGGGTCTATTTCCCGCCGGGAGAATACCTCTCGGGAACGATCATCCTCAAGAGCGGCGTTACCCTCTATCTGGAATCCGGGGCCACCTTGCTGGGCAGCACGGATACTCTCGACTATCCCTCGATCCGTCCCGCGTTCCGCTCGTTCACCGATGGCTACGTGAGCCAGAGCCTGATTTACGCCGAGAACCAGAGCGGAATCGGCATAGCGGGCAGGGGTACTATCGATGGGCAGGGGGAGCATTTCCAGTGGAAAGAGTACGGCAACCGTCCGAATGTTATCCGGTTTGTAAGCTGCAAGTACGTAAAGGTGCAGGACGTGCGCATGCGCAACTCCGCGATGTGGATGCAGCACTATCTGGACTGCGAATTTGTAACTATACAGGGAATCCATGTTTACAACCATAGTACCTACAACAACGACATGCTCGATATTGACTGCTGCCGCAATGTGACTATCTCGGACTGCTATGGTAACAGTGATGATGACGCCCTGACGATCAAGAGCACCGCCGGACACCCCACCGAGAATGTGACTGTAACCAACTGTGTGCTTTCCAGCGGATGCAACGCGATCAAGATGGGCACGGAGTCAAACGGCGGATTCAAAAACATCTCGATCACCAACTGCGTTATCGACTCGGATATAGGCAAAAGGGGGTTTTACGCGGGTGAGAAAGGCTCATCGGGAATCTCGCTTGAGATGGTGGATGGCGGCACGCTGGAAAATATCACGATCAGCAATATCACCATTAAAAACGTACACTCTCCCCTGTTCCTCAGGCTGGGCAACCGCGCACGGCCCTATTCCCCTGACGCGGAAAAACCCGGCATAGGCACTTGGCGCAATGTCGTGATTTCCAACATCGTTGCAAGCGAGCTGGGCGACTACGGTTGCTCGATCCTGGGAATCCCCGGCAAACCGATCGAAAACGTGACCCTGAGCAATATCCGCATGCGGTTTCCCGGTGGGGGCACACGTGAGCACGCCACCACCGAGCTTCCCGAGAAAATCGACAGCTACCCCGATGCCTGGCAGTTCGGCACACTGCCGGCCTGGGGTTTTTTCTGCAGGCACGTGAAAGGTCTGCGGATGGAGAATATCGACATTGAGTTGGAGGCTGCCGATGCCCGCCCGTCGCTTGTGTTCGATGACGTGGCCAATCTTGACCTCGACGGGTTCAGCGAGCGCAGGGTGGGAGAGTCCGCTGCCCCGGTGATGGTACTGCGTAATGTGACTGATGCCGGTATCCGCGCCTGCCGTCCGCTTTCCGATACGCCGGTGTTCATGCTGCTGCGGGGCGCGGTAAAAAGAATCAGCGTTATCGGTAATGAGTTATCCCGTGTGGGTAAGTTGTTCAGCACCCAGGACGGGGCCGACAGCGGGGAAGTGTTTCAGGCGGGTAATCGGCTGAGAAAATAAATTTCTTAAGCAGTACAGACCAGTGGAAAAAAGCCCGGCCATGCAGCCGGGCTTTTTGTTTAATCGAAAGAATTTCTCGCAGCTTGCTGCGGGGTAAGCTGTTGCTCTTGCAGGATGAGAATCTCAAATCCCCCCTGGCCCCCCTTTGGAAAAGGGGGGAGAACATAGCCGTAGAAAAGGATGAGAGGTAAAATTCCCCCCTGGAAAAGGGGGTGTCCACGATGAAATCGGGACGGGGGTTGTTGCCTCCCCCTTTGGAAAGAGGGGTTGAGGGGGATTTCTCAGATACCTCGCGGCTCTGCCGGGGGTAGTTCATTATCAGACAGCTTGTTATATTTTCGCGCACTCATTTAACTCTCATGCAATGCGCTAAATTATAACAGGCTAATAAATAAAGAGATGGAGGCGGCTGTGTGTGTGGCATGGTCCATGCCTATTTGAGTGTATGAATGCAATCACTGGAGGAGGTAGTATCATGGTTATGCTTTTTACTCAAAAGAAATCCACGGCAAAGCCCCACACAAATTTCTGGTGGCTGAGATGGTGCCTCGGTATCTATTCCGAGTCCGTTCTTGAGCGGTTCAAACATTTATCACACTATTAAATCAGCAGCAGACAGCCATCCTGGCCAGAGCGCGGATAACGGGCCGGCTTGCATTAAAAAGGAGATAAGAAAGATGGGAGATAAATGGATTGAAGTCCAAAAAGAATTACCGCCCGGTATTATGGTTATTGAGGAGAAGTACAGACCAATTGTGGATAGAATCCACGAACTCTGTGACGAGGACCTTGGGGAACTCGAAGCTTTTATGAGCTTCCTTGCCGAGGGCTCGAAATACGTGGCGGATGACTCCGATAATAATTCTAAAAAAATATTTGATTTTATGACCGGCGGAATGCAAAGAGCAGGTTAAGTTTTTTTGCCGTTGTGATTATTATCTCAGACCGGTTTTTCGCTCCTGCTAAAGCTAAGCCCTGTCATGCGGCAGGGCCTTTTTGCTTTATACGCTGTTTATCCGCTAGTGTTTTATCGCCGCCAGCGCCCTTTGAAGCAGTTCCGGCGTGGCCACTATAAACCCCTGCTGACCAATCCCGCCAGCCGGGTCAAACCCCAGCCGGTTCCCCTTCAGGTCGGTAACCTCGCAGCCCGCCTCGCGAGCCACTGCCACCCCGGCGGCTGTGTCCCACAGGCTGGTGGGGCCAAGGCGGGGGTAAATGTCCACCGCCCCCTCGGCTACCAGGCAAATTTTGATCGAGCTTCCGCTGCGCAGGGTCTCGGTAACACCCAGACGGGCCAGGTAGTTTTCGGTGGACTCCGAGCTGTGCGAGCGGCTGATTGCCGCCCGGATATTTTTGCCGTGGTTGACCCAGTTAATCCTTACGGCAGGTGAAGTCTCTTCCTGTTTGTACGCACCCAGTCCCCGTCCGCCCCAATAAGCCGTGCCGCCTCCTCCCGGCGCCACCACCACACCCATTATCGGCTCCCCGTCCTCCACCAGTGCTATATTGGCCGTGTACTCGTCCAGCCCGGCCAGAAAATCCCTGGTCCCGTCCAACGGATCGACAAGCCAGAACTGTGAGTAACCGGTTTTCTCAACTCCCTCCAGGTCGCCTTCCTCACTGATCACAGGCAGCAGAGGATCGATTCCGGCCAGGCCCTGCATAATTACTTCGTGGGCGGCTCTGTCGGCCAGTGTCACAGGTGAGCCGTCGCCCTTGATCTCAACTGTTTCGCCGGCGGTGGGCTGATGGCTTGCCGCGGCCGTGCCGGCCTCGCGGGTGATCTCCAGCACTTCCGGCAGAAGTTCCTGAAGCAGTTCCGTGCTGAATTCTATCCGTTTACTCAAATTGCAGCTCTCCGTTTAGTGCAAGGTGGCGGGCGGAAATGTTAGTTGACCGGTGTGGCGGCGATCAACAGCTCGCCGTCCACTGCGCATTCGAACGTGTCGTAGCCGTTGGCTTGCAGACTGCCCAATTCCTCGCCGGTGTCATAATTGGTCAAAACGTAGTTTTTGCCCTGTTCCAGCCCGCGAAGTTCAACTTTACCGCTGAATCCCTGGGCGAATATCCCGTAATAAAGGTTGTCTCCCCGGGCCACCACGTGGGTCTCCGGCAGGTCCCAACCGATATCGTAGAGATTCAGATAAATTCCCTCGTACAGCTTGAGTTCAGCGTAAAGATTGAACCAGTGGCGCCAGCGGCCGGATATGGCCACATGCTTGCCGCGCTGCTCATCGCTGGGGCTATCGGCCAGCGCTGTGAACTTGCTGCCGATCACTCCGCCCAGGGCCAGTGTGCTGGCGAAATCCTTGCCCACTTCCCTGGCCCGCCTGTCCTCAACCTGAGGCCCGGTGGACAACTCGACATGGTCGCCGTAGAGCGCCGCGTCATCGCCCAGCAGCGCCCGGTACATTTTAATCCTGGCGCGGACCTGATCGCTGCAAATCGGATCGGCCGAGACCTGCTGGTTGTAGAACTGCATCTTGAACGGATCGTGGGGAAGGCCGCACTCGCAGACCTCCAGTACCGCACCGGGCTTGATTCGCTCGGCCTCGTCCATCATTGCCTTGAACAATGTGGCCACCGCGCGGCAGGATTCCTCCGGGTGTTTATGATTGTGGGCCGGGTTGTAGCAGGGCGGTGTCATACCCAGGCAGCCGCCGTCCATCTTGAACCCGTCGAAATCCCAGTCTATCAGGAACCGCCGGACAAGCGCCTTCTGCTGCTCCACCACTTCCGGCAGAGCGGGGCAGAGTTGAGATACATCCCACCAATCGTTGCGTTTCTCGTTCCCTTCCTTGTCCAGCACCACCCAGTCAGGGTGTTCCGCCAGCAGGGGATCATTACTCTGCACGTTCATCGGCACCCACCATAGCTTGGCCTTGAACCCGGCTGCGTGGATACTGTCGATCAGCGCGCGCATGTCCTGGTCACCGCGGGGGAACTTTTCCGCCATCAGCGGCCAGGCGCCGATACTCTCCTGGAACCCGTCGTCGATAACCACCCAGGGGATGCCCAACTCCTTAACCGCGGGCAGGGTTTTATAAATATCCTGGGGGACAAAACTCCGGCCGAACCCCCAGCCGCACCAGATTGGCTCGTAAGCATCCGCGGGCACCTCTGGGAACTTGAACGGTCCGCGCTGAATAAGGTTGCCGTAGGCGCGTACCGGAGCGAAAAAATCACCGCTGAAAGCGCCAATCATCACCGGGACGCCTCTGTAAGTCCCGTCCTCACCTGAGCGGAAAAACTCTGACGGACGTTCCATTGAAAGCCTTACCGCACCGTCGGCAGCCGTACGTACCGGCAGTGAGAGTACCTGATGCACGGTGTCAATCTGGGCGATAGCCAGTCCAGCGCTGGCGCTCCAGAGGTAGTTGAGCGGGTGGCCTCCGCCGTTCTTCTGCTCCGGCAAATGCCTGACAGTCCAGTTGGAGGAAGAGTAGTCTTCGGTAACCTTAATCCTGGTGTACCAATTGCCCTCGTTATAGCCTGCTCCCTGGAAGAGGAAAAAATCGTAAGGAGCGGCCTGCGGGTTCGCCAGGTCAGCGCGGGCATCCATGCGGTAGAAACTTACTCCGGCCAGAGCGGCCAGGGCCTCATCGCTCGCACCCACGATATCCGTGCGGCAGATCAGCACACCGGGATTTTTATCGACAAGACGGAATTCAGCCCGCACCCTCAGTCCGGAAAGCGGGCTGCTTCCAACCGTTTGCATCTCAACCTTCAGCCCCTTACCCGGCCCGAATTCACTGTCCGCCGGGGCCTGGAAGTTTTCCACCGGCTCGGGAAGGAGTTCAATTGTATCGCCACCGGTTGTGATAAGCGCGAACGCCGGGTTTGCGCCGGTGCTCAGTTGCACGGGGCTATCGCCGCCCTTAAACGTCACCATCAGCCCGCCGGTATCGGTCAACTCCATCCTGATCTGCCCGTCTTCCAGTACCCTGCCTGCGGCGGAGGGCGCGCAGGCGGAGAACACTATCAGCAGTGTAGAAGCGGCAATGACAAGCTGCAAAAATTGCTGCAAAAAATGCTGCAAAAAAAATCGGCTGGGCATGGTGTTACTCCTGTAATGGTATGAGCGTATCCAGCTTGGTTAATTATTCCTGATAAACACCGGCAGGATGTCCAGCGGTGCGGGATAGGCTGTCAGCCATTTAGGCCCCGCGTAGCTTTGCCCGCTGTAAAAGTCGGTCCATTGTCCGCGCGGAAGGTAGATATCCCGTGCCCTCGCTCCCTTTTTAATCACGGGGGCCACCAGCAGGCTGTCGCCCAGCATGAACTGATCGGCGATAGTGTATGTTTGCTCGTCGGTGGGGTCGAGGAAGAACAGGGGGCGGGCCACAGGTCGTCCGCTACGCTGCGAATCGAGCGCCAGAGAGTAGATGTAGTCACCGTACTGCTCGTGGAGCCGCGCGTATCTGAGGCAGATAGCCGCGGAGGTTTCGTCTAAGTTCCACGGGGCATAGCTGAACTGCATCATCGGCATCAGCGCGCTGGCCTGGCACCAGCGGATAAACAACTCCGGGTCCATGCCCTGGAATTCCTCGCTGATAAAATCACCGTCCAGCCCGCCGCCGATAATGTCCGGGCAAAAATAGGGATAGCCGATCAGGCCCTCGCTCATGCCGTGCGGCACCAGTGAGCCCAGGCCCGATTTCACGCTCCAGTTGTTGTTCTTGTCCCGCAGGCGCTGGACCAGTCCCTGGCCCTGCATCAGCCAGCTTACCCGGTATTCGTTGATCAGAAAATGGGTGCCCACTTGTGCAAATAGATCGGTGTAGCGGTTGGGGCTCACGTTACCGAACGTCACAAATTCCGGTTTGAAAAACTCCGCGTCCCCTGCATCGAGCTTGAACCCGTCCACCCCGTAGCGGCGTTGCAGGCCTTTGAGCTGATCCACATACCAGCCGAACGCCTCGGGGTTGGAGAGGTCCACCAGTGCGCTGGTACCGTTCCACCATTTTATCCCTGCGGGCGTGGTGCCATCGGCCTCACGCACCAGCCAGCCGCGTTCCTTCAGATGGGCGAAATTCTCCGCATCGAAATCCACGAAAGGCACAACCCAGAGGATCAACTTGAACCCCAGCACGTGCATGCTGTCCACCATCGCTTTTGGTTGCGGAAATTTTGCAGCATCAAACACGCGGTCCCCGTAGTGGGCCTGCCAGCGGTCGTCGATCATGAACACATCGCAGCCGAACCCCTTATCCCGCATCGTGTTGGCGTATTCCAGCACTCCCTGCTGATTAACATCGATATGGAATTCGATCCAGGTGTTGAAAATCGGCCGGGCGAAATAACCACGGGGCGGCACGGTGGCCGGCCGCCCTGCCAGGGCGGTAAAAATGTCGTGGGCCTGGACAATGTCCTTACCGATAATCAGCGTGTATTCAAGGTGGGCGGTTTGTTTAACATTGAAGCGGAACAGGCCGTCGCCGTCGCGGTTGACCGCGAACCCCATCGGCTGATAGGTGGGCACAAAAAATCCGGCTCCCGAGGAGGCCAGCCACACGGGCGTGGTCTGGTTGCTGCTGGCAAGAAACGGGTCAAGCTCTATCTGCCCGGTTTCCAGCGGCCAGTTATGGGTACTGGTAATGTTGCCGCCGTACCAGTGGCCGCCATCTTTTAACGACCAGACCTGTTCGATCTGCTCGCAGAGAGGTTCGCCGGAGAGCCAGACTCGCACCCTGGCGCGGTCCTTGAACGGCGTGAGACTCATGAACGCGCGAGTATCGCTGCCGCCGTCGGCCAGTTCCAGCAAAAGCCCGTCGCCCACGCAGCTCCAGCCCACAAGTTTATTGAAGTCCACGCTGCTGCTTTCAAGCTCCGCTGAGCCAAGCCGGCCAGAGGCGGTGGCGGCAATCGTTTTGCCATCACGCACAACTTTCATGCGCAGGGGGCTTTTTTCAATTATCAGGCTCCATGCGTCCGTATTCGCCACAACGGTGGTTCCATTGCCGGTTTCAGCCACCTGGAACTCAACCGCTCCATTGAGCACGGAGAACCGCAAAAGAGTGAGGCTGAGAATGATGATTAGCGTTGAGGGTAAATACAGGCGAGAACAGGATGCCATCTGAATCCTCCGGTAAGGCATAATTTATAAGTGCATTATCAGGTTGGTTTCTGGCCGTAAAAAGAAAATATCGCACAGGGGGCTTTGAATGGCAATTTTTTTCGCCAAAGTGAGGATTACCTGGCACGGGGGCTTTGATTTTGGCCCACTTTCGATTATAAATGTTAGTAATAGGAATTTAACATTATCGCTCAAGGAGAGAACACGATGAGGAATATAGATCGCAGGGCGTTTATCCGCAGTGCATTGGCCGGGGCGGGGGCGTTGGTTTTGCCCTGGAACGATAATTCCTCAGTAGGTCTGCTGGCTGCTCCATCGGGGAAGTACAGCGCCGCTGACCTGGTTTCATTGGGCAATTCCGGGATTACTGTCAGCCGGCTGGCGATTGGCAGCGGCACCCACGGAGTGCGTAAAAGTTCTAATCAGACGAGACTGGGTCTGGACAAGTTTGTGGGCTTGATCCGTCACGGTTACGAGCGCGGGGTAACATTCTGGGACACCGCGGACCAGTACGGTTCCCATCCCCATTTCCGCGAGGCGCTCAAGTACGTACCGCGTGAGAAAGTGGTGATCCTGACCAAGTCCACAACTCGCGATGCCGCCGGGATGAAAGCTGATATCGAGCGTTTCCGCAGGGAGCTGAATACGGATATGATAGATATCCTGCTGCTGCATGTCCTGACTGACCCGAAGTGGACGGACAAGATGCAGGCCACGATGGACGTGATTTCCGAGGCCAGAGCGAAGGGGCACCTGCGAACATTCGGCGTTAGCTGCCACGATCTGGGTGCGCTTAAAGCAGCGGTGGCCAGCGACTGGGTGGAGGTGATCCTGGCCCGGATCAACCATGCGGGGGCGGTGATGGACGGAGAGCCATCGGTGGTGGCCCCGTTGCTCAAAGAAGCGCACGGGAAGGGCAAGGGAATAATAGGCATGAAACTGGCCGGTGGGGGACAGATCCGCGACCAGCTAAGTGAATCGCTGAACTACGTGATGGGTCTGGGCAGCGTGGACGCGTTCACGATGGGTTTTGAGTCAAGCGCCGAGTTGGATGATTTTTTCGGGAAAGTGTCGGCTGTCGGCTCTTGAGTTCGTGGTATTGGGTTTTTACCACGTAACGGGGTTCCCGTAATACAGGGAACCCCTTTTGTGTGACGGAGGGGTGGGGGGCGGGAGCGGGTTGAGTAGCCAGTCCGGCTGCTGCGCGCCGTGGCAGTGGCATCTGAGCTGGGTGATGATTAACTTGCATTCATGTGTGTTTTATCACTGGTGTCCCAACGTAATTACAGCAGGGACAATTGGATAGCGGAGCCAGTAGTTTCAGTTTGGGAATAGGCATCCGCAAACGCCTGTAAAATGGGCATTCTTTCAAAAAGTGACAAGCTCAAGACTTGTAGAATTGTGTAGAGTGGTAATTCAAAATCGTAGTTTTTTTATACGATAGCTGAAATGAACGTCATTCCCGTGCAAACGGGAATCCGGGGAAGTTTTGAACATATGTTTTGTTTATCCTCTTGCGAGTAAGAAAATGGGATTCTTTATCATGGTGTCACAAACTACCGCTTAGTATAATTTGGATTCCCGCTTTCGCGGGAATGACATTTCTCTTACAAAGTGCTTGCTGAATATGACAGACCATCATGTAAAACTAATTTCAAGTTGATGAAGGCTTTCTAACCTTATATTGCTTTGTATTTATAACAGTTGCAACGTTCTATCCGTCAAACGTTGGGACACTAGTGTGTTTTATCTTCAATGAATAATCCATCATACACCTGTTGACTCACTTCCTGACAACCGGAGACGGCTCATGGACCGCAGATCATTTATCGGCGCAACAGCCGCGATGGCCGGTGCCGCGCTGCTCAATAGCCCCGTATCAGTTTCAGCCGCTGATAGCGGCATTGCCGCGCCAAAGCAGCCGAACATTCTGTTTATCAATACCGACGACCAGGCGCGCTGGGCGATGGGTGCTTACGGCAACGAGCAGATTCATACGCCGGTGATGGACCGTCTGGCGGCTGAGGGAATGCGGTTCACCCAGGCTTTTACCTGCCCCGTCTGCTCACCGTCGCGGGCGATGGTTATGACCGGCACGTACAACCATCGCGTGGGAGTGCAGGACTGGATAGGGGTACGCGAGCCTGTGGGGCTTCCGGCCAATGTGCCCACCCTGGCCGAGGAACTTCGCTCAGCCGGCTACCGCACGGGCCTGGTGGGCAAGTGGCATCTGGGCCACACAAACCACGATTTCTGGCCCACCAACAGGGGATTCGATTATTTTGCGGGAGGACTTACCGGCGGAAATAAAATGTGGGACCCGCCGTTGATGGAAAACGGTGTGACCCGTAACTACAAGGGCGGGCTTACCGACAGGCTGGCCGATTTTGCGATCAATTTCCTGCGTACCCGAAGAACACAGCCGTTTGCCCTGTTTTTTCATCCGTTCAGGCCCCACGCTCCCTACGTGCCGGTGCCCGAGGAGGACTGGGAACCCTACAAAGGCCGCACCCTGAACGTTCCGGAAGTGAAGGGTGTCGATCCTAAACGAATCAGAGAGATCACGGAAAAATACTACGCCAGCGTTACCTCGGTGGACCGTAATATCGGCAGACTGCTGGCTGAGCTTGAACAGCAGGGCGAACTGGACAACACGCTGATTATTTTCACCGGAGACAACGGTTACAATATCGGCCAGCACGGAATGTGGCATAAAGGCAACGGATCGATGCTGGCAACGGGCAAATGCAGACCCAACATGTTTGACACCTCGGCCACCGTGCCGATGGTGGTGCGCTGGCCGGGCCGGGTGGCCGGGGGCAGTGTCTGCGATGAGCTGGTCAGTTCGCTGGATTATTTCCCCACGCTGCTCAAGGTGGCGGGCCGGGGCCGCAAGCCGGGGCTGCTGCTGGACGGGATGGACCTGAGTCCGCTGCTGGCGGGCGAATCCACGGTTTGGCGCGATGAACTCTTCCTGATCTACAACCAGCATCATTACACGCCCAACGCCCGCATGAGGATGATCCGCACACGGCGCTGGAAGCTGGTCCACCACCATGAGCCGGGAATGGGCCACGAGCTGCACGATTTCAATCGGGACCCTGAGGAGGAAAACAATCTGTATGGCGGCAAGAGTGACAAAACCATGCAGGATGAGCTGGAGCGCAGACTGACGCTCTGGGAAAAACGCAGCGGGGCGGATTGATAAATCGTCAGGTGCCGCTCAACTGTCGCGTTCAAGATGGAAATACGGCGGATATGCACGCAGGCGCTGGTCCTCCACCGGCACACCTACCGTAAAATGATACATGCTCTGCCAACTGTTGTCCTCCAGGCCCAGCAGCTCATGCACCGGATTGTCGAAATAGCAGCCGATCCCGGTGCCGCGCAGCCCATGGGCCTCTGCCTCCAGATACAGCGCCTGGCCCACCTGGCCGCATTCCTGGAACAGTTGCGGATAAACCCACGGCGAGTCTTTAAGGCTGTCGCTGAACCGGGCCACCATCGCCACGGCAAACGCGCCGAACCCGGCTATCTGCTGATTGCAACTCAGGGAGATGGCCTGAGAGCGGAAATCCCCCTCCCGCAGCAGGAACAGCGGATAAGTAATGTCTGCTTGCTCCCAGACGAAATCCGGGCTGAATGAATCCAGCAGTTCCTCGTGTACATCCTGGTCGCGAAGAAACGCATAAAGTCCCTGCCTGATGCCGCTCACATTGTGCACGAACAGCACCAGTTGCACCCGCGCCGGTCCCAGGCCGATATCGAACGGGGCCATCCCGGCGCGTGGCAGAGTGCGGTCCAGCATGCAGAGGAATTCGCTACGGCCCGCTACGCTGTGCTCACGGCTGAACTCCCACACGCTGCGCCGTCTGCGGATAATATCGGCGGCTTTCAGTGGAGAGGTGCTTGTGTCCAGCAGGGGCGGTTTCGTGCCTGAAGGGGGCGGTTGTTCGGTTGCGGGGCGGGCGGCCAGTTCCGCCACATGGTTGATTACGCTCCAGTCCCTGTGCTCGCCGCTGAGCTTGTTCGGTGTCCCGGCCAGAGATACTTTTTCCAGCTTATCGGCCAGGGCCGCGGGGATATTATCCGGCATGTCCCCGTGGCAAGCTTCGGTGGCAACGAAACAAAGTAATTCCGCCCGTTCTTCTTCGTAGCGGGGATACTCGGTGCGGCTCAGGCCCAGAATCGAGCTGGTTGTGCTTTCGTCCAATGCATTAAGGCAACAAACTTTCCAGCCCAGCAGGGATGCGGAAAACGACAGGCAGGCCAGGGCGTGGCCCGTGTCGTGGTTGCAGTAGCGGTAGGCCCGCTCGCCGTATTTCCACGATTCCCGCCAGTGAATCGTGCTCAGTCCGGCCAGGAATCCCTCAACTCCAAAATGATCCTTGAGCATGTTATCTAAGCCCGGGTCCAGCGCGGCGCGGCATTCCAGGGCGTGGCCGAAAGGATTATAATGGTACAGGCCGTTATCCAGCCCCTCTGACGATGGCAGGATCAGGTGGCACTCTGTGGGGTGAAGGTTGCCGCTGGAGGGGTTGATCCTCAAAGACCAGCGTTCGCGGCCCACTTCTTTCCATGCCGAGAGTCCAAGAGACAGCTCCAGAAATTTTGAGAGGCTGTCAGTATTGTATTGACTGGCTTTTGACGCCCGGCGGTACAGCGCCAGGTGATGCTGATCGGGGTCTGGCGTATCCAGTGGAAGGTCCACGCGCGGCGCACCCTCGTAAAACCTGAACGGCAGCGGCTGATTGGCCCGGTCCAGGTAACCCGCCGAGGCCGCCAGCCGGCTGAAACCGTGCTTGGTGCGGTCATGGTAGGCGATAATTTCCTTCAGCTTCTCTTTACTCAACGTCACTCAGCCTTTCAGCAGCAGGAACAGGCAAAAAGCCGCTCCATATGCGGAGATATAGATCCAACCCTTGCAGTACCTGTCCACAAGCGCCATGTCCCGGTCGCTAAGCTGCATTTCTTCTTTCAGGGAATCGAGATAATTCTCAGCGCGGCGGAAATACCAGGCGGCTCCGCCAAGGGCAACCGACACAGCGGCCATCACGGTCGGCAAGCGGAACACCAGCAACCAGTATATCAGCAGTTCGGCCACCGCCACCGCAAGGGCCACCCTGCCGAAAGCACCGCTTAGTTTGTGGACAGGATGTTCATTCCCGCCCTCATCATGTTGCTTGTCCGGTTCCAGGATCACTGCGTTGAGACCTTTGAATAATAGTTCCGATGTGCCCTAAGGGCGAACACGAGGGAAAGCTGCTATAAAATAATCTGGTTTAAAGCCAATACCGTTCACTTTAAACTTCAACGCACGCTTTTTGTCACCCCCGCGAAAGCAGGGGGCCAGAAAATCGGCTGAAAAACCTGGATTCCCGCGAAAGCGGGAATGACATCGTTTACACTTCCCGCTGAAAGTGAACAACATTTGGTTTAAAGCTCATTATATCATTTACAGTCCGCTAATAAGGGTGCTAATAAAGATCTCTTACAACCGGTTATTGGATTAAATCAAAGGTCTCTACGATAAAAAACCTCACATGGGGGCCACAATGCGCATCAACTGGCCGCAGATCCACGCCCCGTAGGTACCCAGTGCATAGCCCAGCACGGCCATCAGCACGCCCACCGGGGCCAGCGAGGGATGGAACGCACTGGCCACCACCGGGGCGGAGGCCGCCCCGCCCACATTGGCCTGGCTGCCGATTGCCAGAAAGAAAATGGGTGCGCGGATCAGCCGGGCCACAACGATCAGCAGCACGGCGTGAAACGAAATCCAGATCAAGCCAATCAGGTACAGCCCCGGCGAGTCGACCACCGAGTGCAGGTTCATTTTCATCCCGATAGAGGCCACCAGCATGTAGAGGAACACGGTGCCGATCCGCGAGGCTCCCACACCCTCCAGGGAGCGTGCGCGGGTGAACGAGAGAATCATCCCGCTGGTTGTGGCAATCACCACGATCCAGAAAAAGGGACTGGTCAGGCTGAAACGGGCAAGCTGCGGCCAGTTGTGCTCTATCCAGGGGGTAAGGGTGTCCGCCCCAAGGTGTGCCAGCGCGGTGACACCGAACCCGACCCCCAGCACGGCCATCGTGTCCGCGGTTTGGGGAATGCGGTCGTTACTGGCCTTGTAGTCCTCTATCTTACGGCGGAGGCTGTCGATTGCGCTGCTGTCCGCCTTGTTGAAACGGTCTATCCGCTCGCTGTTGCCCGCGGCGATCAGCAGCAGCGCCATCCAGAGGTTGGCCACCAGGATGTCCACCGCCACCAGCGCGCCGAATATGTCATCGCCCACGCCGAACACCTCTTTCATCGCCGCCTGGTTCGCTCCGCCGCCGATCCAGCTCCCGGCAATCGTTGTCAGTCCGCGCCAGACAGTTTCAGGGCCAGCGCCGCCCACGATAGCCGGGTCGATTGCCGAGGCGATAAGGATCGCGACAGGCCCGCCCAGGATGATGCCCAGCGTGCCGGTGAAAAACATGATCAGCATCTTGGGGCCCAGCCGCAGCACGGCTTTAAGGTCGATACTAAGGGTGAGCAGCACCAGGCAGGCGGGCAGAAGGTAGCGGGAGGTGACGAAATAGATGTTGGAGTGGTCGCCGGAAATCAGCCCCACGCTGGACAGAACGCCGGGAATAAAATAGATGATCAGCAGCGAGGGTACGTACTTGTAAAATTTGCTGAACAGGGGACGGTTGCTGGAGGAGGTGACAAACACGGTGGCCAGAATAATCGCCAGGATACCCAGGACAACAGCATCGTTGGTGATCAGCGGTGCGCTTGTTGTCATTGCCGTTCCTTCCTAGTCGGAATAAATCAAATATTCAGCCCGGGTCTTTTTGAACCGCTCCAGTTCGTCCTGCCAGCCAGCGATAATTTTTTCCACCGGCACGCCGCGCTCAAGCTGGTTCTTTGTATCCTTACGCCCTATCCACCTGTCGATCCGCTCAAGCTCGAATTCCCGGGGGTAAAGCTTTTCCAGCGCGCTCAGAAGATGCAGCCCGGTGAGCACACTGTCAAACTTGTCCCTGCCGGTTACCGTGGCCCTGATCCCGCCGCAGGCGATATTGGGGAACACGTGGCTTACCGGTGTGAATGTTGTATCCTTGAATGTCACACCTTCCAGCCCTGCCTCATTCATTTCCGCCGCCAGCGCTGCGCCATCGATAAACGGCGCGCCGTAGAGCTCGAACGGGATGATTGTGCCCCGTCCAACCGAGATGTTGGTCGCCTCGCTGATCCCCAGCCCGGAATATAGAATGGCGGCATTAAGACTGCGCATGTTGGGCGAGGGGTCGATCCAGGCCAGGCCGGTGGAGTCGAAATACATCGAGCGCCGCCAGCCGTCCATTTCTATCACACTCAGCTCCGCGCCTATCCCGAACTCCGTGTTGAACAGCAGGGCCAGCTCGCCCACTGTCATCCCGTGGCGCACGGGAATCGGGTAGTAAGCGATAAAGTGCCCGCTCAGGGATTGCTCGAGTACAGGTCCCTCCACGGCCACTCCCGCTACCGGGTTGGGACGGTCCAGTACGTAGAACCTTACCCCGGCTTCCGAGGCGGCCTGCATGCAGAGCGCCATCGTGGTGATATATGTATAGAACCGCGTACCAATATCCTGGATGTCGAACACCAGGGCATCGAGCCCGGCCAGCCACTCTTGCGGCGGCTTGCGGTTTTCGCCATATAGGCTGTGGACTGTCATGCTGCCGCCGCCCAGCCGGCCTGATTCGTACTCGCCCTCGATAATCCCTTCCAGGCCGTGCTCCGGGGCAAAAACGGCGGCCAGTTCCACATCCGGATCTGTGGCCAGCAGACTGTAAACAGCCCGCCCCTGCCTGTCGATTCCGGTGTGGTTGGTGACCACGCCCACGCGCATGCCGGCCAAAGGGGCGAAATCCTGCTCCACCAGCATATCCAGCCCGGTTTTCACCCCAAGCCGCGGCTTTTTATTAACAGCTGCAACCTCGGCCTGGGAACAGCTTATTGCCGGCAGGGCTGCTATCAGCAACAGCACCACGGTGACTAAATGTTTGCATGAGTTTCTCATCAGTGCCCAAAGTTAGCAGCCACTTTCTGTACGGGCAAGGCTGTCCGGCGCAGCGCTCAGTGGCCGCCTTGACAAAAGCGGGCCGTGGGCATAATCTTAATCCCTTTGAGCGGATATTCTGACGAACCTTGGGGGTGGAGTGTGCGGAACGTGGCGGATAAAGCGCTGAAGTTGGCGGAAAGCCTGGCCCGCCGGGCGGGGGAGATGCTGATGGAGAGCCTGGCCGGGGGAGTTGAGATGGAACTCAAGGGCGAAATAGATCCGGTAACCGCGCTGGACCGCAAGGTGGAGCGATTCCTGGTGGAGAATATCCGTAGCGAGTTTCCGGACCACGATTTCCTGGCCGAGGAAGAGACCCGTACCAGCAGCGGCTCTCAGTACCGTTGGGTGATCGACCCAATCGATGGTACCACCAATTTCGCCCATGGCTACCCCTGTTTCGTGGTCTCTGTTGCGCTTGAACATAATGGCAACTCCCTGCTGGGAGTGATTTATCAGCCAGCCACCAATGAGATGTTCACCGCCACGGCGGGCGGCGGGTTTTTTCTCAATGGCTGCGGGATCAAGGTGGCTGATAGGGAAAAACCCCTCGACCGGGCGTTTCTGGTGACAGGCTTTCCCTACAATATCCGTCAGCCCGGTGTGATCGAGCGTAATCTGGGCCGGTTCGAGAAGTTCCTGGCCGGCAGTTTCGCGGTACGTCGTGACGGTAGCGCGGCCTATGACCTGGCCTGCGTGGCCGCCGGGCGTTTCGATGGGTTCTGGGAGGAAAACCTGAGCCACTGGGACACGGCGGCCGGTTGCCTGATGGTCCGCGAGGCCGGGGGAATTATTACCGATTTCGCGGGCGAGGAGTTCGAGTCCGCAACCAGTAAAACCGTGCTGGCAGTGGCCGGGAGGAAACTCCACGGCCAGATGCTGGAAGTGTTGCAGGGGCAAACTTAGCGCCCGTATGCGGTTCATTACAACATGAAAACAAAAGATAGATGAATCTAACCAGCCGCTTTACACACATATTATCGCTCTGCCTGCTGGCCGTGGCGCTGCTTGCCCTGGGTGTTCCCGGCTCCCTGAGCGCGGACAGCCGTGCTGCTGTAGCACGCTTGCAGGAGAGTTTCGACGCCACGCCGGCGGGACGCAGGAAAATATATACAGAGGTGATCAAGCTTAACGGTGAGGCGATGGGCGCGGACTCGCTGGGCCGCCTGGCAAGGGCCGTGGCGTTGTTTCAGCGCGCAATGGATGGGGAAGACGAGTTTGTCGACAGGATTGTAAAAGGAGCGCCGTCGTTCCGCCATATCTCGCGGGAGAGCCAGCCGTTTATCGCGGATTTCCGCGCGGCGGCGAGTGAGTTCGGCGCTCTTGGCGACACGTTCCCGTTTAGCGCCGAATACGCCGGAGCAGCCGGGATTATCGCAGGGAACTGGAACGATAGTGAGGCGATGCACCGGGCCGCGCTCGAATTCGCACTATCCTATCCTGTCAGCCGTTTTGCACGCCGCTTGCATCTTCTGGCCGGCTGCCGCCTTCTGCTGGAGAAAAAATACAAAGCCGCGGGTACCTGTTTCCAGGCTCTGCTCGATGAGTCCGCCGCCAACAGCCAGGCACGCGACGCCTGCCGGGTGGTGGAGGCCATGAAAGGGGCGGGAGGTTTGCAGCTCAGCCCAGAGCAGAAACTCCAGTGGGCAATTGCCCAGGGCCTTTCAGGGCACTCGGATCTGACGGAACTGATCAGGAGTTATCCGGGTTCTCCGCAGGCGGAGCGGGCTTACCTCAGGATTTTCGAGAATATCAATCGCGGGTTCGCCGCCCGCTCGCTCTCGCACAACCGCCGCAACGCTACCCTGCTGGAAAAATATTTCGCTCAGTTCGCGGCACGTTTTCCCCACAGCCCGGATATGGAACGCGCTCTTCTGCTGCGCTCCGAATTCAACTACCGCTGCGGGAGAAAGTGCCAGGCGATAGCGCGCAAGAACGACTATTCGTGGCGCAAGTACAAATCGAGCAAACGACGCTCCACGGCAAAGAGATATTTCGGTTATGCCGCCACTTATTTTGCTCGTGTGGCTGCTGTGGATTCGATAACCACGGCCCGTTTTCCAGAAAGCGATGCCAGGATGCGCGCCGGTTTGCTGCTGGCCCGCAGCCATATCGAGCGTGACCGTTATTCACAGGCGCTGGTCGGTCTGTACGCACTCCTGGAGGAGGGGCCGGGAGCGGAGCCGGCTGTGGAAATCGCCAGCTACGCCGGGCTGATCTGCTACCATGAGGGCCGCTTTCCAGAGGCGCTGGATGTGCTTTTGCCGTATTCCGGGGTCCGGTTCAGCAAGTTTAAGGGTTGGCAGCGGGCAATGCTGTTCCTGGGCAAGAGCCAACAGGTGATGGCCGATGACGAAATGGCCGCGCTCACCTTTGCGATCCTGTCCAGAGTCTATCCCTATACATATTACGGAATCAGGGCGCGGCTGCTCAAACATGAGCAACTCAAGGACGAAGCTGGAAATATCCCCTGGATCAGCCAGTTGCCGATGGTGCAGTTGCCGGTGTTCCCTGACACGTTGAGCGAGGCAGGCCGGGTAGTGCAGGGCAATGCCAGCAAGTGGCGTGAACTGGGTTTTCACGCCGAGGCCGCCTATATCTACAGCCATGGGATGTCACTTGCGCCCGAGGACATCCGGCTGAGGTTCAACTACCACGAGAATTTTCTGGATGCGGGGCTGTACAGCCGCGTGTTGCGCGGTTTCCGTGGACCTTTCAGAGAATATCTTCAGCAGGGCGGCCTGGGCCTGCCCGAAAATTTCTGGCGGATAGCTTTCCTCAATCCCGAGGAGAACACGAAAACGATCAAGCGCGAGGGCGAGCGCCGGGATATTCCGCCAGGGCTGATCACGGCAGTGATGCGCCAGGAATCCAATTTTAATCCCGGGGCCAAAAGCCACGCGGGCGCCGTGGGCCTGATGCAACTGCTGCCGTCGGTGGGCCGCCGTCTGGCCAGGGGCGAGAAAATCGGCACTGTAAGTACCCGTCGCCTCTACGACCCGGTGGTCAATATCCGGCTGGGCACCAAATTTCTGGCGAGCAACCTTAAAAAATACAAGGGCAATATTGCGTTGGCAATTTCAAGCTACAACGCTGACCCCCGCAACCTTCCCGCCTGGATGGAGCGCTCTCACCCGGCTGGAGAGCAGGAAAACGGATTCGACCTGGATCTGTTTATCGAACTGATTTCCCTGGAAGAGACTTACTACTACAACATGATAGTGCTGACCAATTACTGGCGTTATCAGGAGCTCGGTGGTGAGAGCAAGGATCTGTTCGCCTGGAAACTTCTGGAGTTTTCCGGAGTTAATTAATGGTAAATAGAAATACCATCAGGCTTCTTTCAAACTTGACTAAGTCTTTATCCGCTGCTATAATATAACCGGCAGGGCTGTATGGTTCCCGGATGTTTGTGGCCGGGGTGAGGGGTGGAAGTTCTTTTCAGGAGCAGGATCATTTTTACGGACAATGGAAAAAAAGCCGTCAGGGTTGAGAGTCTCTGCAAGGAGTACCGTAGCGGCAGCGAGACCACCAGGGTGCTGAAAGAAGTGTCTTTCAGTGTCGATCAGAGTGAGTTTTTCAGCCTGATGGGGCCGTCCGGTTCCGGTAAATCCACCTTGCTCTATCTGCTGGGCGGACTGACGCACTCGGATGCCGGGCGGATCTGGCTGGGAGGCGATGAGCTTACCGGTTGTGGTGATGCCGACATTACACGGATGCGCTATAACAAGATAGGTTTCGTGTTCCAGCGTTTCAATCTGCTGCCAACGCTGACCTCGGTGGAGAACGTGGAGATCGCCACGCGCCTGACGGTGTTTCGCAACGGAAGTCAGCGCAAAGGGTTGCCCTCCCCGACGGAGTTGCTTGAGTTGGTGGGTCTGGGCAGCAAGCTTAACAGCCGTCCGTCCGAGATGTCGATCGGCGAGCAGCAGCGGGTGGCTATCGCCAGGGCGCTGGTGCGGCGGCCCGAGATTCTGCTGGCCGATGAGCCCACTGGCAGCCTGGACAGAAGGAACACTGATAATGTAATGGACATACTCTGCAAGCTGAACTCGGAGCATGGACAGACCATCATCATGGTCACCCATGACCCGGAAGTAGCGGCACGGGGCCATCGCACATTGTACATGGTGGACGGGCGTATTAACGGAGAAGGACGGCAAAAATGAAGAAGCTGACCCGCAAGGAAACAGCCTCGATACTGGTCAGGGGACTTCCGGCCTATATCGCGGGTTATCCCACGGTGGTTTCTTTGGAAATGACATATTCCTGCTGCAATGACTGCAAGCATTGCAACATGGGCGGGATAATCGAGGACGAGAAACGGATCGGCCCGGATGGTTACCGTAAGCTGATGAAGCAGCTCAAGCCGATAATAGTGCAGGTCTCCGGCGGTGAGCCGCTGCTGCGCACGGACCTGGTGGATATATTGAAAGCGATCAAGCCCGCTGGCAATGCTACGCCGTACCTTATTGTGGTTTCCAACGGCTGGCTGCTTACAAAGGACAAGTACCTGGCGATGCGCGAGGCCGGGATCAACCAGCTTTCGATCAGCCTCTGCTTCCCCGATGAACGTCATGACACATGGCGCGGCACCAAGGGCCTGTTCGCCAAGCTGGACAAGCTTATCCCTGAGTTGGCCGCGCTGGGCCACGATGATATCGTGCTCAACTGTGCGATCACCAGGGAAAACATGCCGTTCATCATGGATATAGCGCGCGTGGCCGAGCGCTGGGGCGTGAGTATTTCCTACAGCGCCTACTCGGTTTTGCGCACGGGCAACCGTGACTATACTATCAGCAGCGAGGAAGACCTGGCGCAGCTTCGCGGCCAGTTTGACCAGTTGCGCTCCTTCAAGGAGATCAACTGCGGCCGGATCCTGAACGCCGATTTCAACCTCCAGGGAACACTGGAGTTTTTCGAGAAGGGCGAGATGAAAGGTTGCAGCGCGGGCAACCGTTTTCTGGTGGTGACGCCGCAAGGGACGCTCAAGCCCTGCTCGATGCACGATAAGGAATACACTTCGATCAAGCAGATCAAGCGCGATTTTGTACCGCATAATGATTGCGGCGGATGCTATGTCTCGATCCGCAGCTACCTGGACAAGCCGTTGCCGAAGCTGCTTATGGAATATTCTGCCCAGCACGTGCTGGGTAAAAAACACAGCGGAGCCGCGGGCGCTGTCTGATAGTGGAACGGTGAACCATCTGGAGTTAAGGTAATATGAATAAATTCCTCTCAATCCTTTTCGTTGCCGCCGTATGTCTTTGCAGCGCCACAGCCGTGCTGACTGCCGAAATGACGGTGGACGATGTGCTGGCACGGATGAACCGGGCCAACAGCAGGTTGGAAGACCTGCAGGCGGATTTCGTGCAGACCAAGCAGATGGCCCTGTTCGATGAGAACATAGTGAGCAAGGGCAAGTTTTACTACCGTAACCCGGACAAGCTGGTGCTGGACACCCAGTCGCCTGAGCATCAGCAGTTGATTATAAATTACAACCACGTCTGGCTGCACTACCCCGACCTCAAGCAGGTACACGAACTCTCGCTCAAGCAGTCCAGCGGACTCAGCGCTTTGTTTGTCGGATTCGGCGGTTCGGTGGCCGGCGTTCAGGAGCAGTTCACCGTGGAGTTGACCGAAACGGGGAAGCGGGATGGGGGCGGCAGCTACTACACGCTGGCTCTTACGCCGATCCCCGGCACACCGGCGGCCAGCCCTGCGCTGGGTCTGGAAAAGGTGATGCTTACTGTTAACGATGGTAAGTGGTACCCGGTCAGGACGATGATCGTGCAGAAAAACGGCGACAGCACGACCCTGGAATACAGCAATCAGCGGGACAACCTGAAACTCAGTGATTCACGCTTTACGTTCAAGCCGCCGGCTGGCACACAGGTGATTCAGCATAGCGGAGGCACCGCTAACTAAGGCGGACAGTAAAGCTGCATATAATCGTACAGATAAGACAAAGCCCTCTAAAGCGAGTCTTCGCCTTAGAGGGCTTTGCCGTTTTTATCGATAGTAGCGCCTCAGTTGTCCGCCAGCGCCGCCTCCAACTTCTGAACAGCCTGGCGAAGGGCCGGCGCCTGTTGCTGGCCGGGATCAAGGCGCAGGGTTTCTCTAAGGTGGTGCAGGGCCTCGCGGTGACGTCCCAGGAACTGGAGGTAGAGCCGTCCCAGGTTGTAATGCACGTTGGAGTCATCCGGATTGATCTCCAGTGCGCTGCTGTAGCAGCCCGCGGCCTCTTCGTAATGCTTATCCAGGGCAAGCCAGTTGCCCAGATTGCGTAGAGCAAGGAAATTGTCGGGCTGGACGGCCAGCAGTTCCCGCAGGATTCCTGTGGCCCGGGCGCGGTTACCCCGCCGGTTGAGGTTTACAGCAAAGTTGATCGTGCTCGGGGCCGAGTCCGGTTCCGTGCGGTACGCTTGCCTGTAGTAGGCCAGTGCTGAGTCCGGCTGGCCTGTGCGCTCGAACGCAAGGGCCAGATTATTGAGCAGAGACCAGTCCGGTTCGCTTGTTTCGCTCACAAGCTTCAGGATTTCAATCGCCCTGTCAGTGGAGTCCTGGCGAAGGTACACTTCGCCCAGTCCAGCCCAGGCGCTCATCAGGTTGCGGTCCAGTTCAACGGCTCGCTGAAACCTTGCCCGCGCACTGTCCAGCCGGCCCTGCTCAATAAATTGCCGTCCCCGTCGCAACAGGATCACCGGCTGGGGCAGGTCGCCACGTTCAAGGCTGCCAAGCAGGCTGTCGGCCTGGCTGTCATGGCCCAGCTTTCGGTGCAGTTGGGACAGGTTGAAAACGGCCATGTAATTATTGGGTTTAATATCCATTGCCCTGCGGTAGTATTCCAGCGCCAGCGAGTCGTGGCCGGTGCGGGAGTATATGTTGCCCAGGCTGTTGACCGCATTGAAGCTGTTGGAATCAAGCTCCAGCGCACGCAGGTAATAGGCTTCCGCCTTGTCCAGTTCACCTGCCTGTTTATCCATGTAGGCCAGGCTGATCCAGTTGCGAGGATCGCCGGGGGATAACTCCGCTGCTTTGCTGAACGAAGCTCTCGCGGACTCCAGGCTGTCCCGCTCCAGATAGGCCTCGGCAAGGCCGTAGTGGTAGAAACCGTGGTCCGGGTATTTTTCCACCGCGTTGGACCACAACCTGATCCCGTCGTGCCAGTCCAGGCACCTGTTCCAACTCATCGATCCCAGCAGGGCGGCCAGCAGTACTCCGGCAAGTGCGGTGCGTCCGTAAACAGCCTGCTGGCCGTACGCTCTTTTCAGTACCGCTGTCAGAGCGGCCGCCGCCACCAGGGCGATGCCGAAAATCGAAAGAAAAACATAGCGGTCGGCCACCCGGATCGCAATCGGGAACAGGTTACTCTGGGGCAGCCAGCAGATGTAGAACCATGCTATCCCGAATGCCGTCAGCGGCTGTTTGCGTACGCTGCGCCAGGCCAGATATACCAGCGCAATAGTCAATGTCAGGCCGGCCCACCAGGCTGGATCGGCAATGGAACTGAATACCGGGTCCGTGTAGCGGAGGCACAGGCCCACGGGCAACAGCAGCAAGCGGTAGTAATCCAGCAGGATCAGTGGGATCGCCAGGAAATTTTCAGCCGTGAGCCTGCCACCTTGCAGGGCACCGGTGAACAGCACAAAATATATGGTCAGTATCGCCGCCGGGATCAGGATCGGCAGGTAGCGCGGGATCATCGCTCCCAATCGGGCCGCTGTCCCTTTTGCCGAATCCTCGTTGCCGCCCGGAAACAGCAGGTCGAATGTCAGCAGCACCAGCGGGAAACTTACCGCGGAGGGTTTGCTGCCCAGCGCCAGCAGGAACAGTATCAGCGCAGCAAGGTAATACCTGATTCCCCCCTGACCGGAGCGGGTGAATTTTTCCCAGCAGAGGAACGCTCCCAGCGAAAAAGCGGAGGCAAGCAGGTCCTTGTTACCCTGCATCCAGGCAACCACTTCAACGTGCAGCGGATGCAGAGCGAAAATAATGACGGTAAGCCACGCAACCAGTGTGCTCTCCAGCTTGCCGCAGCCGGCCCTGCGGCAAACTACCATTGCCGTGCGTATCGCCAGAGCGGTAACAACCAGGTACAGCAGCCAGTTGGCCAGATGGTAGCCGAATGGATCGAAACCGCTGAAACGGTAAATCAGCGAAAAATAGAGGTCGCGCAGGGGCTGGTACGCGCCGCCCGTGGGCAGGAGGATATTCCGCAGATGCTCGAAACCCATTCCGCGCAAGGCCAGCTTGTTGGTCAGCAGAACGTCATCCCACTGCACGTATCCCGCGCTTAGAACCGGAATGAACGCCACTGCCGCCGCGGCAAGCACTGTCAGCCAGGGGAGCCAGGCTGTGCGGAAAAACTTTTGTGCTGGCGGATGGCTCATATATATTCTTTCCTGTAGTTATGTGGTAAATTGAAAATGAAATATGGAAAGATGCTTAGCCGGCTGTCAAGGAGATGGATCACATGAGCACTGGAAAGAAATCAGAACTGTCGATTAATCGCCGGAATTTTTTGCGGTCCGCAGCGGGAATGGCGGCGGCAATGAGTGCGTTATCCGGGTGCGAGGAAGATAATACTTATCCCGACAGCCGTGCGATGGTGGCAAACCAGGAGAAGCGGTTTGAGTACCTCACAGTACTGCTGGAGGAAATCTGCGCCCTGGGGCCGCGTCCGGTGGGCAGCCAGGCTCTGGATCAGGCGGCCGCCATAATCAAGCGCGAGCTGGAGCGGGCAGTGCCGGACGTGTTTCTCGATACGTTGGAGTTCGAGCGCTGGCAACTGACTGCTCCCCCGGAATTCAGGATCGGAGATATGAGGCTCGAAACGTTCCCTTCCCACGGCAGCCGTGGCACGGGGACCAACGGCGTGGAGGGCGTACTGCGACGGACCAGGGGAATTAAGAGCCTTCCGTTTGCCATTGTCGGCCCTGGCGGTGATGAGCCGTTGGCCTACGTAAGCTTGTCCGAGCATGGCCGGGCGGTGCCGTTGCCCTATTACAGTTTTGACCAGCAAGTGAAGTGTCCGCCAATTTTTAATATCGGCAGGCAGGATGTTGCGGTGCTCGAAGAGGCTGTGGCGAACGGGAGTCCGGTGCGGGCGGTGTCAGTGGTGGAGTTTACTCCGGGCGCAAGCACTTCCAACGTGGTAGGCCGTCTTCCGGGGCAGAACCGCGAGGAAGTGGTTTTTCTGGCTCATCTGGACACGGTGTACAACAGCCCCGGCGCCAGCGACAACACGGCTACGGTTATTGCGATGCTGATGATCGCCCATGCGTTCAGCGGGGCGCGCAACGATAAGACACTCACTTTTGTGGCCACTACCGGAGAAGAGTATAACAAGCTGGGTGCGATCAACTTCGCCCGCCGCCGCCGGGAAGAGGGCACGTTCGAGAATATCCGCTACCTGGTCAATCTCGACTCTGTCACCTGGGGACCGGACCTTAAAATCCATACAGCCGATGAGGACCTGCTGAAGATGATCCTGAGTATCGACCGCAGGCTGGAAATCCCGGGTGCGCCGCGCTGGGAGGGCCGCGACGGGTTCCTGCTGGATGCCCGGCCATTCCGCGATGAGGTGATCAGGGCCGTCTATATCAACAGCGGCGGCTACAATCTGACTCAACTATGGCATCGCCCGGAGGATGTTCCGCGCCATGTGCCGGCTGATTGCGTGGAAAACTGGTTCCGCCTGTTTAAAGAATATACGAATAGGTTGATGGCATTATGAGTGGCACGATGAACTCAAAGCAAAGAGTTTTGGCGGCCCTGGAGCACAGAGAACCGGACAGGCTGCCGCTGGGTTTTTTTGCTGTCGATCATGACACGGTGAGCAAAGTACTTGGGCGCGAGACATTTCTGCGAGCCAAGGCCGCCAGTCAGATCGCCCTCTGGGAGGGCAGGCGCGATGAGGTGGCCCAGAGCTGGCGCGAGGATGCGATTGAGTTTTATTCAAAGCTGGATGTTATCGATATTGTCCCGGCCCACGCGATGGCCTCCTCCGTGCTGCCGCCCCAGGGCTACGAACCCCTGCGGCCAAAAAAAATTGACGACGTGAGCTGGCGCGACAACAAGGGCAGGGTTTACCGCTACAGTTCGCGTACGGACGATATCACCTGTGTTGACGATCCGGTGCTGCGCCAGATGACTTTTACACCCGAAGATTTTCCCATTCCAGAGCTGGTGGAGCCGCCGGACGAAAGCTGTTTCGAGGTGGTCGATGCCGTGATAGAATGTTTTTCCGGTGAGCGGTTCGTGGTTGGTCCCAGCGGGGACGAGGCCTCGATGGTGCTGCTCGGTGGTAATTACGAGCGCGGCCTGCTGGAGTTCGCTCTTAATCCGGAAACCGTGATGGCGGCTCACCATAGCGCACTGGCCACGGGTCTGCTGGAGGATGATTACTACATCCGCCCAGGCCAGGACGCAGTGCTGTGGGGTACTGATTTCTCCTGCAACACCGGGCCGATGATTTCTCCATCTGATTTCGAGCGGTTCTGCCTGCCGAACATTATCGAGCGCACCACGGCTGTCCACGGCAGGGGGCTAAAGGTGCTCAAGCACGCCTGCGGAAACAACGGTCTGCTGCTGGATTTCTTTGTCCGCGCCGGTTATGACTGCTACCAGTCGTTGCAGGAGAGCGCTGGTATGGATATCCAGCAACTGCGCTGCGATGTGGGCGGCAAGCTGGCGCTCTGGGGCGGAGTGAGGGTGGAAAACCTGATCGGTGGCAGTGTGGAAGAAGTCCGCGATGATGTGCGCCGGGCGTTCCGGGTGGCCCTGGAAACTCCCGATGCAGGTCCGGGAGGGTTTATTGTCGGCACCAGCCACTCGGTGGCGGTGGGTACGCAATACGACAATTTCATGGCCATGCTGGACGAGTACCAGCAACAGAACGAGCACTATTTCGGCTGAGAGAGGGCTGAAAGAAAGGATTCGCTCTAAAGTCAATACAAACAATAGAGATTCCCAATAACATTGCATGATCAATAAACGCGGAGGTTGTAATGCTATCGAGAGCGATTGCCATCCTGCTGGCTCTGGCGCTGCCGGCGTTACCGTCGGTACATGCGGCCGAGACGGATACGGTGCTGGTGAAAGTGGCCCCGTACCCCGACAACTTCAAGGCTGACGGGATGTGGGCCGGGTTGTATGTCTCCGAGGCTGGCCGGGTCTACTCCGGTCTCTGCACCCACGGCGGCAGCGCACTGTTCTACGAGTACGACCCCGCAACGGGAATCAACAGGCTGGTTGCCGATATCGGCGAGATGGTGGGCGATAAGGGCACGGGTGAGCGGACCCAGGCCAAGATCCATACGCGGTTCGCCGAGGACGAAGACGGGCGGATCTATTTCGCCACGGGTAACCAGGGCGCGGGACCCAGCCGGATCGACCCCTCGACATATTACCACAAGGGCTCCCACCTGATGCGTTTCACGCCGTCCACCGGCCTGCTGGAAGACCTGGGGCAGGTCAATTCCCATTTTGGCTCCTACGGGCTGGTGATCGATCGCACACGTAAGCTGGCCTACCTTTCCTGCTGGAACAACCATATCTACCAATTCGATATCGAGAACCCGGCAAGCCGTGATCTGGGCCGGGTGTCCAACTGGGATGTCAACAGGATGATAGCGCTGGACGGGGACGGAAACCTGTACGGCACCAGTGCGAATCACTGGATCTGGAAATACGATGTGGAGGCGGACCGGATTGTGGAGCTGCCGTTGCAGGTACCACGCGATGAGACGATCCACCTGGCCTACCAGCGGGGGCATCCCGCCCTGGACCGGCGCAATAACTGGCGCTACGTGCAGTGGGACCCGGTAAACAAAAAAATCTACGGGATCGAGTGCGGCCGCAGCCTGCTGTTCGAGTTTGACCCCAAAGCAGGGCAATTCGGAGCAACTCGTCTGATTGCCGATATGGCTCTGGAGACCCATCGCGCTGAAAATCGCTTCCCCTACGCCACCCTGGCAGTGGGGTTGGTCCCCGGCAAGGCGGTCTATTATGGGATTGTCAACCGCACGTTCGATTACAGCGCGGAGGACCATGAAACACAGGCTGAAACCCGTACCTACCTCAAGCGCTGTAACCTGGCTTCCGGCGAAGTCGAGGACCTGGGGATGATGTTTATCGACGATGGCCGTCTGGTGCTGGGCCTGGGCGCCTGCGAGCTGGCCGAGGACGGCCGCGTGTATTTCTGCGGGGCAATCGAGGAGCACGATGTGGATAAGATAGCCGGCAAAGCCGCCGGTGTTGACCCGTACAGCCTCCAGCTTTTCTACTGGGACCCGCCCGAGCAGCTCAGGGTGCGTTAATAATCACCTGTCGCAAATGTAAAATCAGGGGTGACAATGACACAGTACCTTAAATTTTTTAGCGTGGTTTGTTTTGTGCTTTTTCTGGTGGCCGGAGTACAGGCCGCGCCGCGGGAGCTTATGCTCAACAAGCAGCGGATCGACTACCGCGACCTGGGCCAGCGGGGCAGCAACCTGATCGAGCCCGATGACAGCCGGATCACCGCCCTGGCTCTGGATAAGTCCACGGGCCGGATATTCGGGGCCACCAGTGGCAAGCGCAGCCAGATATTTGCTTTCGAGCCCTCATCCAACCACGTCCGTCCGCTGGGTGTGCTGCCCGGCGCACAGGGGGTTCACAACGCGGTTGCCGCCGACAGCACGGGCGCGGTGTTTTTCGGCACGGGCAGGAACATGTCGGCAAAGGCGGAAATCAGCCGGGACTACGGCCGTCAGTTGGGCCACGACCACGTGGTGCGCAAGATGTGGGCGGATATCGAAGCTAGCTACGCGGATTACGAGGGTGGCCGCATTTTTCGTTTCGATCCCGAATCATGGGAGGCAGCCCTCTATGCCGCCAACAGCACTGCCGAGGTGCAGGACCTGGGCGTGGCGGTGCCGGGTGAGGGGATTTACTGCATGGCCCTCAGTCTGGACGGCGGCTCGCTCTATGGAGTAACATACCCGCACGGGAAATTTTTCGTGTTTGATATCGCGCTGAAAAAGGCGACAGTGATCGGGGATACCTGGACCCAATCCGTGTTCTCGGGTCCCAGAGCGGGCGTGCGTACTCTTCCCGGCGCGCTTGCGCTGGACAGTGAGGGTAACTGCTACTACAGCACGGATGATGGCTGGCTGGCCCGCTACAACGTTTCCACGGGTAAGCTTGAGAAACTCAGCGCCCGTCTGCCGGGAGAATTCTACCTGATCCATAATGCTTTCGACATTTATCACCCCGTGGTCACCTGCTGGACAACCGGCGCGCGCGGTGAGTTGTACGGTGGCACCAACGACGGTTACCTGTTCTGTTTTGTGCCTGAAACGATGGAAGTGAGAAACTTTGGCAAGGTACGGATTGACCGCAGGATGAGGGCGCTGGCCACTGCCGCCGATGGCCGGATTTACGGGGCAGCGGGTGAGACCGAAAAAGGCTGCACAGTGTTCAGTTACGCCCCCCTGGGCGGAGGCTACACGCATTACGGCCCCGTGGAAGTCGACAGATCGCCGCTCTACGCCTGGAACCCGCATAATTTCGGGGCGATGGCTACCGGGCTGGACGGGACGATCTACCTGGGCGAGGAGGAGCGCAAGGGCCACCTGTTTATCATGATCCCGCTGGACAGGAGGATGGGGCGCTAATCCTGATCCGTATCCTGGCTCGGCAGCGGCTCATGGGACTTGCGTCCGTACACGCGCTCAAAGGCTTTTCCGTTGGGACAGAACCGGCTCTCAACTTTGGTGACAAACCAGAACACCAGCCCCCCCTGCTTGCGCCGGGCGTAGTTGCATACCGGGCAGCCCAGGCAGAAAGTGGCCAGTGAGCGGTCCTTGGCAGAGGTGTCGCTGTTATTCTTCATCGAATTCCCTCACCCTGATATTGCGGAAGCGAATCTTGCCGCCCCCGTGATGGTTCTGCAGGCCGATATACCCTTGTGGCCAGTGATCGGTAATCTTGCCCGCGGGTTGGGCCATCCAGTCCACCACGGTCTCTCCGTTGAGCACCACCACGTAATGCAGGCCACGGCAGGTGATATTTATCCTGTTCCACTTTGCGGGGCCAAGAGAAGCCAGCTTGGTGGCTGGGGCAGCATCGTAGATGGCCCCGGTGGCATGGAGCAGCCCCCGGCGGGCGCGGTCCATTATCTGCACCTCGAAACTGTGATGGATGTAGTTGGAGCTGGCGGGCAGGGTGGGCACTCTCAGGAAAATACCGCTGTTGGTGTTGACACTGTCGCAGTTAAACTCCAGTTCCAGCTCAAAATCGCCAAACATCTGTTTTGAATACCAGAGCAGCCCGCCGCCACCGTGGGCTGTCAGTTCACCCGTGGCCCGGTCGATAGTAAAATAACCGTCACCAGCGTGGTTCCAGCCGAACTTGGAGAAGCTGCCGTACTCGTTTTTCTGTACCAGTTCCAGCCACTCGCCCGTCTGAGCTTGTGCAATACCCGTGGCCAGTAAACAGATTGCGCCCGCAATCAGATTTTTTATCATCGAACCTCCCCCGTTCTTTTTGCATTGGTGGATTTGGCCGCAAAGCAAACGCCCGGACAGTGGGTAAAAAATCCGTCCGGGCGTTGAAGTATTTACTGCTATCCAGCAAACTAGAGCGGCATCACCCGGATGTTGCGGAAATAGACGCTGCTGTTGGCGTCGTGGTTCTGCAGGCCGATATAGCCCTTGGGCCAATGCGTGGCCACTTTGCCCGAGGGACGGACTTCCCACTCGTTGACCAGCTCGCCGTTGAGTTCAATCCTGTAGTTCAGACCCTTGAGGGTAATTTTATACTTGTTCCACTCGCCCACAGGCTTGCTGGGGAATTTCGACGGCGGCTTGGCATCGTAGATAGCGCCGGTAACATGCAGGGCCGGGTTATCGGTGCCGGTGGTCTTGGCGCCCTCGTGCAGCACGTGCTTCTTGCTGGCATCCAGGGCCGCATCGTAGATCTGGATCTCGAAGCAGTCGTTGATGTACTGGTTGCTGACCGGCACGTAGGGAATGCGGATAAAAATACCGCTGTTTGTTGCCACGTCGTCCACCATGAATTCAAGCTCCAGCACGAAATCACCGAACATCTGCTCGCTGAACCAGGACATCCCCATCCCGTCTTGGCTTTTCAGCACGCCGGTATCACGGTCCAGA
>SDBV01001001.1_pt1 | contig 41564 bp, 39 predicted proteins | sample 2277081 | NCBI WGS metagenome assembly SDBV01 (sample SAMN10402039, study PRJNA504765) | marine sediment metagenome | isolation source: marine sediment core GS10_PC15, 223 cmbsf | place: Arctic Ocean: Southern Knipovich Ridge | collected 2010
GACAAGGTCCACTTCTTTTTTAAAGAGGTCTTCAAGATAAAACTTGAGATCCATGAAGTTATCGAAGGTTTTCTGACCCTCTTCGAATTCAACGAGTATGTCCACATCACTTTCAACGTGTTCGTCTCCGCGTGCGTGGGAGCCGAACACAGCAATGCGCTTGACATGAAATTTAGCTTTCATATCACTCTCGTGGGCCTTTATGAGTTCCAATGCTTTCATGGATGTGTCCCTGATATATTCTACCCTCTTGTGCCAGTGTTTTGGAAGGGTTTAAATGTTCGGGGTAAGTTGGATTAATATTCTTCCTTTGAATATTTGTAAAAGTTACTTTCATCAAGTGGGCTCATCCACTTGTGACCTCTGAAGCCATCTGGTTCATTTTGGAATCCGTCGGCTTGGGAGCAAATAGATAATACTAAAAACACAATTATATATAATCGTTTAATCATTAGTTGTTCTGCCATGGCATTTCTCCTGTTGGAATCCATTAACTATAGTCAACAACTGATTGTGGTAGGCATACGCATGAAAGTCAATGATTTAGGCAAAAACAAAGCCGCCTGATGTAGGGGCGGCCTTAGTTGTTGCTTAATCGAGAGAGGTTTTAGGGAGTGATCTGAGTTCCAATACCTTCCTGGGTGAAGATTTCTAATAGGAGGCAATGAGGCACTCGCCCATCGATTATGTGGGCCTTGGCAACGCCATTTTTGAGTCCGTCAAGTGCGCCCTGCACTTTGGGTATCATGCCTCCTGTTATGGTCTTTGAGCTTATAAACCGCTTTGCCTGTGCCTTTGAGACCGTAGAGATGATCTTGCCCTTTTTGTCTTTTACGCCTTCAACGTCAGTCAGGTATATAAGCTTCTCAGCGTCAAGGCTTGCGGCTACCGCGCTTGTGATGTCATCGCCGTTTATGTTCAGGGTCTCGCCCTTTGCGCCCACGCCAACAGGGGAGATGACCGGAATGAACCCGCCCTTGTCCAGGGTGGCCAGCACTTCCGGGTTGACCTCCGTGACCTGTCCCACAAGGCCCAGGTCGATGAGCTTCTGGTCCATATCGTCGTCAAGGCCCAGCTTGAGTTTTTTCTTTTTAGCTTTGATAAGCCCGCCGTCCTTGCCGCTCAGGCCCACGGCCCGCCCGCCTTTTGAGTTTATGAGCGCTACTATTTCCTTGTTCACAAGCCCCCCGAGCACCATCTCAACGATGTCCATGGTCTCTGAGTCCGTGACACGGTGGCCGTGCACGAAGTTTGGTTCCATCCCAAGCTTCTTCATCATGTCGTTTATCTTTGGGCCACCGCCGTGGACCACCACCGGGCGGATGCCTATGAAGTTCAGGAGCGCCACGTCCTCGGCGAATGCGTGCAGGAGGGCATCTTCCTTCTGGGCCGCACCACCGAGCTTTATCACAAAGGTCTTGCCGTAGAAGTTGCGTATGTAGGGCAGGGCCTCGATGAGCACATTGGCTTTCTGTATGAGCTTTTTCATCTCCGACACTCCTTATGAGCCCGTCTTTTGGCCTTCTTGGGCATTTTCAAAACAAGGCAGGCACACGGGCTCTCCCCCAAGCAGCCGTACGCGCGGCTCCATTGTCTTCTCCCCGCACTTTGAGCAACTGATGGAAGGGTATATGCGGGCCCCGGCAGGCACCTTTACCGGCTCGCGGCTTACCTTGAACAACTGCTCGGGCGTGGCTTCCATGACAGCCTTTATTTTCTTTGATTTACGCGCATGTATGAGCGCAAGCACCTCTTTGGAGCGGTCCCCGGCGGAGTATTTCTTCCACGCATCGCTCTCCTGCGGTGTCTCCTCTGGCTTTACCCAGTTCACCGAGATGCGAATGGTCTTGCCCGAGTCTCTGCGGATGAAGGTATAGACCTGTTTCCCGTGGTCACGGAAGTACAGGTTGCCCTTGCCAAAGGTGCACCCTGTCATCACCTGGACCGCATCCACTGCGCAGGAATCGTTCTCCACGATGGCCAGCAGTTCCTCGTCCACGTCCCGCTCCCCGAGCTCTTGCAGGGCCAGTTCTGATACCCTGTACCCGATAGCCAGGCCGGGACATGTATGGCCGTGAAACTCCACTATCTCGTCAAGTGTTTTCATGGTATTGATTTTATAACAAAATACAATCTTTTTGCACTCTTAACGATCTTTTCAGGCGCAATTGTCAACAAGTTTAGCAATACAATAATTAATTTGCTGTTTCATTGACACCTATCTTGGATTTGTGTGATAATTTATTGTTATGGTAGATAAGTCCAAGATAATGCAAGAGGCGCGCAAATACCTTGCCAAAGGCCAGGTGGACGATGCCATCAAGGAATACCATAAACTTACCAAGGTCTTGCCTGACGGGAATGTTTTCAATACCATCGGGGACTTGTATCTCAAAAAGGGCGACAGCAAGGCTGCGGTGAATGAGTATCATAATGCTGCGAAGTTTTATACCGATGAGGGGTTTTCTCTAAAAGCCCTCGCCATCCACAAAAAGGTCCTGAACATCAACCCCAAGGACGCGCTGGCCCTGATAGCCCTTGGGGAGCTCAACGAGGAAAAGAATATCGTCACCGACGCCATCAAGTACTACCTTGCGGCGGCTGACGTGCTCTCCAAGGAGAACAAGAAGCAGGAGCTGCTGGACGTCTACGACAAGATACTTAACCTGGCCCCAAACAACATCAAGCTCAGGGTCAAGGTCACGGAAATGTTCTCGAAGGAGGGCTTTGTTACCGAGGCTGCAAAGGAATTCGGCAATATTGGCAGGCTCTTTGCCGAGCGCAACGACTTTGACAACGCCCGGGTTTATCTGACAAAGGGTTTAGAGATCCAGCCCAGCAACAAGAATGTGCTGATAGGCCTGGCAGACCTTGCAGAGCTGGAGGGCAACCTTGAAGAGGCGCACGGCCATATCCTGAACGCCATCGATAAGGTGGGAGAGAGCAGTGAGCTGTTGCTGAAGCAGGCACACCTGAACGTCAAGGCCGGCGAGATAGAGGAGGCCCTTGACACCCTCAGCAAACTCCTTGAGCTGGAGCCTGACAACTACAACATCCGCAAGGAACTCGGGGATATTTACCAGCAGACCGGCGACATCATGTCCGCATGGGGAGAATACAAGCAGGTAATAGACCCCATCATCGAAGAGGGCCGCAGGGCCGAGGCGATCTCCATCCTTGACACGTTCAAGGACTTCGAGGCCATCGAGAACCGCCAGAAGCTTGTGGAACTGTACAAGGCCGAAGGCGAGGAAGATAAGGCGTTCAAGGAGCTCTTTGACCTCCATATCGCCCTTACCGAGAAGGCAGATATAGTGGAGGCCCTTGAGGCCCTGAAGCAGGCCCACGAGATAAAGCCCGATGACGAGGAAGTAAACCAGGCCATTGGGGAGATAGAGCGCATGCTTAACCCTCCAGAGCCTGACCGCGAGGCTGCTGACCATATTGAGCAAGAGGCTGCCCCCCCTGAGCCGGCTGATGAGCCTGTTGCTGCGCCTGAGCCACCGCCAGTTCTAGCGCCTGAGCCACCGCCAGTTACAGCGCCTGAGCCACCGCCAGTTACAGCGCCGGCTGCCGCTGATCCTTTTGTTGCCGCACCTGCTCCTATTGTTACCGCTGCCCCTGCCCCTCCCCCGGGAGTGAAGACGCTCTCTGAGTTGCTCAACGAGGCGGACGTCTTTATCCAGTACGGTCTTTTCTCCGACGCAAGGACGCTTCTTGAGGGAGAGAAGCTCAAGCAACCAAGCAGCATAGACATCCACCTGAAGCTCAAGAAGGTCTACATGGAGATGGCGGAGACAGAACAGGCTGTAACAGAGTGCATAGTCCTCAGTGCCCTTTACAAGAGCGTGGGAGACGAGGCCCAGAGCCAGGCAATGCTGCTTGACGCCTTTGGTTTAAGCCCCTACGACCCAAGGCTCGAGGGCAAGGTGGACGGATGGACCCCGGCCCCTGCTGCCCCAGCCCCGGCTCCTGCTGCCCCCGCCCCGGGCGTTGCCGCTTCTGACCCGCAGGGCGCCATTGATGCGATGTTTGGCTCAAATGACGAGGAGATGAGCGAGGCGGATTTCCATATGCAGCAGGGTTTCTACAACGAGGCGGCAGATATCTACCGCAAGCTGCTTGCTCAGTCCCCTGGAGACGCCACCCTGACTCAGAAACTCCAGGAGGCCGAGGGCCAGCTTGCTCAGAAGGATTCAGCAGCCGCAGCCCCCGAGGCTCCCAGTAAGAAGAAAGAGGTGGTCCCCTTTGCAGGAGAGAGCGAGGAGGGCCTGTTTGATTTCTCCTCGATCCTTGAGTCCGATGAGGCCCAGGAACCTGCCGTGGATTCCATGGACGCCGATGTTAAGGACATCTTTGACGAGTTCAAGAAGGGCCTCTCCATGGAGGTGGAGGCAGAAGACTCCGCCACCCACTACGACCTGGGCATAGCCTACAAGGAGATGGGCCTGCTGGACGATGCTATAAAGGAATTCCAGACCGCACAGCGCGACCCTGAGTACTATTCGCAGTGCATGACCATGATCGGGCTTTGCTACATGGTCAAGGGAGCATTCTCTCTGGCCGGGGACGCGTTCACAGCGGCGCTTATGAAGCTGGACGCGCATGACGAGCAGCGCTGGAGCCTTAAGTACGACCTGGCAGAGGCCTATAATGGCGACGGCAACTCCGCCGAAGCTCTGCAATTGTACAAGGAAGTCTTGAAATGGGACTCAGGCTTCAGGGAAGTGGTGCAGAAGGTGGAGGCTCTCACCGGCCAGTCCGCAACTCCCGCGCCAAAGGCTCCCGCGCCAAAGGCTCCCGAGCCAAAGGCCACCGCGCCAAAAGCTCCCGAGCAAAAAGCTCCCGAACCCGCCCCAGCCGCTGAGGAGACGGTGTCGCCGCCCAAGGACAAGCCCAAGAGCAAGAAAAGTAGAGTTTCGTACATTTAGCAGTTTCCCCGTTTTTGTAGTATAATATTTCGATGGATTTCCTTGAGTACTATAAGTTGCGAGAACACCCGTTCTCTAACGTGGTGGACAACCGTTTCTACTACAACAGCCCCCAGCACGCTAACGCTCTGGTGAAGCTAAGGCATGCCATTGACGCAAAACGCGGGCTTTCCGTTGTCATCGGCGATATTGGAGCTGGAAAGACCACCCTTGCCCGCCGGTTGCTTGAGGAACTGGACGAGACTAAATACGAGGCTGCCCTGCTTGTTATCATCCATTCCTCCGTAAGTAGCGAGTGGCTGCTCAAGAAGTTCGCGCTCCAGCTTGGCCTGGAGGACGTGAAGGAAGACAAGGTGGCTCTTCTTGGGCAGCTCTATGTGCGCCTTCAGGAGATAGCCGACCAGGGCAAGACCGCCGTTGTCCTTATGGACGAGGTCCAGATGCTCAAGTCCAAAGAGATAATGGAGGAGTTCAGAGGGCTTCTGAACATGGAGATGGAGGAGGGGAAGATGATAAACCTCATTTTCTTTGGCTTAAACGAGCTTGAAGACGTGCTGAGCCAGGACGAGCCCCTGAAGCAGAGGGTCGCCATGCGGATAAGCCTCAGTGCCTTCAGCGAGGGTGAGACCAGGGACTATGTCATCCACAGGCTGAAGGTAGCCGGCAGCCTGACCCAACTCTTTACGGACGAGGCGATAAGCACTATCTGGAAATACTCAAAGGGCCTGCCCAGGCTGATCAACACGGTATGCGACAATGCGCTTTTGGAAGGCTTCCTTGTTAAGGCCGATAACATTGACGAGAACATCATCAGGACCGTGGCAGTAGATCTGGGTTTGAATGGAGAATCCTGAGGATCCAGCTTACCCCGTCTGCGGCGTTACGCTCCCCTCGCAGTAACTGAATACGCCGAATGCTTTATTCTGCCGCAGATGAGGTGCATTCGTGCCCGAATGCCGTCTATTTAAAGCCCGGAGGCCTCTAATGCCTCGGAAATATTTCGCACCCCTGTTACGTCGATCCCATAGTTTTCTTTGAGCCTCTCGGCATTTGAATGTGGTATGACAGCGCGCGTGAAACCTATCTTTGCTGCCTCTTTAAGGCGCATGTCGGCCTGGCTCACCGCGCGTATCTCCCCGGAGAGCCCCACCTCCCCGAACACAAGGAACTCTTTTGCAACAGGCACCTCCCTCAAAGAGGAGGTCACCGCAAGCACCACGCCAAGGTCCACCGCAGGCTCCACGAGCTTCAGGCCCCCAACCACATTGGTGAATATGTCCATGCCGCCAAGCTGTAGCCCTCCAAGTTTCTCAAGCACCGCCACCAGCAGGTTCACCCTCTGGAAGTCTATGCCGATGGACGTGCGCCTAGGCACCCCGAAGCCGCTCTGGGATACGAGGGCCTGTAGTTCAACAAGCAGCGGCCTTGTTCCCTCGATGCTTGAGACAACCACGGAGCCGGCAACGCCTTCGGGCCGCTCGGACAGGAACAGCTCCGAGGGGTTGGCTATCTCCCTTAGTCCCGAGTCCGCCATCTCGAACACCCCGATCTCATTGGTGGAACCGAAACGGTTCTTCACGGTGCGCAGTATGCGGTAGGGGTGTCCCCTGTCGCCCTCGAAATAGAGCACTGTGTCCACTATGTGCTCCAGCACCCTTGGCCCTGCTATGGCTCCTTCCTTGGTTACGTGGCCGATGATGAAGATCGGCACGCCCGATCTTTTGGCAAAGAACATGAGCTTTGCCGCGCATTCCCTGACCTGGCTCACCGAGCCCGGAGCGCTCTCAAGGCTCTCGTCGTACATTGTCTGTATGGAGTCGATCACAATGACCGCGGGGTTGACCTTTGCCGTGTTACTGAAGATGGGTGTCATCCCTGTCTCAGGCAGGATCAGTATGCTCTCGGATTCTATGTCCATCCTGTCGGCCCTGATCCGGATCTGTTCGGGGGACTCTTCACCGGAGACATACAGCACAGTGCCCTTGATCCTGGAGGCAGCCTGCAGCATGAGGGTGGATTTCCCGATGCCCGGGTCTCCGCCTATGAGCACCACGGAGCCTGGCACAATGCCCCCGCCAAGCACCCGGTCGAGCTCCCCAAAGCCTGACGAGGAGCGCTTGGTTCTCTCCGGCTGGACCTCGCTCAGGGGCTGGGGGACAGATCGTTCAACGCCGGCAATGCCCGCAACAGGGGATCGTTTGTCCCTTACCACGCGTTCTTCGGCAAGGGTGTTCCACTGGCCGCAGTCAGGGCATTTACCCATCCAGCGCGGGGTGGAATGGCCGCAGGCCTGGCACTGGTAGAATGTCTTATCTTTTGCCATTGTCTAATAGCACAGTATCTGCATGCCGCTGCCCGGGTTTTCAGCCCTTTTGATGGCCTCATGCACGAACTGGTGCGCACCGGCTACGGCCTCAAGCGATGATGAGCCCTTTGCAAGATGTGCTGCCACTGCGGCCGAGAAGACACAGCCCGTTCCATGGAACGAGCCCTTGACCTTTTCTGCGGTAAATCTCTGGAACTCCTTGCCGTCATAGAAAATGTCCGAGATCATGCCCTCCAGGTGGCCTCCGGTTATGACCACCGAGCGAGGCCCCATATCCAGCAGGGCTTTGGCAGCCTCCTGCATGTCAGCAGGGCTCTCAATCATCATGGAACTCAGCAAAGAGGCCTCGTAAATGTTTGGCGTAATGACCGTTGCGTGTGGGAAAAGGTCCTGTTTCAGCTTGTCAAGCATCCCGTCCTCCACGAGGCTTGTGCCTGTGGTGGAGACACTTACCGGGTCCACCACGAGGTTATCAAGACCGTATTCGCAAACAGCGTCCACCACCACCGAAACTGTGCTCCTGGAGTACAGCATGCCGGTCTTCATCGCCTCAGGGGTGATGTCCTCCAGCAGGCACTCTATCTGTTGCCTGAGGCACTCTGAGTAGACCGGATAGACCTCGCGCACTTCCCTGGTGTTCTGTGCTGTAAGGACTGCGGGAATCGAGAGGCCTATTACATCCAGGGCCCTGAACACCTTCAGGTCGGCCTGCAGGCCTGCTCCACCTGTGGGGTCGGAGCCCGCTATGCTGAGGACATTCTTCACACTGGATTATACCTCATGCGGCCTCCTTCAACCAATTGCTTGGCAATGAATTCAGGAGCTTTCCTGCGCCATCGTTTTCTGGGCGAGCGCGAATCAGCTAGATAATGTTATTCTTTATGTGGACATTTTCCGGTGCTTATATGTACTGGAAATATTATTATCCAGTAATGTCAGGTGGTGCTTTCTGATATGAAAAGAGGCTTTTTAATGCTTATTGTACTTGTGCTTTTGCCTACGGGGGCTATGGCTGCACCGACCCTTGAGGGGTACACGTCTCCTTCTCCCTACAGGGTCGTCTCCACCTTGAGCGCGGACACTCCCGGCAAGGGAGAGTATGCTGTTGACTTCTCCATCGAACAGTCCAGTTCCCCGGATTTCTACAGGTACCAGACCCGTGTTGCCACCGGCATCTGGGATAACCTTGAATTTGGAGTGAACATACCGTACCGCCACGGCGACCACAGCAGTTTCGAGGATGTTACCTTTGGGGCAAAGCACCGCTTATTGGACGAGAGGAGCAGTATTTTCTCAGGCGCTTACCTGGTCAGCATGACCATGCCCATGAAGGAGGACGTGAACTCCACCCAGGGTTCTGTGGGCACTGGGGTTATACTTTCAAAACGGGTAGGGCCGGTCATGGGACATTTCAACCTTTTCTATAGCGAGCAGTTCGATGAGCAACTGGACGACCAGTGGCGCTCGGGCATAGGTGTGGAGTTCTCCGCCTCTCGCGGGCTCAAAGTGCTTGCCGAGGTCTACGGGTTGAAGCCCAGGGGCTCCAACGGGGACGGCTACCTCTCAGAGGCACGCTTTGCGTACCGGTTCGAGGACGAGGAAGTCCTGTATTCCACTGTGGGAGTAGGCATAGGGCTCTCCGAGGAGTCTTCCAATTACCGTTTCTTTGCATCGGTCTCCATGATATTCAACCGCCAGGGTGTCAGATACTATGACGGAGACCGTTAATGTTTGATCTTGGGATTCAGGAACTGGTGGTCATATTCGTTGTGGCCCTGCTGGTCTTTGGCCCCAAGCGCCTGCCAGAGCTTGCCCGCAACATGGGCAAGGGAGTGGCCGAGCTCAAGAAGGCCATGTTCGACATAAGGCGCGAGATAGACCAGGAGGTTGGAGATGTAACAAAGCTTGACCTTGGAAACCTCTCTGCAACCTCCGATGACCTCAAGCGCGTGCTTGAGGAAAAGGCCAAGGAGGCCGCAGGGTACAGCGACGACATGCTGACGCCAGATGAACCTTCCCCCGGTCAGCCAGAGGGTGTCCAGGACCCCCTCGCCTCTGAACAGGACGATGGTCCTGAAGAAGATGATGACCCTGAAGAAGATGATGACCCTGAAGAAGATGATGACCCTGAAGAAGATGATGACCCTGAAGAAGATGATGGTCCTGAACGTGACGATGGTCCTGAAGAAGATGATGACCCTGGGGAAGACGATACGGCTGGGGAAGATGCCGTTGCGCAGAAAGACTCTGCTCCAGAAAAAGACGATACGGCTGAACAAGACGATGCTGCTGCAAAGGAGCCCGATGACCCTTACGACGGGCTGTCAGCCGAAGAGCGCGTAGACCCAGAGGAAGACGAACAGGAGCACCCCGGAGAGAGCAGAGAGAGTAATGCCTGAGATAAAAGACCGAATGGCCTTTTCCAGGCATCTCGTAGAGCTCAGGCGCAGGTTGATGGTGATAGTGATCGCCATCTTTGTGGGTTTCGTGGGCTGGTTCAGTTTTTCTGAGTACCTTTTTGCCGTCCTCAAGCTCCCCATGAACTCTGACGTCGTGTATTCCATCGTGTACCCCTTCATATCCATAGTACCCAGGGCTGGCAAGATCCACGATCTTGTGTTCCTGGCCCCGGCTGAGGCCTTCTGGGTGCATATGAAGATATCCCTGATCGCGAGTATTGTGGTCACATCCCCTGTATTATTCGGACAGCTGTGGGGTTTCATCTCCCCCGGCCTCCACAAGAAAGAGAGGAAGATGGCCATACCCTTTGTGGTCGTGACTTCGGGGTTGTTCATCTTCGGCACTCTTTTCTGCTTTGTGATAGTGTTGCCTTTTGCCATGAAGTTCCTGCTGGGCTTCAAGGTCGGCACGCTCGTGCCTATGATATCGGTGGAGAAGTACATGGACTTCACTTTGAAGTTCATTATCGCCTTTGGCATCGTGTTCGAGCTTCCGGTGGTGCTTGTGTTCCTGACCCGGGCAGGGCTCGTATCGGTTGAGACCCTTGCAAAGAACCGCAAGTATTCAGTACTGTTCGCCTTTGTTGCGGCAGCCCTTCTCACACCCACCCCTGACGCTTTCAACCAGACCCTGATGGCGGTTCCGATTATCATCCTCTACGAGGCTGGCCTTATAGCCTCGCGTATTTTTGCCAACCGCCGCAAGAAGGCGATGGAGAGTGGCGAGAGTGGCGAGAAGGACGAGAGTGGCGAGAAGGACGAGAGTGACGAGAGGGGCGTGAGTGACGAGAAGGGCGTGAGTGACGAGAAGGGCGTGAGTGACGTGAAGGACGAGAGTAGCGAGAAGGACGAGAGTGACGAGAAGGATGTCGAAGGGGATATGACAAAAGATTCTTAACTAGTATTTTACGGTTTCGTTGCCATATTACAACCTTATTGACAGCACTAAACTGCTGTGCTATTGTTAGCATAGAAAATGGAAAAATCCTCTGAAATAAGCACCCCTGAAGGACGGTGCGCGGCCGAGATTGTCACATCTCTGCAGCGTGCCCGGAAAAACCTGCGCATATATCCCGAGAACAACCCCATATACATGCGCACGGTGGAAGATACCTACAGGAAGACCATGGAGTTTTTCGAGTTCAGAGACTCCCTTGAACTCAGGATACAGCGCAACGAGTTCATGCTCGGCAGCGAGGAAGTTTATAACGGCACTGGACAGGAGGAGAACTTTGCACTGTTCTTCTTCCGCGACGGCTTGAGGAGCCTGATCTTCACAAGCGGCCTGGAACAGGAGGAACTCCTGAACTTCCTTGGTGTGGTCGCCGTGGACCTTGACCGCGAAGAGGTGGAAGAGGACATGGTAACCCTTCTGTGGGAGAAGGACTTTGCCAACATCAAGTACAAGGTGGATGACAGTGTGCTTGTGGAAGACGAGAACTTCCAGAAGGAGGCCGAGGAGAAGGCCAAGGAAAACCCCACCGAAGAGGGGGTGATGCAGCAAGCACAGGACGCCCCTCCTGATGAAGAAGAGACTGCCCCCATAACTCCCATGCCCATAACCCAGGAGGACCTGGAACAGCTGGCCCGCGATATCGAGGATTACGGCAATGGCATCCTGGACAAGCTTACCGACATCGTTTTTGACATGCTTTACGCATCCGGGGGCATAGAGGAGTTCAAGGACGTGGCGCGCATTATCCAGAACGCCGTGGAGCACTCAGCTTCCAACAACGACCTGCGCGGGGCGATGAAGATCTTCCAGAGGGTCAAGGAAGTTATCAGGAAAACCAAGAGCGAGAACGTGGGCAAGACCCTGAACGAGGTCCTCCGCCTGGCGGGCTCGGCCAGCCTTATGAAGATCATCGGCGAGCGCCTGGATGCAAAGGACGGGATAAAGGACGAGGATTTCAAGGAATACGTGGGGATACTAAGCGCAAACGCCATCCCCCAGATGATCGAGCTCCTGGGCGGCCTTCAGACCATCCAGGGCCGCAAGAAGGCGATAAAGGCGCTGACCTTTATAGGGAAAAGAGACATAGGCGCGCTGGCTAAGGGCCTGAAGGACCAGAGGTGGTATGTTGTAAGGAATATAGTCCTCGTGCTCCGGGAGACAAAGGACAAGAACGCCCTTGCCCATATCGTAAGGGCGCTGGCGCATGAGGAACCGCGTGTGCGGAGGGAGGCCATCAAGGGGATAAGCGACCTTCGGGGCCTGAAGTACATTGACCGCATTGTGGCGTTGCTTTATGACCCGGACAACAGTGTGAGCATCGCCGCGGCACTGGCCCTTGGGAGGTTTCGCAACAAGCTCGGGCTGGATGCGCTTCAGGCCAGGATAACCGACAAGAAAACCCTGGAAGAGGACCCGTCGCTTTTAAAGAAATATTTCGAGTCCATTTCCTATTTCAAGTACGACGACGTCATAGGGTTTCTTGAGGACATACTCAAGAAGAACCCCTTCTTCGGGCGCGCCTTGTATAACGAGCTCAAGGCCTCGGCGGTATACTGCCTGGGGCTATTGGGCGACCCGAGGGCCATGGAGCTCCTGGAAGAACTCAGGGAGTCCAAGGTAAAACAGATAGCGGAATCTTCTAACATGGCGATCATGAGGATACAGCGTGCAAAAAAAGGGTAACGGGTCCGAACGCATAGCCAAGGGGATAGTCAACCAGCTGGCTGCCATTATCAGGACTTCCCAGATACATAACCCGAAGAACGTGGCCGTGCTCAAGAGCGTGGACAAGCTCATAGAACTGCTGGGTGCCGTCTTTGCCGAGGAGTCGGCAGTAAACCTGGAGCTTGTTGGAGAGTATTTCTACCTCAACGAGGACCGCATCAAGGTCTCCATGGACCAGCTGATAAATTTCGACTACCTGGTCCACGAGTACAAGAAGCTGGGCCTTGGCAGCGTGACCTTCCAAAACGACGTGACCGCCGACGACATCCAGGCATTCCTGAAGGCCTACCTCGCCGCGGCCTTCTCCGACTCGCCGTTTGACGAGCTTGCAGTCTCAGTGGGCGGCATACCCTCCATCAGTGTCGCCATACCCCGGGTGGAGAAGGAGGACAAGGACGAGACCGACATAAGGAAGACAGTGAAGGCCACTTACTTCAACGCGGTCTCCTACACAAAGGGAGTTTTCGAGAAGATCAAGAGCGGGGAGAAGGCCAATATGAAACGCGCAAAGCGCGCGGTACAGTCAATGGTGGACGTCCTGCTCACAGAGGAAGAACTGCTTATGGGCATGACTGCCATCAAGGACTACGACGACTACACTTACCACCACTGCGTGAACGTGAGCATCGTCTCCATCGCCATGGGCCAGAAGATTGGGCTCTCAAAGAAACAGCTCCAGGAGCTTGGCATGGTGGCCCTGTTCCATGACCTCGGCAAGATGGAGGTGCCGCAGGAAGTGCTGAACAAGCCCACCAGTTTCACGGAAGACGAGTGGAAGATAGTGAAGAAGCATCCCATGTGGGGCGTGCGCGCGATCCTGAACATGAAGGGTTTTGACGAGCTGTCCATAAAGGCCGGCATCGTGGCCTTCGAGCACCACATATACAGGGACAACACTGGCTACCCGGACCGCCGCTTCCCGCATGACCTGGACATCTACACGCGCATAGTGAGCCTTGCCGACCAGTACGACGGCATGACCTCCTCCAGGGTGTACTCAAGGACGCCCATGAGCCCGGAGAAGGCCCTCAGCCTCATGATGGAGAGGGTGGAGAGCCAGCTCGACCCGAGGCTCTTTAAATTCTTCGTGAACATGGTGGGAATATACCCTGTGGGCACCGCCTTGATGCTCGACAGCCGCGAGATAGCACTTGTATACGGCGCAAACAGGAGCATAGCCGACAGGCCGCGCGTGCTGGTCATCTCCGATACCCAAGGCAGGAAGGTGCAGGGCCGCCTGTTGGACCTGGCCGAGAAGAACCCTGATGGCTCCTTTAAGGCCTCCATAGACCGCACGCTTGATCCCAACAAGTTTAAGATCAACCTCGCTGAGTATTTGCTGTAAGCTACATCTGATACTTTATCTAAACTATCAATGCGTAAATATGCCAAGAGACAAAAAAATAAAAAACTTCTTTGAAATAGCTGATGATGGGATGCAGGGTGTGTATGGCTATTTCATTTATGGGATTGCATGCAAAAATGCTTCGAATAAAAGCAAGGTAATAGAGAAACTTCCAGATAATCAGTTTCCCATTACCCATGAATGGGTTAGGTATTATGATCCTTTGCAGCTCTATGAAGAAATGACAGTGTACTTTGACGTATATCATGCCAGAGTATCTCTGATTTCAATAATAGGTATTTTTGAAGGCGCACTTGAAAACTTTAACAAAAGACTTGTTGAAGCACAGAAAATTACTCAATCAAAAGTTTCTTATAAAGGACGACTTAAATGGGCTTTTGATATTGCTTCCAAATCGAAATATGGAAATTCTGACATGCAAAATCGAATATCAGACATTTGTATGGATGTTGATAATGCAAGAAGGATCAGGAATCTGTGGATGCACAACAATGGTTTATTCAATGAGCGTTACGAAAATGATGCAATTCAAGTTAAAGGATGTCGTCCACTAATTAATCCAGACTTCATGAAGTTTAAACGAGATAAAAGAAAGAGGGTTCCAATTATTCTTGGTATAGATGAATTTCGTTCTATTTATAAATCGCACATTGAGCTTCTTCACCATTTGCATGATACGATCCAGCGTGAACACTTTGCTCAAAAAAGATCATATGGGTATAGGGAGTTAAAGAAACAGATTGTCTGGCATAGACTTTTAATTGGAAAGTGATTTTAACCCGTCTTCATCTGTCCGTTCACCATGATGATCCTGTCGCACTGCGTCCGTGGCCCCTTTGCCGAGCCTCGGGGGCTCTCAGAGATGCTGTGTGCTACTGAAAATCAAGTGAAGGACCTTGTGGCAGCAAGAAGAGTGCTGATCTCGCCTGTGACCTCTTTAAGTTCTTTTATGACACCCTCTGCGGTCTGTGCTATGTCGCCCGCGGTCTTTGCTGTATCTGATATGTTAAGCGCTACCTCCTCCGAGGCCGCAGACTGCTGTTCTATGGCAGTGGCTATCTGCATGATCTTGTCCTTCATAATGCGCACTGCCTCGACTATCTCCTCCAGGGAAAGGCCCACTTCTTTGATGCTGCCCTTTGCCTTGATGACCTCGCCGGTGGCGCGGTCCATGCTCTCGGTGGTCCTGCCAGACTCTTCCTGCACGCCGCTTATGCGGTCGCTAATCTCGGCAGTGGCCTTTATGGTGCGCTCGGCGAGCTTTCTGACCTCGTCGGCCACCACCGCAAAGCCGCGGCCCTGTTCCCCGGCGCGAGCAGCCTCGATGGCGGCATTCAATGCAAGGAGGTTGGTCTGGTCCGCGATATCGTTGATCACGGTGACGATGTCTCCAATCTCCTCCACGCGCCTGTTGAGCTTGTCCCCGGTGGAGGCCAGCTCCACAGTGGCGTTGTAGACGTTGTTGACCGTTTCGACCGCATCGTCAGTCACCTGCTTGCCTTTTTCAGCCAGTTCCATGGCCTTTGTGGAAGTGGTGGAGGCGTCGGCCGCGCTCTGGGCTATGTCTATCACGGTCTGGTTCATCTCCTCTGAGGTTACGGCTATCTGGCTGGCCTTGTCAGCCTGGCTCCGCGTCCCCTCAAGGGTCTTTATGGCATTTGTGCTCAGGTTTCCCATTTTGGCGGAGAGCTTCTCGGCAGAGGTGTTCAGGCTCCCGAGACGAGCGGCCAGAGAGCCTTGCATCTCGTCAAGTATGGTGCCTATGCCGAAGCTTTCTTTTTCTCCAGGGCCTTCAAGGGGCGTGAAATCTCCCTTTTTGATCCGTATGGCCAGGTCCTCGGCACGACCAATGGACTGGGCGGTGGAGCGCGCCACAGTAGCGCCGGCAAGCACAGTTGCCACCACACCGACGACCGCAACCCCCGCCACTGTCATGGAGGGCATTCCCGCCACTGCAAGCGCTGCCACTACAAGCAGAGATCCTGCGCCCACTATACTGCCAGCCATGAGCTTTGTGTTTGTGTTGTTTCCACTAACTGACATAGATGTCTCCTTAATGATGTTGAGTTATGAATTCGCGCTTTGCAATTCCCGAAAGAGAGCTTATGTAGATATTGTATAAGGGTTCTGGAGGATATTCAAGTAGAATTTGCGTAAACAGGTGATGCAGGTGTTAAAGGATGTCAGCCCATATCTTTATTGCGGAGGCGAGTATGACGACGGCAAGCATCCATCTGAGTGCTTTGGAGTTCGTCTTTCTGCCCACCATGCCCCCAAGCCTTGCAAAAGGTATTGCCCCAAGTAGCATGGCAGCTGCAGGCAGGAGCGGCACCTGCGCTGTGGTCAGTTTACCGGCAATGCCGCCTGTGGCAGAGAAAAGCCCTATGGCAAGGGTGCTGCCAAGTGCTGTCCTGAGGGGTATCTTCAGGACATACAGGAGGGTCGGGATGAGGATGAAGGCCCCTCCCTGGCCCACCATCCCCAGCAGAAAGCCAAGCGGGACGCCTATGGTTATTGCCAGGGGCCTGTTGAAGCTCACGTGAGCCTCGGTCAGATGGTCTTTGTCATTGCCCCTGGGCACGAACATCATGCTGGCGGCAAATATCGCCAGAAGCCCGAATATGAACATCAGCGTGTTGTCCGGGGCGCGGCCTGAATAGAGCGAGCCAAGGAGCGATGAGACCCCCATGGACAGCCCGATGGAAAGAACCAGGGGCCAGTGCACGAAGCTGTGTTTTTTGTAAAAGAGCATGGCTGAGAGAGAGGCGAAAAACCCCTGGGCCATGGTGAGGCCGGTTATGCTCTTTACGGAAATGGGCTCAAGGCCCACGGCAGGGGGCAAGTAGATAAGCAGCGGGAACATGATGATGCCGCCTCCCAGGCCCAGCAGCCCTGAGACAAACCCCACTAATGCCCCGGATATGAACAGGAACAGATAAAGCCCTTGCGCGTCCATCGCTTCCTCCTCCCCCTCTCTGGTGATGCTTTGAGATAAATAATAGGTAATACTGATATATAATTAAATATATATAGAAAAAGCCGATAATGTCAAGCATGCCATGGGGGCCTGAAAAGCCGGTGCGAGGGGAGGAAAGGGTTACTGCTTGCGCTGGAATAGCTTTGTGGAGATCGCCACAAAGGCCACGGACATGGCCACCACGACCACGAGGTCGGTCATGAGGGTGAAATCCGGGCTCATGGGGCCCTCGCTTATGGGGTTTAGTATGTGCTTGAGCCCGTCCACCCCGTAGGTCAGGGGGTTTAACTTAGAAGCGATACGAAGCGGGGTTGGCAAAAGCTTCACCGGGTACATGGCCCCGGAGAGAAAGAACATGGGCATGATTATAAAGTTCATTATCACGCTGAAGCTCTCGTAGGAGTCGTAGAACGTGGCAAGCACTATGCCGAAGGCGGATATGCAAAACGCCGTGAGCGCGCAGAACGCGAGGGCCGCGGCCAGCTCAAGGGGCCCGAGGCGGAGGCCCACCACCGGAAAAAGCGCCAGCACCACCATTGCCTGGAGCACAGAGACCACCATGCCGCTTGTGGCCTTTCCAACCACTATGGAGAGCCTGGATACCGGGGCCACCAGTATCTCCTTCATGAAGCCGAACTCCTTGTCCCAGATTATGGAGATGGAGGAGAATATTGAGGAAAAAAGTATGGTCATGCCGAGTATGCCGGGGAAGATGAACTGGGTGTAGGTGCCGCCGCCCTCGGGCTGCACAAGGCGGCTCATGCCCGCGCCTATGAAGAATAGCCATATCATGGGGCGGGCCACTGAGGATATGAGGCGGCTGCGATCGCGGACGAACTTCTTGAAATCCCGCGCGACGATGACGTAAATTACTCTCCATTCCATATTTTCAGTATATCACTTAGATACAAGGAACAGGCGGGCTTGTTCATTCAATATTCAATAACAGCATCTATCTTAAGCGGGGTAGTTCCCACTCCTCGGTACGTCGGCACGAGTCGCTCACCACCGGCACAAATTCCATGACCTTCATAAGGCATAAGGGCGGAACGGGGGAGGCTCAAGGAATGAAGCCATTTCTTAATTGGAGCTTTTTAAGGCCGCCCCTACATCGTGCGGCGCAGTTGTTTCATCCTTGGAACGTTCATCTTACTTGAATATCTCGGTGAAGAAGTCCTGCATCTCACGCCATGAGCGCAGGTCTGCGGGTTCGTTGTAGCGGGGGCCCTTGTGCGTGAAGGCATGGCGCGCGTAGGCATAGGTGACCATGTACCAGTCCACGCCCGCGTCGCTCATCTCCTTTTGGAACGCGGCCACATGCTCAGGCGGCACGACCTGGTCTGCGGCACCGTGCAGGGCCAGCACCTTGCCCTTGATGTAACTTGCGTCCTCAGGCGTTGGTGTGGCAAGCCCTCCGTGGAAGGTTACTGTGCCAAGGACATCCGCCCCGCTCCTTGCAAGCTCCAGGGCAACGGAACCCCCGAAGCAGTAGCCCATGACAGCGGTCCTGGACGTGTCTGTCAGGTCCTGCGCCTTCAGGGCACCAAGGGCCGCGTTGACGCGCGCTCGCATAAGGGACCTGTCCTTGTAGAAGGCGGTGGCCAGCTTTTTTGCCTCGTCATTATCAGAGGCGCGCACTCCCTTGCCGTAGATGTCAGCGGCGAATGCTATATAGCCCAGCCCTGCCAGCCTGCGCGCGCGCATCTTCTCGTAGCCGGTGAGACCCTTCCACTGGTGCACCACCACAACGCCCGGGCGCTTGCCCTTGATGGAGCCGTCATAGGCCACAAAGCCCTCAAGCACCGTGCCATCGTGCTCGTACTCCACTGTCATGGTCACGATATCCGCCCATGCCGGGGTGGCCGGTAATGCCGATACTGCCAATATTGCCGATATAGATAGAAGCGCCACAGATATAGCTATTGACGCTAAGGTTTTCATGGCGAATTCCTCCCTCTGATCCATGCGTTATAAGTTTCTTATAGCACAGAATCCAGGGTAGCACAATGAGTATTGACCAGAGGGAATCCGTAATGTGCTCAAGGCGGGTGCGTATGTACAACATGGGGAGGGTGAAACGAGAAGGGGATGAGAAGTTTGTGGGGGAATTGGACGGATCCCCTTCTCGTATAAAGTTACATAAAAGTCCTGTTCTGCACCGGGCTGTAGGGGTAGTGGGAGGTCGCCTCGTTGACCTTGGACAGGGTGCGTATGCAGCGGTGGAACGAGCCTATGAGCGCGCTTGTGCGCGAGGCCGTCTTTAGCAAGTGTCCGTTTAAGTGGCTGTCGTACGCTTCGTGTATAAGCGCTCTTGTCACGTATAGGTGCGCCATTATCTCCTCGCATATCGGGATGTCGAGCGCTGATATCTCATACAGGTATGTCGATACCTGGCCTGTCAGGTCGCACACATGTTGGATGTCCGTGGTGGCGCATGCCTCGCATATCTTTTGGAGGAGCACTATGGTCTCGGCAGAGCTTCGGTCCTGGATTTTCGCTGCCCTCTGGCGCCTGAGTGCGTCGTCAAGCGAGATGAGAAGGTTGTGCATTGCATTTGAAGTGTCTGCGCCGTTACCGAATAAGGACATTATTGATCCCCTCTGTATGGTTGGTGCTGTGTTATCACATTGCACACACGTGAGACGTGCATTTAGCGTTTCATACACTTTTGAGTAAAGCAATGTTTGTGCCAGTGGGTGGGCGCTTGGATTTGTTGGATTTTTGTATTGTGATTCTCAAGGGTGATACACGCTGACGATAAATTGTCTCGTTTTTAGAATATGTTTATATACTTTTTAATATGTTTAATCAGATTTGCGGCGAGGGTTTGGTGTTGCCTGGGCCGTGAGAGGGAGGGGGGAGGGTTTTTCATTTGAAATTCTTCAAAATTACTAATATATCATTGATAATTCAAAGACTTATTGAAACTTCATAACAAAAACAGGTCTTGACAGAATATTGTTCTCTGGATTAAATATGACATATAAGGTGTTAATGGCAATTGATAAATTGATTAGAAAAACGCAACTTTTAATACTCACCCTTTTTAAGAATAATGTATATTATATAAATGGCTATTAAAAAGAATTGGACTCGTGAAGAACTAATACTTGGATTTAATCTTTACTGTAAAACTCCATTTGGTCGTATCCACACTAGTAATAAAGAAGTCATTTCTTTAGCAAAACTTATAAAACGTACTCCATCGGCTGTTGCATGGAAACTTGCAAATTTTGCAAGTCTGGATACTTCTTTAGAACAAAAAGGGGCATCTCATGCCAGTAAAATTGATGCTGAAATTTATGAAGAATTCTGCAATGATTGGGAAACTCTTAGCTTCGAGAGTGATATGCTACTGGCAAATTATAGTGGCAAGATGGTTGAAGAAGTTGCAATGATAGATAAAAGCACTCTACCTAAAGAGGGCAAAGAAAGAGAAGCGATGGTGAGGGTAAGGGTTAACCAAAACTTTTTCCGGGCATCTGTTCTTGCAGCTTATGATTATAAGTGTTGCATTACTGGTTTGCCTCTTCCTGAAATCTTGGTAGCGAGCCACATTATCCCGTGGTCAGTAGATCGTCAAAATCGTGTTAATCCCCAAAACGGTTTGTGCTTAAATGCATTACATGATAAAGCATTCGATAATGGTTTGCTTACTATATCGACGGATTTTAAAGTGAAACTATCACAGCAAATAATAAATCTGCCAAATGATAGTGCAAATGTGGAATTATTGAAAAAATATAATGATAAATCGATTCACTTGCCGACACGTTTTAGTCCTGACCCCTCTTTTCTTGCTCGCCATAACATTGAATTTTTCGATAGAGAGAATATTTGAAGATGCAATTAATGAGCCAAACTATTCTATTCAATTATCTTTACCGCGATGCTAGTAATTATAAATCGTGGGGAGAGGTAATATTTGCGAATCCAGACAAATTATCGTTGATCGAAATTGAAAGTAGGTTAACCAAGTCATTCGACCAAGAGATGTCTTTCATCGCAGATCAAATAAATATAGCAACACTCTTTTTCGAAGAAATTACGGATGATGATCATTGCTACCACGAGTTTCACTCCTGTGAGTCCAGTGGAAATAAAGCAACTGATCCACTGAACCGTACTATTAAGGTTTTCATTGAACAAGTTGAATCTGAAGCTCTGCATGGTTGGCGCGCATTCGATCCGATGGAACGAGAGATAACAAGCATTTTGCAATCACTAAGAAAACAAGTGACATGAGCAACTAGCAAATGGATTTTCTTATGAACTATACGCTTTAACCGAGGAAGAGATAAAGATAGTAAGGGGGGAAAGGATGAGTTATTTACTTTTCATGGATGAGAGCGGGCAAGACAGAGGAGCCTCCCCATATGAGGTATTAGCTGGGGTCTGCATTGATGACCGAGAGCTTTGGAATCTCATTAATCAGGTACATCAGGCAGAGTTTACATATTTCGGGCAAAGGGTAACAACTGGAGCATTGGAGTTAAAGGCTAGAAAGCTTTTAAAGAAAAAGGTGTTTCGCCATGCTGCACGTCGTCAGATAAATAATGATGATATGAGAATGTTAGCCCATCGGGCCATAAGAAGGAGCACTATTGAGGAAGGAGACCCGGAGGCACACATATCTGTAGAGCTTGAACTGGCTGCTTTGGCACAAGCAAAGATAGCATTTGTAAAAAAGCTTCTTGAGCTATGCATTCAATTCAGAGTTAAGGCTTTTGCCAGCATTATAGATAGAGACTCTCCACAAAGTGATAGAGATTTTCTGCGTAAGGACTACTCATACCTATTTGAGCGTTTTTTCAGGTATCTTGAAAACTGTAGATCAGATGAAATGGGTATAGTTGTCTTTGATGAGTTAGAAAAAACGCAAAGCCATATGCTGGTTGACCAGATGTATAGATACTTTAGGGATACTGCAAAGGGCATGCACAGAGCATCCAGGGTAATACCGGAACCATTCTTTGTTCATAGTGATCTTACAACTGGAGTGCAACTTGCTGACATAGTAGCCTATATAATTTCCTGGAATGTTAGAGTCCATACAATGTCAAGATCTGGCAGAAGTGAACTTGACGATCTAGGAGAGCTAGTGAAGCAGTTGAGATACATTTGTACAGTTTCTGGAGAAGATGGAAGAGAATACCCACTGCATAGCTTTGCGGTAATAGATGACATTAGGCCAAGAGATGAACGTGAAAGCAGGTAAAAAAAAGAAAAAGGCAATGACAACCGAAGTCATCAAAGCCTCCAAGTACAGATTAGCACCACGGTATACGAATTGTCAAGGGTTTGCATGAGCGAAATATTAACTCTGATTTGTGACATGCCTGACTAACTAAAGTATATTTGACAGGGTAATTCAGGTAGATATATACTTACAGGACAAGGACGATCCCTATAGTCGGGGGGCGTCCTTTACTGCTTTTAGGAGGGTATTAACTATAGTTAAAGAAGTCCATAGCCGATCCACCGCGCAAGACCCCCTCGTAACCCAATCACCAACACTGAACAAAATGAACACCCGGATAGGCCGAAAAACGGCGCAAAAACAACCACTTGCGACGATTTGGAGGCTTTGGAATGAACAGCTATAAAAATAAAGGAATAGAAGGGAACTACTCAATCAAGCTACTTGTACTTCCTCTGGCGCTTCGTCTTGTGGCAGATGATGCAGTTGTCCTTGGGCGGGTGGTTCTTGCTGCGCATGAACTCTCCCCCAGGGCCGTGACAGGTGAGGCAGTACTCGGAATCAGTGAGATTGATATGCGTGGGGTTGTCAGGGATGCGGGCCGAGCGCTCGCCACTGATGAAGGAGAGCAGGAAGATCACCACCAGCACGAAGGCTATGAAGATCACGGTCTGAATGATCGACGAGGGCGACGAGAGCGAGGAGGGCTTATTGCCCATTTTCTCCTTTTTGTCCGGCATAATTCAGACATTTTAGCATATGGACATGGGAATACGATACATATATTATTACCGTGCTATTATTGGTTATTACGGAGCATTAGAGCCACCGGACGAGGGAGGCGGCATATGTTCAATTATATGGGAGTGAACCACCTGGCTTTTGCCACCGGAGACATGGGAGGCACCATACGGTTCTGGCGGGACCTGCTGGGGATGCGGATGGTGATTGCCAGCGGTTGGAAGGACTATAAGATATACTTTTTCGAGATATCACCTGGGGCGCTGGTGGGGTTTTTTGAGTGGCCAGGGGCAGAGCCCATGCCTGAGAAGGAGCACGGACGCCCTGTGCAGGGGCCCATTGCCTTCGACCACGTGAGCATAGGGGTGGCCTCGGAGGACGACCTGTTTGCGATCAAGGACAGGCTGAACGCGGCAGAGGTGTGGGTCAGCGAGGTCACGGACCACGGGTTCATCTATTCGATATATTGCTTTGACCCCAACGGACTGGCGCTGGAGTTCAGCACGCTGGTTGTGGGGGTGGATATTTCCGCCAGCCCGGTGATGAGGGACCCGGAGCCCACGCAGGAGGCATCGGAGGGCGTGGAGCCGCAGGCGGGCGTCTGGCCGGAGGTCACATGCCCCACTGAGCCGGGGCAGAGGAGGCGGTATCCGGGGATTGGCAAGGAGCTGTTCAGGGACGGTACTGCATGAATGCTCTATTGACGCAAGGACATTTCAGGTGGGTTGCCTGCTTGCGTAGTGGTATGTGTGATGAGGATAGTGCTTATCCTGGGTGGATTCGTGGGTGGATTCGTGGGCGGAATCTTGCCTTCGGAAGGGGTTTCTGTTTATAATTATATACTTTTTTCTGTTCGGCGAAAGGACGACTGTTCTGCATGATCGATATTGATGCGGTATTTGAATTTCTGAGGGACTCCACTGTGATGGTGCTGAAGACCATCGCCATGATCGACGCCAAGCCGGGGAGCATCATACCCTCGGACAAGAACGAGCTGGTGAGCTACGTCAGCGGCAACGTTGGTATCACCGGAGAGATGAAGATATCCATCACCGTGAGCTTTAGCAAGGAAGCCATTACGAAGATCTACCGCACCGTGTTCCCGGATGACGCCAGCGAGGTCACCATCTTCCATATGGGAGACCTTGTGGGAGAGGTCACGAACATGATCAACGGGAACATGAGGAGGCACCTGGCGGAGAACAATATGAAGTTCGACTCGTCCATCCCCACCGTTGTGGTGGGCTCGCAGCAGATATACCATCCGGTCGGCACCATCTCGAAGGTCATACCATTTGACCTTGGCGGGGACTTCATGTTCCTCGAGGTAGGGATCAAGGCCTTTTAGCGAGCCACAGGCTCGTTTAAACCGGTGGCCGTCAGCCCCAACCGTCTCCAGGAAAAGTAACAAAGCATTTCATCTCTAAAGCGTTCTTGTTGATCCTTCGAAGGAAACCTATTAAAAACCCCACCGTGAGGGGCGTGGCTGGTCCGTGACCACCTTGTGAATTAAGCGGGTTAGTTAGCCCGTGCCTTGGGCAGGCCCTTTGAGGCGGGTATCATCACTGTTTCCTTAAGTGATATGGCAAGCTCCCTGTCGTGCCCGTAGATGTCTTTGGTGAAGCTCACCCGCCCGTCGTCATCCGCCCATGCGCTCTGGTAGAGCACTATCACGTCCAGGGCCTCGGGCAGGTTCAGCTCGTAGCGGGAGCCGGTGTTGATGGCGGCCTGGAGCTTGTTGCGGCTCCAGCGTGGCGATTTGCGCATGGCGAATATTGCCAGCTCCAGCGGGTGCTCCAGGCGGATGCAGCCGTGGCTGAAGGTGCGTACCTCACGCTTGAAGAGGTGGCTGGAGGGGGTGTCGTGCAGGTATATGTCGAAGCGGTTCGGCATAAGTAATTTCATTGTTCCCAGGGGGTTGGATCCGCCGGGTTTTTGCCTGAGCCTGAGCCCCTCGCGCGGGTCCGCGATGCTCACGAGGTCTATGTCCCTGGGGTCTATTATTCGCTCGTTGTCTCCCCAGCCCATGAGGATCTCGATGCCCTGCTCTTGGAGGTATCCGGGCGAGTTCATGAGGATGGGCACGATCTCCTCGCGCGCGATGGAGTCGGGTATGTTCCAGTAGGGGTTCAGCACCAGCGAGGTCATCTTCGAGCTGAAGGACGGTGTGCTCTGGAAGTCCTTGCCGATGATGACGCGCATCTTGAGGCCAGGCGCATCTTTGCTGACCGTCTTGAGGGTGAAGTCCGCGAGGTTCACCAGCACGTACGTGTCGTCCAGATCGCGAGGCATCCACCTGAGGCGTTCCATGTTGAGTTCGATCACCTTGATGCGGGTCTCCACCGGGACGTTCAGCGTGCTCAGCGTGATGGGGCCCACCATGCCGTCAGCCTCGAGGCCGTGCCGCCTCTGGAACCCCCGCATGGCATTTGCCACTGCGGAGTTGAAGAGCTTGGTGTCTGTGGGAGCATTAGGGGGCATGAGGTCGTGTGTTGCCATCAGCCTGCTTCTCAGGGCCAGCACGCCGATGCCCCTGTCGCCACGTTTCATCTGTGTGGTGATGGATTTCCAGCCTCCCTGGCTCAAGGCTTCACGGTATATTGCGAGCGCTTTTTTCAGGCGCTGGTATTCGGGGTTTTTTGGCGAGAGGCTCTCCAGCGAGTCCTTGATCCAGCCCACCCGGAGCATGCGCATCAGGAATCCGCTGAGTTCCATCTTTATGGCCGCCTCGCGTGCGTCTTCCCTGACCAGCCTGGGTTTGACCCTTCCGGTTATGAGGTCGGAGGCATAGGCGAAGTAGGCGTCGCTTATGAGTATATCGATCCAGGCGATGCGCTCAGGGGTCAGGGTGCCACCGTTGCCCGCGGCCTCCTCGAGGTTCCTGAGTCCCACCTCGATGTCAACGCGGTTGTAGTAGTCCGGGTTCAACCCCTCGCTGAAGGAGTTGCGCAGGGCCTGGCTGAGTTCGAGCGCTTCCGGCAGTGCCTTGGCGCCTTTTGTCCATGCAGGCCTGAATCCTATTCTAGTATAGAACCTGGATACAAGCTCTGGCTGCTGAAGGTTCAGCCGCGCAGAGGAAGCCTCGGAATGAAGGTTGTCCCTGAGGATATTGGATACTTCCAGGTCGATCCCCACAGGCTGCTCAATGCCCATGCCAAGCGATGGAATGGACAGGACTAGGGCCACACAGCATATGAGGCCTGCAAGGGATGGCTTTATGTCACATGGCGTTCTGAGTGTCATTGGCCCTGTTGTATCTCCACCAGTTCCAGTTCGAATATAAGTGTCTCGTTAGGTCCTATGATCCCCCCGGCCCCACGTTCGCCGTAGGCGATGCCAGAAGGTATGAAGAGTTTCCATTTGGCGCCTTCCTTCATCATCAGCAGTGCCTCGGTCATTCCGGCGATCACTCCCGATACAGGGAAGGTGGCCGGAGCCCCGCGCTTATAGGAGCTGTCGAACTCGGTGCCGTCTATAAGCATGCCCCTGTAGTTCACTAAGACAGAGTCGCTCCCCACAGGGGTCTTCCCGGAGCCCTTTTTAAGCACTTCGTACTGCAGCCCGCTTGAGGATACGGTGACTGCCTTGCGCTTCTTGTTCTCGGCAAGAAAGGTCTCGCCCATGGCCTTTGCCTTCAGGCTCTTCACTTGTTGCCAGGCAGCAAGCTCTCGCATCAGTTCCTCCTGCGTCACCTTCGGGGCCTCACCATCGAATGCGTCCTGTAGCCCCTTGCGAAGGGCGTCGGGTATCACATCGCTATACTGCTGCATTATTCTCGTACCAATGTCGTGCCCAAGGCCATAGCTTATCCTCTCTTGAGGTGTTTTGTAAGCCTCTTCAGCCCCGGAGGCGCCTCCGGCAGACAGAACAAGAACTAGGCTAAGCGCAATTGGTATGGCATATTTCATCATTACTCTCCTTAAGCAAGTTTTATTTATTTTATGTTTGTTCGTGTAGGAAGTCAATTTATTTTCACAATTTTTCTGTACCCTGTCCATATTTGTTTGCGTTGCGATGCTGTGTTGCATGCTAGAATCGATGCCTTGTTGCGTGCTAGAATATGAGCATGGAAACCATTGTATCAAGTGCAGAGGGGGTATCAGGAAGCCCAAACCCCGGCCTGAGCGTGCTTCACCAGCGGGTATCGTCCATTATCCGGGGAAAGGACAGGGAGGTCAGGCTCTCCATCGCAACCCTGCTTGCGCGCGGCCATCTGCTGATTGAGGACGTACCCGGGGTGGGCAAGACCACTCTGGCATATACGCTTGCCAAGGCAATAGACTGTTCCTTCCAGAGGATACAGTTCACATCTGACCTCCTGCCGGCTGACATCATCGGGATAAACGTGTTCAACTCAGAGAGCAAGGAGTTCGAGTTCAGGCGCGGCCCCCTGTTTGCGAACATTGTGCTCGCCGACGAGATCAACCGCACCACTCCAAAGACCCAGTCAGCGCTGCTTGAGGCCATGAACGAACGCCGTGTCTCGGTGGAGCGCTCCACCTATGTCCTTGAGGAGCCTTTCATGGTGATCGCCACCCAGAACCCCATGGAGTACAGGGGTACTTTCCCACTGCCTGAGAGCCAGCTGGACCGCTTCGCCCTGCGCCTGAAGCTCGGATATCCCATGGAGGAGGACGAGAAACTGGCCCTTCTGGATTTCAAGGACTTTGGCGAGATAGAGGGCATGGGGCCGGTCATCACAGGCGATGACATCATCAGGATGCAGAAGGACGTGGACGCCATACGTATTGAGGAGAGTGTGCTGGACTACATCATGGCGATCATTACAGGCACGCGCGAGCACGAATCCGTAAGGCTTGGAGCAAGCACAAGGGGCGGGCAGTTCCTGCTTAAGGTCTCACGGGCGCTGGCCTATTATGCGGGCTGTGATTTTGTTGTGCCCGACGATGTGAAAGAAGCCGCGCCCCATGTGCTTGGGCACAGGATGATGCTCAGGAAGCAGACATCCACCTTAGATGCCCACCGTGTGATCAAGGACATTCTGGGCAAGGTTCCAGTGCCGGTTTAGGCGGTCATCATGAGACCCACCAGGGAAGGGGCCAGGTATCTTCTAGCTACGGGTCTCATCGGCCTGGCAGCCATGAACACCGGCAACAACCTCATCTACATTATCTTCGGCATGCTGCTATCGGTGCTGGTACTCTCCTACGTGGTGATGAGGATCAACCTCTCGGGCCTCGTGCTCAAGGTGGAGGCCGAGCACCCAGTATTTGCCGGACAGAAGGCCTATTTCCGCTTTACCGTGAGGAACCGGAAAAAGAGATTCGCTTCCTATTCTCTCAGGATCAGGCTTCCCAGGGGGCTTCTTGCCGGGGAGAGCACAGGCTTTATCCCGGTTGTGGCCCCGGGCTCAAGCGAGACCTCGGAGGAGCCGCTTGTGTTTCGTAGGCGCGGCAGCTTCAGGTACGGGGATTTCATTGTCGAGAGCAGTTTCCCCTTCATATTCTTCATCCGCAGGGTTACGGTCTCAGTTGAGGGCGAGGTGGTGGTCTATCCCCGCGTGAAGGCTCTGGAGCTTGAGGCCCTGAGGCGCAGCGTGGCTGGAGAGAGGATCACGAGCAGGCCCGGCAGGAGCGATGACCTTCTGATGATCCGGGAGTTTCGCGATGGCGACGACATGAAACAGATAAACTGGAAGGCCAGCGCGCGCCTGGACAACCTCATGGTAAAGGTGTACTCGGAGCACGAAAGCCGCATGCTCACGCTGGTTCTGGACAATACCGGGCCGGCAATGGAGTTCGCCTTTGAGCGGGGGGTGTCCTATGCAGCCTCGGCAGCATGGAGCCTGGGGCTTGAGGGGTATCACATCAGGCTGGTCATGTGCGGGGCTGAGGTAGGCTTTGGAACGGGCCTTGAGCATGTGTACCGGCTGCTGGATGCCCTGGCAGTGGCAGTGGATGCCTCCTGCGGCGCCTGCCCGGAGGTGGAGGCTGTGGAGGATGGCGAGGGCATCAATGTGGTCATACTCAAGAGCGAAGACTCTCCCATGGCGGCAATGGCCGTTCTTGCTAACGGGGGGGAGGGCACGGTGGTGGTAAATGCAGCATCTGCTATATAAGTCACTGACAGCGGCCCTGGCCCTTATCGGGTGCGCAAGCCTTATAGTCTCAGGTGAGCTGAATGTTCTGTTCATGCTCCCGGGGCTGGCTATCTTTCCGGGTTATTACCGCTACTTCACAGGCAAGCCGCCCATCTCAAGGTGGCTTGTGGCAGGGCTGGCTGTTGTGGAGATATTCGTGCTGGGCTTTGACGCGCTATTTGTGAGCCAGGACTTCCTGATAGCCGTGGCGCATATGACCATAGTGTTCCAGGCCCTCAAGAGTTTTGATTTCCACGAGCCCTGGGACCCCCTGCAAGTCTATTTTATGGCTCTTCTACAGCTTATCATTACCTCTGACCTGAGCCTCTCCATGGCAGTGGGCGGAGTGTTCATAGTCTTCCTGTTCGTCTTCATTGCCGTGCTGGTGGTCTCCCATTTCATAAAGGAGGGGACCATGGACAGGGTGGATTTCAAGCGCCCAATGCTTCTGATATCCGTGGCAGCCCTTGTGCTTACCCTGGTTTTTTTCGTCTCCATACCCCGCTTTAAAAGCGGGATATGGGGCAGGAAGGCCGCAAGCGGCATACGCACCGTGGGGTTTTCCGGTTCTGTTGATTTCGGCTCTTTCGGGGAGGTGCTTGACGACGACACCATAGTGATGCGTGTTGAGATAAAGGACTCCAGGGTTGTCCCCCTGTACTGGCGCGGCTCGACCCTTGACAGTTTCGACGGGCTCAGGTGGACCGACACGTTCAAGGACAGGAGACGCCTTGACAGGTCGGGAAAGGTATTCACTCTCCCCGGGTACGAGGGGGACCTCGCAGAGCTGGTTGAGCAGGAGATCATACTTGAGCCCCTTGATACCGAGGTCGTGTTCTCCCTTGGCGATATAGCGGCCCTCAGGAGCAAGAGCTGGCTTTTGTACATAAACGGCGCGGGCACCCTGACCCTGCCGCAGAAGACCAGGCGGAGATATTCCTACACCGCGTACAGCCGGATACTACCCGCTCCGGTCTCCCTGGCAAGGTTCAGTCGGGACAGGGGCAGGTACCTCCAGGTGCCAGAGGGCATGGAGCGCGTCAGGGCTCTGGCGCAGGAGGTTTCAAGCTCTGCTGATTTTCCGCATGCCAGGGCCAAACAGATAGAGAGGTATCTGTTTACACAGTTCAACTATTCGCTGAGCACAAGGCCGCCACCGCGCGGGACCTCCGTGGTGGACCATTTCCTGTTTGATTCCCGCACCGGCTATTGCCAGTATTTTGCGTCCGCCATGGTCCTCATGCTCAGGAGCCTGGACATCCCCTCGCGCATAGTGACCGGCTACAAGGGGGGCGAGGTCAATGCCGTGGGCAATTATGTCATCGTACGCCAGAACAACGCCCATGCATGGGTCGAGGCAATGGTGGATGGCAGGTGGCGCCGCTATGACCCCACGCCATTGGCCAGTGCTGCGGCCTCCTCGACCATTGCCCAGACCTTTGACAACATAAGGATGCAGTGGTATCGCTATGTCATCGGCTTCAGCGGCTCGGACCAGCGCGCCATGGTCAGGACCTTTACCATGCCGGTCCTGCGCATGCCTGAGTTCGGTGGAGTGCAGTTGAGGCTCAGGCCCGTTTATGTGCTTATCGTGCTCCTTGCCCTGTCCGCGATTTTGTACCTGGTCTTTATCAGGAGGATAGAGCATCGGGGGCGCTCGTATGAGAGCCGGGCATATTTAAAGTTCCGCTTGCGGGTCAGGCGCATGGGGGGGCATGTAACGGACAGTTCCGCCTCGATGGAGGTCTACAGGGAGGCAGTGGACAGGGGGCTGGACCCGGAGCAGGCTGGGGAGTTCATCCGCCTGTACGAGCGGGCGCGCTTTGGGGGCAGGGGGCTTGACGCCCAAGAGAGGCAAATGTGCGAAAGCTTCCTGAAAGATTAATCCTTCTAAGTAGCTACATGTAATGTGTCGTCTGCTTTTCGTTGTACGGCATTGCCTCAAAGCACGGACGAGGGCCATGTGTTATGTGAGAACAGGCGGCCTTACTTCTTGGAGAAATCGGGGCTGAAGGACCAATCCCTCCCCCCCCTCTCCATATATGTTCCTATCTCGCTTGAACACACAGTGTCGCCTGTCAAAGAATCAGTAACACAGGCGCTGTACCCTCCTCCGCCACCACCGACAGCAACTGCGTACCTTCCAACCTTGTCATTACTCGGCCCTGCCCCAAGCAACATCATGAACAACATTGCAGCCAACGCCCCGATGACGAAATCCTTCACTGATACCTTCTTCATAACAACACCTCCTGAGTGTGATTTCTTCACAAAGTATATCAGAGGAAAGGAAAGGGCAGGCTTTCGATTTACAAAAGAAACACTCACGATCCAGACATCAGACAGCCATCTAATAATAGCTATCGAAGCGAAAACGTGCGAAATTACCGTAACAACCCAGTCGGTACGACTCGCTCACGAGATGCAGTGAACTCAGGGCCAGTTAGAAGCCGTGTTCTCCGATGAGGGGAACAAATACGCAGAATATACCGTGCTCTCGCTGAAACTCTTCGCCATGTCTTGTAACCTTCACAAGCTGTTGCGAGGACTGATCGCCCACCGGTGCTATGAGTATCCCCCCCTCGGCCAGCTGAGCAAGCAGAGGTTCCGGGACCTCCGGGGTGGCTGCCGTGACCATTATCCTGTCAAAGGGGGCCTCATCGGGCCAGCCCCCGGTGCCGTCCCCCACCAGGAAGCGCACGTTCTTGGTCCCACTGGATTCTATTGCCCGCCTGGCGCGAAGCGAAAGCTCCTCTATGCGCTCTATGGAATAGACCTCGCTTGCAAGTGCGGCAAGCACAGCGCTCTGATAGCCCGAGCCCGTTCCAATTTCCAGCACGCGCTCAGGGCCGGTGAGTTCCAGCATCTGGGTCATCTTGGCTACCATGTAGGGCTGCGATATGGTCTGCCCCTGGCCAATGCCCACTGCCATGTCGTCATAGGACCTGTCCCTGTTCTTTGGAGGCATGAAGAGGTGGCGGGGCACGGTGCGCATGGCTGCGAGCACTCGCGGGTCGGTGATGTCCCGGCCCATGAGCTGCTTTGTGACCATCAGTTCTCTGGGTTTTGAGTACTCCATTTGCCCCACTGTCCTGCCAGGAACTCCAGCGAGTTATGGTTGGTGAGGTCCAGGTGAAGGGGGGTGATGGATACGTATCCGTCCTGCACAGCGTTAATATCGTTGTCATCGTTCAGGTCCCAGGTCGCCGTGCCGCCTCCTATCCAGTAATACCTGTCTCCCCACGGGGATTTTGTATCGTGTATGGCTCCCTCGTACCTGCGCTTGCCTTGGCGGGTGAACTTCCAGCCCTTGATGTCTTCGTACTTCGTGTTTGGCACGTTAACGTTAAGGAGAGTATCAAAGGGCAGAGGGTTTTTGAGCACAAAATCAGCGATCTCCGCAGCAACCCTGGCAGCAGTCTCAAAAAAAGGCTTCTCCCCGTTTGCCATGTTCAGGCTCATTGCAATGGAGGGTATGTCGTAAAGTGTCCCTTCCATGGCAGCTGACACCGTGCCTGAGTAGAATATGTCGTCACCAAGGTTCGGGCCGTGGTTGATGCCTGATATCACCAGTACAGGGATCTCCGGGAGCACCTTGGACAAACCGATGACAACAGAGTCCGTGGGCGTGCCAGATATGCTGTAGACCTTTTGAGACACTTCCACCACCTTTAGCGGCTTGGTGATGGTGATGGAGCGCCCCGAGGCCGAGCGTTCCCGGTCCGGGGCCACGATATACGCCTCCCCGATCCCGCCAGTTTCAGTGATGGCCTTAAACAGCGCATTTAATCCCTCGGCGTGTACCCCGTCGTCGTTAGTTAAGAGTATTATTCCCATAGGGCTATTGTAGCAAATACCGCTTGCCACCGCTTGATAGTTTATGCACAATATATGGACACTTCAGAGGGAAGGCAATAAGGGAAATGTCCGAAGAGTCCACATACAGGGATGCGGGGGTCGACATAGACGAGGGTGAGCGATTTGTAAAGCTCATTGGCCCCATCGTAAAGAGCACCTTCCGCCCCGAGGTGATGACAGGCATAGGCTCATTCGGGGCCCTCTTCGGGCTGGACACTTCGCGTTATAAAGAACCGGTGCTCGTAAGCGGCACCGACGGGGTGGGCACCAAGCTCAAGGTCGCCTTCATGGCGGACAGGCACGACACGGTTGGCATAGACCTGGTGGCCATGTGCGTAAACGATATACTCACAAGCGGTGCAGAGCCCCTTTTCTTCCTGGACTATTTTGCCACCGGAAAGCTCTCCCCCGAAGACGCTGTGAAAGTGGTGGAGGGCATAGCAGAGGGATGCCGGCAGGCCGGGGCATCTCTGGTGGGCGGTGAGACCGCGGAGATGCCCGGATTTTATACTGACGGGGAGTACGACCTGTCGGGCTTTGCCGTGGGTGTGGTGGAGCGCTCGGAGATAATAGACGGCAGCACTGCAAGCGAAGGGGACGTGCTCATTGGCGTGGCCTCAAACGGGCTGCACAGCAATGGATTTTCCCTTGTACGGAAGGTATTTTTCGAGGATGCGGGCATGGCGGTGGATACCCATGTTGAGGACTTTGGCCATACTTTGGGTGAGGAACTCCTGCGACCCACCTCCATATACGTCAAACCTGTGCTCGAACTCCTGAAAAAAGGTATAAAAATCAAGGCTATGGCGCATATCACAGGTGGAGGCATTCTGGATAACCTTCCCCGCGTGCTTCCCCCCGGCCTTGGTGCCCTCGTGGATGAAAATACCTGGCCAACGCAGCCTGTTTTTGAACTTTTGGCCCGTCTGGGCAATGTTCCGAAGCAGGAGATGCGCCGCACTTTTAATATGGGAATCGGCTATATTCTGGTCGCCGGGCCTGATAACAGCGATAAAATACTTGAATATTTAAGTGGGAATGGTTATGATTGTTACATTATTGGTAAACTCTTAGCAGCAACGGAAGGGGTACGTTATGAGTCCGCTTAAAAAAGTGTACAGGAGTCTATTTACTTCTGTCACTATAATGTTAGTTCCTCATTCGTGCAGGGACATGATCAAACTGAAGATTCCCGCCGCATTGATTTTATCCGTCTTTATATTTTCCATTATCGGCGTCGGCTATGTCTTCTCCATCGTGGACGACGCCCTGCACTTTGAGCCGACAAAGAAAGAACTGGAATATTACAAAGGCCAGTTCGCTGAACTTGAGTCCACCATAGCATCGCTGGACATGGCTAACAGGCAGTTCAATGACCTCTTTGCCCTTGAGAGCAAGGAGGAGGTACTTGAGAACATGGAGGACTCCGACGTGGGCTCCATTGACATGGAGTTCCTCAGAAAGAGGATAAACGAGACCATCGAGAGCGTGGGCGAGATCAGGGACTACTTGAGCGAGGCCCGCGACCTTTACATGGCTACGCCCATGGGCTGGCCCGTACAGGGCTGGACGTCATCCAAGTACGGCTACAGGATACATCCAGTCAAGAAGGTCCGCGATTTCCACACAGGCCTTGATGTCTCAGCGCGCCCCGGCACGCCCATCAAGACCACTGCCGACGGCATCGTGAGCTTTTCCGGCAGGAGCGGGGCAAACGGCAATCTCGTGGCCATCGAACACGGTTTTGGATATACCACATATTACGCTCATAACAAGAAGAACCTGGTCAAGGAAGGCGATATAGTCAAGCGCGGCGATGTCATCGCCCTTGTGGGTTCCACAGGCCGTTCAACCGGGCCGCATCTCCACTACGAGCTCTGGAAGAACGGCAAGGAAACTAATCCTATGCCATACGTAAAGGGAGGCACATTATAAAAGATGTTTGACAAGAAGAACGAGAAACTGGAATCCATAATTGGCAGCAACACTTTGATCGAAGGCAATATTACTACCAAGGGCACACTCAGGCTGGATGGCCGTCTTACCGGGAACGTGGAGACCGACTGGCTCATCATCGGCGAGAAGGCTTTCATAAAAGGCAATGTCAAGGTTGCCGGCGTGGCTGTTGCCGGGTATCTTGAGGGCAATGTCAATGCCAAGGAGATCATCGAGCTCAAACGCACCGGCCAGATCCGGGGTGACGTTATCACAAGCAAGCTCGTGGTCATTGAGGGCGGCATGGTGGACGGCAAGATATCCATGCAGCATAAGGAAAGCGGCAAGGTTGTTGAGCTCACGCAGGAAGTCCGCAGCGAGGCCAACCAGTAGTAACTGCCGTGCATATCAGTCAATAAAAAGGCCCCGTCCAGTGAGATGGGGCTTTTTTTATGTTTTTTCAAGAGGAGACGCATTGAATAAAATGGCAATTAAGACTTTAAGTGCAATTCTTGCTGCCGTTGCATCCCTTGCGGTCTTCCTCCCTGCCCATGCGCTTGCATCCGGGCCCGCCACTTTCCTTTTTGGAGGCGACGTGACCCTGGACTGGGGATACCACGAGCTTGTGCCTGAGGCCTATGACGACCCTGCCTGGCCTTTCCACCGCCTGAGGGCCCTCATTGACGAGGTGGACGTTTTCATGATCAACTCTGAGAACCCCATCACACTCCGCGACGAGCCCCAGGACAAGAAGTTCACATTCAGGATGGACCCGCGCCTGATCGCGGCTTTCACAGAGGGTGGGGTGGACATCGTCACACTTGCCAACAACCATATCATGGATTACGGCCCCGGGGGGCTGGAGGACACGCTTAAGATACTCGACGATAACGGCATTGCCCACGTTGGCGCTGGCATGGACTTGCGCGAGGCCCGCCGCCCGGCTATCATGAATGTCAGTGGCATGAAGACCGCCTTCCTTGGCTATGGTAATTACTCCCCAGCTGAGCACGATAAGCCGGGCGTGGCCTACAGGTATCCCTCCCACATAGGATGGGACATAAGAAAAGCAAAAGAGCAGGGCGCAGACATAATTGTTGTTAGTTTCCACTGGGGCGAGGAGCTTGAGCCGGAGCCCACCGAGCGCGACAGGAAGCTTGCCTACCTTGCCATAGACAGCGGGGCCGATATCGTTGTGGGCCACCACCCCCACGTTGTCCAGCCTGTGGAGGTATATAAAGGCAAGGTCATCGCCTTTTCGCTAAGCAACTTTATATTCGGCGGAAACTCCAAGCGCCCCAAGGACAGCATTCTCTTAAAGGTCACGGTCAGCCCCGACGGCAGTCTCCAACACGAAGTTATACCTATAAGAATCCTTCCCGAAGAGACCCGCTACCAGCCCTACGTCCTGAACTCTCCAGAGTAAACAGCAAAAAATATCCTCTAATAAAAAACTTTCTTCTGCATAGCACGGTCAACCCCGCGTGCCTGCCCGTGCAGAGATGTAGGGGCGAGAGTTTTAAAATCCCCTTTTAATAAAAAGCATCACCGATGTCGTGGTAGAGTTAACACTATTATGGCTGATGAACTTGATGTAAAAAAAGAGGAGCTATTTGGCGATACTAGCGTGTCTAGGCCGCATGTGGTTATCTTGGGAGCAGGAGCCAGCATTGCATCATTCCCTGAAGGTGATGCTAATGGAAAATTACTTCCTTCAATGGATAATTTTATTGAAGTGCTTGGATTAAATGCTCTCCTTGACAAAAATAACATTGAATGGAAAGATATTAACTTCGAAGCCATATATAGCAAATTGTATGAAAAAAATCCTCATTCAGATATTTTAAGGGAAATGGAAAGTGTAATCTACTCATACTTTAGCGATTTGAAGATGCCTGACTCACCAACGCTCTACGACCATTTGATCCTCTCTCTTCGCCCGAAGGATATTATTGTTACTTTTAACTGGGACCCATTCCTTTTTGATGCTTGGGAACGGAGCAGTGATAAAATTCAACTTCCATCTATTGTTTTTTTGCATGGGAATGTTCGTATTGGATATTGCACAAAACATCGAGTTAAAGGTTTGAATGGATTGCTTTGCACTGAATGTGATGAGATAATAAAACCTTCAAGGCTTTTATATCCTGTCACCGAAAAAGATTACAAGAATGAACCATTCATAAAAGAAGAATGGGAACAATTTGAATATATGCTCGAATATGCATGTGCTTTAACTATATTTGGATATGGGGCTCCAGATACTGATATCGAAGCAATAGAAATAATGAAAAGAGCATGGAAGTCAGAGGGTGAACGAGAGCTTGAAGAAACTGAGATTATTGATATAAAGGATCATGGGGAACTTGCTTCAACTTGGGAGCCTTTTTTGTTTAGCTCTCATTATCAGATTCATGATGATTTTTACGAGTCATGGATACCAAACCATTCACGCAGAAGTTGTGAAGCATACGTGCCTCCAAATATATCGGGTAAATTTGTTGAGGAATATCCGATTCCAAGAACGGTTGATTTCAATAAACTATATAAGTGGCTTAAGCCAATTATATAGTTATTCGTAAAATGAATAATGCACAAAGCCAATTTCCCATGCCAAACCAACCAAGGTCGCCTGTCTGTGCCGGGATGTAGAGGCGGCCCTGGTTATAAATGATCCTCAACATTATTCTTGCCTGGTTTGTTTCTAAAGCGAAAGTTTGCATGTCTGACCGGGGAATGCGGGGTTGGCAGAGTGGCAGATATGAGGAAGGGAGGACAAAATCATATCCCTATATTACGAGTGCCGCGCAACACAGCAGATGCAATGCATCCAGGCTCGTAGTCCGTCAATTACTTATACTTAATAATAAGGAATGTACAAACCTTTGCGCGACCATTCAAACGGGGCTCCATACCAGTACCTGTGCTCAGTGTAGAAGTATGGCTCGTCCTTCCACAATTGCGACTCAGCCACCTTCATCACAGGGTATGTGTACTCCTTGTCCGCTATCTTCCCGATAATGGTCCCTGTGAGCATGCCCCCTATGGTCATGACCCGGCCCCGTTCATATATCGCAGGGTCAAGCCTCTGGGCGGGAAAGAATGCGATGAACCTTCCCTCGGAAACATCCGGGTCAATGACGGAGCCGTCGTTCGCGGTGGGGCTTTGGACCATCTCCAGGAATGTTCCCTTTTCATTTATCCTGCCCGAAGCAATGAACCCACCCCAGATGAACTGCTCTCCGGCGTGGCTCTCCGGAGAATTTACAATGTCGGCAAAGGTAATATCGGGTTGAACAGCCTCTCTGAGTTCCCGGGTCATGGCGTGGGTGCAGGCCGACAGTGCAAGTGATGCCAGAAGGAGCAGGCATGAAATTAAAACTAACCTTTTCATGCTTTAGTTATAACACTTTTTTGGACTTACTACAAGAGTTGATATTTCCTTTTTGCATAATGTAGTGTAGACGTTGTGGAACGAAGGGACGAGAATTTCATGCTTCAGGCACTGACCCAGGCCCAGGCCGCAGGGGACGAGGGCGAGGTCCCTGTAGGGGCCGTGCTCGTCGTGGATGGGGAGGTGGTGGCCACAAGCCGCAACACCCGCCAGCAGAGCCATGACCCCACTGCCCACGCAGAGGTGCTGCTTCTGAGGCAGGGCCTTGGTGGCAGCTGGCACTTTGAAGACGCTACACTGTATGTTACAAAGGAACCCTGCGTGATGTGCTCCGGGGCCATGGTAAACGCCAGGCTCGGGCGGCTGGTCTATGGATGCTCCGATGACAAGGGCGGGGGGCTCACACTTTACGGGCTTCTCACCGACGGCAGACTCAACCATCGCGTGGAGGTCACTAGTGGTGTTTTGGAGGAAGAATGCGCTGGAGTTTTGCAGCGTTTTTTCAGGGCACGCAGAGGTGTCCAGGGGGTAGTGGACCGGTAGTTGCTGGTTACAGACTTGGAGAGGTGGCAGAGTGGTTGAATGCGGCGGTCTCGAAAACCGTTGTACGTTTACGCGTACCGGGGGTTCGAATCCCCCCCTCTCCGCCACGATTCACCGCGTCTGCTGCGTTACGCTCCCCTCGCAGTATGTTCATACAGCTCGTGAGCGAGTCGTACCGACTTCGGGTCGCAAGCCTTGCAGCCACGGCAAATCGATACTCTTAAGATAATGCCTTCCCCCCCTCTCCGCCACGATTCGCCGCATCTGCTGCGTTACGCTCTCCATCGCTAATTGAGCAAAGTCTCTGTAAAAAAACCAACTGTTGTTTCAATGGTGTCTTCACTTATCTTAGAGTCCGGACGAGAGATAACGCCTGTGGCGCCGCAGTCTTGGTAAACGGTTTCAAGGTATTCCTGCCAGCCAAACTGGGTGGTGACTTCACCGTCCAGGGCTGACTCATGACCGTTATCCTCAATATACATGAGGCCGCAATCCTTGAAGGTCATGCAGTCCTCGCAATCGGTGTTAACCCTGTTGTTTATCCAGCCATGCAGGGCATCCTCATATACTTTTATTTGCACATCAAACCCGGCGGACTTTGCCTCCTGAGCATACTCTTCACAAAATTCAGCAGGCGAGTAGCCATCCTCCTGTGCCACCAGCAATAACATCGGTGCGTCCATCAGCTCATGGTTGCGGAATCGGGTCTGGCAGCTGGGATATACCGGCATCAGGGCTGCAAAACTGCGGCCTCTGGCCAGGCTGGTCTCATTCAAACGCAGCTCAGCGGCCAGCATGGCCGTGGTGCCCCCCACCGAATATCCGCTTATGCCTATCCGATTCTCATCAACCTCCTCAAGTTTGGCCAGCATATTCAGGGCTTGAAAGACATCGGTGAGGCGGGCAGCTCTGGAGAGCCGCATCTCATTGAAAGCTGTGCTTTTGATTTTCCGGCCCGTGAAGCTGTCAATAACAAAAGTGGCTATGTTTGCCTCAAGAAGCCGCGGCACCAGTTTGTTAAACCAGGAGTTGAGATCGTCAGGATGATAATTCCCATGGTACAGGATTACGGCAGGAAACGGACCTTCCCCTGGAGGCAGATTGAGCTCTCCGGAGATTTTCCTGGACTGTACGTACCAGTCATTCTGATATATCTGGCTGATGGTGCTGGGGGTGAAGGTCAGAAAAAAATGTTCGCCGTTCTCGGTCCTTTTGTCCCGGTCTTCGAAACGGTTTGAGGCAGCCACACCAAGTAGTATCAAGGAAACCAGAAAGACCAGTATGAGCCAGACGTATATGTTCTTGATAAGCGCTCTAAAGTTACTGACAAGCGTCTCCACTTTATTAAATTCCATTGCCAGACCATTTCCACGCGTTTTCCTGCCTGACGACCTTAATGCCCGGTGGCAGGCTGATGGCACCGATCAGGCTTTTTTCAATGTTGCCCTCAAGCAGTACTTCTGTTTCAGACTCTTGGGCTTTGCTAATATGGACCTTTGCTTTATCGCCGCCATCCCATAGAGGCTTTAGCAGCTTTTTTATGTGCAGCTGCTGAAGGCCGTTATAGAGAAAATCTTCTGCAAAACAGGCCGCATTATCCTTGTCAGAGACGCCGGTCAAAGCCGGTCCGCACTCATCGAAAAATGCACTGAGGCCCTCTGATAACTCGGCATCAAAGTACTCATCCCTGTCAAGGATGGCACCGTAGTCCGGGGAGCCGAACCACATCCAGCGGCCCCGAAGCTTGATAAGGTTTTCAAGCGGAAACCAGCCAATGGACCCCTTGTTCATATTATAGTAGGAATATTTCAGCGACCCCCTCAGGTAGGCCCTGTTGCCGTCAATGCGGATCTTTTCAATGTACACGAACTCCAGGTCGCCAGGGCCGCCGTTAAATATCTCGCGCCAAAAAGCGTATCTGGATCCGTAGTCATCGTAACTGTAAGTCATAAAAGTCATTACGTCCAGCTTTCCCTTATCACCTGCCTTGTATCCCTTGGCATAGTGGTAGAGGACGCGGTTTACGTCATTGGTGGCAATGGACTTTGCCAGCTCCTTGAAAAACTGACGGATATCCTCGGGCACATCTGTGGCGTAAACGAAAATCGGCTCGTAATAGGGACGAGCTTCAGGGTCAAATACAGTTTGCTGACCGGCCAGTTTCTCATGGGCAGCCTCGAAGATCAGCTGGAACAGATGGTCGTAACCACTGTTGTCGGAAAGCGGAAACAAACTCTTTGAGGAAAGCGCTACGAGCAGGTCAAGCTCAGGGGACAGGACAATATACTGGCCGCCTTCGCCCATGGCCATTATGGATTCCGCTCCAGCAATCACCACCGGTTGCCAGCCGCCCAGTGAGCCTTCACCCGTTCCACTTTGCAACAGTTTCGTGATGGACATGACCCAGTCCGCCGGAACGATCTGGTTGCCCTGCCATAGCCCTTGATTCATCATCAGGTAGCCGAATTTGGCCAGGTCCAGGGTGCGCAGCTTAAACCCTATGAACGAGTCCATGAGGCCGCCTTTCTTCCTGGTCTCCGCCAGGGTCGTAATGCCCATAGGAGAAAAAAGATATTGGTCGGCAAACTCGAAAACACTCATGGAGGACGCTTTGCGGATCACTTCTGCCAGCAGAAAGTTGGCAGCAAAATTTGCTGCAGGATGGGGCCTGCTGTCATGAGACGAGATGGCCTGGAGAGATGCCTTAATACGGTCCCCGGAATAAAACAGCTTCCAGTATTCCGGATCTCCCTTGCCCCAGATCAGTGGCGCTTGTGCTCGCAGCAGGTCTGCAATTGTCAGGTCGTCACTTTCCTGAAAATAATCCGGTTCCTGAAAATAATCCGGAAAAAAATCACTCAGGGACTGGTCCTGGCTGGACAGCAACTGGTTCTCCAGGGCTATGCCAACCAGGGCGTGCAGGATAGGGCCATTGAGCGAATGAAGGTAGTCCTTCTCCTTGGAGCCGCCCTTCCAGTAGTATTTTTCATGCACGGTCCTGCCGTTTCTGATGATCACCATGCCCCGCGCCATGGGCAGTTTGTTCTCGATATA
>SDBV01001002.1_pt1 | contig 41562 bp, 71 predicted proteins | sample 2277081 | NCBI WGS metagenome assembly SDBV01 (sample SAMN10402039, study PRJNA504765) | marine sediment metagenome | isolation source: marine sediment core GS10_PC15, 223 cmbsf | place: Arctic Ocean: Southern Knipovich Ridge | collected 2010
TGAACTCGGCCTCGGACCATTGCAAAATGCGGGCCTTATCAGCCGGCTTTACCATTACTTCAATGCTCGAGATAGCTTCGTTGAGGTTGCGGGGCGGGCGAAGCTGCCGTCCGTGATGCCACAATGGACAATGATTCTTAACCGCGCCGGCCATATATCGGTAATAAAGTCTTTTCAACCAATTCATAGTTCAATCCTCATCCCTGCCTGCCGGCAGGCTCGCCCGCCGCGGCGGGCAAGGTAGTGTCGAGCGAGTTCTCGGCCATTCCACCGACTCAATAATCTCACGTACCTGCCCGCCGACAATCCTGGCTCGTACGGCGGCCTTGCCCTGAACTCTACCACACCACTTACCACGTTCGTACTTCTTTACGAACAAACGCATCCAGTCTTGATGATGCAGCGGTATTAAAGGCCGGGGATTCTCTATGGGCAATAAGGCTTTTACCCGGTCCAGGAGCTTACCTTCCAAATCACCTTTTTTGCCGCCGCCGTGATACTGTTCGTTGCCAATTCCCACGAGATACGTCCACAACCCCTCGAATATGCCGGAAATGCCCGGACAGTAAAAGACCCACACATAAAGACACTTGACCGCCGTCCGGCCCTGCTCTCGTTTGACCCATAACCGTTCGTTCATCCGCTTGATTTTTGCCGCGCGCACGTCACTCTTTAACGTAAACTTCCATGGCGCGTAAGGATGCTCTCGAGACGCCGCCACGGCATCGTCAGGCCATACCAACTTCGAAAACCGATCAATGTCATAACCGGCCGTTCGCAGATGGTTTTCGGCCCGTCTGCGTTGCTCGGGACTCAAACACAGCGGCCCCTCATCCCACCCGCAGCGTCTAATGTATGTGCTCATGTAAGTTTAAACTCCTCATGCAACTCTCTGTGGCACGGAATACAAACAGGAACTACATTGAATCCACCTTTGGATATGTAATCAAGGTGGTGGTATTGCTCTGCCGTCTTGGGACAGTAGTGGCATTACGGTTTGTCGATGCGTTTAAATGAAATACACCAACAATATTCATTGCGTTCCCATGCTCCGGGGCCATGGATGGAGTTCCAGAGAATGCGGAACTCGTCAACTATGTCATGTAGTGCCAAATTACAGTGAACACAGAAGCGCACTCCGCCGGCCACGTCGTCAGGACACCGGCAACAACCGTCGGCGTTAATGCCTTGCGCTACCGCATCCGCTTCGCTTATATCCTGCACTCTCTCGCACCCCACCGCCGTCGTCACAAACCACTTGCGGGCGAACTTCTTCGGCATGAATAGAGGGGGTCGTTTGTACCAGCCATTTTTGCGGTAGGAGTTTGACCGGACAGTAAATACGTCGCCGGCGTCGAAGAACACATCCGACAGGACACCGCTCTTGCGAGCAACAAACCGCCACGCCTGCTTCTGAGTCCCTGCCTGCCGGCGGGCAAGGTTCGTCCCGCCGTTCTTCACCCACTTACCGTAGCGATAGTGAGCCTCTTTCAAATAGAGTTTCTGCCCGACGGCGTATGGACACCATTCAGGCGCTTCACCTTCAAGCATCAGCCCATTTAACCGTCCGGGATTATTTACAAGTCGCCGCATCTGGGTTTTACGATTTTCATCTATAGCCTGAATCATGTTGCGTGAAAACATTATCCCTTTATCGTTGGGCATATACCACCATTCCTTTATCCAATTGTAACTGATCCGTGCCTGAGTGCAAGCCACAACTACTCATTTTGTGTCCTCTCGACTACTTTTTTGATACTCCTATGTGTGCTTGTGTGGCAAGGGGTGCACAACGCAACTACATTCAAGCCGCTTTTCGAGACATAGTCAAGATGGTGAAATTGTTCGGCTGGCTCCTTACAAAGAGCCAGCCCATCGGCGCCTATATCGTGCAGTCTCGTCGGTGGGTTCGGGCATGGCGCCTCCCCCGTGCCCCTGTTGAATTGACACTCCTGATTTTTATGCAGGACTTCGTCGCTTATGTCGTTCATTTCAATCTTCGAAAAGGGGTCGTATGAATTCAACTTGCTTTTGATAATCCGGGTGGACTCTGTCAAGTGCGCACATTTCGCCGAGTATCTTGACGATGACACCCTTGACCCACATATCCTCGACTGTGAGCGTCGGTAGTTTGTTGAGTTTAATCAACTCATTGCAGAGCTTCGTGATTAGATTTTGCCAATCACGTTCATAGTTTCGGCGTGGCTTCTTACTCATTTCAATCCTCACGGGAAATTATATGTTAGAGAAGTCAATATTTCACACGTAGGACACCAGTGGCCTGTAACTTCCCCGATTTCGATGTCGTCAAGTTCTTCGCACGTTATAACTTCACCCGCCTTGAACGGTTCGTCATCCGGTGTCCACGGGCCTATAGGGTAGACGAGGATGGTTTTTGACTTGCATTCAATACATCGGCGATAGCCTTCATCGTCCACAATCTCAGCGTGTATACATATTTCTATGCCGCTAATTTCTTTCTTGCTCATATCAGTCCTTTACAAAAGGTTGCTCATTGAAAAACCCTGTCGTGTAGCCGCAACTCGTATCCAACGGCATCTCACCTTCATTCCATTCACATTCGCCAGGTGTTTCGATCTCATTGTCGTCCTCATCATATTGCCAGTCAACATTCCCGTATTCTTCTTCGATTGCCTGGAACACAAGTTCTTCATGTTCTCGCATAAAGTTCAGGAAATCCCCGTAGGACGTTATCGAAGAGTCGGCTAATATCACATAATAATCGGGTCGCGTACTCATCGGCCTAAGAGTGACGAGCGAACGTCCGTTGCCAAAGACAGTATGCACAATTGTCGGCGTTGTGTTCATCTCCTCGCCCCAAAGGCTTGCTTTGTGCTGTTCGGAGAATGGTTTTAGCTTTTCCAATTCCCGGTCTGTTATTTGTCTTGAGTCTGTTTTCATTTCGGCTTTTCCTTAATAAAAGGCTCGCCGTACCAATCGGTGTTTTTGTCCTCGCCATCCGGGAATAGAAAGTCATTTACCCAATCCCACTCCGGCAGCTTTAACATGACCCAGCGGAGCCATTTCCAATAATGTATTCGTGTAGGCATTATGCTCCTTCATTCCCTATTGACGCTTCTGGATTGTAATAAACCTTCCTGTGACATTTGTTGCATGTGGAGTCCCAATGATGCTCGCCGCCGGCGAGGCACATTGTCGGTAAGCGTTGCCCGTCTTTGGCTTTAATCTCCTCTTCCAATACAAGTACCTCCCGGACGATTTCCCAGGCTTCCACACCGTCAAAGCGCCCGTCCATTGCTTCTTCAATATCTTTTTTAGTTATCATTATTATCCTTCCAGAGCTTTCTTACATCGATCTTTCGCTTCAAATAGTGTTACGCTTGTTTTCCACACCCATCCGATTAGTTCGTCTTTGGCTTCGAGCTCCTCGGCTTGCCTGGCAACTTGAATAGTTAGATCACCATTTGTCTTACGAAGTACAGACTTATAATCTTCACCGGCATTACAGGATGTGCATGTCAAGGGTGGGCATACCCATGAGCCGCATTTGCTGCATTCTCCGCCTCTTCTTTTTTTTAATAGTTCGTTATTTTCTTTTAGATCTTTAATCTCCCCGGATAGGCGGTCGATGATGTCTTGCATTACTTGATCGTGTTTTAGGATCAGGTGTAGTATTTTATCGTGAAGTGGATCCGCTTTTATCTCAGAGACCTTTGCCATCTGAGCGTCAGCCTGGCTTGCGGGCCTGCCTGATCTGTCAAAGGGTACAGACCTCTTAAACTTATACCCGCCGTCGCTCAAGTCCACGTCCAACTTGGTAGCTTTGCGGTTTACAGACTTGCCGTTTTCTGTGCGCTCGTGCATTATTTACTCCACCATTTGGTAATCCCAGTTTCTTCTAGTAGCTTTTTTGTCTCGGTCTCATAGTATAAACTCAAGCCCTGATATTCGCGTGGCCCCCAACGAGAGGGCAAGCTATGAAGTCTTTCGAGTTCCTGAACCGTTTCTTCACTGTATTCATTTACCAGACCTTCCCGGAACTCTTTCGGTCGGCCCTGCTCAAAAGAATTACAGGTGGCACATTGTAGCCTGATGGCCCGATCGTCAAAATACAAGCCGCTCGAACCACCTTGTCCGCGAGTTTTGAAATGACCAGCTTGACCGCCGCCTCTTCTTGTTATGCCTACAAACTTACCGCAGGTATAACATTGAGCCAGAGCGTCACGACTATCAAATCCGAACTTCTTGGATGTCTCTATGACAGCCTTGAGCCTAACCCAACGGCTCATCCAGTCCCATGCTATTGACTTGGGAGTCTTAACCTTCTTGTATCTCACCTTCTTGTATCTCTTTTTTCGGGAGCCTCGGATTCTCATGATTGATGCTCTAAGAGTTCAGAGTTTGTGTGAATATTGCCGACCTTCTTACGGCAGGATATATCCCATTGCGCAGCTTCGTTTCCCAACCATCGCCCGCCACCATTCTCTTCGAGATAGAACGCACCGTTGTCAAATACGATAATGTGTAGAATCTCTGTAATCGCAAGAATAATGTCCCCTTCCCACCAATCCAAGTCCTCGCCATCCTTGTCCTTGAGGCCGGTGAATTGCTCGGGTTCTTCAAATTCCGGACGCAAAACCATAGACCAAAAAATGCCATCGTACTTGTCGTTTTTTGCGTCCCAGTATTCGTATTTCTTCTGTAGATTGTCCCACGCTCGAAACTTTATCTCTCTCATATTTTCTCCTGTGGTAGTTCAGGTTTTCTATGCCAGCAATCTATACAAGAGTCAATCTCTCGCTCTTTCCATTTGCTCCACTGTGGCTTGTAGCTCGTATATATTCTGATGACAATAGGCCCTAACAAAACATGTACGCCTTTGCCTATGTGTTCTCGCGTGGTGACTTTACGGTTATCATACATAAAGCCAATTGCCCAAACCGTAGGCGTAAAATGAATATCTGCGTGAGCCCAAAACTTTCCAAATAATGAATACCAGTTTTCCCAATTCATTTCTGGCCTCCGTCTATTAAATCCGGCCTAACTCCCTGCAACGGCCATAAGATAGTTGCTGCGCCAAACCCATGTTCCGAACAAGGCGAGAGATCAACACGTATTGATATTTTACTTATCCTATGAATGGTAAGAGGTAGTCGTTTTCTGCATTTATGGCAACGCCCTTCAATTTCTCTGTAATCAAAGCCAAGTCTTTTTCTAATCCATTTGAGCATTCTGTCTGTCCCGTTATTGTTCCTCATTTTTTATAAAATGAGTCTTTAGAATATATTGCGGATACACTCCAAAAACTTGAGCGAAGAGGACTGCAAGCATCCGAAGGGGGGCAATGTGTAATCTCGCATATTTGCAATCGTGTATGGCTTCGAGATTCAATCATGTCACCAACCATCGGCCTGCAACACAATTCACTCGGCCATACTTCTTGTGCATAAGCGTCCAAGTTCGTTCTACAATGTACTTTTAACATTTCTGGCCTCCAATAAATACTGGCACAAACAATTCATCTTCAAACTCTTGACGTGTAGCTTCCTTGTCGATATTGCCGGAGGACATGTGGAGTAAATGTATCTCCTCGCATCGGCTCAAATTGCAGAAGTCTTGAATGTATTTCTTGCAGACTGACTTCTCCATGTGGGCGTGCAAAAGTCTCTTAGCCCCGGCCTCGTTCATCTTCCCGGATGCTACTCGCTTACGGAGAATACTGTTATCGTAATTACACCCAATAGCTATAATCTGAAACTGGCAATCAAAACGTTGTGTTATATTCGGCGTATCAACTGCGAAAAACAATTGGTCTGAGGTATCGTTGTCGGTAATGATAAAACCGAGGTTCGGAACGTCATGCTTTACGTGGAATGCGAATACGTGGAAGGGCCCAATCTCCAATGGTTTGTCAAGTGGCAATGCGATAGGCGTCGTCCCTGCCGCTCCGTCTATGCCTACAGCTTCAAGGGTATCCCAACCTGCATAGATAGGAATGCCTTGTTTCAGAACGTCGGCTGCCGCCTTGCAATGATCAAGGTGGGAATGATCGATCAAAACACCAACAATATCTTTAAGATTAAAGTGAAGACTCTTTTGCATTTTTGCCCACGTCAAACCACAATCAAGGAGTAACCGCTTTCCGCTTGTCGCAACGATTTCATAGGCATTGGCTTTGGAACTACTCGCGTGAGCTATGAATTTCATTTATCTCCCATGTATCCCAATCGACGCAACTCAAAATATCCATCAATAGCATTTCGGCCTTTTTGTAATCAGGCTTAGGTGGTAAGGCACTTTTAACAAAGGCTTCATCCAATAACTTTTGAAGGCGTTCGGCTTCTGTTTCGACTTGACCAAGAGTCCATTCGCCAGCTTTTATTTCCTTCAACTGTTTTGCATCATGCCGAGCAACGTTAATCTCGCCGGTGACTAATGACTCGATCCCCATCCGCAAAAGTCGAATTAAGTGTGCGGCATTCTTGCAGTCATAGCCAAATCTCTCAAATCGTTCGCGTCTTTTCTTTCCTTGAAAAGCCTGATTAGTACAGGGATGAGTCATACGTCTCAATTGGCCGTAGGCGTATCCCCCGAAACTTTTGTATAGATGCTTACTCATAAACAGAGAACGATTTTCGAGAAGCTGTTTGCCCCAATCGGACTGAACGATATAGAGATTTTGAGGCAACCACAACAGCGACAAAACGTTGGGATTAGACTTCAACAGTAAGCGAAAATACTTCTTAATTTCAAATAACGCAAAATCATACTTGCCAGCAACGCCTATACGCTCCACATGATTTAATCGTGTTAACCCAAAGTAATGACTCTTAGGTGGAATGAATACGCCGCCAATATCAACGTCATCAATTATGTCACCTGCCGTACCATGAGCAACGCTGCCTCGGTATCCGGCAAGGCCAACCAAAGGCCATACGTTTTGGATAGTCTCATCACTACTGATCGCAGCTTTCAATTCACCTGTCATTCTCAATCCTTCAGGAACCCTTCGCCCTGCTCTTCCTGAGCCGTACCTTCCATTGTTAGCTTGAGGCATTCCGGGCATTGCATCTTACCATTCTTTGCAAGAGGCTGCTCTGTCATGGTATGTTTGCACTTTGGATTTGTGCAGGTCCATACGAAGGTTGATTCTTGTGTTTCAGGAGTCGCTACTTCTTTTGATTCAACTTTTTTCTTCGTCTTGGGTAAGTCTACCGGCTCGCTGCCCATCTTCTCGTTGATCTCCTCTGATGCACGTTCTGATGCCACGTCAAAGCTGTCGAAGTCTGCATTGTCGGCTTCAAGTGCGGCATGGATTTCCGGCGTCTTTGGGATATACTTCCAAATCCGTCTAATGAGAGTTTTTCGGCACATCTCATTGAAGTCTGTTCTCCACGGGCCTGAGTCACCGCTCCGGCTCCGAGACTTAATAAGTTGCAAGTCCGCCTCAGTCATAAATTCAATCTTCGGACGTGTACTGCTAGTGAGAATCACGATACCATATCCAAATAGCATTGGCCCACGGTCGCCATCTAATTTCGGCTCATGTTCTATCTTTGGATTTGAGCCCAGTTGACACTTATATTTGTCGTTAGCGAATACGAGTTGGCTGTCGATAAAGTCAGTCTGTTTCGTCCGATAGGCCAACTCTATAAAGCCCTGATAACCCGGCATGAATTTGCATTCCTTCACGCCTTTGGGCAGATTCTTGTTGCCATAGGCGATGAGATACCCCTGCCCTGTTATCCCGGCACAATCCAAACCAAGTTCCCCGGCTGTAATAAGAGCATTAGCAAAACTAGCTATCGTGCATTTATAGAGGTCTGGACTTCTGTACGCCGCTAATGCTCCTATCTTGATAAGTTTCTCAGGGGTAAGATATTTGCTCGCGACGTTTCGGGCCTGCTGTATAAAACTGCTAGTGGCTCCTAACTCCGCAATGCTCTGTGAATCCTTGACTAGAACTATTGCTTGCTGTCTTTTTGTTTCTGCCATGTGATTCTCCTTTTCGATGAATTGCTCTTCTAATTTGAAGCATGTATAATGCTCGCAATAGCTTTGTCAGCATCGCGTTGGGTCATTTGAGCAATGATCTCATCTGCAATGCCTTTGCGTCGTAAAAGACGTACTTGATCAATATGCAAACACTGCTCTTCGGACGGTATTAGCTCAAATGGATTTTCTGTCACTCGGATTCTGGCTTGCATCTTTATCTCCTTTTTTTTCCCAATATCGTCAAGTTCATCTAGCAATTCCTGCGGGAACTCCATAAAAGATATTGTTGGTCCCCATCTGAGGGTAAACCAAATAGTGATAGATAAGGTTACCACAAGTACGAGCAATTGTATTTCTTCATTCATGTGTCATCTGCCTCTAACTTGTATTGTCTTAATTCATCCTCAGTTAAATCCGGTCCGGCATTTGGTTTCCCAGCTAATACCCAAAACGGTTTGCCACTAGGCGGAATCCAAATGCGGCGACTAGCATCCACATCAATACATCCAGCGAGGGCGATCTGTGTAATGTCACTCAGGTGTCACCTCCAATTCTTCAATACCATCTTCGGCGAATAGCTTTATTGTCTGGCAGTCTGTCTCAATTGGTAATGTCAGACATTCGGCATGGTCGATCCAAAGAGGAACTGATACATCGTAGTGTTCGCTGAGTACGTTTACGATATTCGCCCCTACTTTTATCTGCTCGCCGGTACTCAAATCTGAATACGGAACTCCGTGGAATGTTGCATCGCAGCGTTTGTCATTAACAGTTCCATCCATGAGATAGTCGAATAACCTGAATTGAACGTCCTTGAATTTGTCATTCACGGCTAGTTCAATCGACAGGCTTTCTTGCACGGTGTAGCAGTCTACCTCTTCAAGCTCCTTGTCAATATCCGAGATAGATTGTGATAGGTCTCTCTGCTCTGACTTGAGTTCCACTATCCGTTTTTGGTCCTTCTCAGATTGGTCGATATTAGCTAACGATTTGTTGAGTTCCGCAAGCTCCTTTTCAGCATGACCCTTCTTCGCATCAAGTTGGGCCAGTTGCGTATTGACTGGCGGGCCTATCTCCGTTTCGCATAAACCTATGGCTACGGTGAGCTCACCCCATTTGGTGTCTTTGGTAAAGTCGGGCGTTGGGCGATTGTTTATCGCTTCGTCTATCTGGAATCCTCGCGTATGCGATTCTTTGGTTAGGGCCTCATCATCAATATCGGCTTTTGCTAATTCCGTTTCTGCTTCATCATACACGCATTGCAGTTTATCCAGAATCTCCGGGAGAAACCGAACTTCGTCCTTCATTTTTCTTGCTCGTGCGGCAAGGTCTGTTTTGAGTGCTGTTTGCTTTTGGAGTTTCTTGGCATGTTCGGCAATATGTCCTTCGTGTGTCTTCTGGACGATTGCATCAGGCAGTTCTTGCTTGCAGGCGTAACATGATTTCTCGACACTATCCGGGTCCGGTGGAGTATCGACTAAAAGTTGTAAAGCATCTTTAGCTGCAATATATTCATTGCGGACTTGGCCTAAAGCAAGTTGCTTACTTTTCAGGGCTTGCTCAGTTCCCTTGATGTCTAAGTCCATTGAAGCAAGCCCGTTCTTTCGGGCCTGTACGGCAAGTTTACTGAATCCCAAGTCTTCCAAGATTTGAGCCTTCTCATCCAGTAGCTCCTTGCCGCTATCGGATTTCAGTTCGGCTTCACGCTCGATCCGCTTGCCGGACAGGTCATTCTTTTTCTCGATACATTCCTGCCGCCGTGCTTCGCTATCCGAAAGATACTGTCGCTCATCTGCAATAGCCTTGATAGCGTCTTCGGCGTTCTCACGCTTTGCTATCAATTCTATCTCGGTATCGCCCGTACCGATATAGCTCTCTGATGATTGCTGCTTCTCATCAATACGGATAGGTATCTGGTCACGCTGTTCAACGTAACCCTTTTTCCGGCTCTTGAGCATGGCCTTATAATCGGATATATCCTGTCCACCCATTGACTTTAATAGCTCGTCAAATCCATCGGGTGTCTCTATGTCACCAGCTATCTTCATCAGTAATTGTCTGCGGTCATTCCAGTGCATCTTCTCACAGAAGTAAGACAAATCAGTGAGAATCTTGAATGTGTCTTCGGTGATTACGGCATTGACCGAATCCTTATACTCACCCTGCAATTTCGGGACGCCGTCGATGAAATACTTTCCCGTATACCCTATAGCCCGGTCACCTTGGAGTTTCTCGTGCTGCTCTGTGCGAAAGACTTGGTCCTGCCCGTCTATATTTAGCGTGCATTCCGTAACGACTATAACTTCCTTGACCGGCTGGTTATTCGCATCCAGCGGACGGCGTTTGTAGTCAGTTCGCCCATCACTGCACTTGCCGAATAGGGCTTCTAAGAATCCATCATACAGTGTAGTTTTGCCTGAACCGTTCCGGCCTCGGATTGTGACGTTCTTGTGGCCGGGGTCGAATAAATACCCCTTGAAACACTTGTAGTTTTCTAAGAGTAATTTGCCCAGTGTGATTTTCATTATCTCTCCTTGTGACTAGAGTTCAATCTAATTGGCCTCAGCACCTCATCCTTGGTATCAGCCTTGTTTTTTCACCGGCAAGTCCGTCTGAGCCAGGGCCGTGGATTAGTGAAAGTCTTTCATTTTGAGCTTTGTAATAATGCGAGAGCCACTTCGTGTTTTGAGTTCTACTTTTGGCCGAGCCACAATCCCCTCTGCGGTAAACTCACCCCACTGGGACGTGATACCTTCACGAACACACGAAATCAATTCATGCAACGTGCCCTGTCCTGTAATCGGCACAATCTCAATACCGAGCTTGGACGCCACATCCGAAACATCCCCACGCTTGAGCCACCAATCACCAACTTGAACGTCGAAGAGTACAAAGTCTGTTCCGTCAGATTTGTAGTTACCACCGCCCTTCTGGATTTTCGCACCGTAACCTTCACCATACAAGCAGAAGTCGTCAGAGTCCTCAAACATTTCATATAGTTTTTTAGGAGAGAATATTTCCATTAAGATTGTAAGTAGAAATGTGGGGATTTGAGCGTTATCCGTTCGAGCCTTAATAACCAATCGTCCTGATTCCATCCCTATCCGAATATTCATACCATCAACTTTTTCTGTGAATATCCAGTGATTATCCGCAAGATATTCAAATTCCGGTAATGAATACTGTCCCATTAACAATGTTTTGTTTTTGTTTTCAGGATCACGCTTAAACACTGTTTGGATTTTCTGGTATTCCTTCATAGTGTCTTCCTTTCTATATTTACGCGAGTTCAGGGATGTAAGTTAAGTCTTATGCAGCAATTTCGGTTTCCCACGTCAACGGTTCAAGCCCCATTATTTTACGAACCGTATTTCCCATCTGTCCTATTTCTAACTGGATACAGTTCTTGATTTGACGTGCTTGCTCTTTGAAAAATTCCTCCATCCCTTTCTTACTGTCAAAGCCTTGCTGAAAGTCCAGCAATGTACTCTTGGAAACTGGGCATAATTGTTTCCATAAAGCTCCTACATATTTTTCTCTGTCGCTTTTGTCAAAGGTCTCTAACTTATCAAATATCTGTTTGACTGTCATATCATTCTCCTGTTCAAAGTTTCAAATATACGAGCGGGGCGTCCGTGATTCTATTGGTGGGACTTCCTTGTCTTTCAGCCTGTCCGTGGCCAACGTCCCCGCTCGTCATTGTTCTCAAAACCCGTGTCCTTTTAGCCATTCATCGACTGCGTGATAGGTTATATCTGTTGCCCGCATATCATATTTCTTTTCAGCTTTTTTCAATCTAGCCTTCATGTCCGGTGTTAATGGAAATATGAGGGATGTTCGTATTCGCGGCGCAAGTGCTTCATTAAAAATCCTGTCAACAGACCACCCTGGATGCTTTTGGCACAATTCGATATTCCCGCCACCGCCCCGTTGATTTCAAATACCCCGCTACTATTCATAAGCCTCCTTGCGGAGGATTGCTCGCTTAATGTGCTGGGCAAGGAGATTGCTAATACGCGCGTCACAAGCATGGAACCTCACAATCGAGTGGCAACCTTAAAGTAAACCACATCTTTCGACCAGGGTCGCCAGCACATAAAATAGGGGCGGGCAGGCGTTTCCACTGGCACGTCACAATGAGCGGTACGCTAGTATCCTGCGACGGTTTTAGTCACGGACCGCCCCTACAAGCTCGGCATTGCCGAAGACAATTTAATGTTCGGATCAGCCGTAACTTTCAAATATTCATTTGTAAAAGAGCTTTACTATCTACCATAGTGATTTGACAATCCTGACCACTAACCAAACGGCAAGCAATAACCAACCAAGACTGAACGCCGTTCCTATTAAGCCCTAAAATACCTAATTCCCACAGTTTCATTTGTCTTTCTCCTTGACGATTTCGAGTTCGGCGGAAGCCACATGAGCTAATCGAATATGCTGCTTTGTGTTCCGAATTATCCACGTCAACGTGTGCGAACACCAGTAAACATAGTCCTCGCAATCAGGGCCATTTACAGTATCGCCACCCACCATGTTTCCCTTGCAGCCGAAGATTCTATCGCCGTGCTTGTCGTCCTTGCCTGTGTCCTCGGCGGCGGTGGAGATGTCGATTTCAACAAACATATCTTCTATTATCGAATGTGTTCCTGCATGTCGTATAAACTCGGCATTCTTCAATAAAAGATAATGTGTCCCTGTAATTATACAATGATACCCATACACGAACCTACCGTCTCTGTCTTTGGCTCGAATCTCCATGATATTACCCCTTAGCTTTCAAAAGCCGAACACACGAGTCCCATCTTTATTGAAGTATGCCGGACTTCTTTGCAACCGCTGTTTATAAAAAGCCTTACGAAAGCTGTCTGTTCTCTTGCAGTTTTCGCAATGTACATTCGTGACAACGTTTGTAACATACCCGCCTTCAATGGCTGAAATTGAAAACCAGTCTTTAGGATTGCAAGCTACCCATTCAAAAAACTTCCCTGTAACCAGAAGATGCGTTTTTCTCTTTGTCATGACCGGCAACCACAGGAATAGTTAGCAGGAGTCTTATCTCGGCGGCAGTTTGCCTCGTTTCGTAATACTACGCAGAATATGTCTGAAAGCAGCAGCACGAGTAGTATATCCCTCCCGCTTTAATATTGCATCAAACCTCCGCCACAACGTCTGTGACTCGTCCATCAGTAGGTAATATTTTTTAGCCATAGTCCTCATTATTCCCCCCTCCGGTGAATAGTTCAAGACAATTCACTGAAAAAATGCGGTTTTATTTCTCGTCCTCGGTGATCGTGATGTTACAGTAGTGGTCGATTATGACGTTGCAAGACCTGGAACACCAGGACCGGTGTGGGTCACAGGCAAGCACAATGCCGGAAAACGTAATCAAATACAGGCTCTTCTCCGGTCCTGAACCGCACGTACCTATAAATGCGATATGACAGTGACCGGTCATCATATTACCGATCAACGCACCCACCGTTGTTTTCTCGGCTTCGGCCAGGGTAGCTTTAATTAAGGTTTGTGCTTTACCTGCTTTGCCATAATCCCATCCACCATGCCGTTTGGCTGTGTCAAGAAAAGCGGATTCAGCAGCCTTGCACGCTTCCACCAGCTTGTCATGGTTGTTCGCGGCGCGGACTATGAACTCGGCGTTAGCTTGGTCATTACCGCCCACTGTAGAGACTACAATAACGTCACCGGCAAGAACGATCCATTGCGTGTCCATCAGTTGACAAGTATAAGGTGTCGGTGTGTGTTTAGCTTTTGACATTTCTTTCCTTTCAATTCAATTAAGGTCGGCTCGTGGCCTATCGTCTATAGCATGTTGTAAGTCCGAGCCACAGACCTTCGGATGCAGTATTAGGAATACGTGGATGGCGCCCATAGTTAAGCCGGAAATATGACTGGCTTTGAGTGGAGGAACACGGAGATGCTTATACAGTTCCCGCATAATCACCCTATACTCCTCTTTTTCAGATTCAGTTATCATGGATTTCTCCAAAAGAACATCTTAGCCCTGGCCGGTTGGCGATCCGTCTTAGATTAGCTAGCCCCAGACTAAGTCCGATGGGTTTGTGGCTTGAACTGTTCGAGTGTGACAATACAGTACCATCACACTCCCTTCCCGGACTTCAATAATTACACCTTGCTGGCAATCCTTATGGCCGGCGTTTCCTTTGGCATGATTAGGTACGTATGTGACCGGGTCCAGATAGTTCTTCTCAGTGGTCACTTGCCTGCCTTCAATTTCCATTTTCTCACCTCATAAAACTGGCATAGTTCTATCCTTTTTATTTCTTCTCGGTTTCGGCGTCCGCGATGGCAACGTCTACATAACCCATTATGATATCCCACGGATCATCGTCACTTCTCTTTCGATCTAACGCGTCATTGTACGCCTGCATTTTCTTGCATGCTTCGAGCAGCGTGTCGCGAGATGTCCCAAACCACAAATTGCGAATATTAACCATGATATCGTTTAGTGCATCATGCCAACTTAGTATCCCCGGCTCTGGATCTTGTATGAGGGACATTAGTCGCTGGGCATAGGACTGCATTTGAGCAATAACTTCTGGCTGCAATTGAATACGTACATTGCTCATTTTTTTATCCTTTCAAAAGAGCCGCCTGCCGGGAAATATAGTGCGGGGGTGAATCCCGGCAGGCGGCAATCAGAATTACTCGTCCACTGACAAATGCTTGTGGCCGTACTTCGCTGCCGACTCAATATCCCGGCAGGCACCGCCCAGTGTTTGACAACCAGCACATGCCCACAAAAATGTCAGGCAAATTAGAATCATAATACATGCTATGACTCTACAGTGGATGTCCTTTTTGGGTTTAATCATATTGTCCCTTTCTTACAACAACCTACGTCTCTCCTGTTCCGCTCGCATCATCGACTCGCGAAGATCGAGCACTCGCTTTTTCTCCCGCAATAACTCAATACATTTGTAATTCAATTCGATGGCCCTGATAATCTCCATTTCATCGTCGTCTGTTGTCTGTTCGATTAAAGATTCCCAGAGCCGATCATTGAGTACTTCGCGTTCTTCTAATGTCCACATTGTATCCTCGTTTCCTCTCAGATATGTAAGTCACATAGCACAGCAGTACAACTTTCATGTTGTGCGAATATCTTTGTGACGGTATCGGGCCAATCATCTTTTTCGTCGGTTACGATAGCCCACCAGCCCATTGATCCCTTCTCATGCCATTCGCCATCAGGGGTCACAATTGCGAAGGGTACATAAGACAATCCTGCTACTTGTTTGACATTGCCGCTGGGGTGTGGGGCAAGGGTTGATTTTAGCTTAGTGCCCTTACCTTGACAGCCGTTGCAAGTATAATCGGGGTTGCTTGCTCGCGTATCGAGACCAAGTTGGTCATGGCGTTTGCCCGTCCCTTCACATACCCAACACTCTTCCCAGTTCCGTTCGTCTTTTGTAGAGTCATAGTCTGAATCAAAATCACCTTGCCAGCCTCCACCGATTGTCCACCAATCCCATTTGCTTTTGGGATTATAGGTAGACAGGCACTTGCCAGTGCCAGCACAGCCGGAGCCATCTTCAAAGCGTTCACCGGGCTTATGGCCGCCAGGATGGTAACGTTCGCTGTACAACCCGCACTCAGGATCGGCTTTAGCCTTCATGGGATGGGAATCAAGGGCGGATTGTTCAGTTCCTTTATACCCACTGATATGCTTTTCCCATGCGGCATCTTCTTGTTCGTCGGTTTCATCTTTCTGTCGATCTCTATGGAACGAATCACGTAATTCCTTAATCGAACCATGACATTTGGTTGCGGTTTCAATTGCATCACGCAAAGCAATTTTGCCAATACAATCACAATCCCGTTCGTATTCAGGAACTTCGGTATTTTCATCATAAGGAGCTAAGAGCGTACCGACTGCCGACTCAATGTCATCCGGCAGATTTTCAAGTAAAACTACTGTTCTAAAATGTGACATGATTATCTCTCCTTTTCTCTTCAAAAGATATACTGGCGGGCATGATTCCCCACCCTGCACAGTCTCTCTGTAATCCATTATCTTGTCATTCAATTGGACGCCATCCTATTTTCCAAGGAGAACCGGCACACACTAAACATCCCCGATGATTGCCACCGTTCCCTTTGCTGTCACGGCAAGTCTTACAATAGCGTTTGTCTATTCTAATTTCTTTTTTGTCCATTGTCATTGCCCTTTCAATAGAATTGTAGGTTGCAGGTTATCATAGTTTCTCATCCATATCGTTCACATTCTGCTCGACACCAACTGCCTTGAAACTTTGTCCGCCGTCCATATTTACGATGTAGTCTTTTCATCTCAGCGAGATTATCTGCACATATCGACGGCCAAATATCATGCCAGACTGCACCAAACCGAACGTTGCGTTCGGGTTTATACTCCAAAGCATCAGCACAGATAATGATAATTTGTCCGGGATATTTAGCTAGGTAATATGGTCCTACCAAGTCAATCAACTCTTGATCTATTTCAATGACCGTAGCATGTTCCACGGTACGCATTGGTAGCTTGCGTGTCTTAGATAGACACGCATCAAGCACAATGCCCAACCCTAAGCCATTTATCAAGATGTTGCCCTCGGCACGATTGATAAACTCAAGATGATCGTTGAACTCGGCGGGCGTATCGCTCATCATTGGAGCGTGGTTCCCTTTGTATTTTAACTTGGTATATATTCCGGGTTCAACTCGCCGATGACCTTGAAAGTTTATCATAAGGCGTAAATTATAGAAACTCGCATCTTTCTCCGTGATGGTGAATCTCTCTACTCGCCAATTCTCTGATTTACATTCTGGAATAGAACATTTATACATTGTCTCGCCCTTTCTACTTAGTAGTTTTTACGTCTTGCCCTGAGAATAAAAAACCGTCCGGCCATACAGAAACCGGGCAAGACTTCGGCGTGAGCCGGACGGCATAACAATGAAACGCTTAGTTATCTTTTCCGACATAGCATACCACAGTATCTTTGCTGCGGTCTATCAATACGGCTTTCGATGACTGTAGAATATCGGGTGTCAAAGAACCGTAAGATATGATCGTCGGATTGCCCTTAATGTTCTTTGGAAAATCGCCTCTGATGTACTCCACCGTGCCGCCTTCGATGGACTCCACCGTGCCGCCTTCGATGGACTCCACCGTGCCGCCTTCGATGTACTTCACCGTGCCGCCTTCGATGGACTTCACCGTGCCGCCTCTGATGTACTCCACCGTGCCGCCTCTGATGTACTCCACCGTGCCGCCTTCGATGTACTCCACCGTGCCGCCTTCGATGTACTTCACCGTGCCGCCTTCGATGTACTCCACCGTGCCGCCTCTGATGTACTCCACCGTGCCGCCTTCGATGTACTTCACCGTGCCGCCTCTGATGTACTCCACCGTGCCGCCTTCGATGTACTTCACCGTGCCGCCTCTGATGTACTCCACCGTGCCGTATATTGCAATAACCTGCCCATCAATTATGTTATTGCGGCTTTCATTCGGCATTATAATCTTCGCCTTACGCCATTCCTTTAATGCGATACGAACTCTTTTTTCTTCTTTCTTTTCATCCCACCAGTTCGGCAATTCATGTTTATAGCCTGCGTGGTCAATCCTAAATTGCCACTTTGATAACGGCAATCGAAAGTCATTAACCGGAGGGGTAATCTCAATCGGCACGAGCGTGTAATTACCTCGCACGTCTTTTTCTTTTAGTCCGAACTCGGAGATAATCTCGTGATGGCTCTCCGTTTTTAGCGACCAGAACACTTTCTTTTTCGTGACTATCATACTTGCAGGTTCACACATTATAATTCTCCTTTATATAAATTAGAATTTTACGGTCTGCCCGAACGGAGCTTGTCGGTCCTTAGTAGTAGTCACCCAGAGCGTCGGGTATTCCGGCTCTTGCTCTGGGAACTGACCATACATATCCGTGAAGTAAATCACACAACATGGCGTATAGGCTTTCTCTCGGATATAATCAAAGACAGGACGGAAATCCGTACCACCGCCGCCAACAGGTTTGGCCTCGAACGGCAGGTCTTGTTGGGTGAGTACCTGTTCGTTCTTAACCTCAGTATCACAGTAGACTACCCTGATAGTCGTCTGGTATGCTTCCAAAACACCAGAGACTTCGGCTGCAAATAGGTCGAGTTGTTCTTGGTCGATTGACCCGCTCGTGTCTATCGCAATCATCACCTCCGGCAGTTCCTCACTAATCAGGGACGGCAGGACAATCCCGCTGCCGAAGTACCGCCGTGAAGGTTTCGACCACGAGTAATCGTTCCGGGCCGTCCGCTCAACGAAGTCTCTTAGCAAAACATACCAAGGCAAGTCCGGGACCAGCACGGACTCCACCATCCGTTGCAGGCCCGCTGGCAGATTGCCTTGAGTTTTTGACGCCTGACTCATGGCCGCACGCCATTCTGCCTCTTGTTGTTGCTGCTCATTCTCGTCACATTCAGATTGTATCACACCGCCGCACCCACCGGGGTCGCTGGGCTGGTCGTCAGCCTGCCCGTCAGTGTCGCTGTCAGGCGGCTGACGACCGCTTTGCGGTTGGGACGATCCCTGCCCCCCCTGGGGAGAACTCCCGTCAGGCGGCGAATTAGCCCCCTGCCCATCGTCGTCCGGGAGCTTCTCATAGATTTCCTCGGCTGAGAGGTCCTCATAGCCAGTCATGTACTTATCGTCCGGCAGTTCAAAGCCTGCTCGTTTCAACTCATTGTTAATTGCGAAATCTGCGGCTGCGTTCCAACGGCCAATTTTCCGGCTGCCCATTCTCCAAGCATGACCCAACGCCGCATGAAGCACCTCATGGGCCAGCATCCCAGCAGCCTGTGGTACTGTGAGTCCGTCGATAAACTCCGGATTATAATAGAGACCTTTGCCATCCGTGACGCAGGTCTCATACTTCCCGGATGCTTCCCACGGCATCCTCAGAGCCAAACAGGCAAAGAACGGATGGTCAAGTATCAGAGCCGTCCTTGCCTTGGTCAGTTTTTCCTTTGCGTTCATTGTCTTGCCCTTTCGTAAATAGTTTATTTGCTTGCCGCTGCTCTCTTTTGATAATACTTGACTTTACGTTCATACTTCTTAACGTAAGTTTTTGCCCGATTGAATCTTTTTATCCACTCATCCAGTTTCTTCTGCGCATGCGTAGTTCGTTGCTCGATGATAGTCGGCTTAACCCTTTGCGGCGGTTCTGTCTTGAGCGGCACTGCCTCGTCGGGTAGCCAAGACATGTCAAAGGCACCGTGTGACGCCATCTCGTTGTGGTGTAATCCAAGATTGTGGCCTAGCTCGTGGATATATATTTGAGCGACTACTCTAACATTGGCGTTTTTCGGCAGAGACATTACGATAGATGTAGTGTTGTACCATGCGTAGCCATGCACACGACCACACTTAGATGGCTTTACAGTCACGCTCCGGCCCCTCATACGTGGATTTGTAATGTGACAGCCTTCGTGCTTGTCGCACAAAATAAAAAGGGACCGGAGATAACGTGTGTCATACTCCGTTGTGTTTTTGATTTGCATTTTCTCATCCTTTCTGCAAAAAACGTTACGTAAACCCAACATATCATTATCAAACAAACTATCAAAGCGATCATCCTGTTATCCAATCTCTTTTCGCTTTCACTCTCCTGGTGGCCATCCCTGGCCGGTCTGAATATTACAGGCTTGAATACCCCTGCAACTTTGCCATGATCTCTTCGGCGTTCTTGTGAGCCTTCTTGCGTTTGCCCTTATCTTCACGAAGATCATCGGGTTTGAGTCGTGCCAGTTTGCTGACACATTCCTTGCGGAGTTCTTCGAGATTAGGATCGTCGGTCAGATTCAGCAAAGGGATTGTATCGCAGAGGTCCTTGAGGTTACTGATGAGTGAATCGTAAATCTGTTTCTTTTCGCCACTGGTCTGCTTGACGATCCGTTCTATCATCTTCCCCAATTGTTGATACAAGTCACCGACCGCCTTCTTCGTCATTGCCTCAATGCTCCGGGCTACGTTCTTCTTTAGTGACTTGACTTGTTCGTCGCCAAGATTCACCCGGAAGTCAGTGGCGTCAGGAAGCGGTAAGACGTTATGGTCGATGCTGAATTTCTGTCGGGCTTCCTCGGCAGTTGGTAGCACCACGTCGCTATTCAACAATCCAGCCAGCCGCTGATGGGCGTTAAGTCGGAGTCTGGGATAGTCGTTGTCGAGGAAGTCCCTTACAGCCTTCTCAAATTGTTGCTGTGCTTTACGCATTGACTCTGAGTACTTCATAAACAGTTCGCTCGGAAGGATTCTCATTCCGCCGTCCATCCACGGCAGTGTCCACATATTATGAGCCTGCTTGATTTGTGAGGCTGCTGCTGTCACGGCGTACATCGCACCCTTTGGCAGCATGTGAGTCGTCCATCCACCGGCGTCCTCAGTTGCTTTCTTGGCGGTTACTACTTCATGGGTGACTGTTTTGTCCTTAACCGATGCCCGCAAAAGATGGACTTTCAAAGTCACCAACATCGCCCGTTCACTTAGATTTGATTTCTGTCCTTTCATTGTCTTGCCCCTTTCGATAATGAGTAACGTCGTGTCACTCGTAATGCTCCGCACAGGAATCGAACCTGCCGAACGTCGCCATATACTCGGAGCAATAATCGCCGGAGCGGGACTCGAACCAGACACCACAACATGCCTTTGTCGCAACATTCTCCGTGTGAATATGATTGACATGCCTGCCAACCATAAATGCAGTCTCTGTCAAGGCTGCGGAGACGCTCTGCCAATTGAGCTACCCGGCGTTAGATTATTGATAATTCTCATCTTGAATTATTCCATATTTATGGAAGTATTTCAATGGCCTCATACGACGATGGCCGTCTACCCAAAAACACCATTTTCTATAAGGTCTTCCAAAGAATAATAAAGTCCAAGCTCCGCCTTTGGGAATATCTAAGTAGTGCCGAGACTCCGCCTTGGCTCGCCAAATTGAACCCGCCTTGACGTGATGTCTCCCGGTTGGAGTTACATTTATATAATGCCCTCTTAGTATGATCGAGATTAAACTACTTGAATGATCGTGGAAGCATCGTCGATCATCTGACTTTAACCAGTGATGCAACCGAATAGAATATCCGAAAAATAAAAACGTCCACCGATATAAATATGGACATTCGGGACGGCCCAATGCTTCTTTCCAGCGTATCTGAAAACGAGCAAATGATCTAAATGGTTTCATAGGTTAACTCCTCATCTATATAATGCTCTGCCCCGGAATCGAACCGGAGTAATCCAAAGTCTCAGAGCAATGCACAACTATAATAAGCAACAGATATATCTTGTTTTTAGACGCTGCCAATCGGACTCCTTATTGCTACCGACACTCTCGCCAGATCGGGCTTGCTTTTTCGGCCCACGGCGCACACCCATGAACCTACAGCTTCTTAAACTTTAGCTATGGCCGCATTATATCTGCATCAATAGTCAATGCTCTGATTGGTTTGAACCTACGGCCAAATATGCCGGTCAGAGCAATTCATCGTCGGTCACCATGTCACCGTCACTGTCCCATTGTCAGAGCGTCCATCAGTTCAAGCGTGACTGACCCGATGACAATGCCGAGCAACTTATGATATAGTAGTTGGGGTCTGCAAGTGTTGGCTTGCTTCGTGGCGTCGCCTACCGCTTCGCTCACTCAATTCATCGGGAAGGTAATAGATAACCCACTCGTCCTGCCCGGCATATTATTCACTTGTAAAGAAACCCCGACCACACATAAAAGAATTGCTACTTGCGATAGCTGCGGGGTCGGGGCAGAAGTTCTGCGGTTTGTTGTTTCTAACCATGTTGTATTCTATCGCAAGCATTCTATATATAGTATCGTGTCTTTTCGCCCGGAAGTAAAGTAAAAAACGTAGAAATAACGTAATTTTTTCCGGCGTAGGGCGTAAGTCTTCATATATACTAGGGTTCGGTGGCATAAAAAATATGCACTAAGATGGGTTTTCTTGGATGCCCTGCGGGCGTCGCTGTGAGTTTGTACTTTTTTCGGATTTATTTTGTTTTTCTCTTTGCAAATGGGACGGGGTATGTATAATTGCTCGCATGGATGTAAATGAGAATAGTAACGTATCATCAATCGAAACGATTCAGCAACCGGGGCCACGTCTCTATTCTCAGCGTAGCATCCATAACCCGGTTGCTGTTTTTTTTACACGGAGACATCATAAACTGTAAGGAGACAGAAAATGCAAGCTCAGAACGTAAGAATTGACCTGATTGAATTGGAAGCAGGAACACAGCAACGCAAGATAGACCCAAACCTCACCGAGCAATATGAAAAGCTGATGGCCGATGGCGTGGAATTTCCACCGCTTGAAATTGTCAGAGACGGTGACGTGTACATTCTTTATGATGGATTTCACAGACTCAAAGCGATATTGAATATCGGCAAAGCGAAAAGCGTCCGTGCATTCGTTGAGAAGGGAACTCAGCGGGATGCCATTTGGCGTAGCTATGGAGCAAATAATAAGCATGGTTGTCCAAGGCCAAAAGGCACAATCAAGAAAATCGTTACGGCAATTCTCAGTGATCCATCATGGGCCAAAAAGTCCCTCAAGACTATCGCAGATCACGTCGGAACGACCCGTGATAATGTCAACCATATCCAGAAAGCTATGCGGGAAGCAACTAAAGAATATGAGCAACAAAAAGCGTCCTCACAGGCTGTAAAGGGCGAAAAGGTTATAGATAGCCCCCCCCCTCCCGTCAAGCGTGCATCCACCGTCGAGGCGACCAGTTCACGGGGGAAAAAGTATGAGCAGAAGTCTCAAGCCAAAGAGCACAAAAAGCCCGAAATCCCCACGGACTCAGTAGGGCAGGAAATCCCCAAACACCTTGTTACCCTATACGAGAGTCGGTCGGTAGTCTACGACTTACTGCGCCACCTCCAGAAGCTCAAGACCGAAGTTGACAAGCATGTAAAGACAAGAGACCCTACGTTCTCGTATTTGAATGAGACCGCTTTCAAAGCGAATTACGAGAACTTGAGAAGGACTTTGAAGACAGTAATATTCACGGCGGTTTGCTGTAACTGCAACGGTGACACAAAGGTAAAATGTAAACCCTGTGGACAGATTGGCCTGCTCAATGCAGACAGGTATCGGGCGGTGATCGAGGAACTCAAACCGAAAGGGAAGAAGAAATGAGTCAATGGACACACGTAAATGGGGCCATACGTTTTGATGCCCTACGAATTGAAGGTATGCCGTTCAACACATTAGAATCTATCAAGGAATTTTGTGGCAATACCGCGTCATGGGGTGACTCTGAGGAAATATGGGATAAGTGTAATGTCCCTTGCGGCTCGGAAGGAAGTATTGAATTCAGCTTTTGGCAGAACCCAAAGGGTAATCATGCCGGCGCCTTTGCCGTGCATATCATAGGCGACCTGCGTAACTTCGGTAGCGACAACGTACAAAAGATACGAGACTGGTTTGATCGGGTGACGACAACCAAAGGCGTTATGATCCGCAGTGCCATTATGGAGATTGCCGTCGAATACTCAGAGCCGATAATTCTACGGTATGAAGATAAGGAATGCAGCAATGAATGGTATAACAATGGCACAGTGGGAAATTCTCGACCACACAAAGCACAGGGCTGCTAATCAGAACTATTGTGGGGATTCATCTGATATGCAAGTGCTTGTGAAATTGAGTTTAATGCGGTCCGTAGGGAAAGTCGGTTTTTGTGAAGATGAGTATTTTACCATCACAAAAGCTGGCCGAGAGCAACTATCCGAAGGCATAGGGGCAGTCAAACTTCGCAGGAGATGAAAGAATGTCTGATATATATGATGAAATAAATGAGTATCGCTTAGCTTGCTGTGAAGCAAATGAGAAAGTATGCGCGCTCGAAACCGAGAACGCGAAGCTCAAGGCCGATCTGGAGCGAGCCCTGCGCGATGTGGATATGTTTGAAAAGTTGGCACAGGAGCAAGGAGAATGATATGAAAATGTTTTTGACTCTCGGGCTCACTGGTTTTTGGTTGGCCTATACTATTTATGCAGGCCGATTCTATGGGCTTTTGTTGGTTGAGCAAACCAGCAAGGTACGCCTAAAAAGCGCCGTGCTTATTGGTTTGCCCATCGCAATTGCACTGATACTTTCGATAGTTCTTGTTACAGAAGGAGAGTAAAAATGGATAACTGTGAGCACTGTTTGAAACTAAAGGACGACAGAACGCGGATAGGCTTTGAAGAAAAGCCTTCCTTTTGCAGGGCGTGTTATCAGAGTGAGCGAGAAAAGACAAAGGAGCTAAAAGCTCTACTCGAACTTCACAGGTGGATACCCGTGAGCGAGAGGCTGCCGGAAAAACGGGGCAACTATCATGTTTCCGATACAGAAAGTCTCTGGAAGCATAGTTGGTTGCCAGATTTCAACTGTTGGCGGAATGATGCTGGGCTTCTATATGAAAGAATCACCCATTGGAAGCCTATAATTTTACCACAAAGGGAGTAATGAAATATGAAAAAGCCACTAGGCAGGAAGTCTTACGGCAGCATCCCCCACTTACCCGGAAGCCGTAGAGGGCCGGGCGATCACGGGTGTGACGTAGGCACTGCCAGTATAGCTACAGAGAAGACTCGCGATAAACATGACACTGTAATTGTTCAAGAGAAATTAGACGGTAGCAATGTCGGCGTATGTAAAGTCAATGGTGAGATTATTGCATTAGGGCGAGCAGGATATAGAGCAGGGACTTCCCCTTACGAACAACACAGAATGTTTGCCGCTTGGGTGGGCCGCAATAGTGAGCGGTTTTCTGGTCTGTTGAATGAAGGCGAAAGAGTTTGCGGTGAATGGCTCGCTCAAGCTCATGGTACGAGATACGACCTGCCACACGAGCCGTTTGTGGCGTTTGATATTATGACCGGGACATCGCGTGTGATTTATGATGAACTCGTTGTTCGTACTCACCGACACGGTTTCATTAAGCCGTTCACAATTCACTGTCTCCCAGAAGCCTATGCAATTGAAAGGGCCATGAAGGTAGTGCAGAGAGCGAACGTGCATGGTGCTATCGACCCGGTTGAAGGCTGTGTGTGGCGAGTGGAACGCAATCGTCTTATTGACAAACATTCAGGCAAGAGAAAACCTGTTGTTGATTTCCTCGTCAAGTACGTCCGTCCTGATAAAATAGATGGATGCTATTTGCCAGACGTAAGTGGTAAGGAAGCTGTTTGGAATTGGAGACCATGAGATTACGCGATTATCAAGCGAAAGCATTACAGGGCATACACGACCAGTTCGAGCAGAATGATTCGACGCTCTTGGTATTAGCTACCGGACTCGGTAAAACTGTGATCGTAAGTCACCTTGTCAAAGATTATCTTGACAAGGGCAGAATTATGATGCTTGCTCACCGCGAAGAACTGATAGGGCAAGCATGGCGGACGTTGAAGCGAGTCACCGGCATCGAGCCCGATACGGAAATGGGCGACTACCACGCGAATTCTTACGGAGCGTTCCGGAGCGACATCGTAGTTGGGACTATTCAAACCCAGAACGCGGGACGAGGAATGGGCCTCAAGCGGATGACGAAGTTCGATCCAAGTGACTTTAGCCTGTTGATAATAGATGAGGGGCATCACGCAGCAGCAGCATCTTATAGGCGAGTCATTGAATACTACCAGAGAAATCCTAAACTAAAAGTCATCTACTTGACAGCAACACCGGATAGGGCAGATGAGAAAGCGTTGGGTCAATTTATAGATAGTGTGGCTTATGAATACGACTTACGAGAAGGCGTAGATGATGGATGGCTCGTCCCGATTACTCAGCAGTCAGTCTACGTCGATGGTCTGGACTATTCGAGTATCAGAACAACAGCAGGTGACTTGAACGGCAAAGACTTGGCGAGGGTATTGGAATTTGAAGAGATGCTGCACGGCTTCTGCTCTCCAACTATTGAGATTGCCGGTGACAAAAAGACTTTGATATTCGCAGCGTCTTGTGAGCAAGCATCACGCATGACGGAGATTCTCAATAGACACAAAACAGGGTCGGCTAGATATGTACATGGAGGGACGCCGAAGGAAGAACGTCGAGAACTATGGCCTGCATATACTGCCGGAGAATTTCAGTATCTTGTTAATGTGGGGATAACCACAGAGGGATGGGACGAGCCCTCAGTGGAAGTCGTGGTAATGGCGAGGCCAACTAAGAGCCGACGTCTTATGGCTCAGATGCTTGGCAGGGGGACGAGAGCGTTGCCGAATCTTATTGAGGATTGTGCCGGTGCAGATGCTCGTAAATTAGCTATCGCCGGAAGCGACAAGTCTGAACTGTTAGTCTTGGATTTTGTAGGGAATTGCGGTCGTCACAAGTTAATCACACCACCGGATATCCTCGGCGGTAAATACGAAGATGACATAGTAGACCGGGCAAAGAAGAACGCCGAGAAGGACTCCGCTCAATCTGGTATACCTGTTGATGTAATCGAACAGTTGGAACTTGCCGAGAAACAACTGGCCCAAGAGAAGGCCGAAGCAGAAGAGCGAGACAGCAGGCAAAAGATCAAACTCAGAGCTAAATATTCAACTGCAAAGGTCAATCCATTTGAGATGTACAATATTCAGCCTTGGCGTGAGAAGGGATGGCACAAAGGACGACAGCCGTCGGAGAAGCAAGTTGCCCTATTGGAAAGAAACGGCATAGACGTAAACGGATTAAGTTTCACACATGCGAGTCAGTTGATTGACAGAGTCATTAGAAACACCAAAGAAGGCAAGGCCAGCTACAAGATGCTAAAGTGCCTACAGAGATATGGATTCAATCCGGATATGGAGTTTAGTAAGGCACGTATAGTGATGGATGCTTTATCAGCTAATAGCTGGCGCCCGCTACAGCCAGAACAGAAGGCGAAAGTTTTACAGGAGATTGGAGCATGAATACTAAAGTTGAATGTATATCAAAACCAGATGAGTGTCCGTTTAGGGAATGGAGTGATTGTTCGGTGAATCAATGGTGTAAATTCGAAAATAATAGCAAAGATAACGTGTGCAATAATGATGATGAGTTCCCTGTTGGCTGTACACTTATAAAACAAAATATTTTAATTAAGAAACGGGATGAGAGTGCTAAAGAAGAACAATGACAAACCCTGAATGGATACGAGTGACGAAAAAAAGAAATCTAAGGCTTTACATTGTATGAATATGAGCTAAACTTGTGTGTGGCTAGGCTTAGCGGCCGAAGAGTCGGACTTCCTGACCGGCCTGCCACACAAATATTATCAGGAACTATTTCAGGAGATAGTAAGATGGCACATTTGTCTATTGTTATCGGAGCACAGTATTCACGATTAACCGTTAGATCACTTGCCGGATACAGTAAGAATCGCAATTGTATGTATCTGTGCGAATGCGTATGTGGAGGCACCAAGAGCGTTAGTGCTCGCAATCTACATATAGGTTCTGTTCGCAGTTGTGGCTGCTTAGCAAGAGAATCCAGCCGTAAAACACGGTGGCTCAAACATGGCCACCGCTCTAGGGGAATGTCACCTACATATTCTTCATGGATGGGAATGATGCAGCGTTGCTATCGCAAGAGACATCCTGCGTATCACCGATATGGCGGACGAGGTATTACAGTGTGTCCGGCTTGGCATGATTTCGTGGCCTTCAAAATCGACATGGGGATACGCCCTGACGGCTTAAGCTTGGACCGTCGTGACAACGATAAGGGATACGATTTGGGCAATTGCCGTTGGGTGACATCGAAAGAACAATCTCGCAACCGTACAAACAATCATATATTGACTTGCGATGGAAAGTCATTATGTATATCTGAATGGGCCGAATGTACTGGCCTGAAAAAGACGACAATTAGAGAGCGTATCAGCCGTGGCTGGACGACTAGGGATGCTCTTACTATTCCAGCAGGAGGGAGGCGTCAATGAACAGATCAGAATGGATACGTGTTACAAAACAGAATCTATGTCCGGTCTGTTGTTAGCCACGACCACTACTGTGGGGTGACCGCCGACGGAAAGACTGTACACTGTATGCACGTGCCGTCTAATCGTCCTACTGCAATTGGCGGATGGATACACAAACTCGATGGAGATTACAAGCCCCCGCCGCCGAAGCCTAAAGTCGAGAAGCCGGTAGAATTAAAAGACTTCTGCGATCTAGCCTGCAAGTATCAGGAGCAACTAATTAGAATTGATTTATTAGCAGAAAAGTACGGGGTATCCGAACGTTCGCTGGAACGATTAAACGTCGGTTGGAATGGCTTTGAGACGTGGCCTATGAGAGTTGACGAGGAGCATGTTGTAGGCATCAGGCTGTGTGACAAGAACGGAAAGAAGTGGTGCGTCGATGGCAGCATGAACGCTCTCTTCTGGCCAGAAGGAGTACATATTGAAGGCGATGGATATTTGTTCTTCCCAGAAGGCGGTAGTGACACCGCTGCTGCTCTGACTTGGGAGTTTCAGGCTATCGGCAGGTTCTCGAATTCAGGTGGCGTGGCAATGATACGATCAGCGTTGAAAAGAAAGCGTCGAGATACAATTATCCCCGCTGATAACGACAAACCTAAAATACGCCCAGATGGGTCAGTATGGTTTCCAGGCAGGGAAGGTGCTGAGGCATTGGCGAAAGCTATCCGGCCCCTAGTCAAGAGCTGCAAGATAATCCAGCCGCCAAAACACAAGGACATCAGGCAATGGCTCAACGCAGGAGCCACACGCGATACGGTAATGGCAGTGATTGATAATACGGAGCCTTGGCTATGAATGAACTGTATAGCGGAGCGTGTTGGTATTGTTATTGGGGCTGGCCCGAAGATGTTGCGGGTATTTACAAAAGAGCACTATCTGATCTGAATGGAAATGAGGAGCCTTTGCTGTATGGCCCCGCTCATGTCGTATGGGAAGATGAAAATTTTGATAGTGCAAAAGGGTGCTTAGAAAACTTCGACAAGCACAGGGGTGATTATACAGAGCAAGAATTAGATATTGTTAAACGCTCGCTATCTGAATTGGAAGCAATACCTATAGATCGTCGCTGCGTTGTACCGGATAATTATGATGGAGAACAGCCAGAATTATTTCCCCCTCCAGCAAATATGAAAATGCTGAGAATGTAAAGGAGAGATCATGACTATAAGCAGACAAGAAGAACTCATAGGAACGCTCTGGGTAATTGCAGCGGTCTGTGCCTTTGGATTTGGCTATACAGTCTGGGGGGTGGGTCTTTGCAAGTAAAGGCTGCTTGGATCAATTGTGTTCGATTGTCTATGCAATCAAGCAGCGAATAGAGGAAGAATAGAGAGAAGAAAGGTCCCGTAGTAACGTCGCGTACCCACGGGGAATCGCCTCCCACCTACGCCGAAACACGGGGTTTTTCATGTGAAGAAAAACGCTAGCCATAGAGCCTTAGTGGACATGAGTTTTTGTAAAAGGAGAATATTATGAGAGCATGTAAAGTTGTGTTGATGTTAGTATGTGTCTGTTTGTCTGGGTGTGCAACTATAATTTCGGGCAAGCGCCAGAACGTATTTGTGACATCGGACCCGCCTGGAGCCACGGTAACTGCCGATAGTGGGATGTCAGTGGTGACGCCGGGGAAGATTAACTTGAAGCGTAAGCACAAGCACCTGCTCACCGCAAGCCTGCCTGGTTACGAGGCGATGGACCGGCACATTGGGAAAAAGCTCAACGGTTGGATCTTCGCTGGGGTCCTATGGGATTTTGGGATATTCTCAATACCCACCGACCTGATTACGGGAGCGGCCAATACGCTGACTCCGGGTGAGGTGCATTTTCACTTGACAGCCGAAGGGAAGTAGTGTAGGTTTGTGATTATGCTAAAGTGGAGTATCGACAATTCGCTTTTTCAAGCCCGGAGTTGCATCTGCGTGATGCTTCACTTTAGCGAGACTCCGGGCTTGTTTTCTTGCATGGACGCACAATGCCAACGTACCAAATCAAGAACTGGGCTGAGTATTTTGAAACGAGCCAAAGCAGAAAAGTCTACAAACGGCTTACTTGGGTAGCTCTGCCGAACAAGCATGACGGCAAAGGATTTCGTCGGCTGGCGCAACACCCGGATGCTACTCAAATCTTTTGTGCTTGGGTATTGATTGTGCAAGTTGCCAGTAAAATGAAGGTGCGTGGACTCTTGGTCGATGACGATGGTCCTCTTGATGCGGACGATCTGAGTGTCAAAACGGGGTTTCCTGTTGACATATTCGATCAGGCGTTCTCAGTATTAACCGAGCCAAAGATAGGATGGATGGAGGTAGTTGATGAGAGATCGTAATCTATATGAAACTACCGCAAACTATTACAATCTATTTGAATCTATTACGATAGATTGTAAACTATTAGAAACTATCGTGCTGTCCCTACATTACATAACGTTACAGTACAGAACAGTACATCTCTCGATGAGAGTACCTATACGTACAGACTACCCCTAGGGGAAGAAAGGAAAGAACATGAAAGTTGAATTCAAAGAGTGCATAGTAGACGAAGATTGTATAAAGCTGGTAGCTGAATTTACGACGAGCTTTCCAAGAGGCAAAGATTTTGATGAAGAAATGAGGTCTCTCCCATTTTCAATCGTACAGAAGATCGCTGACAAGGCAGCGACGGAATATCTATCAGAGCATAAAGTCGATCTTCTTGATAATCTAAATGCCGACCAGCTCATCAATGCCTTGAAGCTAAAAATTATTGACAGTTTTAGCATGGGCGGTCAGTCTTTTGACATGCCATAACCCTTAGCTAGGGGAAGAAAGGAGTCAGCAGTGTTCAGCAAGGATAAAATAGGGGTAATCAAGAGCAGGAACCAGCGAAGTGCCGGCTCAGCTAAAAAAGCCAAAGACAATAAATTCTGGGGATTGAATAAGCGGATATTGGATTTGGAGTCTGAGAATGAAAGACTGAAAGATGTTCTCGTAGCTATCCCATTGGAATGTACAAATCTTGCAGAGGCGAGAGATATGGCACTGGGGGCATTCAGATAAGGGAATTAGCGCAGTAGAATTAGAAGTCGAAAGGAACAAGGATGGTTCACATACACGACATAGCAAAACCAGACGATAGTATTCTGATTGTGCCTGCACCGGCTGGATACATCTTGATGAAGGCTCCGACATCTAAAGATCACGACCCGGAAATGTTTGCTGCTTTAACAAGCGCGGGTGATGTCGTAATGTTTCTAATTGATCTGTATGGGCTAGACATCCTAAACTCTGCCGAAGAAAAGCAGAGACTCGAAGATTTGGCGTTGGATATGCTCGATATTGGCCGAGCAACAATTGAAACGAGTAAGGAGTTGGGAAAAAAGAGGGCGTTAGAATCGAAAGCAAAAGAGCCATCGAAATTGCCGCAGCCAATGCGTGAAACTGACAAAGCGGGCAAGAAGATTGTTGTAGCTGCACCCACACGAAACCCATTACAAATAGCAAAGACCCCATCCGCCCGAAAGTTCAAGTCGGGTGAAATGACTGCTACGGTCAAGGCCGCAATGAAGATCGCTCCGACGGAGTTCACGGTTGCGGATGTGAGAGGTGCTTTGCCCCACGTCTCCGAAGCAGTTGCGGATCATGTTGCCGGCAATGATCGGCTGTCGGCGATGGTCTCGCATTTATTCAAGGATGGATACTTAACGCGGCTCCGAAAGAAGGTTGGCAACGGAGCGGCCGTCTATAGAATCAAGGACGATGAGCAGCCTATTCCTGTACCTACAAAAAATACACAAAAAAGCACGGCCAAAGAGACGACTGATAAGGCACCTGCCGACCATAAGCCCAGAAACAAAGAAAAGGCGGAGGCAATCGCAGCACTAAACAAGGATGGACCTGTAGGCTATATGTGCGAAGACTGCGGTGAGACCTTTGAGAAATGCCCGCAGTTTTGCCCGAAATGTAACAGTGGAAGTTTCGAGGGACTAGGATAGGTTAGTCAAGATAACATGGTAAAAGTGAAAGGAGATTTGCAATGAGATTTGAATTAGGAAAAGAAGCAAAGGATGTCATCACAGGGTTTAAGGGGCTGATTGTAGGGTACGTAGAATATCTCACTGGGTGCAACCAGTACCTAGTCACTCCTCCTGTAGACAAGGAAGGCAAGCATGTCGATTCTCAATGGTTCGACGAGAACCGCATCGAACTTGTCGGCACAGAGAAGGCCATTGTGCTTGACCCGAAAAAAGAAAAGGCGAACGGCCCTTGTGAACCGGCACCGATAAAGTAATCACGAGAGACCCCGGTCGGCAATAGGGCTGGCCGGGCAGAACAGGAGAATCAAAATGAAGAGACTAATCAAAGAATACGGCCACTGGAAAATACAGAGTCCGTTATGGGAATTGATAGATAGTTGTAGGTCTGATGAGAAAATGACGAGATTCAGTATTGAGCATGTATACGTTCCGGAAAACAGGCTGGTGGCAACGGACGGACGCAGGTTGATAGTAGTAAATATTGAACACAAGATCAAAGAGGGATTGTATCCCGTGACAAAAGACGGCTACTTACTAAAGGCTGATGTCGACGGTGAGTTCCCGAAATATCAGGATATTGTTCCCGATAAGAAAAACATGACGCATATAATCGAGTCGGAAGACAGCCTTGAAATGGCTAGTTTTCTAGTCTTGGGGGCTTTAGTAAATGCAGGATGTATCGTTGACTTGAAAAAGTTTCTCCCGCCCATGAAAGCATTAGAAAAGATCAAAGCCGGACGCGTTAATGTCTGGGTTAATGCAAGCGAACCGGAACAGCGACCGTTCATGCTTGAATGTCAAACGAGCCTTGACTTAGTGACTTACATACAAATGCCGGTTAGAGTGAAGAACAGGATTAAGGGAGTGCCTAATGGCAAAGAAGAAAACACAAAAGAAGATTGACGGCCCGGAGATTCATTGTCATGGGGAGTTACTCGATCCGGCGAAGCTCAAGCCTCACCCGGCCAATCCAGCGAAGCATCCGGAAGAACAAGTCAAGCTACTGGCAAAGATCATGGCCGGTCACGGCATACGTCACCCGATCACAGTGAGTAAACTTAGTGGGTTCATCGTATCAGGTCACTGCCGTAGGGATGCTGCTGTACTGTTGGGGTTGAAGAAGTACCCTGTCGTCAAACAGAAGTTCAAGGACTCATCAGAAGAAATCGCTGTGCTAGTAGCTGATAATAAAGTTCAAGAATTATCAGAAATCAATGGTCAAGTTATGGCTGATATTCTTGTCGAGCTAGATGAGAAGGATTATCCGATTGAGTTGACAGCATTATCTGAGGTGGAGATTCGAGATTATGTCGATGGGCCACTTGGTACACCCTCATCAGAGGACGACGTAGTACCACCCGTCCCGAAGAAGGCGAAAACAAAAACAGGCGACTTGTACATCCTCGGTGAGCATAGACTGCTGTGTGGGGACGCTACTAAGGCCGAGGATGTTGAGAAAGTGATGGACGGGCACAAGGCTGATATGGTGTTTACTGATCCGCCTTATGGAATTGGGTATGATGGTGGGGCGTCTAATAAAATAAAGCGTACGAAGCTCATTGGCGACGAGACGGCGGCATTGTTTGTCCCGTGTTGCGAAATAGCGTTTGCTTATAGCGTCACAGATGCTCCTATGTATCTGTGGCACGCAGGAACAAAAGGGAATGCCGCAGCCGCAGCCGCAGCCGCAGCCGCAGCCGGATACGAGGTTCGCTGTGAGATTATTTGGCACAAATTAAAAGCACATTACGGAGCGTTCACTGCACAGTATATGCAGAAGCACGAGCCATGCTATTATTGCTTTAAGAGGGGGCAGGGTGCGAGATGGGATGGGCCTAACAATGAAGTTACTGTGTGGGAAATAGAGCAGGCTGCGAAAAACGAATATCATCCTACACAAAAGCCGGTCGCGTTGGCATTGAGGGCGATAGGTAATCACCACGCTGATTTAGTCTTAGACCCATTCCTAGGCTCCGGCACAACCATAATCGCGGCCGAGAAGCTAAACCGCAAATGCTACGGCCTCGAAATCGACCCTCTTTACTGTGATGTTATTGTCAAACGTTGGGAAGACTACACAGGCAAGAAAGCCCAGCTAATCAGGAGTAAATAAATGCGACTACTCTACTACTACAGGATAACACATGGACAAATACCAAGAATTCTTAGAGCACAACAACAGTCACATAGTGACAGTACCGTGAATTGTTTCAAGGAAGAATATCAAGGGGACTAAGATGGAACATAAGAATTTACTGTTAGCCATTCTACTACTGTTCGTATCCGGCTGTCAACTCGGTCAAGTCGAAGGTGTCAGCGCGTCATTGGGCAGTTTCGAGCGTGGCCTTTGGTACGACCACGACAGGCGTGAGTACCACGAGAGCGGATGGGGCCTGAAGTTCGATATTGTGGCCGGACACATGATAAGGCCCGTGCCGAAGTTCTGGCTCAAGGACCAGAATCCGTGGCATGGCGATGAGCCGTGGTTCGTATTGAGGCTGCCGATGATATTTCCCTACATTGGAATTGCAGCAGGGCCAACAGGGTTTTATGCAGGGACAAAAACGTTCGAGGTCAAGGAGTACCACAGGTATCCTGATCGTTACGGCAGGTGGATGAAGGAAAGCGAATTCCCGGCTGACCCGAACGGAATAATGACCTATCTGCAATTAAGTGGGTCGATAAGGCGAACGAGGTGGAAGTAAAATGAAAAAGCGAAAACTCCGTGTAGACTGGTCATGCCTTAATCACCATTGTCATCGGTGGAAATGGACAGCATGGATGTGTTATGCAATCAGGAGAAAACAATGAATCGTAGAGACTTTTTACAATTAGTTGGCATATCAGCGGTCGGGGCCATTATGCCGCTGCCAACACAAAGTAATGTTCTTACGCAGCCATTTGACCTGGTGGGTAGGTACGAAGATTTACAGGAGAATAAAAGTGAAATGCCAGATGCCGTGAGACAGTTCTGTGATGCAAGGGGCATTCTACCATTGGGAGACGGTGGGTACATTGTTCCGGATGAAGTAGCAAAATGGATGTTCAAACGGATGGCGGGAGCCACCTGCTAATGGCTAACCTACAAAAACAACTGACATCAGACATAGCTATCAGGCTTGCAGCCGGATGGCGGGAGCTTCTTACTGATGATGTATTGGCTACTGTAGTTGGCGTAGAATTAGACGTGCTGAGGGGATGGCTTGAGAAGAACGAGGAGGTCGTGATTGTCCGATCTTTCAAAACCGGAAAACAGGACACTAATGGTAATGAGGTAATCGACCGGCGAACAGAAACAATCGGACTGAACGACTTACGAACGAAGGAACAACAAAGGCTTGAATATGAGTACTTAGCAAAACATGCAAAGCTGATAGAAGATGCCGATGCGAAGACAGCAATCAAGGCTATTCAGTGGCGACTCGAACGGGCAATACCAGAGAGGTATGGCAAGGACGGAACGCCTACAAATATCAACTTTCTTAACTTGCCGGTGATTGATTGATAAAGGAGTATCATGCAAAAGACCTTTACACGGGCAGAGTTCAACAGTGCCGTCAAGGCTGCTTTCAAGTTGGGTCGTGACCGGGGTCAGGTGGAACGGCAGAGAACAATGGAGAGGATGGTCACGGCTAACTGCAATTTGTGGCAAGAGATTATCAGGCTAGACGAGCAGGTGCCTTTATCTAGCGTGAAAATCTCGTATCTAATGGCGAGTAGCATATTAAAGAAGCTGATAAAACACACAGAAGCAAAGGCTCTCTGCCTCAAGCTCAGGAGGGCGATGGAGTGCCAGCAATGTGACGTCAGCAAGATTATCGAAGGCATCAAGACACTAACACAGGAGAAATGATATGCACAGATACGTAGAAACCGTAATTGTAAGCGGCGGATCTCGATCGTTGTGCACTAGGCCATATCCCGGCCATCGGAAGGGGTGCCCGAACCACGGCAAGAAAGTAGGCTGTCCGCCGAGTGCCCCGCTAATACACGATGTTCTAAATCTTGAAAGGCCGATAACCGCCGTGTGGGTGACATTTGACATGACTAAACACCGCAAACGGATGCTTCGTTTGCACCCGTCATGGAGTATCCGTCAACAGACCTGCTGTTTATACTGGCAGCAAGGCGTTCGGAAACGACTACGCGATGAAGTCGAAGCATTTTCGTATTATCACGCTGGATTACAGGCTGTTTACTGCCCGGAAGGGGCCGGCGTCAACGTGACCGAAACGATGAAGGGTATTGAGATCAACCTTGAGTGGCCTCCGCTGAAGGTTGTACATACAGTGGCGATCGTAGGCTTTAGCAAGCAGAACTTGTCTTAAGACGCATGGAACTGGCAGTCTATAATAAACAAGAGCGTATTGAAGATATGATGTCAGAAGGAATAACGAAGGTCTCGAATGGATGCAGATGAAGCCGTACAGGCAATAGAAAAGATGGAAGCGGCCGCGATGGATTTGATCGAAGAAAATTACTACACAATAGATCGTTTGCTAGAGAATCTGCGCGACGCTCTTGAATCTATAGTGGGCTAATGCCGGCCAAGTCGAACTCGCCTTATTGATATGTTATGGCTGATTGCGCAAAACTCAAGACTGCGGAATTGACACCAAGTAAGACCGTTCGGCAGGAGAAAGAGAGTGGCAGATATGAGTAAAAACAAGAGAATTAAAGTGATTGGTAAATGGGCAGCAGATAGAGGTTACGATGCTTGGGATATTTTCATCGGTAAAATGAAATGGTGTGAGAATGACTGTGAGTGAACTACCCATAAATCGCTGGACCGGATGCTACGAAGGCGGCTGGAACGGCGTAATCGTCCCGGAAGCATTTTCGCATCCGGCCAAGTTCTCGTACAGCCTCACTAAGCGGATGTTCGGCCACGCGATACGCAACGGTTGGATCTCCAAAGGCTCAACTGTCGTCGACCCCTTCGGTGGAGTGGGGACCGGCGGCATTATAGCGGCTTACAACGAGATGGCTTGGGTAGGCGTGGAATTGGAGCAGAAATTCGTTGAACTGGCGCGCGAGAACTTCGAGCTACACCGCTGCAAATGGGATAAGCTAGGCTGTCCACAGCCTTTGATAATGCCAGGCGACAGCCGGAAGCTCTGCAAGCTGATAGCCGGGGCCGACATTGTGATAAGCTCGCCGCCGTATGAACCCAATACGCTCCATGCCGGCGGAATTGACCCAAAGGCATTTAAGGAACCTCAACGTGCTGGGGGAAATAATCAAGCTACAACAATGAAGTCTTACGGCTCCACCCCCGGCCAGCTAGGCTCCATGAAGCCCGGCCAGCTTGCCGATGCGATAGTCTCAAGCCCGCCCTACGCCGAGACGCTTAAGGGTGACGGCACAGAAAACGAAACGTATGATGACACCCGGAAGATGCAACGCACACAAGGTGGTTCTATGGGCCTGGGCCAGAGCCAGCGAACGCAGGGATACGGATCTAAGGGCAATCTCGGCAATCTCAAGCCCGGCGACGTGGCCGCAATCATTTCGTCGCCGCCGTATGAACAACAGCAGACAGGCGGTGGGATACAGAAAAGCCTTGCTGGTAAGTCAGATTATCCTGTACGCGGAGGGTTAGCGCGATCGAAAAAGGCTGGTCAATCCGCATTAGGTTTTGGATATGGAGGTCAAGGTACCACAGATGGCCAATTAGGCAATGACAAAGGCCCCACCTTCTGGCAGGCCGCCAAAGAGATCGTCCAGCAGTGCCACCAGCTCCTCAAGCCCGTGGCCACGCTATATGGGTCACCAAGGCGTTCGTCCGCAAGGGAGCAATAGTTGACTTCCCCGGCGACTGGCGGCAGCTGTGCGAGTCTGTGGGCTTTGAGACGGTATGCGTGCATCACGCCATGCTCGTGAACGAAACGACCGAAAATGGGCTGTTCGGCGAAATGACAGAGAAAAAGGAGCGCAAGTCGTTCTTTCGGCGGCTGGCAGAGTCTAAGGGCTCGCCGCCGATTGACTATGAAGTAATTCTGTGCATGAGTAAGCCCCTGGGGGATTGATATGACCAAAGAGACACAGCACACCGACACAAGCACTAATGAGGTCAATAAGCAAATAGACATTGATGCTCTTAGCTCAAAGCTGGGTGAATTTAAGCACACGTGGATGAGAAAGATGGCTCAATCATTCCTAGGTATTCAAGTCTTTGTTGACCCAAGACTTGAGGGTATGAGGTATTATATCTGTGTTTCGCGGGAGATGCACGACGAAATATTGAAACAGGAACAACAGCCATCAGGCAAGTCACCCACAGGCGATTGACATGATCCGAGTCTTCCCACGCAAAACGAAGTGGACACCCACCGATGAGCTGGTGTTCTTCGGAGGCCCACCCTCGCCATTGTTTCGAGAACCGATAGTAAGAGTGTCTGTCACGTTCACATGGGACATAGAAAAGGGTCGGCATTTACACAAGCTGTGGTCTGAGTGTTCTGATGACTGTCAAATAGGCGGTCCGGCGTTCGGCGATCCGGGTGGTGAATTTGTGCCGGGCCGGTTCTTAACGAAAGGTTTTACAATTACGTCGAGGGGATGCCCGAAAAAATGTGAGGTCTGCTATGCACAAAAGCGGGAAGGCCCAATTCGTGAATTAGCGATCCGCGACGGATGGCGTGTTCAAGACAATAATCTGCTGGCATGTTCAATGAAACATATTATAGCCGTGTTCAAGATGTTGCTTAAACAGCCGCTCGGAGCCAGTTTCCCTGGCGGTCTTGATATGGATTATCTAAAACCGTGGCATGTGGACGCTCTAAAAGAACTCCAAAGCAAGCACAAGTTCTGTGCGTTATGGGTTGCTTTCGATGGCCCGGCCGGCATGAAGAATCTCGATAAAGCGAAAGACCTGTTGGCAGATTTCAGCCAAGAGCGGAAGTTTGCCTACGTCCTGATCGGGTACGATGGCGACAGCCTGATTAAAGCAGAGAACCGTTGTGCAAGGGTCTATGAGTCCGGCTTCCTGCCCTTTGCCATGCTGATAGACACTAACCAGCAACCGCAATGGAAAGCACTACAACGCAAGTGGGCACGCCCGGCAATTTATAGAAGCAAGCAGAACTCACTATCCCCAGACCCCACCGATTAAAGTCCTACCCCCATAATATGCCGATAAAAGCCCTTGATGGTGTTATCGGCCAAAACACACAGCAGTACAAGGCAGCGTACCAGATACGCCGATGAGCGTCCGAGTGCCCATAAGCGAGGGTATGACGGCCTACATGCCAAGTGCAGGAGGATGTTTCTTCGGCGTAATCCTCTTTGCGTTCGGCATTTGGAAGCGGGTGAGGTGGTCGCTGCAACCGTGCTGGATCACATTAGCCCCCACCGTGGCGACCGCAAATTACTCAGAGACTCAAACAACTGGCAGGCCCTCTGTACGTCTTGCCATAACGCTAAGAGCGCAAAGGAGAAGCGATGATTCTAGCGATAGCAATGTATTTCGTCGTCGGGTGCGTATGGTGTTCTTATGCTGTATCGCAACAGGTGAGACACTTTGGGGTACCGGGAATGAGAATTGTAGTGTGTGCCATTCTTAACATAGCCATTTGGCCTATAGCAATGGTGTGTGCGATTGCGAAGGATTGGAGATGAACACGATAATCATCTTATGCCGTGAGCGCAGGCAACGCGCCGAGAAACGTGAACTTATAGAGAATATCAAGGCAGCCACTGGTATCTGCTTGGCTGATATTCCGCTGCTTCATGTGAATGGTGTTGATATATTCGGGCTGGAGAAGCCATGACAGGTTATGAAATAGTATGCCGAGGCATCTTATATGGCTCTATAGGTGGCTTTATAGGAAGCCTAATATACGAGGTCATACGTTCGTGGTGGGCGTCGGTCAAGAGTGCCAGAGAACTCAGGAGACAGGCACAGGTGCGAGGAGAGGGTTGAGGCATGATTTTCATAAGGCATAAAAAAAGATTAGTCCGTTCTAGTAAATTGCGTATTGACGTAAAGGAAGCTGCTAGGAAGCCTCTGAAGTCAGCCGAACGAGAGTCACGAATCAAAGCATTGCAGCATAAATATGAAGGGCAAAAGGTATTCGGATAACAAGGAGAGACTATGAGACATAAGAAGGGACGTAGAGGATTCTGTAAAGCGATTGGAGCTATGCTGTTCGGCGGGTTAGCGACGAAGGTGGTAAAGGGACGGCCTGAGACTAAAGAGCCTGACAAGACAAGAGTGGATACCTGTGGGGCAAGCGGCAATGGGCAATACTCTATCAGATGCGATCTGCATAATTATGGATATGATAAGCCAGATGACGACAAGCGTAAGGACTGGAAGCTCTGCCGGGCAATATATACCAACGATAGTTGTGAATATTATATTGAAGGCGACGCTTTTTCTGACGCACGATTCAGGCACGAATTGAACTGGTTAAAGAACGGATTACATAGAGATGCTCGATTTGTAGCTGGTAGCAGAATACAAGGCTGGTTAATCGGCAGAGTATTCCATTGGAAGAACGGCGAGGTACATATTGTAAAGGTTCTTGAAGGCAAGAAAGAGAACCTTGAGTACGTGCTGCAGACTATAGCTGGGACAAGGACAAGGGGCGATAGGGATATATGATCGGCGTCAAATACCAAGAACGACTGGCGATTAGCAAGGCTAAGACTCAGAAGCAACAATGGGTCTGTCGGCAATGTGGCTGTAAGTTCAATGGGCACAAGCGACGGTTCTGTGGACAGTCATGTAGAGAGAAGGCAAGACAAGGAACTCATCAGCATTGCTGTGAACGATGCCGGAAGATGTTCGTTTCTAAGGAGAAAAACCAGCGGTTCTGCTCAGTTGTATGTAGGCAAGAGAGCGTGAAACGGCCCACCTACTCATGCCAGCATTGCGGGACTCAATTCATTGCTCCACCCGACCGTAAGATATATTGCAGTCGAGAGTGTGCGTTTGTTCGCATGGGGATCGTGTCAGAGGAAAGGGCAGCGTTAAGGAGGATTGCGGCTAACAGTGGGTGGCTCAAGCGAAGACGACCGGCAAGGATAAGCGTCTGTGAGTATTGTGGGGATCGGTTCATCGGGGACCACGGGCGACAGGTACTATGTTCTTACGAATGCCGCAAAGCTATCGGGCGGCTGAATGCTCAGATGGAGCATGACACTATAGACCCGGACAGGCGTAAGTGTGTGAGGTGCGGTCATTATGCCGGGTCTACGCACAAATACTGTAAGAAGTGCACAAAACTCGTGAAGACGGCAAACGAGAAAAAGGCCAAAGTGCGCAGACGTTACAGGATGCGATCAACGCAGATAGAAACGATTGTGGCGATAGACCAGTTTGTCAAGGACAACTGGCGATGCCAAGACTGCGGGGTAGAGGTCGACCAAGTAGGGTCGCCCAACAAAGATAGCTACGCGAACTTAGATCATATCGTTCCGTTGAGCAAAGGCGGAACTCATCGTACGTCGAATGTGCAGACGTTGTGCCGTAAATGTAACATCATTAAGAGCGATAGGAAATATGTGCAGCTCGTGTTGCCGTATGGAGTTACAAAGGGGTATGCGGGATGATAAAGC
>SDBV01001003.1_pt1 | contig 41558 bp, 29 predicted proteins | sample 2277081 | NCBI WGS metagenome assembly SDBV01 (sample SAMN10402039, study PRJNA504765) | marine sediment metagenome | isolation source: marine sediment core GS10_PC15, 223 cmbsf | place: Arctic Ocean: Southern Knipovich Ridge | collected 2010
GTCGCCGAATGCGAGAAGCGACTGACGCGAAACGAGCTTGCACGCCTATACCACTGGAAACAGCGTAACCGCTTCCCTCCATTGAACATAAACAAAAGACAGATCTAAAACAGTCGAACTACGTGAAGCACAACTATGGTACCGTGCCCGTCTACGAGGACGGCTCGGCCTACTTCACTGCCCCGGCCGGCGTGGAACTCTATTTCCAGGCCCTCGACGCCACGGGCAAGGAGATCCGCCGGATGGGTACCACCACGCAACTGACCGACGGCGAGACGCAAAGCTGCATCGGCTACCACGAGTCGCGGTTCCGCACTCCGCCACGCAACTCCCAGGCCATGGCACGCTTGAACCGGGCACCCGATCACATTGCCGCACCACCCTGGGGTGCCGGGCCGGTCGATTTCGTCCGTCAGGTGCAGCCCGTGTTGGATAAGTATTGCGTCGAGTGCCATCAAGGACCGACGCCCGACGGCGAGATCGATCTCTCGGGCGACAAGACGCGGCTGTTCAGTATGTCCTTCGAGTCGCTCGTGTTCACCAAGGGATTGGTCGCCCGTTACCATATCAACCCTGGCCCGACCGGCAACTTCCCGCCGATGGCGAGCGGTTCCTATGTCAGCCGATTGACCGAACTGATCGAAGACGAGCACAGGGAGGTCCGCCGACCAGAGGTCGTGGCCAAGAAGGTTGGCCATCGGCAGATCAACCTCACCCATCCCGAGTATAGCGGCGTACTAGTAAAGCATCTGGCCCAATCAGCCGGCGGAAGAGCGACCGAAGAGAACGCCCCTTTCAAGACCACCGACAACCCGCACTACCAACAACTGTTAACCGCGATCCACCAAGGCCAGCAAGCCCTGTTGGCCAAACCCCGAGTCGACATGCCCGACGCCGTAACCATCCCCCAGCAACGCGACTTCGGCCGAACGTTCTAGCTGAACTTCTCCCCTCTCCCTTTGGGAGAGGGGCCGGGGGTGAGGGCATAAAAAAGACACGCAAGCAAGGAAAGACGTTTCTCGATGAATCGCCCTCACCCTAAACCTCTACCAGAGGGAGAGGGGACCAATATGCAAGAATCCAGTTCTAAACAGCATTATGTGGTTTGGAGAATCCCATGACCGTTGCAACCAGCAAGCTTTTCCGACAAGTCGGACGATTACTCGCAGCCACCTCGCTTCTGTTAGGCCTCACGGCCGGGGCATGGGCGGTCGAAGAAATGTGGATGGCGGTCGATCCCGCGCGGCCGAACACGGTGAAGTTCGAGCCGGTCGAAGCGAAGTTCGTGCGGTTTGTCATCCTGGCCAATAGCGGCGGGCAACCATGTCTCGACGAGTTGGAAGTGTATGGCGCCGACACGAAAAAGAATCTCGCCCTGGCTTCGGCCGGCGCCAAGGCAACCGCCTCATCGTGTCTAGCCGGTTACCCGATCCACAAGATCGAACACCTCAACGATGGCCAATACGGCAACGACCATAGCTGGATCTCGGCGAGCAACTCCGGTTGGGCCCAAATCGAATTGCCCGAGGCGACGACCATCGATCGGGTCGTCTTTTCCCGCGACCGGAATAAGCAATTTCAGGACCGTGTGCCGTTGGCGATCGAGGTTCGGCTCTCACTCGACGGCCAAACCTGGAAGACGGCCTGCCGCGCGATGCAAGAGGGGTTCTCCATGCCGATCCTCCTGCCCGATCCCGTCACTTGGGAAGGGCTCCTGCGGTATGCCTTGCTGTGCGAACGCAAGACCTGGCAGCGGATCAATAACTCCGACCATATCTCTCCGCTGCGTGTGGAGCGTCCTGCGATGCCCGGCGGCGAGCCCTATTGGGGTCGCATTGCCCGACTCGATCCGACGGCCCGGTCGCTGGTGCAAATGGAAGAGATGATCGAGCGTCTGGCGGCCAAAGGACTGGAAGTGGCTCAAGAGCGGAAGCAGTTGGCCGAACTGCGTCGCCGTCAAGCCACTTTGGCGGCCGATTCGGCGCCGGAGGCAAACGTCGAGCGGGCGCTCTATCTGGACGCCCGGTCGGCCAAAAGGAAGCTGATGTTCCGCGATCCGGACCTGGAACCGCTGCGGCGGATCCTGTTTGTTAAGCGTCATCCCTACCTGGCCTCGCACAACTATAGCGACATTCTCGATTCACAATTCCGGCCGGGCGGTGGCATCTGCGTACTCGACATTCCTCGTTCCGGAGGCCGTTTGGAGCCGGAGGACGCCGAACTGACGACGCTTTTCGACGGCAGCGGCGGCATCGCCCGCGATCCGATCGCCAGCTTCGACGCCGAGACGATCTTTTTTGCCTATCGACCGAACGAGAGCCCGACGCCGGGGCAGAAGAGTTACTGGCACCTAATGTCGATGCAAGCGGACGGGAGTGGGCTTAAGCAACTCAGCGCCGGACCGTTCCACGACCATCATCCTTGCCCGCTGGGCGACGGCGGGTTGAGCTTTATTTCGACTCGATGCCGAGCCCGGTTTCTCTGCTGGCGTCCGCAAGCGTTCGTCTTGTTCCGCATGGAAGCCGACGGCTCAGACATTCGGCCCCTTTCGTTCGCCAACCTCAGCGAGTGGGCCCCGTCGACCATGCGTGACGGGCGTATCTTATGGACCCGATCCGAATACCTCGACAAGGGCGCGAATTTCGGGCATACGCTTTGGGCCATCCGTCCCGACGGGACCCATCCGGAGTTGGTGTTCGGCAACAATACGATCAACTGCTACATCAATGGTCACGAGGTGCCCGGCAGCCGGGAGATCCTCTGCACGATCTTTTCGCACGGCGGCGACCACAACGGCCCGTTGGGTCTGATCGATTTGGGGAAAGGGCCGTTCGACTCCTCGGCACTGACGAACATTACGCCCGACGTCAATCCCCACTACGACATGTACTGGCCGCGACAGGAGTGTTTCCGCGACCCGATGCCCGTCTCGCGCGACTACTTCCTGGCGAGCCACGCCCCAGGGACGCGAGGGCACGGCGATCGGTTTGGGCTGTATGTGGTCGATCGCTGGGGTAATCGCGAGTTGTTGTACTTCGACCCGTCCATCGGCAGCATGGCCCCGATGCCGCTGCGCCCCAGGCCGCGCCCGGCCGTATTGGATTCCCATCCACCGCAAGTCGCAGTGGCGGGGATGGGGCAGTTTACGGTGGCCGATGTGAATCAGGGACTCGAGCCGGCCGTGCCGCGAGGAAAGGTGAAATACATTCGCGTGTGCCAGGAAGTACGCGCGGATTTGGAAGAGTTGGCCAACGGCGAATTGCGCGACGACCATCCGCCCTTCCAGGACTTCTACGCGACGCCCATCCATAAAGTCAGCGGGCCCTTCGGCTGGCCGAGCTACGTGGCCAAGGCATCGCTGGGGATTGCACCGGTCGAGAGCGACGGTTCGGCCAGTTTTTACGCCCCCGCGGGCAAGGTGCTTTACTTCGAGGCTCTCGACGAGAATTTCAACGAGATCCAGCGAATGCGGAGCGTGGTGCAGTTGCAAGAGGGCGAGAAGCGTAGCTGTGTGGGCTGCCACGAGGATCGCAAAGCCACGCCGCCGGTACGTCAAACGATTGCCGCGCGTCGCGCCCCCAGTCACCTTGAGCTACCGCCGTGGGGTACCGAGCCTTTCTCGTACGAGACCGTGGTGCAACCGGTATGGGACGCCCAATGCGTGCGCTGCCACGACGCGACGGACGAGCAGAAGTTCAACCTGGCCGGCACCTTGGACGTGGAGCGGGTGCCCGCCTCGTACCGAACGCTGATTACCGGAGGCTGGGTCCACTACTTCGACTGGAGTTACGGCGTGCGTCCCCACAAGGCAGAGCCGGTCAGCTTCGGCACGCTGAAGAGCAAGTTGTGGCCCGTGTTGGACAAGGGCCATTACGACGTGAAGCTCACGCGCGACCAGATGCGGCGGGTCAAGTGCTGGATCGACCTGAACTGTCCCCTCTGGCCCGACTACATCCATCGCCCAGAACGCCCGAGCTCACAGAAGCTGACCAAGAACGACTGAACGGTTTGTAAAGAAGGGTGTGCCACTGCTTCGCAGAAGCAGTGCCGCTCATCCTGCTGGGCGAAAACACTGCTTCTGCGAAGCAGTGGCACACACGGTCATCGGAGGTTGTGGTTCTTCCCAGAGAACGACCGAGGAATTAAAGAATTAAAGGGGTCGGGAGTCTTAAATCTTCACAAAGCAAAGCCCACTGATCCAATCACGTGATAAACACAAAAAAGACTCCCGACCCCTTTAATCTTAATCCTTCACTTGCCACCTTGCGGAAGTCGGGCATGCCGAGGAATCTCCCACCGATGAAGGCGATGCCGCCAGGCCGTAGCACGCGATGAACTTCACGCATCTTCTGTTCACGTTCACCCCAGATCAGCATGGGACCCGCACCGACTATGAGGTCAAACGTGGGGGCCTTGAAGGGAAGGGCATCGAGCGTGCCGATCTTGCAGGCGATACGTTCATCGAGTTTTGCTTCCTTGATCCGTTGCTCGGCGTCGCCGGCGCCCTTTTCGGAGGAATACAACGCGGTGATGTGAAGGTCCGTCATCTCGACGAATCCGCGTTGCAGGGCCGAGGAGAACGGCTTCAACTTGCGCTTTCTCGTCCACGACCGCGACAGGAAATACCCCGACAGGTTCAGGGATTTCTGGAAGACCGAGGGCGTGAAGTGCCTCCGCATCCCGGTGCGCGCGCCGATGGCGAACGCGTTCGCGGAGTCGTTCGTCCACAGCATCAAACGCGAGTGTCTCGATCACTTCTTCTGCTTCAACTTGGCTCAGCTGCGCCATATCAACTCAGTGTGGCTGAAACATTATCTCCACAACAGGCCGCACCAAGGCCTCGGCATCGACAACGACGTGCTCGACGAGAACTTCGAGCCGCAAACGACAGGGCCAGTCCGCTGCAAAGAGGAACTCGGCGGCCTCATCAAGTCCTACTACAGGGAGGCTGCGTAAGCGTGCTCTCGCGCAGGGCTGGCCGCGCGTTCTGTGCCCTCCGCGGGATCGCAGTCTCGCCGCGACCAGGGCGACCTCTGGTGACTGGTTGTAAATCTACAACCAAGAGCCGGGCGCCTTTTGCTGTTCCAGCCGCCTTCCGCGTCGCCCTCGTCCGAAACGCGCGTGACAGGCCGCGCCTTTCCCTGTATGTTGCAGTCGGATGCTATCCTCATAGTAGAATTGGAGGTGTGCCTACATTTTGCTATAAGTCACGCTACTCCACGTTCTATCGCATCGCCAGGGCGAAACCCGAAATCCGGTCAGGAAGGGATCAACGGTGGATGGAGGACACAGCCTAATCCTTCACTGCAAACAGCCTGAATTCCCAGATCGAGGGGCCCTCGGTGGTCTCGGGTATGTTCAGCCGGACGTGTTGGGCGGTGACGGGGTCGAAGCGGACCTCCAGGTGGTCGCCGATGGTTGTGCCGGTGTGGAAGGTTTGCCACTTGCCGTTCTTCTTCGCCTGCAACTCGAAGCGTTGGACGCGGCCGTAGGGCTCGGCCAGCGTGGCGCGGTCGAAGGTTTTCGGCTCGCCCAGATCGACGGCGAGCCAGCAGGCGTGGGTGCCGGAGTTACAGCCCCACCGGGTTTGCGGGTCGTCGTCGAACGCCTTGTCGGGGGAGTAGGTGGCCTGGTCCTGGAAGAACTCCGAGGCGGTCGCTTTTTTGCCCGCGGCGAGCGAGCCGGATCTCCAACGCACGGGCGCGATCTCGATCGCCGGGCCGTCGAGCTCGAGGACGATGATCGTGTCGAGTTCGTCGCGCTCGGCGGCGGGGAGGGCGATTTCGATGCCGTCGTCGGATTGCTTGACGGTGGCTGTGCCGCCGGTCAGCACGGAGGTCTTGACGATTTTCTTGTCGAGCGGCGGCAGGACGATCGCGTCGCTGTCCCACTTGAGCACGTGGATGTAAATCTTGTTGCCCTTGCAGGTGGAGGCGACCGAGGGGCGACCGTAGAATGGGCCGCCGCGCGTGCCGTAAATGCTCTCGCCGTACTTCCGCATCCAGACGCCGATCTCGCGAAAGCGCGCGGCTTGGCGTGGTTCGATTTCGCCGTTGGGCATCGGGTTGGTGTTCATGGCCAGGTTGCCGTCACCGCCCGCGCAAGTGACCAGCACGTCGATGAAGTACTTGAGCGATTTGACGTTGTCGTCGGGCTTCCAGGACCATTGCGTGCCCAGCGTCATGCAGGTCTCCCAGGCGCGGTCGCGGTTTAAATCGCCGATGAATTGCTCGTGGGTTTCGTGGTCGCCCGGCAATCCGCAACGGTTGTTGATGACCAGCCACGGCTGCAACTCCCGCGCCATCTCGAACAACTTCTCCGCGTCCCAAAGCTTGGCCGCCGCCGGAACCGCATTCACCCCGCGCAGGTTGTCGAACCACAGCCCGTCGATGCGGCCATAGTTCGTAAGCAACTCGCGAATCTGGCCGTGCAAGTATTCGATGTAGCGGTCGTGGTTGTCGGTGAGATAATCTGGGTGATGCCAGTCCGGCTGCGAGTAATAGACGATCAGTTTAAGCCCGGCTTCATGGCAGGCGTCGGCAACCTCCTTCATCACGTCCACTTTCCAGGCCGATTCGGGACCGGTGCTCCTGTAATCGCTCAGCTTCGTGTCGTAGAGGCTGAACCCGTCATGATGCTTCACGAGAAAGATCATGTATTTCATGCCCGTATCTTTCGCGACCTTGACCCACTCGCGCGCGTCGAATTTGTCTGGAGCCCATTTCTTGTAAAGGCCATCGTAGACTTCGTAGGGCGTCGGGCCGCCGCCGGCCATGAGCCCGGGCCGCCCTCCGCCCTCGGGCGCGCCGCGCGACCAGCTGATCTCGAGCCCGGTCAGCGAGACCGGCCCCCAACAGACAAACATGCCGAAGCGGGCCTCGCGCCACTGCCGCATGGCCTCGTCAGTGGCCTGGAGATAATCTGCAGCCGGCTTTTCGCCCTCCTCGGCCGGGGCCGCGAAAAGCCGAGGAATGGATAATACAGCCAGCGCCACGAACATCGCGGCCGGCAACAGGCTTTTACCTACACGAGCAGTCAACATTTCAGTCCACCTCCGTAAAGGGCATCTTTAGCCACATGATGTGACTTTCTGGGTAACCGTTCAGGGGGTTTCACCCTGATTTTCTGAGTCTAACCGCAGATACTACGAAACGTCAAGGCTACCAGCGCATCGGACCATCGACCCGCTGTGAATCTACAGCTGCGATACACAACTCAATCCCGTTTCCCAGGCGCTGAAAACCTCGCCGTACCAGGAATCCTCGAATGAGGCCGACCTTGCCGAGCGTTATAACTTCTTTCCCCAGACTTTCACTTGTTGCAAATGCAGGAACTCGGGAGCGTCGGGCCGGGTTTCGAGCCGGATATAGCGGGCCTTGCGCCCAGGCACGTACGCGCCACCCCGGTATTCGGTTACCGGAATGTGCCATACCTGTTCGGTGCCTTCGGCTTTCCAGACTTCATCCCAGTCCTTGCCGTTATTCGATACCGACAGGCGTAGCGTTGCGGCACGATCCTGGCCGTTGTTTGCGCGATTGAGCACGCGCACACCGGTTACTGAAATTTCTTTGCCAAGATCGATTTCCACCCAAGGGTTCATCTCCTCCACGGTGTGGAAGGCAAAGCCTCCTGCGGGTTTTTCAGCGACCAGCGTTTGGGGACTGTTGGGCGGATCCCATTGCGAGCTCGAGCTGGCCTTCACCGTCGCCTGATGGGAAACGACCTGGCCATACGTAATGCTGTCGGCGAAGATGGATGGCGCCGCGCCCCCAATCGCCGCCAAGCCGTCCGCAGACTTATCCAGGACAAGTTCCACGATTGTGTCGACGGCCCCCGGCTTCGCCTCGGGTAGCGTGATTGAAAGAATGCCGTTGTTCTGGCTGAACGAAACGGCTTTGCCGTTGAGCAAAGTGGCCGATTGCACCCGGCGCTCAGGGAGAGCGGGCAGTCTGAGCGTTTCTCCAGGCCTTTGGAGAATGTGCAGGTAGACTTTCTTGCCGTTTCGGGTCGATCCGCCCCATGCGGCTGTCTTCCAGGGGCCGCCGCGGGTGGCGTAGATGGCGCGGCCATTTTCTTTGAGCCAGTCGCCGATTTCAAAGAGACGCGCCTTTTCGGATTCCGCGAATTCCCCGTTCCATTGGGGTCCCCAGGAAAGCAGGAAATTGCCGTCATTGCAGGCGTTCCTCACCACCATCGCGATGATTTGCTCGAGCGGCTTCGTTGCCGTGCCGGTATAACACCAATTGGATGTCAGGGGCATACACGACTCCCAAGGACGCCAGTCCTGATAGCCGCCCAGCCTTTGTTCCGGGGTGTCGAAATCTCCGGGGACCGAACAGCGGTTGTTCTGGATAATGTCTGGTTGGAGTTCGCGGACTCGGCGCGTGATGTTTTCGCCATCCCACATATCCGCGGTGAACATACCTCCCCACCAAGCCGCGTCCCACCAGAAAAGATCGATCTTGCCGTACTTGGTGAGGAGCTCTTCGCACACCTCATACTGGTAGTCGATGTATTTCTGATGGTTTTCGCCCAGCGGACTTGTTTCGCCGGGTTTCAGATCCCAGTAAAGGCTGTTGCGCGTGACTTTTTCGGGGTCCACCGGCATGTAATCCGGATGATACCAGTCCCGCTGGCAGTAATAGAGACCGATGGGCATGTTCGCGGCATGACAAGCATCGACGATTTCTTTGGTAAAGTCCCGGCCGAAAGGGGTGTTGGTCACCTTGAACTCGGAGTGGGCGGTATCCCACAGATGGAAGCCGTCGCAATGTTTGACGACCAGTACGATATACTTGAATCCGCCGCGCTTGGCAATTTCAACATATTCTTTGGCATTGAACTTCTCCAGTTTCATGTGTTGCGGCCAGGTCTTCCAGTCCTTATCCTCGAATGGACCCTCATAGCCAGAATCGATGTCGGGGGCTTTGGGGTTCGGCACAATCGAAAAGGACATTTCCTTTTTGACCCGTGTGGAAAGGCCATAGCAGAGGAACATGCCGTATTTGGCATCGCGAAACCACTGCAAATCTTCTTCAGAGGCAAAGTTGCTCGCTTCCCACTCGGCCTTGGAAAAGGGCTGAGCAAGTATCTGGAGGGGCCGGGCAATCAACGGGTCGCCCTCCTTGTGCGACCACTGGGCATACGCCTCGTTCCGCGTTCCGCACGGGGCGAAGACTATGAACATAATCACAATACGGAGCAATAGTCTGGCGTCAACAGCGAACAAATCGATTCTCTTCATTTCTTCATTTCCTCTCTTCGGTTTATTGATAGGGATTTGAATAATCACGACAATCCGGAGTCTACCCTGAGTGGCGTGGGTGTGCAACCGAATGGTCCGGAAACTCGTCAGAATCCGTCCTGCAGCCATTCTCGGGAGGGGTGGCTCGCTTTGGCTTCGCAGGGTATTGGACTCAGGGCTGGCCTACATCAAGGCCCAAATAGTCAAATCGAACCGCGGAAGCTCGCCTGCGGCCCTGTTTTGCTGCGGCAGGCGCGCACCGAGAGCCCAGCGGCGGGGCTGGCGGCAGAAAAGGCCGCCTCTGCCACGCTTCACAGGAACTCGGGGTCGAGCACCAACTGCAACTCGCCCGGATCGGTTTGCTGCTTTTCCCGCCGCTGAAACTCCAAAAACTCGTCGTCGAGTACGACTTCCAGCTCGCTAGCTTCGGCCGGGCGTGGTTTGTAAGCAGGCGGCGGTGCTCGTGCGGTGGCCAGCGTGCCTTCCCAGAGACCGCAGTAGCTACTCGCTATTGCAAGCGAGTGACTCGATCGGCCGTGGCGTGGTCGAGCGGTTGGATGGTCACGTCGTCGATGCGGGCTTCGCCTAAGCCGGTCAGGGCGAACGTGACGGTCATTCGTCCGGAGCGCGGCACGGCCCGATAGAGCACGAACTGCTTCCAGCCCTCGGTTTTTCCAATGCGGTCGGCCAAGGCCTCGCCGCACAGCGAGTCGATTACCATTAGCCCGTCGACGCTGCCGAGAATCGCGCCCGGGATTTGCACCCAACCGTGAATACAAACCAGCTCCCCGGCTTCGACCGCCACGGCGGGGCTGGTGATCCACACGGGCGGCGTCTCGACCATGGCCGGCGGGTTCTCGGGATCCGTGGGCGAGACGGTCAGCCGCAAGCCGGTTCGGCCGGAGTAGGCCGCCTCGGGAACCAGATCGGCCGTGGTTTGTAGCCCTGCGACCTCGTGCCGGACGTGCTTCCACCCGGTCGACTGCATCACGTGCAGGTCCTCGAAGTCACCGCCGGGTAGCCGTGCGGGGCCTAATCGCGAGTGGCCGATCCGATCCATCAGACGTGCGTGCCACGGCAAGGTGTCGAACCCCTGCGAGCCCGGACTACTGACCGGCGAAGAGAGGCCTTCGACCGACGTTTCCCAAAACGCCCGCTCCAACAGTCGCAACGAGCGCATGGTCCGCTGGGCGTAAAGGTAGACGCCGCGATACTGATGGGCCGCCAATTGGCCATCGCAGTGCTGCAGGGATTTCCTGGCCGCGTCCATCCATTCGGGTGCCCGGGAAATCTGCGATACGCGCGGACCGCACTGCTCGGCGATCTGCCCAACTCGATGGAGTTTGTGGGCGGCCAAATCGCGTTGAAGCTGGGCCGCTCGCGGGGCGATCTGTGCCGCACGGGCCGTCAGATGGCTGACCGCCAGCGGATCCTGTGAGAACACTACCTGACCGGTCAGATCGAACTCGTCGAACGTTACCCGGCTACCCCCGGCCACACGCTTCGGCCAGAGCGGCTGCAACGCACCGGGGCTCAAACCATAGGCTCGTTGGTCCTCGGGCACGCCGGGCACGACCAGTGAGATTCGATTTCCGGCGGCCTGCCCGGGCGTATGCTGAGCACCCCGGTCGGTCCAGAAGGCCAACAATAAACGCGATCGGCGACTGCGCAATACGGCGCCGGTCACCTCGGCGTGGCTTTTTCTCGTAACTTCAGTCACCAGCGTCCCGCCGGCAAGCCAAGGTTTGATCGGGCGTAAGTCCAGGTTGAGCAGTTCCAGCGTCATGGCCCGTTGTCGGGTGTCCGGATCGTCGGCAGTGAGCGGCGTTTGCGACTCGAACAACAACCCCCGACATCCCGAGCTCAGGGCCATGTAGGTCAACAGGCGGATCTGTTCGCTAGGTACGGTCAACGGAGCAGCGAATTCCGGCTCGAGCGCAGAGAGTTGCTCGCGCAAGGCAGCCGACGGTTGTGTTTGGATCGTGTTCCACACCAGCGTACTCGGTCGGGCCAGCAGCGGTCGACGTTGTAGCCAGGTGAAGTAGTCGGCCAATTCCAAACTGGTTCCCAGGGCCCGACGTCCGATCAACATCAGGTCGACGTGCCGGCTGTAGGACATCAGTTGACTCTCGGGCCGACAGATCAACGGGCGCCAGCGGCGGCCTTCGGCCAGTCGGATCTGCTTGGCCCACGAGCGAGTCTGGTCGAGTTGCTCGGCCGCCAGTTGCCGGCCAAGGTCCCATGCCAGAACCCGGTCGTAGTCGGGCCCAATCTCGGCGGGCGCGGGAAATGGAGGTGGGCAAACCAACCACATTCCCAATCGGGCCGCCTCACTCAACAATTCCGACGACGCGGAACGGTCGAGCCAAACCGTGTTGAATCCCAAATGCCGCAAGAACTCCAGAGGTTCACCCCGATATTGGATGGCTCGGGCGAACCACGGTTGCCCGTCGACTTGCAGAATCGATCCGGCCAATTGCAGTTTCGGGCGATTCGTTTCGGCCGGCCCGGGTGATCGAGCGCCGGGGTGGCTCATGTTGCCTTGCCCCAGTGCCACGGCAGAAGAGGCCACGTAGCCGGACACTTCCAGGTCGTCGATCCAGACGTTGGTCGTCCCCGGCCCGCCGTAGACGTTCAAAAGGACCGCATCGAGATAAGCCTCCCGCGAATCGACGTTGCTGCGCAGCTCGGCCCGAAGGATGCGGATCTGGCGGGCCAAGAGCCGCGGCAGGCTGGTCATCGTCAGCCGTTGCCAACGTCCCACATTGGTGTAACTTGGGCCGTAAACCAACGCGGTGACCGGTCGGCCGGTCCTTGGATCTTCGGTACGGGGAAGGGCCACCCGGGAGACAAGCTGCAGGCCGGCCCGATCCGATTTGACCCAGACACTCGGCGAAAGCTCCTCGATGACCCAGGGTCGCCCCACGTCGTGGCTGACGTGGACGTAGGTGCCGTTGTTCCCGGTGACCTTCAGCCGCTCGCAGCCGTCACCCGAGCGGGCCTGGCCCTGCTGACGCACGTGTCCGGAGATGCCGTATTGGGCGTTTCCGCCTGCGCTGCGCCACGAAGTCTCCGGGCCCTCGAATGCCTCGTGCCAGGCAGATTGCCCCAGGGCATGAAGCGGCAAACTCACCAGGGCAAACACCGAGGCAAGGACGGACACGGCAGGCAGGAAACAACGCTCGGACGCCATGTGGCCGAAAAGCAACATCGTGTGACGGGGGCAACTTCGACGTAACGTGGTCTTGTATCAGGATTTGCGAAACGCATCCAGATCAAACGACGCGTTTTCGCACCCGGCCGATCGGGAACCGCTCAGAATATGAAATTTGTAACACATTGCGAGACAACGATTTACGGGATTCGACCGCCAATCCTTCCCGTCCTGGCACGGGGAATGCTTTTTCAAGACGTGTTCCGCACCCATGAGGAGACACCGATGAGCAAATCGACACGCGTTATTAAGACCGGCCTGGAAGAAGTTCCCCGGGAAATCGCCGACCTGAAGACCGCCATCGATCAAATTCCGGCGGAAGTCCGCCAGGATGTCGACCCGATTCTGGACCGCGTGATCGAGAGCACCAAGCGTCGCCGCCGAATCCTCTCGTTGGTGCAGGACGCTCTGAGCCAGCTTCGTTTGGACATGAAGTACCTGGCATTCGACCTCGAAGCGACCCGCCGCGAGCGGGACGACTATCGCCGCAAGCTGGAAGAGGCGCCGTAGCGGGCGATTGAAAGGGGCATAACTCGGATTATTCACGAGTGTGCCACGGCCGTGTCGGCCGTGTGAAGCTGGGTAAACTACGGCGTCCTAAGCACGGCTGACACAGCCGTGGCACGGTTCCCGGACCGATCGCAACATTGGGTGGGCATAGCCCACCCTACTTCTTTGGGGTCAATTCTTGCCAATCTTGCTGGCGCGGGGACGAATAACGGGGCAACTGCCGCCTACTCGGCTGCACCCAGGGCGTTGCGAACGTTCCTACGTGACGTAGCTGTGGCTGGTGAAGGACCCTTCTTTCGTACTGTTGCGGTCCGTTGGCGACAAGGTTAGGATAATATCAGAGGTTTGGGGAAACTTCTGTATCATAATCCATCCCTTATACCCTTTAGACAAAGAAGTGGCATCGGCATGGGTAAGCCATCCGCCGAAAAGCTTGCGCAACGGGTGCTCGATCGGGGGCTCTTGGACGAGTATCAATTGCAGGAGGTTTGGGCTTCGCTGGGAAGCCGAAACGTCAAAACCAACGAGTTTCTCAGATTGTTGGTCCGGCGCGAGCTATTGACCAACTACCAGGTCGAACTCATTGTCAAGGGCGAGCGGGCCGGGTTCTTCTTCGGTGACTACCGAGTTCTCTACATGGTGGGGGCCGGCACCTTCGCTCGGGTATTCCGGGCGGCCCACAAGCAGACCGGTCAGGTCGTGGCAGTCAAGGTCCTGCGGAAGCGCTATAGCGAGAATCCAGACCAATACGGCCAGTTCGTTCGCGAAGGGCAAGTCGGCTGCCGACTTCGTCATCCCAACGTAGTACCTACCTACGAGGTCGTCTCCCAAGGCAAGACGCACTTTCTGGTCATGGAGTTTGTCGAGGGACAAAACCTTTCGGAATTCGTCAAGAATCGCGGCAAGCTGGATCCGTTCGAGGCCACTCGGCTGATGACTGAAATCTGCGAGGGGATGAAACACGCCTTCGAGAAAGGCATGACCCACCGCGATCTGAAGATGAACAACGTGCTGGTCTCCAGCCGGGGTCAGGCCAAGTTGGTCGACTTCGGGCTGGCCGCGTTGGAAGAGCCGTTGGATGACGATGCGCTGGCCGATTTGCCGAATTCCCGGACCATCGACTACGCCGCGTTGGAACGAGTCACCGGCGTTCGTAAGGACGACCCTCGGAGTGATATCTATTTCCTCGGCTGCATCTACTACCACATGCTCAGCGGCAAGCCGCCGTTGCGTCCCTCGCGCGATCGCGTTCACCGGCTCAGCAGGTCACGATTCACCGAGGTCAAACCGATTCGCAAGATCGACAAGAGTATCCCCCATAGCGTGGCCTTGGTGGTCAACAAGGCGATGATGCTCGACCCGGCCCATCGCTACCAGTCGCCCACCGGGATGCTCAGCGACCTGAAGATAGCCGCCCGCCGGCTGGTGGAAAGTTCGGCCGCTTCGCTCGAGAAGGCCGAGGCGTCGACAAGCGAAGGTGATCAAGCACCGGCAGTGCCCGAGATCCCGCTGGCCCTGCGACCCTCGGTAATGATCGTCGAGTCGAATTCGCAGATGCAAGACATCTTCCGCAAGGGGTTCAAACGGGCCGGATACCGGGTGCTTTTGACCAGCGATCCGGACCGGGCGCTGGCGCGGTTCCAGCAGGAGCCGGGCGGTCCGGCCGACTGCATCGTGCTCAATGCCCAGGAGGTCGGTTCGTCGGCCCTGGAGGTGTTCAATGAATTTGGCGATGACCAGCGGACCAACTTCATCCCCGCCGTGCTGTTGCTCGGTGACGACCAGCGCGGTTGGAAGAAAAAGGCCCAGACGACCGATCACCGCATCGTGCTGCCGATGCCCATCACGATGAAGAAACTCCGCACGACACTGGCCAAATTGGTCGCCTCGAACGCCAGCGGTTAGCCCGGACGAGACGCATGGACATCGCGATCTCGGTCATCATACCGGCCTACAACGAAGCCCAACGGCTACCGTCGTTTCTCGGCTCGGTCCGTTCGTATCTCGCCGCGCGGTATCCCGATCGCCATGAGGTGGTCATCGTCGACGACGGAAGCCGCGACAACCTGCCCGACGTGCTGGGCGATCTCACGGAAGATTGGCCCGGACTGCGCGTGATCCGTCACGCGGAGAATCAAGGCAAAGGGGCGGCGGTGCGCACCGGCATGCTGGCCGCCCGCGGCGAGCGGCTGCTGTTCGCCGACGCCGACGGAGCCACGCCCATCGATCAGGAGGCCAAACTTGCCGAAGCCATTCGCACCGGCGCCGACGTGGCCATCGGTTCGCGATTGGCGGCCGACTCCGGCGTGACCCGACGTCGGACATGGCGACGGGCGCTGATCGGTCGGCTGTTTGCCGTGGTGGCCCGACGTTGGCTTCATCTGTCGGTTCGCGATACCCAGTGCGGTTTCAAGATGTTTCGGCGCGAGGTGGGGCGGAAACTGTTTTCCACCTGCGAAGAGACCGGCTATCTGTTCGATCTGGAATTGCTCATCTCGGCCGAACACCTCGGATACCGAATCGCCGAAGTGCCGGTCAACTGGGCCGACGTAGCCGGCGGGCATCTCAAACCGGCCCATCAATTCCGAGCAATCCTGGCCGCATTATGGCGCCTGCGGCGGCGTGGTTCACGCAAGTAGACGAACAGCGAATCATCCAAACTACGGCACATCCCGTTCCGCCGCGGTTAGCAAATCCCGGTGCACGTAGACGTGCAACGGAACGTTCGGACGCAGTTGCCAGTCCTGATCCGGTTGCTTCCACAAGAGTTGACCGTACATGGGCCGCTCGCCCGGTGGTGGCGTCTGATAAGCATAGCGGAGCACCGCCGGACCCATGATCGGCTGCGTGATAATCAGCGGTGCGGGCAGACTGCGGGGCACGCGGTCAAACCAACCGACACGCGAGAAGTGTCGCAAGTACCACGGCAACGGCCAGCAATCGCCCTCGGGACAGATGACCTGCACGTGCATCGCCCGGCCGTCGGGATGGACGCTTGCGATTTGCTCGATGCGCTTCACGAGCCGGGGAACGTCGCTGGTTGTGTGGGCGTAGACGTACGGGTTGGTCGGATCTTCGTAGGCCACGAAGCTCGCTCGATGCGCCTGCCATGCCAGATGCCCGGCCGCCGCGAGGATCAACACTGCGCACACCCCCTTGAGCGTCCAGTGCGGCATCATCCGAACCAGCACGGCCGCCCCGATGCCTCCCAGCAAGATCATGCCGTGCAGCATTCCCAGCGCACACCAGGGCGTCTTGTACGGCAACGCGGAATAAACGATTGTCATCAGCAGGGTATAGACGCCCAGGAACCGTGCGGCAAACAGGCTTTCCTGCTTGAGCCCCTTGCCCAGCACACCGGCCGCCAGTCCAACCAAGGCCAAGACGCCGATCGACATCTCCGTCCAGACCGGCCCGCCGTCGCGTTGCCACCAGAACAACCGTTGAAAGTAATGGTGCCAAGGATAGTCGTGCGGACCGGCCGAGCCTTCACCCGACGCCCGGGCCAGGTAGTGCGAGTACGTCGTGTACGACTCGACCACGTCCTGCCCACTGCGGAAGAAGGACGAGAAAAGCAGGGCCGAGAGACTCACGGCCACAAGCAACACTACGAGCCCCCACAGCACGAGTCGTTTCCACTGGACTCGCCGTGGATCACCCAGGGCAACCAACCCCGCCAAAACCATCGCCGCGATCGCAATAACGCAAGTCTCCTTACTGGCATGCATCATCCCCAAACAAGCCCCAAGCCCCCCCGCCGCCCAAACCGCCAAAAAGGGTCCAGGACCCTTTTTTCGGCACAGGACGACGATGGCGCCGAAGGTGAAAGTCACTAGGAGCATTTCTTGAACGTAATAGCGGCTGTAGAAGACCATGGCTGGCGAGACGGCCGTCAGCAGGGCGGCCCAGAGCGCGGCTGGGTGTCCTAACTCGTCGCGCAACAGCCAGACGAGCCCAACCAATGCGATGCCAAAGAGTGCCGGCAGCAGGCGAAGCTGGACTTCCGTCACTTCGGTCAGCTTTTCGGCTCCCGCCAGCCGGGCGATCGGCAGGGTCAGATAATACAGGCTCGGGCCGTGATGTTCTTCGGGATCGTAATCGTATTGGCCCAGCTCGAGCAGCCGACCAAACCGAACGGCCTGATTCGCCTCATCGCAATGCATGGGCCGATTGCCGAGATCGGCCAGCCGCAACAGGGCCGCCCCGGCGGTCACGAGAATCAACAACGCGGTGAACGCAACCGCTCGGCTCATGTCGTCGGTTTGCCGAAAACCTCAACTTCTGTGTAGTGGTTCTTTTCGTCGAGGTGGCTGCCCTTGCTATAGCAGCGGATGTAACGGCCTTCAACGCCGCGGCAGTCGATCAACTTGCCCTCGGACGTCTCGACGTAGCCCATGTCCGGGCCGACGCCCATGCCCGACGAGTTGTCGTAGTCGTTGTTGAAGACGGTCGTCGCTTCGAGGAAGTCGGGATCGTCGCTGACCTGGACGATCACGTCGCGATACACGCGGGCTTCGGCATGATTGTGCCACAGCAGGACCGCGTAGATCGTCGACTTCTGGCCCAAGTCGACTTGCACCCATTGGCTGCCTGGCCGCAGTTCGAGGTAGCCGAAGTCGGACGCCTCTTTTTCGCCGTCGGTCAACTGGTCGATCTCTCCGGCGGCCGGCGCCGGATCGCTACAGGCAACCGGTTGGGCGCCTGCCAGATTAACCGTCCCCTCGGGAGCCAAGAACGGAGGCCGCGGCTTACCCAGCGGCTTCTCGACGTTCGGCTCGTCCTGTGGTTTCGGCGTCCCGCGAAAGGCCGGGTCGGGCAGTTCGATCGCCAGGGCAACCAGTTTCATGTCACCGACGGTCGCCACCGGCGCGACCGGTTCGTCCAATTCCACCTCAACCTCGGGTGGAGTAAGAGTCGGCGCGGTAGTTGTCGACGGGTCGGGTTCCTCGACCGGTGGCGTACAGCCGACGATCGATAGGCCAATCAACAACGCGGCGGCAAGGCAAACATATCCTGTGTGCGAAAAGCGTTTCACGCCTACTCTCCTTTTGCCCGGCTCCCGTGTGGGGGCTAAACGGTCTATTGGGCGTCGAGCACCTTTTGGGCCCGATCGCGAATCTCTTGTTCCTTGGCTATCTTAACAACCTTTTCCATGGCAGTGCGCAGCGCTTCCGCTTCACCACCTTCTATTCTTTCGGCAATCATCACCGCGGCAAGCGCCGCGTCCTGGGCCAAGGGCGCCTCGTCGATGGCCGGCACGGCCAGGGCCAGGGCCTCGGGCGTGTCGAGCGTGCCGAGCGCACCGAGAACCAACCGTTTCTCGGTCACTCGAGGGGCCAGTTCCATGGCCTGACCCAACAAGGCAGCGTCGGCCAGTTGCACCAGTCCGCGGACGGCCAATACCTGATGGCGCGGGTTTTCCGACTTCGCGGCGGCCAACAGATGTTCGACCACGGCCTTGTCCGGCCAAATCGAGAGCATCCGCATGGCCTCGTCGGCAACCGCTTCGTCCTCGTGCTTAAGCTGCGCGACCAGTTGGGCCAAGGCGTTCTCTCCGCCGGCCCGGGCCAACGCACGCAACAGGGCAATCCGTGCGGGGCCTTCGGCGTCGGCCAATCCGGCAATGATCCCATCAGCACAGGCGGCGCCGCCGCGGCTGCAAACGACCAGCAGGGCCAACTCGGCCTTGCGACGTTGCTGATCGTCTTCGGCCGTCTTGAGCGTCTCGACCAGCGTCGCCGTATGGCTCTCGTCGGCCAGGTATCGCAACGCGACCAGCGCCGCCAAACGTACTTCGATGTCGGCATCCTTGGCGCACTCGAACACAGTCGGAAGGGCCTCTTTGGCGTTGCGACCGGATAACACGTCAAGCAGTTGGACGCGGACGTTCGGCTCGGCATCGGCCATCGTGGTGACGATCGCCCGGTTGATGTCCTCGCCGCGCAACTTCACCAGACTCTGCCTCGCGGCCGTGCTTTCGACCGCGGACTCGTCGGCCGCTTTCTGTGCCAAGATGTGCACATCGGACGCGTCACCCAGGGCGCCCAATGCTCGCAAGGCCGCCGCCCGGATGGCTTCCTCTTCGCTGTTGAGCGACTCGACGATGGTCGCCTTGGCGGCCTCATCGCCCCGATCGCCGAGGGCCTCCAGCAACCCGGCCTGCCCTTCCGTCGAGAGGGTCGGCAGCAGTTCGGCGAACTTCTTGGTGGCGGCCTCGCCCGGCGCTTCCTCGCGGACCTGCTGCAACCCGAGCGCCCGCATGTCGCGGTCCTCGTCGGCGAGCAAGTCGACGATCATCTGAATGACCGCATCGTCGACGCCTTCCTCTTGGGCCGGCAACGACGCAGCCATTAGGCAGATTAGGCCGAGGTACAATAAACCGACCGCGGCTTTTCTTTTGCAAAGGATCATCGAGGATCTTCCTCCTTTCGTTAGTACGTCCGAAAGAGTTTTATCCCCCGGATGCAATCCGGGGGCTTTGGGCGGATTGTCAATTAGACTATGGGGCGATGTCTTATCTACTTCGTGCCGGCGGCGGCCAGCAAGCCGCGGGTGGCGGCCACGCGAACGTGCTTCGGCTGATCCTTATTGACCAGCGACTTGTAGATCCTCATCGCGTCGAGCTTCTTGCCATCGGCCAGCAGTTGTTCGGCGCATCGCAGGCTGGCATCGGCAAGGGCCGGCTTCAGTTCGTCGGACGCTTCGATGCCGGCGAGCGCCTTGGCCGCGTCTTGGGTTCCAATCGAACCGAGGGCCGCAATGGCCGCGGCGGCGATCTGCTGCTCGGAACTCTTCGTCAATTCGGTCAGGGCCGCGGTGCTTGCGGCGTCGCGTCGAATGCCCAACGAATTGATCACGCCCACCTTAACCTTTCCCTTAGTCTTCGCCACGGCGTCACGCAATGCGGCGAGGGCCTCGTCGCAGGGCATCCGCTCCAGGGCGTAGCGGCCCATGTGCGAGAGTTTCTCGTCGGCCAGCAGGGCCGCCAAGGCGGGAACCGCGTCGGCCGAACCGATCAGGCTCAGCTTGCGGCAGGCGAAACCCTTGGCCGCCTGGGAACCGTCGGCGCCGAGCACGGCAACCAGGCTCGTCTGCAAAGCCTTTTTGGCCGCTTCGTCGTCGTGCGAGGCCGCCACGGCGTCGTCGATTGGCTTCAACACATTTCGGTCTTGTCCCCAGTCGTAGGTCTTCAACGCGTCGAACGCCTTGTCCGCGGCCTCGTCGGCGGTGGCCAGGGGTGTGAGCAGCATCACAGCAGTCAGCAAAGCGGTAATCGTGGTAGCATTTCGGAACATGTCGTTCTCCTTTCAAGAGTCGTGTGGTCGAAGGATTTGTCTCTTTATACCAAACGGTTAATACGTACGCAACTAGACCCGCCAGGGCCCCCGCATGGGCCGTCGGGTCATTCGGTTGGCTTCCTCGTCGTCGAGGAACTCCTGTTTGACGGAATCCCACTTCAGCGACCGCTTCAGCTCATAGGCGATGCTGCCTAGATGGCAGACGGTCATGGTGTGGGCGGCCGTTTCGATGTCGCGGAACGGCTTGCCGCGGGTCTTCACGCAATCGATGAAGTCGCCGTAGATGTCACCCCGACCTTGGTAGCTGGGCACGGTCTTCGCCGGCCGCGTTTCGCCCGGGGTGCCAACCACGTGCATATTGCCCATGCCGGGATGGTTGTGGTAAATCAACATCCCGTTGGGGTAACGGAAGGTCAGGAACTTGCCGTCCTTCTCGTCATGATAGATGACTTCCTCGGGGTCCATGTCCCGCACATCCACGGCGAACGTCGCTCCGCCGAAATGATGGGCGCCCCAATCGGTCATGCCGCCGCCGGAATAGTCCTTCCACGACCGCCAACTGGTGCCGTTGATCGAGAAGCTTCCGCTGCACCGGTAGGGATGGTAGGGCGCCCAAGGCGCCGGTCCAAGCCACATGTCCCAATCGAAGCCGTCGGGCACGGGCTCGGCCGCCAGATTGCACGGCATCGATTGCGGTCCCACGTTGACGTTGATCGACTTGACCGCGCCCAGCTCTCCGTTCCAGCATGGATCGACCACTTTGCGGTAGTCCCCCAGCACGCGCTGGCTGCCGCCGGAGACCACCCGCGCGTATCGCCTGGCGGCCTCGACCATCGCCGGCCCTTGGCTCAGCGTGAGCGTTTCGGGCTTCTGGCAGTAAACGTCCTTTCCGTTGCGGCAGGCCTCGATAACGATGGCCGCGTGCCAATGGTCGGGCGTGGCGACGTGTACCGCGTCGATGTCGTCGCGAGAGAGAAGCTCGCGAAAATCGTTGTACGCCGCACACGACGTGTTGCCGTATTTCTTATTCACCGTATTCTGGGCACCCTCGCGAACACCCTTGTGTACGTCGCAGACCGCGACCATTTGCACTTCGGCGAAGCTCAGGAAGGCGGGCAGGTCGCCGCGACCCATGTTGCCGATCCCGATCCCACCCATGGTGATCCGCTCGCTGGCCGGCGGCGTGTCCTGGTTGCCCAAGGCGGCCGAGGTAATCACGTAGGGTGCGGCCACGGCGGCCGTGGCGCCTTGGAGGAAATCGCGCCGGGTGAATTTGTTTTTTGGCATGGAGTCTCCTTTTTGCTGAAGGAACGTCGGGCAAGCCCGACCGCTAAACGGGTTGGGTTATGGGAAGTTGCTTTATAGTTTCCATGGTTCTCGGGTGACTCGGATTAGCTCGCGGTTGGCCATTTCGTCGCCGACGAACTGTTCGGTGGTTGGGTCCCAGGTGAGGTTTCGGCCCATTTGCAGACAGATGTTGGCGATCTGGCAGGTCGAGTTGGCCCGATGGGCCCCTTCGGCCGGAGCGATGGGGCGACGTCGGGTCTTCACGCAGTCGAGGAAGTCGCGCACGTGATTCGCCTGGGGATAACCCTTGCCGAACTTGTGATCCGCCAGGAGCGACTTAGGTTCCGCCTCGATCAGCCCGTCGTCGTCGACATAGACCCAGCCCTCGGTGCCGACGAACCGTACGTGCAAGGGCCACTTGCCCTCCTCGAAGACCAGCTTTACGCCGTTTTCGTAATGAGCGACGACCGTGCCCTCGGCCAGTTCGAACTGGGTGGGCGAAGTCTTGTCGGCATTGTTGGCCCATTGGCACAGGTCGGCCGTATGGCTACCCCATTCGGTAAGCATCCCGCCGGCAAAGTCGCGATGCGCCATCCAGAACCCGCGCTCCATGTACTTAGGGTTGAAGGGTCGCCAGGGCGCCGGGCCCAGCCACAGGTCCCAGTCGGCCACCTCGCGCGGCGGCAGGGGTTGTGGCGGGAGCGAGATCTGGTGATGCCCGTCGGCGAACCACTCGGCGGGCGCCTTCTCGGCGTAGACCGTCTTCAACTGGCCCAGTTTCCCGCTTTGGGCCAACTCGACGGCGAACCTGAACCGCGGCACGCTGCGTCGCTGGGTACCGCATTGGAAGATCACTCCGTAACGATCCATGGCATTGCACAACGCGCGACCTTCGCCCACGGTGACCGACATCGGCTTCTCGCAATACATGTCCTTGCCAGCCTGGGCGGCCAGGATGGCGGCCATCGAATGCCAGTTGTCGCCGGTGGCGATCAGTACGGCGTCAATATCACGTCGGGCCAAGACTTCGCGGAGATCGATGTAGGCGGCACAGTCCGTGTTGCCATACTTCTCATCGACGATCCTCTTGCCTTTCTTGCGCGTGACGCCCCGCACATCGCAGACGGCCACCATCTGGCAATCGTTGTTGGCCATCAGGCCCTTCATATCGTCCTCCCCCCGGCCACCCACTCCAATCGTGCCCATGGTGATCCGCTCGCTAGCCGCCGGACGGTCTTGGTTGCCCAAGGCGGCGGACGTAATCACATACGGCGCCGCCACGGCGGCCGTAGCGCCCCGGATGAAACCGCGACGGGTGAGTTTGTTATTTGTCATGTGGTCTCCTTGGTCAGAAGGAACGTCGGGCAAGCCCGACCGCTAAACGGTGGATGGTGAACAAACTTGGAATGGTAGTATATCAGATTCTCCATGGCGGGCGCATAGCTCTACTTCGTAGGCGGTTGGCTTCGTCGTCGTTGGGGAATTCCTGCTTGACGGGGTCCCACCGCAGGGCTCGGCGGGTCCAATGGGCGATGCAGCCGAGGTGCGAGACGGTCGTCGAGCGGCAGCCGATCGCCACGTCGCAGGCCGGGCGACGCCGGGTTTTGATGGCTGCCAGCCAGTTCTGGTGATGGTTGCCCACCGGACGCAGCGGATCCCTCCCGCTGTCGGACTGCTCGAGAATCTCGGCCGGGTAGCTCTTCAAGTAGCCTCGCCGGCCGACGTGGATCCAGCCTTCTTCGCCGATGTAGAGCGCGCCGAAGTTTTCCAGTCGCGTGGCCGGGTCCCAGCCCTCGGGCACGAAATGTTGGTTCGGATCGAGGTGCCAATTGACCACCTGCAAGATCACGTCGTCGGCATACTTGTAGGTCAGGCACGGAACCTGTCCGGTCTCCGGTGGAATAATCTCCAGCGGCCCGCTTTCGTCCATACCCAGGCCCCACTGCACAATGTCGAACGAATGGACGGCGTTGCTGGTCAGGTTCCCGCCGCCGAAATCGCGACAGAAATGCCACGGCACCACCTGCGGCGGTTTGCCGTAGTGATGGAACCGCCCGTTGAACGGACGCCACGGGGCCGGGCCCAGCCACTGATCCCAATCCAGACCCTCGGGCACCGGCTGGGGCGGAAGGTTCACGAAATCGTTGGTACCGGGGAAGGCAACGTAGACCATCTTGACCTTGCCGATCGCGCCTTCGCGAACGAGCCGGCAGGCCTTGATGAACTCGGGCGTGGACCGCTGTTGCAGGCCGATCTGCGCCACGCGATCGTAGCGTCGTGCCACCTCGGCCATGGCCTGGGCCTCGCGGATCGTTTTGGAGATCGGTTTCTCGGTGTAGAAATCCTTGCCCGCTTCGGCCGCCAGGACGGTGGCCGTGGCGTGCCAGTTGTCGCCGGTAGCGATCACGACGGCGTCGATGTCGTTGCGGGCCAGCAGTTCTCGAAGATCGTTGTAGGCCGTGCAGCCCTGATACTTGCCGTCGGGCTCTCGGGCGGCGTAGGTTTGTTCGACGATCGTCTTGGCATTCTCGCGCCGCCAGCGGTCGACGTCGCACACGGCCAGCACTTGGGCCTCGCGGTATCGCACGAAGCCCCGCAAGTGGCCTTGGCCCATCATGCCGACGCCGATCGAGCCGAGCGTCACGCGATTGCTCGGTGCGATCGTGCCGTCTTGGCCCAAGGCCGAGGAAGGGACAATGCTCGGGGCGGCAACGACCGCTGCCGCACCTTTGAGGAATTGTCGCCGGTTGGGATGATTGGCTCTTGATCGTTTCATCAACCGTTCTCCATCGATTGTAGGTTTACAAACTCCACGGTTCGCGCATGGCTTTGCTTCTCATGCGGTTGGCTGTCTCGTCGTTTTGGAATGTTTCGGTGTCGGGGTCCCAGTGTAGCTTGCGGCCGAGCTCCATGGCAATGTTGCCCAGGTGGGCCAGCGAGCAACAGCGGTGGCCGATCTCGGCCGGGAAATACGGGTCGCGACGGGTCTTGACGCAGTCGAGGAAGTTGCGGTGCTCGCCTTGGGGGCAAGTGAACAGGTGTAATTCGTTCGGCCCGATCGTGCTGTTGAGGATCTCCTGGGAGCTGGCCTGGACCTTGCCGACCCAGCCGTTGTTGCCGACCCAGCCGTCGGTCCCTTCGAATCGCAAAAACACCTGCCCGGCGGTGACCTGCATCTCGACGCCGTTGGCATACTTGTAGGTCAGGTTGAAATGGTGGAACGAATCGTAGAGTCCATTGTCGAACCGTTGGCCCGTGCCTTCGACTTCGATTGGCCCGGTGCGTTCGGTGTCGTTGCCCCACTGGGCCGTGTCGAACAGGTGGGCGCCCCAATCGGCCAACATGCCGGCCGAGTAGTCGTGGCTCCAACGCCAATGGAACGGATGCAAACCGTGCCGAAACGGAGCGTCGGGCGCCGGACCCAACCACATCTGCCAATCCAACTCCGGCGGCACGGGCCGCGGCGTCGGGTCGCCCGGCCCGCCGGGTCCGGCCGGCAAGCCGACGAGGATCCGCTGCAGTTTGCCGATCCGACCGTTGCGGACCAACTCGGCCATGCGATGGTAGACGGCCAAGGAACGGTCCTCCGTGGAAAGTTGAAACACGGCGCCGTAGCGCTTTACCGTATCGGCCAGGACCCGACCTTGGTCGAGTGTGAGCGTGGGCTTCTCGCAGATCACGTCCTTGCCCGCCCGGATGGCTGCCACCGACATGGGCACGTGCCAATGGTCGGGCGTCGAGATCATTACCGCGTCGACGTCGTCTCGTGCAATCACCTCGCGCCAATCCTGGGTCGTTTGACACGAGAAGTCTCCGCCGCGTTTCTCTCGCACGACCCTTAGCGCCGCGTCGATCTGCCGGGTGTCGACGTCGCACAGGGCGACCGGCTCGGCATCTCGTTGGCCCAGGAACATCCGCAAGTTCCGCCCGATGCCGTGGCTGCCCACGCCGATAAACCCGATGGTAATCCGATCGCTGGCCGCCGGTTTGTCCTGGGCGCCCAGGGCATTGGACGTGATGGCGTAGGGCGCAGCGACCATGGCGCCCGTGGTTCGGACGAACTGGCGACGGGTGAGTTGTCGGTTTGGCATGGGGTTTTACAAGCTCCACGGGTCGCGCATGGCGCGGGTTAGGTGTCGCGAGGCATCTTCGTCGTTGATGATTTGTTCGGTGAGCGGGTCCCAGGTGATCTTGCGGCCGACTCGGATGGCGATGTTTCCTAGGTGGCTGATCAGGTCGCTACGTACGGCGTCGTCGATGTTGCTGACGGGCGTTTCGCGGGTGCGGACGCACTTGATGAAATTCCGCTCCTGGCCATCGCTGACGGGCAAGCGAATGTCGTTCGGCCCCAGGACCGACGTGCTGAGCGAATCCGGCTCGCAGACGATGCCGCCGTAGTACAGGGCGATCCAACCTTCGGTCCCGATCAGTTGCGCGTAATCAGCCCGACCGGCCAGACGCGGGTCTTCTTCGGTCTTTACATCATGGGCGAACAGTTTCATCTTCACGCCATTCGCCAGCCGGAAGTCGACGTTGTAGTCGCACACCGCATCGTTGCAACCTTTCGTGTCGATCTGGCCGGTTCCCTCGACTTCCCACGGGCCGGTCAGGTGCGTGTCGTAGGCCCATTGCAGCAAGTCCAACGGATGGGCGGCCCAACCGGCGATGAAACCCAAGGCGTAGTCGTACACGTGGAACCAATTGGAGCCGCTGTCCGGACAGCCCGAGTAGGGTCGCCATGGCGCCGGGCCAAGCCACAGGTCGTACTCCAGGCCCTTGGGGATCGGCTTGGGCGTGCGCGATCCGCCGGGAACGCTGTTGGGCGCCTTGACGCGGATCTCGCGGATCTCGCCAATGCGTCCGTTACGAACCAGTTCGGCCCCCAGGCGGCAAGCGGCCATCGCCCGGGCTTCCGTGCCGTATTGGAACACGCGATCGTACCGCTTGACGACTTCACGACAGATCTGGTCCTCTTCGACGCTCACGCCCAACGGCTTTTCGACGCAGACGTCCTTGCCCGCCTTGACGGCCGCGACGGTCATCGGCACGTGCCAATGGTCGGGGCTGGCGATGCCGATCGCGTCTATATCATCCCGCGCGATCACCTCGCGGAAGTCGACGTAGGCCCGGCAGTCGGTGTTCTTGTAATGGGTGTCGACCGTCTGCTTGGCCCCGTCGCGAACGTGCTGCCAAACGTCACAGACGGCCACCACTTGGGCATCGGGGCAGGTCAACTGCTCGCGGATGTTCAACAATCCTCGCGGGCCCGTGCCGAGATAGCCGATCGTAATTCGCTCGCTGGCCGCCGGGCGGTCCTGGTTGCCCAAAGCAGCCGAGGTGATGACGTAAGGCGCGGCCGCTATGGCACTCGCCTTTTGCAGGAACCGGCGACGCGTGAGGTTGTTTTGGTGTGAGTGGTTCATGGCGTTTGTCCTTTGAGGAAGGTTTTTGGGCGCGACCAGCGGTCGCGGCTTTATAGTGTTGTCCTCGACGGACAGGCGATTGTCAATGGTTTTGGGGATTACTGGTCATTTCTGGGTGTAAGCACGGAGTTCGATGATTTGGCACGTTCCCTCGGGGTTCACCTTCTCGTCGGCATCCATGTTCTTGCCGCGGGGGGCCATCTTTCCGATACTGACCTTGGTCGGGTGGCCGCGAAACTGGCTGCGGGAATGGGTGCTCAACGGCCACCAGATCTTGCCGTCTTGCGAGACTTCGGTCAGCACTTCGTGGCGCTCTAGGCGGATGCGGAGGTCGTAGTCATGGTTCGGTTTGATGCCGGCCCGGCAAAGCGCCTGACTCAGCCCGTCGTCCACGCCGCAACGTCCTTCGATCGGGCGAAGGTTCAGTCGCAGGAATCCGTTGGGCCAACCCAGCCCGATGCCAGGTCCCCAACTCATGCCTTGATCCGTTCCCGTGTTGATCCGACACTCGACCATCGTCACCCCGGCCGGCAAAGGGCGTTCGAGAAACGCACAAAAGTGTGCCCGCGATTGGATGACCACTGCGCCGTCTTCTTGTGAAAGTTTGGCGCCCGGGTCTTTCGACAGGCGGCGGGTCCACGTTTCGGCCAACTCGGGCTCCGAGAAGGTCTCGTGCAGGACGAGCTGCCGATTCTCCAGGGCCTTGTCGACACCGGGTACGAACTTGGGCGCGTCGTGCGGTTGCTCGTCGACCAGGAACAACCAGCCGCGGCGGGGTAGCATGTAGATCGGGTCGGTTGGCCCGAACAGGGCCGCCTCTTGATAACCTTCGATCGGCGGGGCGTAGAGGTTGGCCTTTTGAGGGTCCAGTCCCAGGGCGTCCCAATCGATCGACAGCCGGCACTCGACCGGCGTGTCGGTCCAGGTGGCCACCGCGATCAGGGCCTTGCGCTGGCGGACATAGGCCGTGGCCATCACGTCTTGGTTATCGGTCTTTACGGGACAGTCGGGATGCCAGTAGCCGAGCATTCTGGCCCGATCGATACCGAACTCGTCCCATACGGTCCAAACGTGATTGTCAGCTCCGGCCCAAGGAATGCGGGCGGTCATGCCGTAGATCATGCCGCGCCATCTGTTCCCGCCGCCTTGGAGCATATCGCCCATCAGGCCGTAGGGGATGCCGGAGATCTCGACCAGCCAGTAGTCGGGCGGCTGGTCGTAGTCGAACCCTTCGCCGAACCAGATCCGATCGACGTAGGGGAAGAACTCCATGTACTGGTTGGCCGGGCCACACGAGAAGGCCGTGTTCGAGTGCAGATCGATCAGGCATCCGGGCCGGTTGCGGTCCATCACCTTGCGGAGCCGCTTGAGCGTTTCCCGATCGTAGCTGACGTCGTCCAGGTACAGCCCGTCGATGCCGATGTTTTTCACCAGCCACCCGAGCCCTTCGACGTGGTAGTTGTACCACCGCGAGGCGCCCTGATTGACGATCGACGCGCAGACGTTCCCGTCGGGAAAGTGCTGGTACCAGGAGGCCGCGAAGTCGCTGATGAGGTGCTCGCGGAGCCAGGGATATCCGATGCCGGCGAAATTGGTGTCGCTGGCCGGGGCCAATATCTCCTGCCCCAAGCTGCGCAAGGCCCAAAGCTCGACGATGTGGTTGGTCAACTCGCGGACCGTGTAGTAGATCTTGACCTTCACGTCCTGGTCGTGGGCCCGATCGACGTAGGCCTTGAGCTTCTCGTTGGCCAGGAACGGATAGTTGATGTAGGGATTCAGTTCGTTGCCGTGATGCACGTTGATGATATTGCCGCCGGCCCGCTTGGCCCGCCCGATCGGCACATGGGAGTGATAATACCGGGCGTTGAAATGCTTGGCCGTATCGAGCGGCTTGACCGGCGTGATCAGCAGCGCGAATTCGAATTGCAGCGTCTGGCCGGCTTTCAGTTTTCGGGGCCCGCTGTAGGCCTTGACCAAGACCGTTTCCTGGCCGACCTCTTCGAGCGTGCAGCCGCCCTGCCCGGCGTTGTGCCAGAAGGCCGGCGGGGCCAGTTGTCCTATTCGCCAGTAGAGATTCACCAACGGCCCGCAATAGTCGGCCCCCCGCAATTCACATTGCAACCCGGCCTCGACGTCGCCGATCCAAAAGCTGTCCTGGTAGATCTTGCCGAACCACTGCGAGACGTCGGGCTTTTCCTCGACCCAAGTCCACGACCACTGTTTCGGCCGGTAGCCGCCATCTCGGCCCATGCCCATCAGGTACGTGGCCGCGTCGCGCCGCAAGGGGATCTCCAGCCGAACGTCCTTCAGTTCTACGTCGCGGTCGGCCTTGCCGGTGACCTCGAACCGCAGCCGCCCGTCGGATTCCATGTCGACGCGGCACTGCAGCCTCAACGGTCCGGCCCGGCTGGCCGAGCGGCAGACGACGCGCCCGGGTCCCGGTTGCTCGATCGTCGACGTGGACGCGTCGGCCGGATCGGGACCCTGATCCGTTTCCACAACGATTCTCATCGGCGAGGCCAGCAGTTGACGCTCGGAACTTACGATGCTCTCGGGCAAACCGGTCTCGGCAAGGCGTACGCTGCGGCCAAGGCAGCGAATCGTGCGGCCGTCGACCTGAAGCGGCGTGTACGGGGCGACCACTTCGTCGTCGATCGCAACGGTCGAGTTCAACCAACGCAGTCGTGAATGGCGCCACAATTCGCTATCGCCACGGTCCTGGACCACTTCGTCGGCGATCGTGATGACCAGTTCAACGCGGCGTACCGGCGCGTTCTTCGGCTTGATCGACAAGGAACCTTCGTAACGGCCCGGCTGGATGTCCGGCGGGATATCGAGACCGAACCACAACGGTTGCACCCGACCTTGGGCCACCGATACGGACTTCCTTAACGGGCGGCCCAGCCAGTCGGTCCCGCCGAGATTGAAACAGGTCAAACGGTCGGCCGGGATCGTTTCGCCCGATGCGGATCGAAGCGATTGGAAATCGATGTCCAGATCGTCCAGCGCCGTACGGGCGGCGAATAGGCCGATTTGGAAGGCGTAGTATTCGTTGCGTCGGGCGTTGCCTTCGAATCGATCGCTCGGCCCGTGCTGGATCCAGCGCAACGGCAACTCATCGAACATGCGGATCGGATGCTTGCGATCCTCGGGAAACAGCAGGTACGGGTCCGGATGAGCGGCCAGGAGCTTTTCAGTCTCCCCGGAAGTGGCCACGACCTCCATGGGGTCGAAACGGTCGAACTCCGTGCGGGCTTGAATGTCGATCAGTTCGGCCCGGGGTAACTTCTTCCAATCGCCTTGGCCCCGTTGCGTTTCTGTCAGGCCGTTGCGACTGAGCCAATCCTCTTCGGCCGTCTGCTCGGGTGGGAGATAATCGTTGGTATACGCCCCGTAACCCGGTTGGATCTCAAACGGCATATAGTAAACGTAATACTCGCCGGGCACGGTCTGCGGCTGGAAGACCAAATCGCCATATTCCCGCCGGATGTCCAATCGAGTCACATTCTCGAGCTCTTTGTCGGTGGCCGCATCGACGATGATGATCCGTTTCTTTTGCGGGTCCGAGTCACGACGTCGCCAAGGAACGTGCAGCCAAACGGCATCCGCCTTTTCGCTCACCTTGACGCGGGCCCGATGCAGGCCCAATGTCTCCGACCATTGTCCCACGCCGTACGTGACTTCTGTGTCGAGAACCGTATCGGCGCCGACGGCAGTCGTGCATGCCGCTATGAGAATTACGATCGAGGTGATGGTTCGAGTTGTCCGTATCATGTGGTTCCTTCTTTTGCGGGTTGTAGGGTGGGTCGAGAAAAACGTCGGGCAAGCCCGACCGCTAAACGGGGAATGGTATGGTGTCAAATCCTCCATGGCGAGCGCATGGGTCGCCAGAGCATGCGGTTGGCTTCGTCGTCGTCGATGAATTGCTCCTTGGCCGGGTCCCACTTTAATGGTCGGTCGAGCTGCATGACGATGTTGGCCAAGTGGCACACGGTGGCCGAGCGGTGGCCGACTTCGACCGGCGCGTTCAGTCCCTTGGGCTTGCGGTTGCGCACGCAGTCGAGCCACACGCCCATGTGCGTGGCGCTGCTGCCTTGCGGGGTCAGGCGGAGTTCGTTCGGACCGATCCGCGAGTCGAGCACCGATTTCTTCTTCGCCTCGAGCTTCGTGCGACTGACGTAGATCCAGCCTTCGGTGCCCTCGAACCGCACGCCGTTGCTCTTGTTGTCACCGCTGCGCAGCTCGACCTTCACACCGCCGGCATAAGTGTAGTCGACATGCACGTCGTAAAACACGTCGTGCAACCCGGTGGCGTTCCGCTTGCCGTGACCTACGACTTCCAAGGGCCCGGTATCGTCGGCCCCGATACCCCACTGGGCGATGTCCAACTGATGAGCGCCCCAGTTGGTCACGTCGCCGCCCGAGTAGTCGCTGACGAATCGGAACTTGTAATGACATCGGTTCGGATGATAGGGGGACCACGGCGCCGGTCCGAGCCACATATTGTAGTCCAATTCCTTGGGTGCCGGCCGCGGCTTCCACGGCTTGGCGCTTCCCGGTCGGGTGGGGATATCGACCTTGACCTTCTTGAGCTCTCCGATCCGACCGTTGCGGACCAGTTCGCAGGCCTTGGTGAACTTCTCGTACTCGCGGGATCGCTGCTGGCTGCCGACCTGGAGGATCGCGCCGTAGCGCCGCACGGCGTCGGCCATGAGCCGCCCCTCGCGGATGCAGTAGGTCATCGGTTTCTCGCAGTAAACCGCCTTGCCGGCCTTGATGGCCGCGACGGCGATCGTCGCGTGCCAATGGTCCGGCGTGGCTACGACCACGGCATCGATATCATCTCGGTCCAACACCTCGCGGAAATCGCCGTAGGCCTTGCAGCTCTTGTTGCCCGACTTCGCGTCGATCGCCTTCTTAGCCTGCTCGCGTTTCTTGGCATCGACGTCGCAGACGGCCACGACCCGATCACCGCCGGCCATGATCTGTTGTCCCCGGCTGCCGGACCCGATTAGTGCCGTGGTGATCCGATCGGCGGCCCCGAAGGCATTGTAGGTGATCACATACGGAGCCGCAGTGGCAACGGCCGCCGTCTTCAGAAACGTTCGCCTGGTCGAACCCATGGACTTCTTCATGCCGGTTCCTTTCTCGAGTGGCGTGGCGGGTGGGGCGTGGTTGGTGGGATACTGCATCCTGCAAGCCCTTATTCTAGCGGCGTCGAAGTGGGAATGAAACACCGGGTGGAAAAAGGGGACAGGCACCGAGCCGGGGAGATTTCCGGCCGGTCTAGCATCTATTCATGCTCGGAGCCAGTCCCCTTTTTCCCCGAAGCGCGAATGAAACACGGGGCTGCCGGGCAAAAAAAACTGGAAAAAATGTGACTGTACGCCGCACGCTTTGCATTGGCTGGCGTGGAGGGGTATGATAAGGGCCGGTTGGCTGGGCGATCTCCGCCTTGCGGTTCCAGATCAAGGAGAAATCCATCATGCGTCGAACTTTTACGCCTTTTTCACTCGGGCTATCTTTCGTCATCTTCTTGGCGCCGGGCAACACTGTTGAGTCGGCCGAGCCGTTGCCGAACATCGTACTGATCCTTGCCGACGATTTGGGGTACGGCGATTTGGGCTGCTATGGCCAAACGCGTATCAAGACGCCTTGCCTGGACCAGATGACGGCCCAGGGGATGCGGTTTACCGATTGCTATGCCGGAAGCACCGTCTGCGCGCCGTCGCGATGCTGCCTGATGACCGGCTTGCACTCGGGCCATGCCCGGGTTCGCGGCAACGCGCGCGTGCCGCTTCGGCCGGAAGACGTGACCGTGGCCGAGTTGCTCGGGCAGGCCGGCTATGCCACCGGGATTATCGGCAAGTGGGGTTTGGGGGAACCGGATTCCACGGGCGTACCCAACCGCCAGGGATTCGACTCTTGGTTCGGCTATCTCAATCAACGCCATGCCCATAACTACTATCCGGCCTTCCTGTGGCGCAACCAACAGAAGTGGCCGTTGCGCAATGAAGTGAATCATATAATTGACGGCCGCGACCGGTCGCCCGGCGGAGTGGCCACCAAACGGGTCGATTACTCGCACGACCTGTTCACGGCCGAGGCCCTGAAGTTCCTCGAGGATCACCGCGACGGGCCATTTTTCTTGTATTTGGCCTACACGATCCCCCATGCCAACAACGAAGCCGGCAAACACGGCATGGAAGTGCCCAGCTATGAACCGTACGAAAACGAAGACTGGCCCGATCCGCAAAAGGGCCATGCGGCTATGATCACCCGCATGGATCGCGACATCGGCCGATTGTTCGAGAAGCTCGAAGCGCTGGGGATCGACCAACAGACGATCGTCTTCTTCACCAGCGACAACGGCCCGCACCGCGAGGGCGGGGCCGATCCGAAATTCTTCGGGAGTTCCGGCCCCTTGAAAGGCACCAAGCGGTCGCTGCACGACGGAGGCATCCGCGTGCCCGGCATCGTGCGTTGGCCCGGCAAGGTCCGGCCGAACTCGACGAGCGACCACCCCTGGGCCTTCTGGGATTTCCTGCCCACAGCGTGCGAGTTGGCCGGCGAGGAGGCGCCGAAGACGACCGACGGCATCTCGATCGTGCCCACGATGCTCAGCCAAGGCCGACAGCGGCAACACCAGTTCATGTATTGGGAGTTCCACGAAGGGAGAACTTCCAGCCAGGCGGTGCGAATGGGGCCCTGGAAGGCCGTGCGAACGGCCCCGGGCGCAGCGTTGCAACTCTACGATCTGTCGGCCGATCCGGGCGAAGAGCACAATCGGGCGGACGAACATCCCGACATCGTGGCCAAGATCGCCGACTACCTGAAAACGGCCCGTACCGAGTCGCGGCACTGGCCGTTACGCCGAGCCCGGTGATCATCAATCGGGCTTCGATACACTCCACCCCACAGAGGGGGGGTTCTTGACGCGTCTCGGGGAAGTCACTAAACAATCTGTTTGGCTTTTGTCTCGTTTCGAGAATCACGCAATACAGTCTAGGATCCCACAAAGAGGTATAACGGAAATGGAGTCGCCTCCGATTAAACGTGCCCTGATCAGCGTCAGCGATAAGCTGGGGTTGGCCGGGTTTGCCCGAGGATTGGTCGCCGTCGGAGTGGAAATCTACAGCACCGGCGGCACGCGAAAACATCTCGAAAGCGAAGACATCCCGGTGATCGACGTGGCCGAGTACACCGGCTTTCCCGAGATGATGGACGGGCGGCTGAAAACGTTGCATCCGGCGGTCCACGGCGGGATCCTCTGTCGGCACGACAACCCGGACGACCTGAAATCGCTGGCCGACCACGGCATCGTGACCTTCGAGCTGGTGGTGGTGAATCTCTATCCGTTCGAGGCCACGGTAGCCCGCGAGGGCGTGACCCCGGAAGAAGCGATCGAGAAGATCGATATTGGCGGCCCGACGATGGTCCGGGCGGCGGCCAAGAACCATCAGTTTACCACCATCGCCACGGATACGGCCCAATACTCGGCCATCCTCGATCAGATCACCGAGAACGGCTGCACCACGCCGGCCTTGCGTCGGAAACTTTCCGGCGAGGCGTTTTCCCATACGGCCCGATATGACGCGGCCATTTCCGCCTACTTCGCCGGCGAGACGGCCGTGGGGCCTTTCCCGGGAACGGTCAACGTCAGCTTCAGCCGCAAGGCCGTGTTGCGTTATGGCGAGAACCCGCACCAGCCGGCGGCCCTTTACGCGCGGCCGGACGACAGCGGGGCAAACGTGGTATCGGCCCGACAGTTGCACGGCAAGGAACTTTCGTACAACAACCTGTTGGATCTCGATAGCGCGTTGAGCATCGCCCGAAGCTTCTCGCGGCCGGCCGCTTCGGTCATCAAGCACAACAACCCGTGCGGGGCGGCCGTAGCCGACACCCTGGCCGAGGCCCTGCGACGAGGTATGGCCGGCGATCCGCTCAGCGCGTTCGGATCGGTCTTGGGGTTGAATCGTAAAGTCGACGCCGAAACGGCCGAAGTGTTGACCGAGCCGGGCTTGTTCATCGAGGCGATCGTCGCGCCCGACTTCGACGAAGAGGCCGTTGCGATCCTCACCACCAAGCCTAAGTGGAAGGACAACGTGCGGCTGTTGAAGGTGGGTGACTTGGGCCAGGAAGAATCGCACTTCTCATTCCGGCGCATCGGCGGCGGGGCACTGATGCAACAGGCAGACACCTTGCCCGACCCCAAAGAGGATTGGAAAGTCGTCACCGAAACCCAACCCAGCGACCAGCAGATGGAAGACCTGCGATTCGCCTGGGAGATGGTGCGGCACGTGAAGTCCAACGCAATCGTCATCTGCAAGGGGGGCATGTTGTTGGGAACCGGGGCGGGCCAGATGAGCCGTGTCGACTCGGTCGAGATCTCGATCAAGAAGGCGGGCGATCGGATAGCCGGATCGGTGCTCGCGTCAGACGCCTTCTTCCCCTTCCCCGATTCGATCGAAACGGCCGCCGCCGCCGGCGTCACCGCCATCATCCAGCCGGGTGGGTCGCGAAAAGACAACGAAGTCATTGCCGCCTGCAACCAGCACGGCCTGCCGATGATCTTCACCGGTCGACGGCATTTTAAGCACTAAGAGTAGGCAGTAGACAGTAGGCGGTAGGCAGTTGTCGGAGCCTGCGGCTTGGGAAGTGGCGAGAGATGCCTACGATTCTTGACAAAATCGTCGATACCAAACGCGGCGAGATCGAGCAGGCGAAGGCCGAGATGCCCGAGGCTGCCTTGAGGGAACGCTTGGCCGAGGCGCTGCCGGTGCGCGATTTCTTCGCTGTGTTGGCCACCGGAGGGCCCGTTCGGTTGATCGCCGAGGTCAAGAAGGCCAGCCCCAGCAAGGGCGTGATCCGAGAGGACTTCCAGCCGGTCGAGATCGCGCGGATCTACCAGCAGCACGGGGCAAGTTGCCTTAGCGTCTTGACCGACCGACCCTATTTTCAAGGAAGCCTGGACCACCTGCGCGACGTTCGCGCGGCGGTCGACCTACCCGTGTTGCGGAAGGATTTTATCGTCGATCCCTATCAAGTGCTCGAAGCCCGAGCGGCCGGGGCCGACGCCGTGCTGCTGATTGCCGAGTGTCTCGACGACTCGCTCCTTGGTCCGCTTCACGACGCGGTGATCGAATTGGGTATGACGCCGCTGGTCGAACTGTTCGAGCCGGACAACTTACCCAGGGTGCTCGACATCGGCGCCAAGCTGGTGGGCATCAACAATCGCGATCTGCGCACCTTCAAGACCGACCTGGAACACACGCTGCGTCTGTGCCGCGAGGTGCCCGACGATCGCGTGGTCGTGGGCGAAAGCGGCATCCGAACGCGAGAGGACGTCGAGCGACTCGAGTCGGCCGGTGTCGGCGCCATGCTGGTAGGCGAAACGCTAATGGCCCGCCGTGACATCGGCGCCGCGGTCGACGAACTGTTGGGAAAGTAGCTGATCCGCTTGCGGCTTTGCAACTCCCTGCCAACAACGCCCTACCGCACCGCTTCAAGCCACTCGCTAATCACCCAGCCAACCTTGGCCAAACTCAATGCGGAACACTTATCCGGCGTGTCGGCCTGGGTGTGCCAATAGGGATAGTCGAAGTCGATCACGTTGCAGCAGGGAATCTTGCCGTCGTTGTGCAGCGGTAAGTGGTCGTCGCGAATCATATGGCCCTTGCGCGGGATAAACTCCTTCACACCCAACCGCCGGGCCGTCGCCCAGATGTCTTGGACCAGCGGCCGCGTGTCCTTCCATCGCATGCTGTAGCGTTCCTGGTAGATCTGCAGCTTCGCGTCGCCGATCATGTCCAACAATACGCCGTATCGATAGCGGTACGGCGGCCGATCCTTGACGTACCTTTCGGCGAAGTACCGCGAGCCGATGAAGAAAGGATGACGCTCGTTGAAGATGAACTCCTCGCCGTCGAACAGCGCGAAATCGACCCCATAGGCGGTCTGAAGTTGCGGCATCCGATGGGCCAATTCCATCAGTAGGGCCACGCCGCTGGCACCGTCGTTGGCGCCGACAAACGTGCCGCGCCGGTTCACTCGGTCCCTCAGCGGAAAGGGCAACGTGTCGTAGTGGGCACACAGCAGAATTCGCTCGTTCTTCTCAGGATGCCAACGCACGATCACGTTGGCCATGGGTACGGCCGAGCCGTCGACCGGATGGCGATAGCGGAACGATTGCAATTCGACCTGTCCGCCGCACTCGCGAAAGTGCTCCATCACCATCTCCCGCTGCCGAGCCATGCCCGCCGAACCGCTCGGCCGCGGTCCCAGCGTGCAGATGCGTTTTAGGTATTCGTAGGCCCTGGCGCCGCCGAACGGGATGTCTTCCAACTGCAATTGGGAGACGGCCGCCTCGGCATTGCCGTTCGGACCGCCTCCGCCGGCGAAGATCAGGTAACTCAAGAGCAATCCTCCGGTGATAACGACAGCCGCCAGGAAGAGCGTCTGCGTCGAAACCTTGCGCGCCCTTTCGGGATGGGCTCTTTCAAAATGATCCCGTTTTCTTCTGCTCACATGAACGCCTTGGTGCAATGACGGCATAGTTCGATTTCGTCCTGTCGGGCCTGCCGATGTTGGAGTCTTATGCGGCGATAGGTGTCGCCGCCCCAGATGTCACGAATCGTCGTGTTCTCGTCGAGCCGGCCCAAGATGCATTGCCCGTCGTAATCGAGACAACACAGGGCCACCTCGCCGCTGGAGAGTACGGTGAAAGTGCGCCAGATCCGCGAGCAGGGCTTGCGCACCTTACCCGGCGGCCGGCCGTTGCTCTCGCCACCCCAGTTGTGGATCTTCCCGAACGAAAAACCGTCGACGATCCGCTCCAAGGATTGCATGGTACCCTGTTTGTCGGTCGTACTGCAACAGGCCACGCGAATCTTCATGGCCGAACCCATCTCGTTCCGTACGGCCACCAGATCCTTGATGTTGCGGACCACGTCGTCGAATTTCAGGGGGACGCGAATCCGCTCGAATTCCTCCCGAGTCGCGCCGTCGAAGCTGATTTTGACCTCGTCCAATCCCGCCTCGATCAATTCCCGGGCGAGATCCTTGCTCAACAGCGACCCGTTGGAGAAGATCTTCACCTTGGCCAGCCCCCGGGCCTTTGCCATGCGAACCCGCTGCGGGAGCTGCTTGTCCAAGAGCGGCTCGCCGAAGTTGTGCAGGTGGACCTGCTTGCACCCGCCGTCGGCACACTCAACGATCAGCCGCCGGAACAGGTCGTCACCCATTCGGGCGATGGGGCGTTTGATTTGGGCGTGGGGACAGATTGTGCATCGGGCGTTACAGGCGTTGGTCGTCTCGATGCGCACCACCGCCGGGAAATCGGCCCGCGCCAGGTCGAAAGCCGCGCCCACGACGCCGCACGCCGTTTTGGAAGAAATCCGTTGAATCACCCGCATTCAGCCAACCCCGATCACCTAGACAAATTTTCCGCCCGGCCCCAAAGCCCCACTTAGTACCAAGGCCCCAGAAATAAATCAACATCAGGCGACAGGTGGGTCTTATGGGGGGGTGGCGGGAGGAAAAAAGGGAAAAGAGGAAAAGGGGAAAACGCGAGAAAGGGATTTGTGAATGTCAAGAAGGATTACAATGGCATAAACCTTTGTAGAGTAAGGGCTTATCGAGAGGGAGTAAACAATATGACCGTGTTTTACGGGGGAGTATCTCGCGCAGAGACGCGGCGGCGCAGAGTTTCTTTCTATTCTCTGCGCCACCGCGTCTCTGCGCGATTTTCTTCTTTACTACCTTGATCCTCCCATGCTTTTCCCATCTTCCCCCTTTCCCTTTTTTCCTTACCAACCTTTGATTGCTCCACCAAACCCGCCTCGCTAGAAGCCATTTTCTCGTATTGTCGCTGAGATGGAAAATCGCTATCTTGCCGCGGCCGGTCTTCCCCCTTTTTGTGGCCCTGAAGTGTGAGAGGAAACGATGATCGACGTTTCGGCAATTACCGACTTGCAGCGAGTGACCGTCCAGCAGTGGCACGAGAGCGACATTGAGAACCCGTATGAAGATCTCCAGCAACTGGTTTGCCGGCAGCACGAGCAGAACTATCGCCTCTGGCACCAGGAAGACATCGCCCGAAGCACCGATGTCTCCGACGCCGAGTTGGCCCAGGTCAAACGCAATATCGACAAGCTGAACCAGCAGCGAAACGACCTGATCGAACAGCTCGACGACTGCCTGATCGTGATGCTCCGGGCGGCCGACGTTCAACTCGTGCCGGATGCTCCGTTGAACACCGAAACACCCGGCAGCGCGATCGATCGGCTGTCGATCATGGCGCTTCGCATCTACCACATGCAGGAGCAGGCTTCTCGACCCGAGGCGGCCGAATCGCACCGCGAGAAAGCCCGGGCCAAGCTCGACATCCTTCACGCCCAGCACGAAGACCTCTCGACTTCGCTGCGCCAACTGCTCGACGACATCTTCGCCGGCCGCAAGCAGTTGAAGGTCTACCGCCAGTGCAAAATGTACAACGACCCCACCATGAATCCGTATCTCTACGGCAAGAAGTCGGCCGCGTAGAGTCTGAATGGCATTTCGTGATTCAGGGGAAAGAAGGAATTGAGCAAATGGCGATTTCATTCAAGGGCTATTCCTACACTTTGCGTGCTTTCATCTTAGGATGTATGGTGTCGTTCCCCGCGCTTGGATTCGGTCAAGGGGGCCAGGCAATCAAGCAGGAGTTATCCGAGAAAATTGCCGTTCTCAAGATGCTTTCACAGCAAACCAAGGCCAACTACGACAAGATTCAAACCTGGACGGGCACCTATAATTGTCGGGAACAAACCCAAATTGACGGTGACGCCGCCAACGCATTATGGAACATCAGCCCATCTACAGACCAGCTTCCACTAACCAGCATGTGTTCTGCGACGATCCGTTTTGCCGTTGACGTTGCTGGAGACTCTTTGTTTACCGCTTTTGAGGCTGATGGTCCTTCCGAAGTGAAGTTGCGAACAGGGCAACTAGTGGAAATACCTAACCTAATCGCGACTAATCAAATGTCACCTCACGTAATCGCAACTAATCAAATGTCCATTGTTACCCCTGAACATTACTTGAACTTCATGCCAACCGTAAGCCACGCAGCATCACGTGACGGTCCGAGAGTAGCTCTTGAGGGCGGGGTTGGTCGCATGGCTTTTCGAGATCCTCCAGAAAAAGGAAGAGCTGCTCTCTGGGGAGGAGCTATTGTTGACCCGCGATTATTCTTTGGTTTCGAGCGGCCGCTGATCTACGCTTGGCTAGGTGGTTTCTGCAACTTCTTTCCCAAAGCCAACTCCGAAGAGAAGAAGGAATTAGACAATTCACTAGATGTTAAGGAAGAACGATCCGGTAATAGTCCGGTGTACACAATTGTGTTCAGGCAGGCACAAGAAAAGGAGATTAAGCTCGACGGAGGAGTCGGGTTTAACTTGGTCAAGTTTTGCGTGAGAGAACGCGACGGCACACTTCGATGGCAACAAACCTGGGAATACCGAGAATTGGAAGATATCTATATTCCTGCCAAAATTCGACTTGAGAAGTACGGAGACGACGGCAACACCGTATTCGATAGGACTTTCGTCCTGAAGGAATGTTCGGTCAATAAGCCTATCGCTCCAACGGTGTTCACTTATGACCAATTTGGTCTAGAAAACGGAGAGCGGGTACTTGACCGAATCGAGGACGCTTTGTTTGTCTATCAAGATGACAAGTTGATTCCCGCCACAGGTAAATAGGGGACAGCCACGAATGGCACTGTCGCGAGCACCGAATAGACGAGATGTGGATTATAGGCAAGGCTATTAGCGTTGCCAGGTCACGGTTAATCTACGCAGTGTTCGCCGAAATGGCCCGTTTTTGCAAATACGGCAGTGCCATTCGGAACTGTACCCTATTTGCCGCAACTTGACTCGTTTGCAACAACTTTCGAGGACTAAGTTACCTAATACCGGCCTGCCTCCTAGTTTCCCCTACGCCGCGTCGCGACCTTTGCGGCGGAGAATCTGATCGCAAGCTTCGCACACGTCGTCGATGCTGATGGCTTCCATGTATTGTGGCGAGGCGTAGCGTCTTGCCCGGGTGGGGCCGTCGAAAACCATCTTTTGCAGGGCAATATGCTGGTGGAAACTGGGGTCACCTATCCCGAGAAGGGCTGCGGGACGGGTTCTCACGAGTTTCGGGACCATTCGTTTGCAATCCCATCCCGCTCAGGGTAGACTCTGGATTGTCGTGGGGATTCAAATCCCCACCAATCACTTATGAAAGGGAAACGAAAACATGAAAAAAACATTCGCATCAACAACAGTAACTCGCCGGTGTGGCCGAGTATGGATGGTTCTTTTAACCGCGGTGGTAATTCTGACGGGAGTTAAGCCTATGGTGAGTGTGGGCAGAGCAGCAGATAACACCACGATGGGTTTTGAAGCATACAGTCAAGAAAACCGGAACGCCAGCAGGAAAAGGTTTGGTTCGCCTGTTCATCATGTTCCAATTACCGGTGACACCATTGCATTCTATGGGCAAGATGCCTATCACCTCTTAGTCCTTAAAGACGGCGGCTGGGCGCATCTGCGTTC
>SDBV01001004.1_pt1 | contig 41551 bp, 29 predicted proteins | sample 2277081 | NCBI WGS metagenome assembly SDBV01 (sample SAMN10402039, study PRJNA504765) | marine sediment metagenome | isolation source: marine sediment core GS10_PC15, 223 cmbsf | place: Arctic Ocean: Southern Knipovich Ridge | collected 2010
GACCTGTTCTGAGCTGCGCCACACAGCTCAATGCAAGGCGCGACGCCGCAGGAATAGCGGAGCTATTTCAAGAAGGAGCAACGAAGCAGTGTGCTGTGTGGCGCGCTCCCGAAGGGCTTGACGCCAAGCGGCCGGCTTCCGCGTTGGTTTTGCTTGCTGTGGAACCACCACAGCGACGCAAAACCGCCTTGAATCCAACCACTTAGCGACAAGCAGAACTATTCGATTCATGTGATCTCGTCCACTAGTGAATCGATTCACGAGGTTCATCCAAAGTCTGTCCGAAGGCAAACTTGCACTTGATAAGGTGGCGCTGCAAGCGTGCAGCGTTTTTTTAGGAGAAAACTCCAAAACTCCAATGATTCGGCAGGCGACATTGAGGAAAGGTTTTTCATCAGCGGGAATCAGGTAAATTCGACTCCGGTGCCGGCGGGCTTTAACATGGTTGGGGAAAGAGGTATATTACTCTCCTGTCGAATGTGTTCACGATTCGCGGGAACGTGAAATAGGTGCCAATATCTGATCTTGCGGCAAGAGAAATCACGAAGGGAATGATCATGGCAAAGAACGTACGTAGCCTGTTGATATCGATCCTGATTCTCGCTTTCGCTGTCGGGACGCTTGCACAAACCCTGGAGGAGCAGCTCAAGCAGACCGAGCAAGCGATGCAGGAGCTGAGGGATAATCCCAATGCGATGCTCTCGCCAAAGAATATAAAGGCGGCGGAAAAATCACTTAAAAAGGCGCGGAAGAATTTCGACAAGGGCAAGAAAGAAGCGAAAATCCTGGAGAATCTCGCTCAGGCCAACCAGTCGATAGGCGAGGCGAACCGCGTTATCCTGCGGGGCTCCGCGGTTTTTCGCACCACGCTGAAGGCACGCGATGACTGCAACGCGGTCCAGGGTGCGGAGCACGCACTTGATACTTACAAGAAGGCGGAAAAGACTTTCGCGAGTGCGATTTCGACCTTTGAGGCCGGCAAGAGCATTCCCGCGAAGAAAAAGGCGTTATCCGCCGAAAGCATGTACCGCCAGGCGGAACTCACCTCCATCAAGCACATCATCATGGGCAAGGCGAGAACAACCATCGCACAGGCGGAACTGACCGGCGTCGAACCCTATGCGCCGTTAAGCCTGCAGCGCGCGAAAACCCATCTTGACAAGTCTGAATCGATCCTCGATGGTGATCGTTATGCCAGGCAGGAGGCGCAGCAGGAGGCTGATCTTGCGGCGTATGAGGCTCGCCATGCGATTCATTTCGCCGAGAGTACCAAGCCGCTGGAGGGAACACAGGACTGGTATGAAAAGGTGATTCTCAATGTTGAACGCAACCTGAACGGCATCGCACGCCAAATCGATTATGATCCGGCCTATGATAAGGGCGTCGCCAAGCCGATAGTCGAGATGGCAATGCTGGTCAAATCGCTGAAAGAGGGCGCCCAATCCGCCGAGTCGGACGTCGCCTCGCTCATGGAAAAGGAAGCCGAACTGATCAGTCTTCGCGCTGAAGTCGCGGACCTGAACGAGCAATTGGCCCGGATGCGTGAACAGGAGCAGCGTCGTCGCGCGCAGGCGAAAAGTATCGAAGACGAGAGGTTCCAGCGACTCGGGGCTCTGTTTGACGGGGAAGAGGCGGTTGTGCGTGCAAGGGGGAAGGACGTTGCCATTGATCTGCTCGCCCTCGCCTTCGCAGAGGGCGAGGCGGCGATCCAGCCCGATGCTTCAGGCCTGCTCGGCAAGGCGGTTAAAGCGTTGAACCTCTATCCCGACAAGCGGTTGGTAATCGAAGCAGTTGCGGGGTCAGCCGGTGAGAATGATGTTTCGAGGGCTCGCGCTGACGGGGTCCGTAAATACCTGTTGGACAACGGCGTATCCATACCGGCCGGCTCCATTCAGGTAGCCGTTGTTGAAGCGTTTGCCGACCAGGCCGCTGAAGAGACAGAGGGTGAATCGGCAACGGGTGCCGTGATTGTCATCGTCATCAAGGAGGCGAAAGGCAACTGAAAGTTCCTCCTGCTGCCGTATCGGGATATGCAGGGGAGTGCGAATCGGGGTTGTTGAAGCTGACCGGGTTGCGCTAAACGAATTCCCTGATCAGCCCCGCGAGCTGCTTCATCATCGATTCCATGCAAGTCTGCACGGAATCGGAAAGCCCTTCGCCCTTATCGAAATTTTCGCCGTTGATAGTGAACTGTACCGCTTCGGGTGAACTGCCGTGGAGTTCCCGGGCAAGATTGAGCAGCTCCCGTGGACCCGGATGACCGGACCCATTGGAGCCGTTTTTCCCGAGAGCCAGTTCCGAACGTTGCAGCGTGCCGGGACTGCCGTTTCTGTCTGAATCGATGAAAACCGCCAATTCAGCCTCGGCGACGGCCTTGGCCATCTCCGGAGTGGGGTGTTCGGCGGCGATTACTTCAACCTCGTCGGCGCCGTCGTATAATTCCTGCAGCCGTTCAGCGGCGATCCGACCGACCCCATTATCATGGCGGTGCTGGTCGCCGTAGCCGATTATGACCACATTGCACATCAGTCGCTCCAGGCTAATGTTCTCGTGACGAGCTTTCGACATAGGTCGTTACGTAGTCAAGCGGGTCTACCGGGAAAGTCATGGTCGGCGGATGGGTTGTTTTATTGGTGGAACCACTCGTTGAGTAAGTTATTGTGATCCGGTATATTCGAACATCAATCGACAAGACTTCATTCAGCGGTCGTCAGTTGATGCAATTCACCGGCCTACTCCTTCGCTGCCGGCGCCGCAATAGTCACATGGACATAAGATACGATTTCCAGGGGGTGGTGGAGACAGGTTCGCGTATGCAAAGTCTGACTCTTTGAGCGCGTGCATGTTCCGTAACTCCATTGAAACCGCCCCTTTCTCAGGGAGTTTTTTTCTTCGGCGCTACCCTTCCCAATTACTATTGACCGAATCCGGGTACGGATTTGAACATATTGTCAATGTTCGTACGGCCCCGTGGATCTCATTTTTCATGCTTATGTTGCCTTGTTGTTTTTGTAACTTAGAGGACAATATCAACCTTGTTTATTTTCTCGTCCACTAGTTGGCTTTATTAACAATTATCTTCAGTCGACTGGCGGATTTACCGGATGAATTAATACACTTAACGTTGTACCGAATGTTAAGTCGGGAGAAATCGGTGGGGAAGAAAGAAAAGCAATTGGAATTTTTCACCAGGACGGCCGAAGAGCTGGTACATCTTCCGCTTGAAAAAGACATCTACAAGATAATCGGCAAAAAGTTGAAGCAGCTCGTTGGCGATGCGATTGTGGTCGTCTCGGAGTTCGAGAAACCGGATATTTTGTGGATAAGGTCCGTCGAAGGACTCGGAAAGCGGACAGAGGCGGTCGTCAAGCTCCTCGGCGGGAATCTGCGTAAAATGAAGTTCAAGGTCAGGGATTCGGACAGGTTCGGTCTCCATCGCGGGGTTGTACTGAGGCCGTTGCCGGGGAATCTTCATGAACTCACTTTTGGCCAATTGCCAAAGCGCGCGGCCGGTTCGATCAGCAAGCTTCTCGATATCGACGAAATATTCTCGATTGATTTATCATGGGAAAAGGAACGGTTGGGAAATGCCACAATTATCCTTCGCAAGGGTGTCGCGCTGGAGGAAAAACCTCTGGTCGAGGCGTTCATCAGGCAGACCTCGCTCATTCTTCAGAAGCGGCGGGTGGATGAGCGGCTCGTAAGGTCGGAGAAGTATTACCGGAGTCTGTTTGAAAACGCCCATGATGCGATAATCATTTTCGAGCCGAAAGACGAGGTCATTCTCGACGTCAATGAACGGGCTTGCGAGCTTTACGGGTTTGAACGTTCGCGGTTCATCGGCATGTCGCTCAAGTCGATTTCGGAAGATGTGAAGCGGGGCGAAAAACAAATCAGGTTGGTGCTTAAAGATGGTTATTGCTTTCATCACGAGACGGTTCATTATCGAGCTGACGGCACCAGGATGACCCTCGCAATCAATGGCTCCGTCATCGACTACAGTGGGCGCAAAGCAATTCTTTCAATCAACCGGGACATCAGCGAGCATAAACGGAATATCGAGGCGTTGGCGCAAGGCGAGCAGCGGATGCGTGATATTCTCGGAAACATGCCGGTCATCCTCTCCGCTCGCGATGAGGCGGGCAACATCATCGTCTGGAACCGGGAATACGAGCGGGTAACCGGGTACACCGCGGAGGAGATGATAAACAACCCGGATGTCAATGAAATGCTCTATCCGGATCGGGAGTATCTCGATGAGATGAAAGCCGAGTTGGAGGTACGGAAGGGCGAGTACCGGGGATGGGAATGGCATACCACCTGCAAGGATGGTTCAGTCAGGACGATCTCCTGGTCGAACATCTCCCGCAGCTTTCCGATCCCGGGTTGGAAATCATGGGGGATCGGCGTCGATGTCACGGAGTGGAAAAAGATGGCCGCGTCCTTGCGCGAGAGCGAGGAGCGCTACAGGACCCTTGCCGAGAACGCGCACGATCTCATTTGTGAGCTCGATAACTATGGGGTTTTCCTTTACCTGAGCCCTAACAGCGAGGAGCTTCTCGGGTATCACAGCGAGGAGCTTCACGGGAGGAAGTTTCTCAACCTCGTCCATCCGGATGATCGGCGGATGGTGCTCGAGGTGTTCGCACTCGGCCTCAAGGAATTGAAGGCCCAGCATCAGGAGTACAGGTTCCGTACGAAGGACGGGCAGTGGCGTTGGCTGGAGAGTTCCGGCCGTCCATTCCGGACTTCTTCGGGTGATCTGCATGCTGTTATCGTTTCGCATGACATAAGCGAACGCAAGCAGGCTGAGGATGTTCAGCATGTGCTCGCGGCTATTTCTGAAGCGACGGCGACCTCGGCCAATCTCAGGGACTTGATTCGCATCATCAGGGAAAATCTCGGCAGGCTGCTCGACACCTCCAACTTCTTCGTCGCGCTCTACGACGAACGGACAGACAAATATTCGTTCCCCTATTACGAGGACAAGCACGACAAACTGGAACAGTTCGAAGACATTTCCCTCCGTGGCAGTTTGACCGACTATGTGCGCCGCAATGGCAAACCGTTGATCTTTGCGCCCGACCTTTACGAAAAACTTGTCGCACGCGGTGAGATCAAGCTTGTCGGCACCGACTGTCCGATCTGGCTCGGCGCGCCGCTGATTACCGACAGGGGCGTGATCGGCGTGGTTGTCGTCCAGAGCTACGACGACAGTTCGATGTATTCGCAGCAGGATCTCGAGCTGCTGAACCATGTCGCCGGTCAAATAGCCGTGGCGGTTGAGCGAAAGCGGGTGGAGGAGGCGCTGCGCGAGAGCGAGGAGAAGTACCGTAATGTCGTCGAACGCGCGAACGAAGGAATTGTCATCCTTGTGGATGCCAAGCTGGAATATGCCAACAGGCGGATGGCGGAAATGTTGGAATTTCCGCTTGAAGAAATCATAGGCAGCAAATTCACGGAATATTTGCATCCTGATGAGATCGCGAGGGTTTTTGAAATCTACCGCAAGCGCATGGCGGGCGAGCCGGTTGAGAGAATCTATGAGTCGCGCCTCGTTCGCAGTGATGGAAGCGCCTTCCATGTAGAGATAAATGCAGGTGTCGTCACCTATCTGGGTAAAGAGGCAGACTTGGCGATGGTCCGCGATGTCACCGAGCGTAAGCTGGCGGAAGAGGCGTTACGCCTGAGCGAGGAGTATCTGGCGACAACACTCGACAGCATCGGTGATGCGGTGATCTCGACCGACGCCGGGGGGAAGGTTGTCCGCATGAATCCGGTTGCCGAAACGCTCACCGGCTGGAGTGTTGATGAAGCGGTGGGACGCGATTTCAGGGAGATTTTCAAGGTCCATCATGCCGAGACGAAAGAGACTGTCGAGAATCCGGTAGCCAGGGTGCTGCGCGAGGGCAAGGTGGAGGGTCTGACCGACAGCACGGTGCTCGTGGCGCGCGACGGCAGCGAACTTCAAATCGCCGACAGCGGAGCGCCTATCCGTGACAGGGAGGGCAAGACCATCGGAGTGGTTCTCGTTTTCAGGGACATCACCGAGGAAAACCGATTGCGTAACCAGCTTCTGCATGCTCAGAAGATGGAAGCCGTCGGTCAGCTTGCGGGTGGTGTCGCGCACGATTTCAACAACCTGCTCGCGATCATCAAGGGAAATGCCGATCTCGCCCTGCTCAGGCTTGGCAAGAGAGACCCGCGACGGAAGGACTTCGAGCTGATTCTCAAGACCTCTCATCGCGCGGCCGACTTGATCCACCAGCTCCTCACCTTCAGTCGCAAGCAGGCCCGTACCCCGACCGTTCTTGATATGAACGAGATACTCACCGAGATGGACAACATGTTGCAGCGGATCATCGTTGAGGGCATCGAACTGGTGACCAGACCGGGCAAGGATTTGTGGAAAATCAGGGCCGATACGGCTCATATCGAACAGATAATGGTCAACCTTGCTGTCAATGCCCGCGATTCGATGTCCGCTGGAGGCACACTCACCATTGAAACTGAAAATGCATTTCTCGATGAGGATTTCATCAAGGAACATCCTGTGGTCGTTCCCGGCGATTACGTCAGGCTGACCGTTTCCGACACCGGCTGCGGAATGTCTGGGGATTTGAAATCGAAGATATTCGAGCCTTTCTTTACCACCAAGACGGAGGGCAAGGGAACCGGTCTTGGGCTTGCTACCGTATATGGCATCATAAAGCAGAGTGCCGGCTACATATTCGTCGAAAGCGAGGAGGGGAAGGGAACGACGTTCCATATTTATTTGCCGAGAGTCGGCAAGCATGAAGAGGCTCTCCATGAGGCGGGAGTGAAACAGGGGAACGACAGGAAACGATAGTCGACAACGCTTTTATTTGTAAAATGAGTCATTCTTTACTCCTCACATGACCCCCTCGGTGTTTTCTGAACGTCTGTATTTGGTTGAAAGCTGGTTGACTTTCTAAGGAATTTGGAGTTATTTTATATCACTGCAGTAATAATTGAGCCGAACAACCAACCTTTTGGAGTACTTCCTGTTTGCGAGCCGGCAAACGGGTTAAACCGAGCCGAATTAACGCCGTTCAGATTGTCGGTTCAATTTGGACCGATATGAGTCCGGCGTATTTGGAAAACCGTTCCGCCGGGTCCAGGCGCGATGAAGTCGCGTTGTGACCAGACGGCATATCGGTCAGGTCGCCGTCCCGGTTGGGTGGCCCGACTCCTTAGAGTCGGGTTTCACCCGGTTTCGAATGCAGCTACGCCGTGGTGCATCCGTCACTAAAGACCCAACCGGACATAGAAACTGTGGGAGCCGGACCGGTTGTTAATTGACATGGTTGATTGTTTCTGGTTCTGAAGAAGAGCTGAATCGGTCCACCGGGAATCGCAGAGCCGGAGTAACATTCTCTTCAGACGGGGAGAAACATGGTAATGCTCCTGATGGGGATTGGGGCGTTACAGGAGGGATCAGATATGGCAGGCAAAAGGTTTGTAATCGCTGTGTTCACCCTTTTGCTCCTTATTCCCCTCGGATCGGCATATGCCGCTCTTACAGGCAAGATTGTTGGACGAGTGGTGGACATGGTATCGGGAGAGGGTCTCATAGGCGCAAACATTGTGATCGAAGAAAGCACTATGGGGGCGATGACCGACCTCGATGGCAATTACTTCATCTTGAATATTCCGGCCGGCACCTATGAGATCAGGGCGACAATGCTCGGGTATACGGAGGCTACTTTCATCAACGTCAAGGTATTCTCCGATCGCACTACGGATATTGATTTTGAATTGGGCGAGACTGTACTCGAGATTGCCGAGGCGGTGATATATGTCGCTGAACGTCCGATGATCCGCAAGGACGCCACCGACAGTCGCACCACGCGGCGCTCGGAGGACATCAAGCTGATGCCGGTGACGAGCGTGCGCGATGTCATCGCGTTGACGCCCGGGGCGGTCGGACCGAACTTCCGCGGCGGTCGTATGGGCGAAGTGCAGTACCTTGTTGATGGCGCCGCATTCATGGATCCGATGACCGGAGCTTACGAGGGATATCTGCCTTCGATCGCCTTCGAGGAGGTGAATGTCATCACAGGCGGCATGTCGGCCGAGTACGGCAACTCGCTCTCCGGTGTTGTATCCCAGGTCACAAAGGAGGGGGGAAGACGTTTCGATGGAGACATCGAGGTACGGACCAACGATTTTGGCGAAAATAGTGAGGACATTTTCGGTGCCCCTGACAGGGAGAAGGACATACAGGCCAGTCTTTCGGGTCCGGTCCCCCTGTTGAGGGGAATGGGCGAAGCCAGCTTCTTCATCTCCGGCCAGTACTTCGAGACACTCGGCAGGGCGGAGGCCAGTGACAGCACCTTGACCTCAACTTATGGAAAGCTGACCTACAGGTTGACCCCAAAGCACAAGCTTACCGTCAGCGGGACCGTCGCCAATTCCAACTACCACTTCTACAATGTACTTTGGAAACGCCCGACTTACGAAGATCGCTTGAACAAGTTTGATCCCTACATGAGGGACGGGACGCTGAACCCGAATACACCGTGGATCGAAGATGGGATCACTTGGTGGAACAACGGTAGAATCGATACGGAAGATCTGAACCATAACGGCATTCTTGATTCCGGAGAGGACCACGACAATGATGGGATCATCGACACAGAAGACCTGAACCACAACAATGCGATCGACAGCTACAACATGCATGACCATACGGAGTTCTACTTCGCGCATACGGAGCAGTTCGCGGTCAAGTGGAACCATGCGTTAAACAACCGAACGTTCTATGAACTGAGTGTTTCGCGATATAAAACGGCGATGAAATACAACGTTCGTGAGCGTATCAACGAGGACAGCAACGGTAACGGCCAACTGGATCTCGAGCACTACTATTCACCTGGAGACGCGCCGCAGACGTTATGGGATCTCGTCGATACGGGCGAGCTGGAGTATGGGTGGAACGCCGATGATCTACTTCGACGGGAATAGTAACGGCTACCGCGACTGGGAGGATTTAAACGGAAACGAACTCTGGGATTGGGAAGTCTATGGCCCCCAGCACGACCTGTTCGCCGATGAGAACGACGACGGGATTATCGATGCCTCTGAGGGTACCGCCAATCCCATGGGCTGGGTCGACATTCCCTACGGGTTCACCAAGGACAACGACGGCTATTCCGATTACGGGATGGGATATACGTACGCCCGTTTCCGCTGGAACAACGATTACAAGATTACTTGGACGATCAAGGGCAGTATCACCAGCCAGCTGCACAGGTTCCATCAGGTGAAGAGCGGTTTTGAATTGAAGCTCATGGAGATCTTCGATCACGACGTCGACCTAGCTTCGGGCGGCAACGTCTATGGTCAGAACATGAGCGCCGAACCGCGTATTTACGGTGGTTGGATCGAGGATAAGATGGAGTTTGAGGGTATGGTGGTCAACGCCGGTATCCGCGTCGATGTGCTCGACATGAACTATGACGACTATCCCTCGGATGTCAATAATCCGGTAATCGATACCCGGTCGGGCGGAGAGGTGGCCAACCCGAGGAGCATCGATCCCAAGGCTTACTGGGGTCCGCGTCTCGGCGTCGCTTTCCCGATCTCCGAGTACGATCTGCTCAGCTTCAACTACAGCAGGAATTTCCAGGCGCCGACCTTCAACCGGGCTTTCAACAATTCTAACTGGAGCCTGACCGGCGCCTTCCCGCTTGTCGGCAATCCGGACCTGGAGCCCGAGCGGACCACCGCCTACGAGATCACCCTGCGCCATCAGTTTGCGCCCGATCTTGCCATCTCCGGCACAGGGTTCTACAAGGATATCACCGGTCTGATCGACACGAGGCAGATCTTCTATACATCGGCCAACTGGCTTGCATTCTATGTCAACCAGGACTACGGCAACATTCGCGGATTCGAGATCAACCTCGACAAACGGTTCAGCAACTTCTACAGCGGCAATGTCAACTATGCCTATTCGATCGCCAAGGGTAAATCGTCGAGTTTCAGGCAGAACTATGATAATTCCTGGGCGGGCAACGTGCTGCGTACCACCGAATCGTATCTCGACTGGGATCAGCGCCATACGGTCAACGGTAACATTCAGTTCATGATCCCGAAAGGAACGAGACCGTTCGGCATCAGTGCGCTCGATGAAATTTCTCTCTCGCTCATCGGCCGTTACGGCAGCGGACTGCCATTCTCCTCCCCTCCACACAGTCTTGATCCGCCGGTGAACGACGAGCGTCTGCCGAGCACCTTGTCCTTCGACGGCAGGGTTCAGAAGCGCCACGGCTTCAGCGAAAACCTGGCTGCCTTCGTATACCTGCAGGTCTACAACATCTTCAACAGGAGTAACATGGATCAGGAATACTTCCAGGATTTTGCCGACGTCGAGTGGTACCTCGCCGACCAGGATGGCGATGGAGAAGCGGATCTCGATGTCGATGGCAAGTATGATGATCCTTTCTACTGGGAGCGCAGCAGGTACTTTCAACTCGGATTCGGTGTCGAGTTCTGATCCGGTTGATCTGAACGCAGCTCTTGCCGGGTGGTGGGGTTCTTCCTTGGACGGATTCCACCGCCCGCTTTTTTAACAACCTACTAAGCTCCTGTTATCATTGATAATAGCGAGCAATAAATGGGGCCCGGACATGCTTGTCCGAAGTGTGGCCCTGTTGGCTCGTCCAACAGGGTTTATTTGTGTTTCGTCGGTTCTTAGCCCAAGATGAAACCCGGGGCTACCCGGCTGCGCCAAGGCTACGCGGAGGCGAGAAGCCCCGGGCCACCCGTCGTCATTGCGAGGAAGTCCGGCGGCTGCCGGACGACGAGGCAATCCACTCTGTTTCTCCGCGAACCTCGGCGGATTGCTTCGGACGGGCAGTGTGGCCCGACTTGGCAGTGTGGCCCGACCCCGACACTTCGGGATCGGGTTTCATGCCGCGGCTTTCTTCTCATTCATCTAACTTGTTGGAAATTTATGACCGGAGTCACATATTCTCTTTGCGCTCAGATGTATATTACTATCCGTTGGCAGCACTATCTGTCGTCGCTGGCGGCACATCACGTCATTAGTCGATCCGGGGGCGATGGTATCGAGTGTCGATTGCGGGAGCCCGGCGAAATTGAGGAGGAGCGGACAGGTCGGATGATACCGGGACTTCCTTGTAAGTGATAATGGGGTTCTAAAATGAGAAGCTTCATCTGGATACGTCATATCCTTCCGGGTTTCCTCCTGTTGATTTCATGCGCGCCAGTCTTTGCGGCGGTCAATGAGGTGATTGCGGTTGCGCTCTCCGTCAGGGGCGAAGCCATGACCAAACGCGTCGATGAACTCTGGCGAGATCTCGAATTCGGCGATGCCCTCAATGATAGCGACAAGATTCGTACCGGCGCCGATGGGTTTGTCGCGCTTGTTTTCACCAATGACGGCGGCCAGCTTAAAATCCGCCCAAACACCCTGATCGCGATTCTTACCGAACGTAAGGAGACGCGGGAGCTGTTCAAGAAGATCTCGATGAAGATCGGCGAACTCTATGCCGATGTGCAGCAGGAGAAGGGATCGCTCTATATAGTCACTCCGACGTCGGTCGCCACAGTCAAGGGTACCGCCTTCTGGGCGGCTGTTGATGAAGCGGGAAGCACCACAATTTACGCACTCCAGGGCCGGATCCAGTTGCTGAATCGCTCCACGCAGAATTGGGTTGCGATCAACGCGGGGGAATACGGAGTTTCCACCCCGGATGGAGCCGTTGTTTCCGCGCCTATCGCACCGGATATGGTTTTACCGACCTGGGTCGATGGCGAACAGCTTGTGCCTTCAGGCGAGCCGGGACCCATCCCTGAAAGCGAGGCCGTTCCCGCTGAAGAAGCCGTCCCCGAGGATGAGGGCGAAGCGGAAGAGGAGGCCGAGCAGACCGCTGAACCGTCCGAGGAGCCCTCGCAGCCGGGTGGGGGCGGTGGAGGTATCGGTGTCAACGGGGCGGTCGGCGCTGCGGTGATCGACGGAGAGATGTACCAGTTCTTCAGCCTGAGGCCCGACATTTCCCTCTGGAGGTTCGGTGTCGGCCTTGACTTGTCCTTCTACTTCGATCGCGACGGCAACCTTCGCGAGGAGGACTGGGACGGACTCGAGGATATTGTCGATAAGATATACTACCTCAGATACGGCAAACCCGGCGAACCGTTATATGCCAGGGTCGGTTCCATCGACAACATCACACTCGGCTATGGCCTGATTATGCGCCGCTACTCGAATGCCATTGAGTGGCCCCAGGTCCGGCGGGTCGGAATGCACACCCAGATCAAACAGGGTGGATTGACCGTTGAGGGATTGGTAAACAATTTCTCCGAGGTGACTGTTCCCGGTCTTGTCGGAGGCAGGATCAGTTACGAGAAGCGCTTCCTGCTCCCGGTTGTCGTCGGCGGGACTTTCGTCCATGACGGTAACCAGTACCTCGGCGCAAAGGACGATGACGATGACGGTATCCCGAATCCCTTCGACCTCTTCCCGGATGATAACGACTCCGAACACATTATCTGGCTGAACACTATTCTCCAGCCGAGCGAGATTGATGCACTGATCGAAAGCGGCGACCTGCCGGACATCAACAACCCGGCGCCGAATTTTAAGGAGTTGGACGAGGAAATCAGCATCTGGGGAGCTGACATCGGCGTCGCCCTGATTCGCAAACGGTCGGTGAGCCTCTGGCTCTATGGACAGATGGCGCAGGTCGTGGGCAGTGAAGGGCAGACTGGCCGGGGCATCGGCGCTCCCGGCCTGACCTTCAATCTTGGCCCGTTCCGCGCCGGGGGGGAATACCGTATTTTCGAACGCGAGTTCATGCCGGAGTTCTTCAATCTCGGCTATGAGGTCGAGCGCGTTGTCTGGGATGAGGATTCCAACGATTACGTCACCAAGAAATCGAGACTCGCGACCCTGTTTGAGAAGTCGCAGGGTTACTACGCCGATGCCGGGCTGATGATCTACAACCTGTTCGATATCTATGCGGCCTACCAGTCGCTGAACTACGAAGGCGGCGGCACGATCAATTCCTTCTTCGCCAAGGGATCGGTCAACGCGGCGCCGATCCCGAAACTCGGGTTGGCGGAGGCTTATTACCAGCAACCGGATGCCGACAAGCTGTTCGAGAGCAAGAGCGACGGCACAACCATCGGCTACCGTATCGGCATCGAGATGGGCGGCGGGATGATGGTCGTCGTAGATAACAAGACTATCTACCGTAGCGGCATGGCGAACAAGATCATGACCATCGAGACCCAGTTCGCTTTCTAATGGACTAGATCACACGAATCGAGCTGTTATGCTTGACAAGCAAGCCGGGCCACACTGCCGTGTGGCCCGGCGAGCGCGTCTCGCCGGGTTTATGAGCAGAGCAATAAAGAGCTATAAGTGCTGTGAAGCTGTGATCGCGTAGTCCGGCCGGGAAGTAGAGTCTCAGCCTGTATTCTCATCGCCCTTGAATTCACCCTATATTGAACTCCGCAACTTTTTCGTTCGCTGACGGTTTGCTCAAGTAACTGGATCAGGCGTCATGCACGAGTTTGGCATCGTTCAGGAGGTGGTGGCTCTCGTGGTTTCGGAGCTGGATCGCCTGGGTAATGACAGGAAGCTCAAGTCCTTCACCCTGAAGGTCGGCCTGCTTTCGGGAGTGAGTCCCGAGGCGCTCCGGCAGGCTTTCGAATTGGTTTACGCCTCTACGCCTCGTCTTGATGGCGCTCGCATGGAGATAATCGAACCCCCTCCCTCGCTTGAATGCAATTCCTGCGGCCACAAGGCTGAGGTCGAGATGTTCGTCTTTTCCTGTCCCGCTTGCGGAGACGGTGACGTCCTGCTCACCGGCGGACGGGATCTGCAACTTGCATCGCTGGAAATTGACGATTGACCGGGAGAGAGTCCCTCATGGAAATAGTTGTCGCGAAGGAGATTCTGAAGGCCAACGACCTCATCGCCGTGGCCAACCGCATGAAACTGGATGAGGCAGGCGTTTTTGCCGTGAACCTGCTTGGTTCGCCCGGCGCGGGCAAGACGACGTTGATCGAGGGGTTGGCGAAGCATCTCGATGGCCGTGTTCGCATCGGCGTAATCGAGGGCGACCTCGAAACCGCCCAGGACTCGCAGCGGATCGAAGCCCTTGGTCTGCCTGCTGTTCAGATCAACACGGGCGGCGGCTGCCACCTCGATGCGAACATGGTTTCGTCGGCCATCAAGAGCCTTGACCTCGATTCCATCGACCTGCTCTTCATCGACAATGTCGGCAACCTCATCTGCACCGCCGGTTTCGTTCTCGGCGAACACCACCGGATCGTCGTCCTTAGCGTCACCGAGGGCGATGACAAGGTCACCAAGTATCCTCCGATGTTCCAGCGGGCGGATACCGTGGTCGTCAACAAGATGGACTTGGTAGAGTTCACCGATTTCAGTCTCGACCGTGTCAGGGACGATGAGCGGAAGCTGAACCCCCAAACCCTTGTTCATGAAGTCTCCGCGACCAGGGGCGATGGCCTCGCCGAACTCGCCGACCTGCTGGTCGTCGGCAGACAGGCGTGGATCGATTCGAGTGGAGCGTGAGACTGGCTACGGTTGCTGATGACAGGTGATCCGGGAGTGCAGCGCGTCCGGGTGGTGATCCGCGGCGCGGTACAGGGGGTCGGTTTCAGGCCGTTCGTATACCGGCTGGCGGAGGAACTCGGCCTCCAAGGCTGGGTGAACAACTCCCCGCAAGGCGTCTTCGTCGAGGCCGAGGGCTCGCGCGAACTGCTCGACAGTTTCCTCGCGAAGCTGCGTGATGAAAAGCCGGTGATCTCTTTCATCCAGAGTTTCGAGAGCACTTTCCTCGAACCGGCCGGTTACGGATCATTCGAAATCCGCAAGAGTTCCGGTGGTGCAAAGACCGCGCTGATCATGCCCGATCTCACAACCTGTCCCGATTGCCGGCGCGAGATATTCGACCCCGGTGACCGCCGATACCGCTACCCCTTTACCAACTGCACCAACTGCGGACCGCGTTTCAGCATCATCGAAGCTCTGCCCTATGACCGTCCGAACACGACGATGAAACGATTCGTCATGTGCGAGGCCTGCCGCGAGGAGTACGAAAATCCCACCGACCGGCGTTTTCATGCCCAGCCGAACGCCTGTCCCGAATGCGGCCCGCACCTCGAACTCCGGGATGCTTCGGGGAAGCTGCTCGCCGAAGGCGATGAGGCCCTGCTCGTTACCGCTGGGGCGGTTCGTGACGGCCGCATCGTCGCTGTCAAGGGGCTCGGCGGCTTTCACCTCGTCGTCGATGCCCGTGATGATGCCGCTGTCCGACAGTTGCGCGAACGCAAGGGCCGCGAGGAGAAACCCTTTGCGATGATGTTGCCGGACCTTGATGGCGTACTCGCGATATGCGCGGTTTCGGAGGCCGAGCGGCGTCTACTCACCGATCCGGCCTCGCCGATAGTGCTCCTCGAGCGTGCCGGAAATGGGCGGGAAATCGCGGAGAGCGTCGCGCCCGCAAATCCCACCTTCGGGGTGATGCTGCCCTACACGCCGCTGCACCACCTGCTGATGGCCGAGCTCGGTTTCGCGGTCGTCGCCACCAGCGGCAATCTCACCGATGAGCCGATCTGCACCGATGAGCGCGAGGCGCTGACGAGGCTCGGCGAGATCGCCGACCTCTTTCTCGTCCATGACCGCCCGATCGCCCGGCATGTCGATGATTCCATCGGACGCGTGATTGCCGGACGTGAACTGATCATGCGGCGCGCCCGAGGCTATGCGCCCCTTCCCGTACGCCTTCGGCGGGAGTTGCCGCCGGTGCTCGCGGTCGGCGGGCACCTGAAGAACACAGTAGCCCTCTCGGTGGGTGCGGACGTCTTCCTCAGCCAGCACATCGGCGATCTCGAGACGCCTCAGGCCGAGTCCGCTTTCCGTGAGGTCATCGACCAGTTCCGTGGGCTCTACGAGAGCGAACCGCTGGCCATCGCCCATGATCTCCATCCCGACTATCATTCAACCGGCTATGCGCGGAAGCAGGGGATAAACCTTGTCGCGGTCCAGCATCATTATGCCCATGTACTCGCCTGCATGGCCGAGAACGAGATCGAGGGTCCGGTACTCGGGGTAAGTTGGGATGGCACGGGTTATGGTCCCGATGGGACGGTGTGGGGCGGGGAGTTCCTTCTCATCGGCGAGCATGGCGGATATGAACGGGTTGCGTCATTCCGCACTTTTCCGCTGCCCGGAGGCGAGAAGGCGGTGCGTGAACCTCGAAGAGCCGCCCTGGGGCTGCTCTACGAAATGTTCGGGGAGGCGGCGGCAAAGCTGAGCGATCTTCCTCCGCTGGCCGCTTTCAGGCGCAGGGAACTGCCGCTGCTGTTTTCGATGCTAGAGAAGGGGATCAACGCGCCGCGTACCTCCAGCGTCGGCAGGCTTTTCGACGCGGCGGCTTCGCTCGCCGGTCTTCGACAGGTGATGTCCTATGAGGGGCAGGCGGCGATGGAGTTTGAATATACCCTTCACGGCGTTGATACGGACGATGCCTATCAGCTTGTCCTGAACGCCGGTGGGGATGGCCCGCGCAGGATTGACTGGGAGCCGATGTTCCGGGCGATCATCGATGATCTGCACCGGGGAACTGGACCCGGCGTTGTATCGGCAAGGGTGCACAACAGCTTCGTCGAGGCGATTATTGAGGTTGCCCGCGGCGTTGGCGTTGAGCATATTGCGTTGACCGGAGGCTGTTTTCAGAACCGCTACCTTACCGAGCGCAGTGTCGCGAGGCTGGGCGAGGAGCGATTCAAGCCGCTTTGGCACCAGCGGATTCCGCCGAACGATGCCGGTATCGCGCTTGGCCAGGTTGTTGCGGCTGCACACCTGTTGCACGGGGACGAAAAAGATGTGTCTGGCGGTTCCGGGCAGGATAAAAAGCATATCGGGCGATGACCCGTTGATTCGCCTCGGCCGAATCGATTTCGGCGGGGTGGTCAAGGAGGTGAGCCTCGCCTATGTGCCGGAGGCGAAAGAGGGCGACTGGGTGATCGTCCATGTCGGTTTCGCCCTCGGCGTGATCGACGAGGATGAAGCGGACCGCGTCCTCAGGGACCTCGAGGAACTCGCCGCGGCAGGCGGCGGTTTCGGCCCGGCGGAGGATGCCGAACAACCGGTGGCTTCCGACGGAGACGGGACCTGATGAAGTTCATCGATGAATATCGCGACCCGGAGGCCGCGAGGGGACTGGCCCGTCGGATCGCCGAAACCACGACTCGGCCCTGGACGATCATGGAGGTTTGCGGCGGACAGACCCATTGCATAGTCCGCTTCGGGGTTGACCAGCTCCTGCCCGATGAGATCACTCTGGTCCATGGACCCGGGTGCCCTGTTTGCGTCACATCGGTGGAAACCATCGACCGCGCCATCGCCATCGCCTCGCGCGAGGATGTGATCTTTTGTTCCTTCGGCGACATGTTGCGCGTACCCGGCACCGGAAAAGACCTGCTCGCCGTTCGCTCTCAGGGTGGTGATGTCCGCATCGTTTATTCTCCGATGGATGCCCTCGAAATCGCGCGTGAAAATGTTGGCAAACAGGTGGTCTTCTTCTCGGTCGGCTTCGAGACCACCGCCCCGGCGACCGCGATGGCGGTCCACCAGGCCCGTGAACAGGGGTTGCGTAATTTCTCAATGCTCGTCGCACACGTACTCGTCCCGCCGGCGATGGAGGCGGTGATCGCCTCGCCCGGGAATCGGGTCAACGGCTTCCTCGCAGCCGGCCATGTATGCACCGTCACCGGGTATGCGGACTACGAACCCGTGGCGAAACGGCATAAGGTCCCGATCGTCGTTACCGGTTTCGAGCCGGTGGACATCCTCCAGGGCATCGACATGGTGATCAGCCAGCTCGAGCGCGGCGCGACGGAAGTCGAGAACCAGTATTCGCGCGTGGTCCGGCGCGAGGGAAACCGCCCGGCGATGGAGTTCGTCGAGCGCCTCTTCGCTGTTTGCGACCGCAACTGGCGCGGCATCGGGATGATTCCGGAGAGCGGTTGGCGTCTTCGCGATGATTATGCCGGTTTCGACGCGGAGAAACGCTTCGATATCGGCGATATTGTCGCCGAGGAGGACACCGAATGTATCAGCGGGCTGATTCTGCAGGGCGCAAAAAAGCCGCATGAGTGCCCGGCGTTCGGCACTCGCTGCACCTCCGATCACCCGCTCGGCGCGACGATGGTCTCCTCCGAGGGGGCTTGTGCGGCGTACTGGCGATACAGGCGCGCGCCGAAACAGTCCGCCTGATGGCGAGCTGATCCACTTCTCATCGTCATTGCGAGGGCAGCGCCTGCCGGGCGAAGCTTTAGCGAAGACCGGAAGCGATCCGCCACTCGCCGGGGATTTGTAGGGTGGCCCGACCAGCTTGCGCGAAGCGTCCACCGAAGGTGGAATGGCCGGGTTTATCCTGTCTTTATGGTCAGTCGTGTGGCCCGGCGAGCGTGACTCGCCGGGTATATTCCAGCCGATAGCCCGGGACCACTGTGTCTAGGGAAACAGTTGGAATTATCATACAATTCGAGCATGAGGACGGGTGGGTGGCTCGACCTGACTTGCAAGAGTGGTGATGCTAAAGGTGGCCCGACTTGGCTTGCAAGAGTGGTGATGCCAAGGGTGGCCCGACTTGGCTTGCAAGTCGGGTTTCACCGATTATAAAACCTTGAATTCAAGCGTAAAACCATGAGAAGCGAAACCGATTTCACACTTACCTGTCCCATACCGATCAGCGAATACCCGAACATTCTGCTCGCCCATGGCGGCGGCGGTTCGTTGATGCATCGGCTTATCGAGTCGATGTTCGTCAAAACCTTCGACAACCCGGCGCTTTCCGCGCGTCATGACTCCGCGGTTTTCGAGGTGGGCGGGGGCACTCTGGCGATGACCACCGATTCCTATGTGGTCAGCCCGATTTTCTTCCCAGGCGGCGACATCGGTTCGCTCGCCGTTCACGGCACGGTCAATGACCTCGCGATGTCCGGGGCCAGGCCCCTCTACCTCTCGGCCGGTTTCATTCTCGAGGAGGGGTTGCCGATGGAGGCCCTCTGGCGTATTGTCAGCTCGATGAAACTGGCCGCGGACGATGCCGGGGTGCAGATCATCACCGGCGACACCAAGGTCGTCGAACGTGGCAAAGGGGACGGTGTGTTCATCAACACCGCGGGAGTCGGTGTTATCGAGCACGACCGTGTTATCGCCCCCTCGTGTGTACAGCCCGGCGACGTGCTCATCATCAACGGCGATATCGCGCGTCATGGGATGGCGGTCATGGCCGTGCGCGAGGGTCTCAGCTTCGAGAGCGTGATCGAGAGCGATTCGGCGCCGCTCGCCGAGCTCGTGCTCACGCTGATCGATGCCGGGATCGAGGTCCACTGCCTGCGCGACCTCACGCGCGGCGGCCTCGCCGGAGCGCTCTGCGAGATCGCCGGGGTCTCGGGTTGCGCAGTCGAGATTGACGAGGCGAGGGTTCCGGTCTCGGACGGCGTTCATGCGCTCTGCGAGGTGCTCGGTTTCGACCCGCTGTATGTAGCCAACGAGGGACGGCTGGTCGCTTATGTCGCCGGGTCCGATGCGGACAAAGCGCTTCGGCTGATGAAAGACGACACACATGGTCGGGGTGCTGCCGTTATCGGGAGGGTTCTCGATGAAAAGTCCGGCGTTGTCAATGTCGTCAGCCCTATCGGCGCTAAGCGCATCCTCACCATGCTCAGCGGCGAGCAACTCCCCCGCATCTGCTGAATTGCTGAGAGATCGGCCCGGGTGCACTTGGTTGTGCCCCCCCCCCGTGAAATCCGCTTCCATGCTTGCAGGGGTGGGCGATTTGGCTATACTGCACGCCGTTGTTCGTTCGGTCGGGTCTTGGCGCGATAAAGTCGCGCTGTGACCCGACTGTATAGTGTTTCTCGTAAAAACATGGGTTTGCGGAATATCCCGCAAACCCATGTTCTTCTTGTACCCGCATCGGGATTTGAACCCAATACCTTCTGCTCCGGAGTTGGAAGCGCGTCAAGCCTGCATTGGCTTTTCGGTGCAATTGCCACAAGTGTTGCCGCGAGAAACCCAATTTTCGTCTTATGTTTGACTCTTATCCGCCGTTTTGAAATCGAGGGAGTCAAGACAATCGATGGTTGCAGATGATTTAGTAGCGACATGGGTTGGGAAAACTGGACGTCTCACGGATTCAGGAGCAATTCCCGCCTTCATAGCTGTGAGTACTCCAGCAGCCTCCCAGTAATTCTCAACTATGTGCAGCTGACCAGGAGCCCAGGGTAGGGCAGTCAGATCGTTCTTCATGATATTACGGTTCTCGCGAACAGCAATAACTGGAATGCCTTGTTCGAGAGCAGCCATGGTAGGTAGTCCAAGGACGCCGTCGGGGATAACCAGGCAAGAAACGTCTGCAGCAGTTAGGATACTATGATGTCTCATTGCATCGGGATCGGTCACGATCCGGGGACTCCGATGGAGGCCCTTAAGCACACTCAACAGGAAAGTGGATGAAATCGCCTCAGGGGCAATGCGTGGATCAACAACACCGGCATGAAGGTTCGCAATCTCCATATTTTTTACCATGGGTGCATGAGCCGTTGGCATACCAAACATCATGGTCAGTGAATGGGTAAGCATTGCTTCCACACCGCCCCAAGGGTTGACCATATTTCCGTTACTTCTGAGATATTGCAAATGAAATTCATCAGGAACGTCAATACCCGTGTGAAGCGCAACAGCATCATATTCATTATTATATTTTTTTAATACACGACAAAGGTTTTCAAGTGCTTCAATTCTACCTACCGCACTACCTGAGGATGAGTATTTGGACACAGTCGTAAAAGGTTCGTCTAATTCAACAACAATTGGACAGTTTATCCCTATTGCTGCTCGCGCTGCGGATACCGTATTGATCGAAAGGTCTGTTATCCGTCGATCAGCCCGTTTGTCCATTACAAGCATAATACGATTAGAACGAATTTCTTGAAATCCTATTGTGCCCATCAATAGGCTTGTAATAGCACTTCCCTCAACATAGAGGCCATTTTCAGGTAGTTCGTTTATATCGGAAGCATTGACCACGTTTGGGTGAGTAATAAGCTTGTCGCAACTTGATGCCATAAAACGAGCAAGAGCACCGGCGTCACCAGAATGACCACCAAGTTCTGCACCAATACCAGTGGGGATAATGAGGACAGCATTAAAATGGCTTGAATTTTCAATTTTTCTAGGTGAAAAATTAAAAATAGAAGATTTTATAGCGGGAGCCGAGTTACCATTGTTAACCTGAAGTACGCCTAATTCACATTTATACCTATTTTTATCAGTTTGTGTGATTACGAACCTGATCGGTATTTCACCTTCATCAATATTGATTTTAATCTGTCGTTTAAAATATTCAATAATTGAGTCGTTCCCGTCATATTTGGGAATATCAATATCGCGCTGATATACTTTCATTGCTATAGTCTTTCTATGAAGTGTGAATGAATTTCACCGGCATGAAACCATTCTTTTGTGAATGTTTCAGCTAATTTTTCGTCAAATTTATTGCATGAAAAAATATTAATATAAGCTGCTCCCATGAGATCAAGGGTATGAATAACGATAGTGCTTGTGAGTATAAACTGAACGGCTGACGTCCCCTTTGTGTGGGGTGACGTCTGCTGTTCTTCGGGGGGGACACCTATATCATCCCAGAAGTGTAGATCACAGCGTGTCATCTTTATCTGTTTGCAGAGCTTCTTAAAATAATCCTCTATGGAATCCCTGTTAAATGTGCCGGGATCACAGCCATGAAGATCGAGGATTAGTTCATATCCATATGGTTTCATCACCAAACCCGAAATGTTTTGATCATCTAAATATTTAGGTAGATTCTGAATTTTAAAGGAGGTTTTCATATTCAATCTCATTACGCCTAAGATAGTCCCTATAAACACCAGAAAAGACCCTGTCAGACCGAATATGCGTTTTAAGACGTTCCCTGAGACTATTCATGGAATCAATGAAGTCTTGCCTATTAGCAGGTACCACATCTTTTGCTTGATCAGCTGCCAATAGGCTGATCACAATACCTTTAAGGGTGGAAGCTGAAAATTCATTGCCCCTTTCTTCGATAAGATCGTAACCGGTCTCATCTCTATTTAAACCAACAATTCTGATGGTTTCTTCCGCTCTTTTTCTCATATCAGAATCTATACCCTCTCGCGGCACTGCCCGAATAAAGCATCGCCCACCGCCCTTGTCTATATGAAAACTAATAAATTGACTCGGATCTTCCAGTTTGGGGTTGATTAGACAAGGCCTTTCGAGTTCTAAGTCACTTTCCTCATCGTTAGCCCTAGTAGCACCTGGCAGCAAAGTAAAATGTGTGTCTTTATATCTTTGGTTACACGCTTTGCATGACCAAAGAAGGTTATTCCAGGTATAAACAAGCCACCAATACCCCGTATGATCCTCTTCGCCATATACCTTGCCTTTTGGCCTGTAATGCTCTACATTCATTTCACTTTTTCGATCACGCTTTCTCTCGCAGTAGCAGCATTTTCCGTTATGAGAATCATATAACGCATCCGTGACCTTTTCATTTCGCCATATCTTCTCCTCGGCTTTTTCAATAACAGGGGATTCATCAGCATTAATTCTTTTCCTGATTCTATCGAGAGCATTTGTTACTGTAGCAGAACTAAGGAAGTCTGGCTCGGTAGATGGATCAATCATTATCATCTATCAACCCACCTTTCATTAGCTGCTTTCTCAGGTTCTCAATTAGTTCCCTTGTTTTCTGTTCAGCACGTCTATCCTCCTCTCGCTCAGCTAATAAGGGAGCCTCTTTTTTAAGTTCCTCATCTAAAAGTTTTAATTTCTCTTTCTCAGCGGGTGATAATCGTTTCTTCAATAATAAAGCTCGCAAAGAATCAACCTTTTCTTGAAGTTTTATATTTATCGTTGAAGGCAACCTAAAATAATCAATTAAGATTTGATCGTAACGGAGCCCACGCGGTATTTCGCGCTCATCGATTACACTTGTTGTAGCATCTTTAGCATAAGAACAGAATATTTTGTAACGTGGCTCATCCTGTTCTCCAATATCAGCCGTCCCTGATACACAAAGCGCGGAATGAGTTGCAATTATGAACTGTATTTTTTCAAATTTTGTATGAAGGTGTTCTATAATTCGCCTTTGTAATAAGGGATGTAAATGTTTTTCAATTTCATCGATGATTACAATCCCGCTAATCTCATCAAGAGATAATGGTTTCCAACCATTGCCATCCTTATGATCTTTGTTTTGAATTAGAAACTGCCATGATAACAGGTCGAGTATAAGAGTCGTAATTGCATTGTAGCCATCACCGATAGCACCTAAATCAATTTTGATACCAGCCTTATCTATGCATATGCCGGTAGGCTCTAAAACAACTTTACTGCTTTCATCTAGATCAAGTACGGTACCTAAAATGCTGGAGATATTTTCATCGATCGCATCTTGATCAATATCTTTAATCGATCTTAACCTTCTCCAGGCCAATTCTGGGTTTTGCAGCGTCTGAGAATACTTAAACAGTGTATATACTGCATCCCCAGAAAAATACTGGTCATAATCCGCAGTGCCACCCGTTCTTAACCCAGCACCATAACCTAAAATAAACAATTTATCCCAAGGAAATTGTTGCCAATCATCAACAGTTATTACACTTTCATCTTTTATATATTCGTATGTTTGCTCGACTCGCTCAAAATTCAATTTCTCAAAGAGCTTTAGGCTGGTGGTTATGACCCATTTTTTCCCTTGGTCTTCTGTGAATTCAATTTTTATTACAGCTTCACCTTCACCTGATCTGATGAAATCACCGGGTAATTCACGTAGCAAACCACCTGCGCTTGCTTCATCGCAAAGACCCATTGCAATACTGCGCAATATAGTGGACTTACCAGTAGCATTGTTCCCCGCAATCAGGAGCGATGGATGAGAGTTACCCAACTCGATACTGGCGTCGTTGAAGCAACGTACATCAGTCAGCGTTATCTTGGATATATACACAACTTCACTCTTTTGTATTTACTAATTCTGCCACGATATATTTCTCCACTGATCCAAACCGCTCCTCACCGTTTGATGACGAACAGGCTGCGCCCCGCACGCATATAACATCAACATCCGTCGCCCAGAGAAGAGGAAGTTGATCTTTTGTGAGGCTCCCGGCTATCCAAGCTTCCTTGCCGATGGAATGCAGATCGTTCACGAATTGATTTATCTGATCAACAGTATAATAGCCCAATAATGATATGCCAATTCCCTTGTCGAAAGTATCTAGAAGCAAACCATCACATTGGATTTTCTCAACCAGGGCGGGACCATCTAAAAGAGGATTAAATTTATCCGCGAACTTCTTTTCCGGAAATACTGCAGGATATATTTTTCGTTCAGGCTGCCATTCACGAACAGTTCTCACAAGACTTCGACCAATATATGCCGCTCCTTCCATGTCAAGCCCTGCCATCCCACATTTAACATAGTCAGCTCCCGCAACGGCAACGCCAAGAGCTGATTGACAGGCGGTACCCAAAACTGGTTGCTTCTCACCTATGTTGGTTGATATTGGAATGTTCTCGAAACCATTATCGTCGAGGCGGTCTCTTACGGCTTTAATATTGAGGGGATATGGAGTGCCAAGAGCCGAACCGGGATATTCCACATCAGCGATATGGGCACCGCCCTTAGCAGCCTCCAAGGCTTCGTTTGGACCGCGTACACTTACAAGTAAACGCCCCATTATCTCCCCATTACGGATGGTTTTTTAGCATTCTCTCATGATGAAACAATTGGATCAAGGGTAAGAGCCTCAACATCATCGTAAAGGGACTGCAGGTCGTCCAAAAATCGTTCCCATTCCTCCTGAACAAGTATTTTTGCACGATGTCGATAGTATTCTATTCCATCGACAAGATTTTGCTTGAATTCATCCAGATATTTTTGTTTGCGGAAGGACAGCTTCAGCGAAAACATCTCTATCTCTTTACGGAGGAAGTCAATATAGATCACCAACTCCTGGATAAACATGTGCTGACGATCAGGATTTGTTATCAGATTCCCTCGTCCGTAAATATGGCCTGTCATCTCTTCCAAAGTGGCAACCTTTGAAAAGTGTACAACATTCGGCCCACAGCACAATGCGGGAGTAGCATTCAATTCGATATCATTCTTTATTTTAACACCGCCACCCAGGTCATGACAGATGCAACTCTTGGATAACACATGCGCCAATACAACAGGCAGTTGTTCCTGAGTGTAAGCATCCTCGTTCAGGTTTTTAAGCTTCCGCTTCTGGTAGGCGCGAGACGCAAGACAGATTGGTACATCAGTAAATTCAGTATTTGTGACCCCAAAACCCTTCGGACAAGGGCTGCCGGGAGCTCCATCATGGATGCGGCGGCGGCGTGCATTTTCGCTATCGCAGTTTCGCAGGTTCCAAAATGGTACATTAAGGGGCGAACTATCACTCAAATACACATCCTTTTCCTCAGCGGCGATCAATTTAGCAAGGTGGCTTTCATCCACGTTGACAGCCTCAGGGACAAGCAAAAAGGGTGAACCCCAACCTGTTGCGTCCATGTTATAATACTCGAGCATCAATTCGTTTTCAGCGTGGGAACAGATACCGCCCTGCACAGTAAGCTTTACTGGCGGGGGGTTGTCCAAAACGACACGGTCTGCAGCAGTCAAAGCCTTTTGATATATCGGGAATAGTCTTTCGATCAGTTCATGTTTTCGATCCTTGAATTGTTCAAGAATTGGTCCCAACAGGTAGCCCGCGGCGGGGAAAGCATGACCGCCACAGTTCAGACCCGACTCTATACGATATTCGGATACCCAGATGCCCCGTTTTGCCAGGAACTTTCCTTGTACTTCCGCCGAGCGGAAATCACTCACCTTGAGTACGACCTTTTTCTTCAACTCACCGTTACTGTCAGGAAAGAAATCCTGAAACCGGGTGAGATATGTATAGAGGCGTTGGTTCATACCGGCTGAGAAAACAATAGACGAGTGCAGATTACTTTCTGCAAACCCACGCACGGCTGACATGGCATCCGCATATTCCGGTGCCTGCTTTTGATGGCCAATATATTTCTCTTTATCGAGTTTTGTCATAATGTTGACATCGATGCTGCCCGGTTCAATCAGACTACGTAGGTGTTCTTGTATCTTTTTCTTTTCTATAGAGTCGCTTATTGATAACATTTTCTGGTACAATCGCCTTGGAGCAATATCCGGAAGCAATTCGAAGTAACGGATAATATCGCTGCCGGGCGAGAAGGGCGAACTCTTCAGATTTTCAATCTGGCGCTGCACTAATTTGCCTAGGAGATTCAAATAGCGAGTTATTCGGCAGGCTCGGGGATTCTTGTCCTTATCCGTGACTGCTTCATATGGCTCATTAGACTTCTCTGAGTGGAATTTTCGCATCTGTTCGATAAGGACGTCATCAACAAGCGAAATAACAGAAGATATTCCAAACTTCGCCACTCGAAGAGGAGTGTCTATAGTAAAGCCCGTTCCCATTACCGGGATATGAAAAGTATGCATGCTTCCCGGAGAAGTATTCACCTGCACTTATACCTCCTTTTTATGGCCTGACAGTAAATGCGTTCTTTCAGGGAATACACCCTTGTTACGTTCGATCATCCAAGTGTCTTACAGCCGGCTACGCGAAACATTCTCTCAGGCAGACAGTGTTCTGTCTATGCGCTGTGTGCGGCCGGCATAAAGATTGCGAAATATCTCCTGTTCATCAAGAGCTTTCTCAAGGTTTTTTTATCATCCGTGTATTCGAGCAATTGATAGAACTCCCTTTGATCTGTTCCGTGTGATCGTTCAACCTTTCCATTCAGCCTCACCGTTTGCGGCCTGATATAGATGTGTTCTACTCCCCTGCCCCGGCAGTGCCGGTGGAAGCGCCTGGAACTCATGCCGGTTGTTCGTACACACCATAATAAGCATTCAAATCAACTACTGAAACAGAAAAAGGACCAGGCTTATCACCAAAGTCCTTAACAATCAGTACCCGCGACGGGATTCGAACCCATGACCTTCTGCTCCGGAGGCAGACGCTCTATCCAGCTGAGCTACGCGGGCATGTCGCCGCCGCCTTCGGGAACCGGACTTGACAGCGCCTCGCCGCCCCGATCTCCTCGACGATCACGCCCGAAATATAGACGGCATGGCGTGGATAGTCAACTTCGACACCGCATGCCGCCGCTCACCTGTCGCCCCCGACGTCGCCCCCGGCTAATCTAACGGGAATCGTTCAGGCGGATATAGCCGTCCTCGATCCTGCAGCGAACCCGTGCGCTTCCTCCGTCGAGTTTATAGAATTCGTACCCTTCATCCTTGTCGATGAGATCGAACGAGGATGCAGCCCGCACATGGCCGTCGTCGTAATCGACCGTGAATTCGCCGCCTCCTTCGAGCACGGTGAAGACCACGCGTCCATCGTCGCATCGGAGCCGGTAGTCTCCCTTGTCCGCGAGTGAGGTCGCGATGTCGATTTCCCCGTCATTGATTGTCGCTTCGATGGACCTGAAATTCCCTTCCTCGACAATTATTCGTCCGTCGTCGATGGTCACATAGAGTGTGCCCGCTCCGCCTTCGAGTTCAATCGTGCCGTCGTTGCATTCGAGGTCGAATTGACGGCTTCCGCATTCGCCGAAATAGGCCCGTCCGTCATCGAACGACAGGTCAATCGAGCCGTCGATACCGGTCACAGAGTAGTTATCGTCATCGCCGTTAAGTTTGAGGGAAACACCTTTGGGGGCTTCGATCACGATTTCATAATGTTCGTTGGACGAGACCATTATACCCATGTATGAGCCGCCGTCGATCTCACGTATACGCAGGTTGTCTCCGTCGGGGCGCACTTCCATTTCGAACGGTTCATCGTTCGCCTTGACATAGAGTCCGCTGATTATCTGCGTCCAGTCCACTACGAGGCGCACATCGCTGCGGTCCGTACCCTCGATTCTGATTTCCGCGTCTCCGGTGTCGAGGATGATCGTTCCGTTTGACCCGATTGGATAAACTTCGTCCAGGTGGTATTCGTATCTTTTCGCCTCGGCGCTGCTCACTGAAAGTCCGATTATCAGCAGCAGAATGGCAGAGGCGCGGATGGCTGACGGTTCAGTTATAATCGGGCGCATTGCAGTTCCTCCAGTTGTCAGTTGATAGCTGTTCTCGAAATTGTCATGTAATCGTGAGTGCAGCGCAGCAATCTCCATATTGCGCTCCGTTACGTATCTTCGGGTAGCCTGTCTGTTCAAGTTTGACGCTGTTTTCGTCGCAATTGTTACAACGGCCTCCGGTTGACAGGGTGAAGGGTGTACTGTAGCGGTTGCCGGCGTATCGGCTTGCGGGTTTTTCAGGAACTGGAATTTTGAAGGTTCTCTCCGCTCGCGACGTTGCATCAACCGGACCTGCGCGACTTTTGTTGGAGTGCTACATTATCACCGTCCGGGTGTCCGGGGAGGCGATATGTTCAATTCAAGGGTAAAGTTGACTCGCGGGATATTCTTTCCGGCGGTCGTCTTTCTTATCGTTTTTCCGCTTTCCGGCGCGTTTGGGAAGCGCCAACCGATTTGGATCGACGGGTTTTTATCCGACTGGGGCGTGATCAAACCGCTGGCGGTGGATGTTCGCGGCGATGCGGGCGATTCCGGCGTCGACTTCGATACGCTTTGGGTGACCGATCAGCGGGGACTTCTCTTCATCCGTTTTCGGACCAACATCGAGATCGGTCTTCAGGGCGGCAACCAGCTAAGCCTGCTGATCGACTGCGACAATGACCCCTCTACAGGCGAAGAGGTGCATGGCATGGGAGTGGATTTCAGTTGGGATTTCGGCGCTCGCCAGGGAATCAGTACCGCTCCGGACGGCGGCACGGAGGTCCTCGGGCACGCGGATATTTCGCTGATCGCCGCGCCGTCGACGACCGCGGATGATTTCGAACTCGCAATCGACCTCGGTACGGTTGTCGAAGGTGGCCGTAGCCTGTTTCCATCGCGCAAGTTGCGGCTGAAGCTTGTCGACCGCTCCCAGGGCGGTGACGTCATTCCCTCAAATCGCCCCGCCCTGTACAAGATCAGGGGCAAGCGCGGGCCGCGCGTCAAGGTATTCGGAACCGAACGACTCGATCCTTCGCATCTGCGTTTTGTCACCTGGAATGTGCTCAATGACGGGATCGTCAAGCGTACCGAGTATTTTTCACGGGTGCTCAATGCAATCAATCCGGACATCATAGCGCTTGTCGAGGTCTGGGACAGCCGGCCCGAGGAAGTTGTCGCCCTGCTCAACTCCTGGCTTCCGATACCAGGGGGTGGTTCCTGGCATGCGGCGAAGCATAGCGCCGATGTCATCCTCGCCAGTCGCTGGCCGATCACCGGTTCCTGGCCGGTCGAGCATGCGCGGGCTTCGGCGTTCCTCGCCCGGTTGCCCGAACCTTTCTCCACCGACCTCTATGTCATCGTCGCCCATGCGCCGTGCTGTGGCAAGAACGACAAACGGCAGTTGGAGATCGATGCGGTTATGGCGACGCTTCGCGATGCGATGCGCCAGGACGGTGAGCCACCCCTCCCGGCGAACATCCCGGTGGTAATAACCGGTGACATGAACCTCGTCGGAGACAGGCGTCAACTCGAAACGTTAATCGAGGGGAGAATCGTCAACAGGGATGTTTTCGGAGAACCCTTCGCCCCGGATTGGGATGGTTCACCGTTGGTCGATCTCGTCTCCCGCCAGCCCGCGCGCATGATGAGCTACACCTGGCGCGATCCTGAAAGCAGCTATCACCCGGGAAGGCTTGATTTCGTCTTCTACACCGATTCTCGTTTGGGTGTCGGCAACCATTTCATCCTCGATGCGCTCGAGCTTCCGGCGAAGATGTTGCGCTCGCTCGGCCTTGAGGCGACCGATACGGGAACGGCGTCGGATCACATGCCCCTCGTGTTCGATTTCTATCCGCTTGTTAAATAATAACATAGATAGATATTGAGATTCTTCAGGCGGATACGGGGAGGTGCATGAACAAGATCGCAACCGTCGAATGCCTGGCAGGCAGCCGGACTTTATGACGATGGACAGCAACGGTGACATGCGGGGAACGATGAGCTACCGATACCTGCTCCCGGTTGGTTGGGCGGTGATCCTCCTGCTGCTTTCCTCGATTCCCAGTGAGGAGATGCCTGACTTGCTGAAGAATCTGTTCTCGCTCGACAAGCTCATGCATGTTCTCGCTTTCGCAATCCTTGGATCTCTATCCGTGCGCTCCTTTGGGAGAGACCTTGGATACTGTTGGATTATCTGGATATTAAGTGTAGTTTATGGCGTTATGCTGGAATTGTGGCAGGGCTTGATCCCGGGGAGGGTTCCGTCGTTTTATGATGGCTTGGCTAACGCGCTCGGTGCGGCTTTCGGCGTGTTGTTCTGGATGCTGCTTTCTTACCGTAAAGCCGCCGGTCCTCTTCGTCGGGGGTGGCCGTATCAAAGCCGCTGATATAGGAACCCTGTTGCGAGGCAAAAGGAAAGCTTCATGGTAAACAAGGCGATTCTCATCGGAAATCTCGGAAGAGATCCTGAATTGACCTATACCCAGAGCGGCACTGCGGTCTGCAAGGTAAGCATTGCGACAACGGAGCAGTGGACTTCCCGCGATGGCGAAAAACAGGAAGATACTCAGTGGCACAACCTCGTTTTCTGGCGTCGCCAGGCGGAGGTCGCCAACGAATACCTTCGCAAGGGTTCGAGGATCTACATCGAAGGACGGATCAAGTACCGTAGTTGGGAATCGCAGGATGGAACCAAGCGCTATGCCACCGATATCGAGGTACAGAATTTCAAGTTTCTCAGTACCCGTGGGGAAGCAGGCGGCGCGGCTGTTTCCGCCCCTCGGGAGGCGAGCGTAGACGAAAAACCAGTGCCTGCTGACGGCGAAACTCACTATGAGCCTTTGGGTGACGGTGATACCGAATTCGGCAGCAGCAAGGATGATGATCTGCCATTCTAGTGGACGAGTCTTGGAGTGTCGGCCCTTTCTGACGGTGCCGTGCGATCTGCGCACTCCTTTACATACCAGCTGAGCCGGTTAGCCCTTCGCCGGAGTTTCAATCCGGTGGAATTGTGATGGAGGTATTAGGAATGGTCAGGGTAGCCACTTCCCAGCGGGCAGCCGGATTATTTCTTGTTTCAGTTCTTGCTATTGGCCTTATCGCAGCCTGTGCTCCACGGCCGGTTGAGTTGATACCTCGCAAGGTTCTCTTCGGTTTGCCGGACCGGACCCACCCGTTGATTTCACCTGATGGTCGTTACATCACTTATCTCGCATCCCATGAGGACGTTCTCAATATATGGGTCCGCTCGGTTGACGGCGAAGACGACCGTCCGCTCACCAGCATGAAACAGAACACCATAAGATACTACCTCTGGTCTTATAACGGTACAGATGTCCTCTACATCCAGTTCTTCAGAAAGAGCTTTGCCCATCTCCTGTATGCCGTGGATGTCAATACCGGCGAGTCGCGGCTTTTGACCCCGGTTCCCGAAACGGTGAAGTATGCCGTTGAGGTGCGGCTGCTCGACATGATTCCCGACAGGCCGGATGAGGTGCTGGTTCAGATGAACCTGCGCGATCCGTCGATCTTCGACGCATATCGGTTGAATATCCGTACCGGGGAACATGAGTTTCTCTACGAAGGTGACCGGCGTACGCTTTGGTGGATCGCTGATCGTGATCTGAATGTCAGGGGGTATCTGAGGGCGGAGGATGATGGCGGCCAGTCCTTCTGGCTGCTCGACCCTGCAACGGGTGTTTTTCATGAGGAGATTGTCTGGACCATCGATGATGATTTCAGTTGGCCCCTGGGGATGACGCCCGACGGCAGGGGTTATTACATGCGTGACAGCCGCGGACGGAATGCGACCGCCTTGGTCACCTATGATCTCGAGACGAAAGAGATCGAGGTCATTGTCGAGGATGAAGAGCAGCGTTACGATGTGATCAAAGTTATCTTCCACCCGGCAGATGGCAGCGCACAGGCGGTTGTTTTCCTCAAGGAATCGATGGAGTTGGAGGTTATCGACGAACGTCTTGCCGATGATTTCCGGTTCCTTGCTTCGGCGGAGGAAGGGAAATTAAGTTTCCGCGGCGGCACCATGGACGACCGGATCTGGCTGGTCGCCTATGTGCGGGACAACGGGCCGGTGCCGTTCTTTCTCTATGATCGGAATGATAAAAGCCTGACCCGCCTGTTCTTTCACCGCGACGACATTTTGGGCAAGCCGTTGGTTCCCATGCGCACGATCAGTTTCGAATCGCGTGACGGTTACGAGATCAATGGTTACCTGACCCTGCCTCGCCGCTGGAAGAAGCCCGGCCCGATGGTGCTGCTCGTGCATGGCGGACCCTGGACGCGCGATTCCTGGGGATACAACTCCGAGGCGCAGTGGCTCGCAAACCGGGGATACGCTTGCCTTCAGGTGAACTACCGTGGATCGTTCGGCTATGGCAAGGAGTTCCTCAACATCGGAAATCGGGAGTGGGGAGGTAAGATGCAGGACGACCTCACCGACGCCGTCGAGTGGGCGATCGCTGAGGGCATAGCCAACCCGCGTCGCGTCGCAATCTATGGCGGTTCCTATGGCGGCTATGCTGCATATGCGGGCGCGACCTTTACGCCGGACCTCTACGCAGCTGCGATTTCGGTTGTCGGGCAGGGGGACCTTGAACAGTACCTCAACTCGATTCCGGCGCAATGGGAAGCCTATCGCACCAATTTAGATAACCGCGTGGGCAAGGTCCCGCGTTATCAGGAGGGTGCACGCGCTGGTCTGCCAAAGGACTCCTCGGACTGGACCGAGGAGGACAAGGGGGAAATCGAGTTCCTGCGCAGCCGTTCACCGTTCAATTTCCCTGAAAATGTCAGGGCGCCGCTGTTGATCGCATTGGGCGAGGATGATTTTCTGGTCAGCCGGGAGAGAACCGAACAGTTCGTGAAGATGGTACGGGAGAACGGCGTCGAGGTGGAGTATTTTGTTTTTGAAAATGAGGGTCATGGGCTTTCAAGACCGGAAAACCGGTTCAAGTTTTACCGTTCCGCCGAGATGTTTCTCGCCCGTCATCTCGGGGGCCGTTTCGAGGAGTGACCTTGACACGCGATGACCGAGTGATCGGTCTGCGCGGGCGATGACCAGGTGGCGGCTCGAGCCCGGGACCACCGTGTCCCGGGAAATCAAGCCCGTAGCCCAGTGTATGGCCCGGCTGCCTCGCAGCCGGGTTTCTCCGTTCAGCCCGTAGCCCGGGACCACCGCGTCCCGGGAAATCAAACCAATAGCCCAGTGTGTGGCCCGGCTGCCCTGCAGCCGGGTTTCTCCCATATCCACCGTAACCGCCCCGTGGGAGCCGCCGTGGCCCCCGCCTCAATAACGCGGCATACCGATCGAACCGCGGCCACGCCGCTGCTCGAGCTTGATATCGCGCAGCATCGGCGTCTTGATCCCGATATGGAGGAAAAACCCCTGCCCGATGCCCATCGGGCTCCAGCTGAAAGTCGCCTCCCAGCAATGCAGGTCACGGGTGACCAGGAGGTTGGAGGTTACAACCTGTCGGGTCACGAGGTCCACTCCGGTGGAGTAGGTGAACTTCCATTTCCGCGTCAGTTGGATGTTAATCGTCCCGGAGAGTTTGATTGTTTTTCTTGGATTCATCGGGTCGTTCATCGACAGGTTGTAGCGCAATTGTCCGGTGAAATTCCACGGGGTCACGTTGCTGGTTCCCGCGCCGGCCCTCTCTATCGCCGGGTCGAACCTGTTGCCCAATTCGTCTTGGATTTCCTGTTCAGCGCTCGTTTCAAGGTCGAGCTTGTCCGGTTTCGCTTCCTCCTCTACCTCCGCCTTGATTGTCCGAACGAAGGGGCTTTTTCCACTCAGCGTAAACGCGGAGGTGGTCGAAAAGCTGGTCATTCTCAGGAAATTAAGGTTGAACCCTCTTCCCGGTTGGTTCCAGTAGAACTTGTCGACCAGTCCCACCCCATGCACGAATTGATAGAAGCTGTGGATGGTTGAGATATCGATGGACAGCCGTTGCAGAATGCCGATCTTGTTCTTCGCGCTGATCGGGCTGGCGCGGAACGAAGAGGAGAGCGGGGAGAAGTTCAGGCTGTCGGCGGCGAAATTGTAGCTCGTGCCCATGTTATAGGTGAACAGGTCGCTCTTGCTTTCGATCTCCTCGCCCTGCTCGTCGATTTTCACCCGCTTCATCTGGAAGAGGTTCGAGATGCTCATCCCGAGATTAAGCTGTTTGCCGCGTGAGGTCGCGCCGAAGATACTCCCCTGGTAACGGTCGAATTCTCGCGTGGAATCGAGAGGGCTTATTACCTCCTGGTAATATCCCCAGTCAAGATCCGAGAAATCCGGGCGGTAGGTAAAACTGAGCGATGGGGTGAGCACGTGACGGATGGTTTTTACCGATCCCATGTTCAGGTTGAAATATCCGAAGAGCTTGGTGTTTCCGGTGAGGCTCGTCGAAAAGGTCCGCCTCTGGAAGAATCCGCGCTCCTGGACGTCGAAGAACTTTGAACGGAAAGTCAGGCTGTCGTCGATTGCTATCGTGTCGGTGGTTGCCTGCCAGATCCTGCGCTCGTTGAACCAGTCTTCCCTGTAGCTGATGCTCGGCGTGAGGTTGAAATATCTTGCTACCTTCTGCGGCGCATTCATGCTCACGCTGTGCTGGATGCCGCTGTTATACTGTTCATCGAGCGTCCCAAGGGCCGGGTCCGTGGTTCTGCGTCCGAGCGAATCGAACAGGTTCTCCTCGCGCTTGTTCTCCAGACGGTTGCCGTAGCCGATGGTTATGTTGTTGTACCATTTTTCTTCGCTTTCCTCTTCCTCTTCACCCGGTTCGGTTCGGGGCTGAGGCGGTTCGTACAGCAGGTCTTTATCCTGCCTCTTGCGCGCTTCCCTGCTCGGGAACAGCGGCGCGCTCCCCAGGCGAAAGGAAATGCTCGGCAGTGTTTGCGAGTTCTCGTTGGTTACCAGGTTCTGTTCGTGCCTGAGGTTCATTGAGGCGGAGGAACGGGTTCCCGGCCAGCTTTTCGTCAGTGTCGCGTTCGACCGGATCTTCTGGTTCAGACGCTGCTCCGCGCTGGTCGAGATGTCCGAATAGTAGCTCCCGTCCGATATGAAGGTCCCGTCGACGCGCAGCTTCATCGTCGGGTCGATGTCCTGGTTGTGCATTACTCTCAGGTCCCATCGACGTTGGCCGCCCCTGCCGCCGGCCACGGATTGATCGACCCAGGAGCCCGAGATTCCGCCGTAAAGCTTGTAGCGTATCCTGTAAGCGAGATCGCTGCGAATCATCAGCCCTAACCGTTCGTAATAGTTGAGCAGCATCTTCGTGTCCCAGTAGTCGGATGCCGCCCAGTAGTAGCCGAGGTTCTGCAGGTGATGTCCACGATGGCTGTCCTCGCCGAAGGTGGGAGTTATCAGTCCGCTGTGTCGGCCCGGCTTGATTGAGAACATGCCGAAGGGGATGGCGAAAACCGGCACGTCGCCAAAACGCATGACGATCGGTTTGCCGACCACCTGTTGCTTGTAGACCATCTTCATGTAGTCACCGGTAAAGGAATAGTGCGGTACTTCGTTCTCGCAGGAGGTAAAGAATCCGTCCCGCACGTAAAACACCTCGTCGGAGATCTTCTGTATGTTCTCCCCGTAGTAGTAGCCCTCGCCGTACTGGGTACGGCCGTCCACGATATAACCTTCGCGTGTTTTCATGTTTACCCGCATTATCGAACCGGTCATCCTCTGGTTGCCCTGGAGGAATGTCGGCTCACCGATGATCGAAATCGTATCGATCTCGGTCTGTGTGCTGTCGGTCCAGGTAGTGTCGGTAGTCGGGGTGGCGGTCATGATGTTGCGGTCCCAGTCGACAACGATTTTGTGGGCTTTGAGGGTCATGTCCGTATAGACAACCTGCGCGTGGCCGGTTAGCACCGAGGATCTGGTGGGAAGATTGAACGATATTTCATCGGCGCTGTAGGAGATGGAAGTGTCGATTTCCGATTCGCGCCGCTGCTCGGCGAGGGTGTCTACAGCCGTGGAATCGGCTTCGAGTGAATCCTGGACAAGCGAATCCGCTTCAACGCCGTATAAAACGACACTCGTGTCCGTTATTGCCGCCGATGCGCTGTCGCCGGGTGCGGATACGGCTCGTTGCTCTCCTGTTTCCCCTGCGATGGTGTCGGCGGGAGATGGTATAAGTCCCGATTTATCAACGGTTACATCGGCGACAACGGTAGTATCCGCATCGCTACCGCCCTGCAATTGTCCCTCGGAAGGCGCGAGTTCGTGCCGAGCGGCGCAGCCGGGCATCAGCAGGATCAATATTGAATAAATCGATGCGTTCAGAATATATCTTGTTAAGGGCCGGAGAAAGCGCCACGGGGTGAATCTACTGGACGAGATGGGCTTCTTCGTCAGGAGCGAACGTCTCACGATTGCCCGCTCTTTTTATCCTTGGCCTTATCGCGGGCTTTCGCTTCTTCCTTGAAGCGGCGCAATTCTTCTAACCGCTTTGCGATCTGTGCCTCGCTCCCGTGGCTTGTCGGACGGTAGAAACGTTTGCCCTCGAGTTCGGGCGGCAGACCCGGCATCGGGCTGACCGTATCGAGCTCATCGTGCGCGTAGCGGTAACCGTCGCCGTACCCCTCGGCTTTCATCAGCCCGGTGACGGGATTGCGCAGGTGGAGCGGAACCGGCGGCTGAACCCCTTTCGACACGAGTTCCATCGCCTCGTTGATCGCCTTGTAGGCCGCGTTCGATTTCGGACTCGCGGCGAGGTAGGTGGTCACCTGCGCGAGTATGATCTTCGCTTCGGGCATCCCGATCTGGTGGACGGCGTCAAAGGCCGCCTGGGCGAGCAGCAGGCCGTTCGGGTTGGCGTTGCCGATGTCCTCGCTGGCGAGGATCACCAGTCTCCTTGCGATGAACAAGGGATCTTCGCCCGCTTTCAGCATTCTCGCCATCCAGTAGATCGCGGCGTCGGGGTCGCTGTTGCGCACGCACTTGATGAAGGCGCTGATCGTATCGTAATGGCGGTCGCCGGACTTGTCGTAGCGCGACAGCGCTTGGCTCGCCACTCTCTCCAGTAGCTTCAGGTCTATGTGCTTTTTGCCCTCGTGACGGGCGCGTTCTGCGCAGCGTTCTACGAGATTGAGCATCTCCCGCGCGTCTCCGAGCGAAAGCTCAAGCAAAGCCTTGCGGGCGTTGTCGTCGAATGTCGTTTCCGCGGCGGCCAGCTCCTCGTCTTCGCTGAGCGCCCTCGCCAGCAATTGATCGAGTTCCTCGTGGGTCAGGGGTTGGAAACGGTATACACGGCAGCGCGAGAGCAGGGGAGGTATGACCTCGAACGAGGGGTTCTCCGTGGTCGCGCCGATCAGGATCAGCGTCCCTTCCTCGACCGAATGCAGCAGCGCGTCCTGTTGGCCTTTGTGGAAACGGTGGATCTCATCGATGAACAGCACCGTTCTCCGGCCGGTTTTCAGGGCGGTTCGAGCGCGGTCGATGGTCCGGCGGATGTCGGCCACTCCCGAGGCGACGGCCGAGAGCTGGATGAAATCGGCGTCGCTCAACCCAGCGAGCAGTCGCGCCAGCGTGGTCTTGCCGACGCCGGGGTCGCCCCAGAAGATCATCGAGTGAAGACGCCCTTCGTCGAGCAGGGGACGCAATGCTCCCTTTTTTCCGGTGAGGTGGCTTTGACCGACCAGTTGTTCGATGGTCGTGGGCCGCATGCGATCGGCGAGGGGACGGACTTCGCTCTCCTCGGACGGGGTTGAATCCGGGGCGAAAAGCGGCCCGGCCGCGCCATTACTCCCATTACCGGTGGTGCCGTTGTTCAACCGTTCCATGATGCACAAAGTAGGAGACAAACTATTGTTGTGGCAAGTGTTGTGACATACGCCTGGTGGACGAGATCACATGAATCGATGATATCGGCGTCAATCGTAGCCTTTTGTGATTCTTGAAATAAGATTGAAATTCGGTTGATACCGATTTTCATGGACAATATCTTTAGTTTACAGTTTAACCAACCCTACGGGGGACGGACATGTTTACCTATCTCATTACCGGCTTGGCGCTTCTGGCCACTCTGGCCAGTGTGGTGAATATGTATGAGTTGGCACGTTATCTCGCGAGAGTAAGCGCGGCGAGCGACATCTTTACGCTCTTTGCGTTGTTTGCGCTCCTGTTCCTGGCGTTGCCCTTCGGGTATGCGGTCACGATGGTTTGGAAGTCGTTGTCGAACCTGGTGTATGATCCTCACAGGTCGATGGGACGGAACATCCGCTATACGCTGCAGGAGATCTCCGATCTTAAGGAGACGAAGTTCAGCTGGAGGCGCGCACTGCGCAACGAGGTGTTTCTCGCGCTTTTTCACCGGGGAACCTACGATGGCGATTTTGGCAGTTGGCATGAGGAGCGGCTCGAGGGTTATCACCGGAGCGGGTCGGTGATGCTCGGCGTGCTTTTCGGGGTCGTGCTCAGCCTGATCGTGATCAAGTACTATGGCGAACTCGCCTATGTCGTACCCTCGGTAGGGGGCTATCTCGCGGCGCGTTGGTTATTCTTGGTACTCCTCGTGGTTTTCTTCGCTTTCAACATATTGCGTATGGTCCGGTCTTACGAGATGATTCAGCTTTTCAACCGCCTGACGCAATTGACGAACTTCGAGCGCCTCGTTCAGGAGTATCTGCATACCACGCGCATCGAGAAGGAGGAGGATGAGGAGCAACGTTTCATCGATGAGTACATGAAGCAAACCGTTTTGCTTGAGAAGGGGGAAAAGGGCGATGCCACAGAAACCGGTTCAGTCAGGCCAGAAGCAGCGGATTCAGATACATTTGGATGAGTCTGAGGCGAATGGCCATTACGCGAACCTGATACTGATCAACCATTCGCCGGCGGAGTTCGTACTCGATTTCGCCCGGGTCGTGCCCGCCAGTCCGAAGGCGCGGGTTCAGACTCGTGTCCTGCTGGCGCCGCAGCACGCCAAGAATCTGCTCAATGCCCTTGGGGCCAACATCAAGAAGTACGAGGAGACCTTCGGCGAGATCAAGCTGGCCCCGAAGGGCGAGGATGTGGATAAGCATTTCGGCTTCCAGGCGTAACCTTCGCCGACGCGATTCGATAGTATTATCACATCTTGCCTGGCGGGCTCAAATTGCGTGGCGGTCGTGTGGCCCGGGAATCTTATTACCGACGACGGGTGGCCCGGGAATTTTATTCCCGGGTTTCATATCGGGTTAAGAGCTGATGAAACACAAGTAAACCCTGTTGGACCAGCCAACAGGGCCACACTTCGGGGTGAAACCCGACCCCGAAGTGTCGGGGTCGGGCCACCCACCGGGGAAAAGAATGCAGGTCGTGGGCTCTGAACAAGGCATTTGTAGTGTGGCCCGGCCAGCTTGCGCGAAGCGTCTGCCGAAGGCGGAATGGCCGGGTTTATTCTATTTAAGTTCCGTCAGGTATTGTCCGTCTGTCGGCGGATGTGACGACGGCGAACGCTTGCTGTATTGCCCGACGAGCCTATTCGCCGGGTTTAGTTCTCTGATTCTTAATTCTTAATTTGTTAAAGCGGAATTGCCTTGTACTCTACTGATAAGAGAAACACACGTTGTCCAGCGCCGCGTCACCTGACCCGGATCGTGGCGACGGTCGGCCCCTCCTCGGAAGATGAAGCGGTGATCGAGTCGTTGATCGGGGCGGGAGTGGACATCTTCCGCCTCAATTTCAGCTACGGTTCGCGCGAGCAGCACCGCGAGACATTCGAGCGCATCCGGCGGGTCACCGCGAAACTCGACACTTGGGTCGCGGTTCTCCAGGACATCGCCGGTCCGAAGATCCGCATGGGCGATATCGCGGGCGGATCGACGGAGCTTACGACCGGTTGGCGTTTCCGCTTCGAGAGGGACCTCGAGGAGGGCGATTCGACCCGGGCCGGGTTCAGGGATGAGGGTTGGTTCAATTCTGTCGAGGTCGGCCACCGCGTGGTCCTCGGCGACGGCAATGTGATTATGCAGGTCCTGTCAAGGGATGAAGCCGGGCTTGACTGCGAAGTCATATCCGGCGGCACCGTCCGTTCTCGAAACGGCCTCAATTTCCCGGACAGCAACCTCACCCTCGGCGCGATCACCGAAAAGGATTGGCGGGACATCGATTTCGGGCTCGAACTCGGCGTCGATGCGATGGCCCTTTCGTTTGTCAGCGGCCCGGAGGATGTTGTTGCCGTCCGAGAGCGCATCGCTGAGCACCCGCACCCGCCGATGCTCGTGCCGAAGATTGAACTCCCGGCGGCGGTCGAAAGCTTCGAGCAGATTCTCGAGGTCGCCGATGGGATCATGGTTGCCCGTGGCGACCTCGGCTTGACTATACCCCTCGAACGGATTCCGGCGGTCCAGAAGCGGCTGATCCGCGAGGCGCGTGAAGCAGGCAGGTTCGTCATCACTGCGACCCAGATGCTCGAATCGATGACCAGGGCGCCTCAGCCGACAAGGGCCGAGGTCACCGATGTCGCCAACGCGGTCTTTGACGGCACCGATGCGGTCATGCTCTCCGGCGAGACGGCCATCGGCAGACATCCGGTGCGCGTCGTCGAGACGATGGCCAAAATCCTGCGGGAGGCCGAATTGACCGCGAGTTTCGCTCCGCTTGAGGGTCATGATGGCGAGACCCGGTCGGCTATTGCGATGGCCGCACGCCTGCTCGTCGAGCAGCTCGATGTCAAGGCGGTGATCATTCCCTTCACCTATGGATCGACCGCCCGGCTGATCAGCCGTCAGCGCCTTCCGGTCCCGGTGGTCACCGGGCTCGAATCGTTCGGGCTCGGCCGCGCGCTCAAGTTCTGGTATGGCGTCTTCCTCTTTCACATCGCGGAGGGTGAGAGCAGCGTCGAAAATCTCAAGCTGGTTATCGAGCGGACGCGGGAGTGGGGCTGGATCGGGGACGGCGACCGCATCGTCAGCGTCGGCGGCCTCCCCTTCTGCACGCCGGGCAACACCAATTTCCTGCGCGTCCATGTCGTTGGCCGGCCGCTCTGATCCGTTGCTCTGGCGGTATATCCTCGCACATGTTCTTCGTTTCGATGTGTGGCCCTGTTGGCCATGACCGACAGGGTCTATTTGGCTGCGTGATGGCAACGGGATGGGTGGCCTGACTTCAACAGAAGTCGGGTTTCACTTTTCTATTCCGGGGGAGGGGTGGCCCTGTCGGCTTGTTCACCTCAGTTTCAGCGTCGCCATTGCGTTGGGTGGCCCGACTTCAACAGAAGTCGGGTTTCACTTTTCTATTCCGGGGGAGGGGTGGCCCTGTCGGCTTGTTCACCTCAGTTTCAGCGTCGCCATTGCGAACAGCGCGAGGATCATCCCGACGATGACAAATCGCAGCACCACCTTCGTTTCGGCGAT